>Ga0310344_10000970_pt1 | contig 22171 bp, 21 predicted proteins | sample HC15DNA20200_MG_FD_203801 | JGI IMG/M metagenome (GOLD analysis project Ga0310344, IMG submission 203801) | Marine microbial communities from station ALOHA, North Pacific Subtropical Gyre - HC15-DNA-20-200_MG | ecosystem: Environmental > Aquatic > Marine > Oceanic | place: Pacific Ocean: North... | reverse complement strand
TCTTTATCCTGAATTTGACGAATTTCTGACGATTCAATAGCTTTCAAATTATTATTAATTCGCATCTTTTGCGCATGAAATTTCAATACCTTTAAATCGCCGATAATAATCGGAATACAAGATCTTCGAACTTTACTATGCAAAATAGCTTTTAGGCATACCTCTGGTCCAACACCAGCGGGGTCACCCATGGAGATTGATAAAACAGGTTTTTTAGACAAAATAGAAACTTTCAAAAATTAAAAAAAGTTTTAGTATTGACGTAAGAGAACATATAAATAAATATATTGTATCAAATTTTGATTTACAACAAAAAAAAGGAAATACTTGATGTCTCTTGGTGTTAGTGCTGAAAAGACACTGCAAAAATTAAAAGATTTACAATTTACTCATGTTCTCATGATTCCAGACTCAGAAAGCCGACTTCTCTTCGAAGTTTTAGAAAAGGAAACATCTATAGAATTAATCACTCCCTGCAGAGAAGGTGAATCAATAGCTATAGCTGCTGGACTTTGGACCGGAGGATCTAACCCACTAATTGTCATACAAAACACGGGTCTTATGGAAGCGGGTGATTCACTTAGAGGATGTGGTATGGGACCACGTGTGCCATTGAGAATGATGATTGGGTGGAGAGGATATGGAGGAGCAATGTCAAATAAATTGCCTATAGATTCTGCATATACATATACAGAACCTTTATTAAATGGTTGGGGAATTCCATTTTGGCATCTTATGAAAGATGATGACTTGGAAGTAATGGACAAAATGAACAAAACTGCAGAAGAAACTTCGATGCCTGCTGCTGTAATTACCGGATATACATTTAAAGAATAAAGGACAAAAATGATTGAAAGAATGGATATGCTTAAAGCGATTGCAGAAAAAAGAACTGATGAAGTTGTAGTTATGACTATGACAACAACTTTGCAGTGGCCTCTTGTTTCCAAACATGATCTTGATTTTGACTTCCTAGCGTTCGGAATGGGTCATGCTGCAGATTTTGCTATGGGTGTTGCTCTTTCTCAACCTAAGAGAAAAACGATTGTTTTCAAGGGTGATGGCGGATTATTAATGAGTCTAGGATCGATGATAACTCTTTCAAAATATGCTCCAGAGAATATGCTTATTTTTCTTCTAGAAAATATGTGTTACGAGATGGTAGGAGGACAAGAATTTTCTCAAAGCGTTAATTTTGAAAAAATTGCTTCTGGTTCTGGTTTTGAAGGTGGCGGTAGAACTGGTAAAGGGAAAATTGAAAAGATCGATAATCTTCTTGAACTAGAAAATTCTCTGCCTCGTCTTCTCACTGAACCTGGACCACACTTTGTGATCGTTCCTGTACAAAATAATGAAGAACTCCCTCCTGTAAACCATTCTGACCATGCTGAAAGAATCGTAAAATTAAGAACAAATCTTTTAAAAAGTGACTAAGGAAGAAGTACAACTTTTCCTAAAAATTTCCCACTTAACACAAGTTCATGAGATTCGTTGGATTCTTCTAATTTCATCTCTTTTCCTATATGTGGTCGAATCTTTCCAGACAAAAGAACTGAGGAGATCCTATGCATAGCCTCAGGTAAATGTGGAGTTAAATTACCCGATGAAACACCGAAAATTCTAACATCCCTTTTACTAGCAGCTCTTATAGAAAATTCAACAGGAAAATCTTTACCTGTACCGGTTCCTACCATTACAATTCGACCATTTAAACCATAGAGTTCGAGATCATCTTTTAAATTATCGCAAGCAGCAGTTTCAACTACAATATCAACACCTTTATCATTTGTTAAATCCGAAATTCTTTCTACTACGTTCTCCACTCTATAATTTATAGTAGCTTCTGCCCCTAATTTAAGGCAAAAATCAGACTTCTCCTTGGAACTTACCGTTGCTATAACACGACAACCCAAAATACATCCAAGTTGAATAGCTAAGTGCCCTACTCCACCTGCACCTCCCTGAACCAAAATAGTGTCTCCAGGTTTTGCCTCACCTTTCAAAACTAACGCGTTCCAAGCGGTTAATAAAGGAATAGCTAAGGAAGCACCTTCTGCAAAAGTATAATCATCAGGTAGTTTTCCTATAAGAGGAGAACTTAAAACTGCATATTCTGCATAAGCTCCCTGGCAACGACCCCAAACCCTATCCCCAGGTTTAAAATCCTCTATATCTTTTCCTACAGATTCAACAGTACCAGCAAGATCACTCCCACAAATATAAGGAAATTTCATCTGTGCAGCTCGTGGGTGATCACCTGTTCGAATCGCAATTTCAAGTGGATTAACACCTATAGCCTCGACCTTCACTAAAACTTCACTATCTTTTGGAGTAGGCGCAGAGATATCTTCCACTATCATCTGAGTATCTAGTCCAAATTCCTTAACGATTACTGCCTTCATAAAAATACTCCTAAATTTTAGTATAAAATTAAAGTCTGTATAGAAATCATTTATAATATTAAATAAATTTCAATGTTTTTTTTCTAAGGAACAAGAATAACTTTACCCAAAAATTTTCCTTCAAGGATATATTCATGCGCTTCATTGGCTTCATCAAATTTGAAAATTTTATCTATATTCATATTCAGTGAGCCTTCTCCTAAAAGAACAGAAAAACGTCTTATAAGTTCGGGCATTTTTGGAAATAAATTTATTACAGCCAAACCATGAATATGAACATCTTTTGTCATTACTGCAGGAACACGAAACTGAGTTTCAGGACCTTTTCCAGTCCCTGTGCCGATAACAATAATTTGTCCATCAACACAAACTGCATCTATATCCCTATCAAAATTATCACATGCACATAATTCAATAATTGTATTCACGCCTTTACCATTAGTTAATTCTAAACTTTTTTCTACAAAATCTTCTTCCTTATAATTTATAGTATAGTCGGCGCCTATAGATTTACAAAAATCAGATTTTTCTTCAGAACTAACCGTTGTAATCACTACACAACCTAGCCTTTTAGCCAATTGAATAGCAGCTGAACCTACTCCTCCTGCCCCCCCTTGAATTAATACAATTTCACCAGGTCGGACTTGAGCTTTAATAACCAAAGCATTCCATGCAGTGTAGAACGCTACAGTCATAGAAGCTCCCTGTTCGAAAGAACAAGAAGATGGAAGTATAGCTGACGCTTTTGCATCTAAGCGAACAAATTCACTATAAGCTCCATCTATAGCTCTTCCATAAACTCTTTCTCCTATAGTAAATCCACTTACTCCATTACCAATACTAATAATTTCACCAGATGCTTCTGCACCAGGGATATAAGGTGGACTCACTAATTTTGCATATGGATGATTTGCAGCACGTATAGCGATATCAACAGGATTTATACCAACTGCCTGAGACTTAATCAGCAACTCGCCATCTTTTGGATCAGGTTTGGGTACTTCGTCAACTAGCATTCGTGAGCTTAGGTCAAAATCATGGACTCGAACAGCTCTCATTTTATCTCCTTAATATTAAAAAAAGAAAAATTCTTTCTATGAATTTAAATTATTATCTTATGAATAATTGCTATTGTAATAGAAAATGAACTGATAGACTAGATGTGATGATTAGAAAGCATATAGTTAATAGGAGAAGTAATTGAAACTCAATATTCCTAACAAAGTAATGAAAGTTATCAAAAAAGTTCATGCCTCAGGTTTTAACTTATTCATAGTTGGTGGAAGTATTCGTGATCTTCTTTTAGGAAAAGAACCAGAAGATTGGGATTTAGCAACTAATATGAACCTCAAAGATTTTGCAAAATTATTTGCACAAGAATCAACAATGAAGTCAAAATATCGCGTTTTAAAATTGCATTTTATGGGAATAGAATTTCAAGTAGCTCAATTAAGAAGTGAAGGACTCTATAAAGATGGGCGGCATCCTAATTATATAAAAACTGGTGCTACAGTCCGAGAAGATGTTAAAAGAAGAGACTTTACAATAAATGGAATTTACTATGACGCAATAAAGTCAGAAATTATAGATCATGTGAATGGAATTTCAGACTTAAAAAAGAAACAGATCAAGACAATTGGAGAATCATCTGTACGATTCTCTGAAGATTATCTGAGGATTCTAAGAGCTATTAGATTTGCTGGGAAATTAAGATTTGAAATAGAGAAAAAAACTTTTAATAGTATCCTAAAATTATCAAAGTTTGTTGCAAAAATAAGCGGGGAAAGAGTAGAACATGAAATCACAGCCATGCTCTTATCAGAAAGCGCTTTTGAGTCAATAGAACTTTTAGGAAAATCTAAAATTTTACATAATTTATTTTCTGAATTTTCAATTCTTCCAAAATTCAACTCTATTTTTTTGAAAAATTTAAAAAGTTCAAAGAAAAAAATCAAAGATGCTTCATCCACCACAAATACGTTAGCATGGGCTATTTTTTTGACATGTTTATATTATAGTTTTGACAATACAAAACAAACTTCAGAAATTATAGCTAACAATTCTCTAATGCATGATCAAATTTCCGATCTCCTAAAATTAAAATTAAAATTTAATAACAGAGACAGAAAACAAATTTTAATCATTCTTGAAAATCAAATATCTTTTATTAAATCTAATAGAAGAGAAAATAAAATATGGAAAAAAACTTTAAGAAAACCTTTTATTTTTGAATCGTTGGAATTCTTTCGTATTATGTTTTCGTCAAATAAAAATGACTTGGAAATATACAATTTTTGGACAGATAAATTAGAAAATACCAAGAAAAAAGATTTTCAACCGAAAAAACTAATAAAAGGAGAAGATCTTATAAAATTAGGTTTTAAAAAAGGTCCAAAAATAAAAATTATTCTTAAAACTGTTGAAGAAGAACAATTGGAAGAAACTATAAAAAACAAAAAACAAGCATTAGTATTTGTGAAAAAAAAATTCATAAAAAAAGCATGATTTCATGGAGGTAAAGTCATTTGAGAAATAAGAAAGGTAATAATTTACTAGTTTCTAAAAAAGAGCTTGAAAAAATCATAGAAAAAATCGCTTATGACATAGATAAATTAGTTTCAAAAAATGACCAAATAGCAATGATCGGAATTAAAACTCGTGGAGAACCATTAGCAATTCGTATAAAAGAAATAATAAAAAAAACAAATCCTAAACGGGAAGTTTTCCTAGGTCACATTGATATAGGAGAACATAGAGATGATTTCAGAAAACCTAATCTCATACCTCCTTCTAGAGATACTAAAATTGACTTTGATATACAAAATAAATCATTATTTGTAATCGATGATGTTTTTAATACGGCTAGAACTGCAAGAGCAGCTATCGACACAATACTAGAATACGGAAGACCATCAAGAATATGGCTTGCAGTTCTTATTGATAGGGGACATCGTGAGTTGCCATTCATTCCAGATATTTCTGGCAAGAATATCCCAACCTCAAAAAATGAACATATCTTAGTTAAACTTAAAGAAACAGATGGGGAAGATAGTATTTGGTTACTTCAAAATCATCTTTCAAAAAGCTCTTCGTGAAGTTAGCACAAACCTCACGAAGAGCTTAACAATTAAAAATATTTCTGTCCAACACCTACGGTAGGATCCCATTCGGAGTTTGTATCAAAAGGACCTATTCCATTCTCTTTAACATAAGAAACTCTTCTATCATTTACTTTTCCATCATTAAAAAATCTAAAGAACCAATCAAGTATATACTGATGATTATCTAAACCTCCAAGATTTTTCAAATTCACTAATGGATGAAATTGATTTTCAAAAACCCACATTTCTTTTTTGCAAGTCAAATCATCAAAAACTTCAATTGCATCTTCGAGAGGGCAAAGAGGATCAAATTCACCTGTAACAAGTAACGTAGGACATTGTATTTTATCCATATAGCCTTTCACTGTCATTTCTTTGGCCATTTTATCAAATTCATCCTCATCATCCATTCCTGCCATGTACATAAAAACCTGTTTAAATCTAGGAGAAGACTCAGTAAAAATTGTATTGTTCGGATTAAAACAAGCTACCGCACTTGCTACTGCCGCTGCTCTATGATCATAACTAGCTAATCGCAATGACCAATAACTACCCATACTGATTCCATAAATACCAATTTTAGATGAATCTACTTCTTCTCTCTCTAACAGATAATCAATAACGGCTGCTCCAGCCCTCTCATAGTTATCTCCTACAGCACGTATCTTCTGTATATTTGAATTTCCTTGACCAGGTCCATCCATAGTAAGAACATGAAATCCTCTCTCTGCAGCAACATTATGTCTTGCGTGAGGAAAAGATTCTTTTGTCTGGTCCATTCCAGGAACATAAATAATACACGGAGCTTTCCTTCTATCAGGAAGCAAATGAAGCAAGCAAGATATAGTTTTTCCATCATCAAAAGGAACCTCTACCCTTTCAATTGGATAAGAAGCAACTTCAGAACGACGGTCCACCATTTCTTTTAATTTATCACACAAATAAACCTTTACAGGATTATCATCATAAAAAATTGGATGTTGAGCCATACGATAGGATTCCACTGCATGATCATAATGCTCAGTTGCTGTGTGATTAAAACCTTCTTGCTGTGCTTTTTTTCCTAGTTCTTCGTGAAACTCTCCCGCTTCTTTCCATACCTTAGGCAACATCTGATAATTGTGCGCTGTCTTGCCTTCTGGTACCTCAAGATAATCACGCTCAAAATTCTGGACTCTTCCTCTAGTTTTCAGAGCAAGATCTAGCATCCATTGCTGATTATCTCTTTTGGTTCTGAGATTTTTTATCATTTTTTTCCCCTTTAATCTTAAATCTCTCTTATAAAAAAATACAAATTATCAAAATATTTTATGTCTGTGGCAGCAAAACACCCTGTTCCCGTAAATTCAAAATCTCACTTTCACTCAAACCGAACTCAGCAAGAATTTCATCAGTGTGCTCTGCAAGAATAGGAGGTGCAGTTCTCACTGAGGAAGGAGTCCGACTGAATTTAACAGATGGAGCAATCATTTTCAATTTTCCATACTTTTTATGAACTACTTCTGACAAGTAAGACATTTCTTGCATTTGCTCATCTTCATGAAGTTGTGAGGGTAGCCTCACCTTTGCACAGGGAACTTCAGCTTTATCAAATTTTTCAATCCAAAAATCCGCAGTTTTTTTGAGCAAAGTTTTTTGCACTATAGGTATAATTTTTTCTCTTGCATCATGACGATCTCTGAAATTTTTCCAATTGTTATTTTCACTCAATTCCTTTAATTCAAGAACCATGCATGCATTTTTCCAAAACCTTTCAACATCCATATATAAATAGATATGCCCATCTAATGTATTGTAAATTCTTGCTATTCTATCAGTAAGTGGATCTTTAACATTTTGAAGATCTTCTTTTTCACTCGCCCAAGTGAGTCTTCCTTGCTGTAATGATACCGCACCACCTAGCAAAGAAGAGTCTATGAACTGACCGAAACCACTTCTCTCCCTAGAAAATAAGGCCATTGATACTGCCGTACTTGATAAAGAACCAGTAAAATAATCTATGAAATGTCCTTGAACAAGTTGTGGATTCCCGCCACTGCCTTGCTCTGCAGGTATGCCTGAATAAGTCTGAACAATAGGATCGATTCCTCTTCTTGATTTTAGAGGACCCGACTGTCCAAAAGCAGAAATGGAAAGATAAATCATCCTTGGATTACTCTCTAACAAATGATCAGGACCAAGTCCGAGACTTTCTATCACTCCTGGACGATACCCCTCAACAAAAACGTCTATCTGCTTACACATTTCAAGAACTATTTTTTTTCCTTCTTCATGCTTTAAATTAACAGCAATACTTCTTTTATTTCTATTCAAACCTAAAAACAATCTACTTTCTCCATCAAATGTAGATGGAAATTCTCTAATAATATCACCACTCAATGGCTCTAACTTGATCACATCTGCCCCTGCGTCAGCAAGCAATAAGGTACAGTATGGACCTGCAACATAATGTGTAAGATCTAAAACTTTAATGCCATCTAAAGAACCCATGATCTCCTTTGCAAATGATTTCAGCTAATCATTTCTCTTTTTCTCATTAACTTTTCATTACTTCTGTTTGTGATAATCAAAAAACGTTCATTCGTTCCTTCAGCTACTTTTTCATACTCGTCAAAGATTTCTGCAGAAAAAAGACACCTCTTTCGATCTCTTTCAATTAATTTTGTCTTAACTGTTATCTTCATTCCTTTTGGAGTTCCAGATAAATGACTCAATGATACTTTTGTACCAACAGATGTCATCTCATTTGGCAAAAAAGGAATCAAAGATTCAAAAGCAGTTCTTTCCATAAACCTAACCAAATCTGGAGTCGAAACTACTTCAGATTTAGTCCCTCTTAAATGAAAAGGAACGTGTTCCTCTTCGACTAAAACCGAATAAGTACCCTCAAGTCCAATAGGAATATCATCCAAATTCATACTTTCCTCAAATTAAACAGACAAAACAATTTTCCCAAAAACAGAACCAGTCATTAAGATCTCATGTGAACGTGGTGCATCTGCTAAATCTACTATTTCACCTACAACCGAACGAATTTTTTCATTCTTAAGCAAAACTTCTAATTGACTAGTCATACTCGAAAAAAAACAATCAGAATTAAAAAGACTCATTCCTCTGACATCAATATCTTTTGAATAAAAAGGAGGATAAGTTACCGTTCCACTAGGATTTTTTCCAGTACCTGAACCCAACAAAACAATTGTTCCGAATTTTTTAATGGCCTGACAATCTAAATCAAAGTTTTCACTTGCAACCATCTCAATAATTGAATCTACTCCTCTTCCAGATGTCTCTTTCAAACATTCAGAAACCCAATCTTGCTCTCTATAATTAAATACTAGATCAGCACCAAGATCTTTACAAAATTCAGCTTTTTCTTGAGAACTAACCGTAGAAAAAACAGTTGCACCAGTCGCCTTTGCAATCTGTATTGCCATACTTCCTACTCCTCCAGCACCACCATGAATTAAAATCGTTTCTCCAGGTTTTATTGAAGCCTTATAAACTAATGCGTAATACGCTGTATATAGGACACATGGAAAGGAAGCGCCTTGAATAAAATCAAAATTATCAGGTAAAATTGCCGAACGATGCGCGTTCAAAAGAGAAAGTTCTGCATAACCTCCACTCACAGAAGAACCAAATACTCTATCTCCTTCTTTAAAATTCTTCACACCTTCACCAACAGAAATTACCTCTCCGGCAGCATCAATTCCAGGAACCCACGGTAATTTCAAACCCTTCGAAAGAGGATGCGCACCAGAACGAAAAGTTGTATCTACTGGATTAACACCTGCACCACTTACTTTAACTAAGATTTCACCTTCGGAAGGAATGGGATCATCCATCTCTCCTAATTTCATAACATCTGGGTCACCAAAAGAATTTACTTGAATAGCTTTCATTTTATCCCCCTCTGAAAAAAACTTTTTAATATGAAGATATTTGAAGAAATCTATACCTAGTTAGCAATTGAATCAATCATAGAATCAAAGAAGAAATTTAATGTCGTGTTTCGAAAAGCAAGTCATAATTTAGGTACTTGACAAGAAAAGCGACCGAAAGATAAGGTTGTTATATCCATGAAACTATGATTTTTAATTGATTCGCAAGAAATTATCTTTGGTAATTGCTTCGTTTTAAATTATTTTTTGCGATTCTGAGAAAATATTTAGTCACGTTTGATTTTTTAAATATAAGGAGGAGTTTTCAATGCGCACATTTTTTTCAGTTTTTGTTGCAATACTTTTAGTTGTAGCCTTTGGATTTGCTTCCGCTAATGCTCTTGAAAGATATAAGTTTGGAAGTGGACCAGCTGGAGGTGGCTGGAATCCTGCTATTGGTGCAGGTGTCCAACTTCTCAACAAATCTTTATCCGGCAAAGGATTAAAATACGCTCATGTTCCTTCTCAAGGTTCAGTGGCGAATATACGTCGTGTAGCAAAAGGAAGTTTCCATACCACTTGGGGTCATGTCGTACAGGTAGTACAACAATGGAACGGAACCGGAAAATTTAAAAAAGACGGAGTTAGAAGAGATTTCAGAATTATTGCTAACGTTAGAGCACAATCACAGATTATTGCTGTTTTAGCAGATAGTCCGATTAAATCATTCTCTGACATGACAGGGAAAAAAGTAAATCTTTTATCTAGAGGCACAGGAAGTAACGTAAACTGCATGAATATGTTTAAAGGTGCAGGAATCTTCGATAAAATAGAGAAACGTTTCTTAGGATTCCGCGACTCTGGAAGGGCCCTTGGAGATCGTCAGATAGATGTTTATTGTTCTGCTGGTGCTCCTTTTACTATTCCGGCACTTACACAGTTATCTGTAAGAAAACCTGTACGTTATGTCGGACTTAGTGAATCTGAGCAAAAAAAAGTTGTTAGTACATTCCCTTTCTATACACCTGTTACAATTCCACCTTTATCAGAAGTAAAAGGACAAACTTCCCATGCAAGATCTATTGCATATGATGTTTTTTGGGTTGCACATAAATCAATGTCTGACAAAGGTATTTATGAGATGTTAAAAGTTATTGCAGACCCAGGAAATCTAAAAAAACTTACGAAAGCAGCAAGATATTGGGCTAAGTTAAGTGGAAAATTTGACAACCTCAAAGTACATAAAGTTCACGTCCATCCAGCTGCAGCAAGATATTGGAGAAGCCGAGGAACCGATGTGCCGGGTAGTGTAGTTAAAGGTTACTAAAATTTGATTTCAATTTTTGGGAGGAGCAAAAATTGTTCCTCCCAATACATTACAATTCTGTCTCTTTTTGTAGAATTTTAGGATACTAGATGCTTAAGAAACTGATGCCCCTTCTTATAAAAATAGGAATAATCTCAGAAGAATTTATCGAACCTAGAAAAATATTTGGAATTAGTTCAGTTTTAGTTTCGATCATTGCTGTATCCTTTTCTTATTTTTTCGTTCATGTAGCTTTTTTTGGTCCTCCTATTACTGAAATTTTCAAAGGAAGTTATATACTAGGAACGGCTGTATTAAGTCTTCTTATATATAAAGGAAGACAAAAAACAATATATGAACGTTTTGTTTTTCTAGACGAACTCTTTGCTTTTTTATCTATTACAACCATATGTGTTTTTGGAACAATTTGGATTTATTGGTTCTTTATATCACCCATAGAGGCTTGGAATAAATTCTATGATCAAAAAGTATTTTATATTGGAATCTTGGGATTCATTGTTGGAACAATTATATATTTGAAAGAAGCAACTTCAAAAGTTACTGACCGTTTTACTCTTTCTGACATAATTTATCTCTTAGGTGTTACTGGTGCAATGATTTGGTGGCGCTATAGCAACGAAACCTTGCAAGAAGAAATGGGTGGAGATGTGCCTACAATGCTCGTCATTTCTGCGTGGCTGGTAATACCAGTTAGCATGGAAATTGCAAGAAGAGTCGTTGGACCAATAATTCCTTTCTTAGGATTTTGTTTCCTTGTATACAGTTTCAGACCAGTAGCCCATTCATTTCCAGGGCTCCTATGGCATGATGGAAATAATATCGACCGTATTTCTGAATTCTTAATGCTTCAATCAGATGGTCTAACCGGACTTATCGCAGATGTTTTCGCTAACTATATGGTAATCTTTGTCGTTCTAGGCGCATTCTTAGAAAAAACTGGTCTAGGCGCACTTTTTATAGATACAACTTATCGTCTCACGGGTCAAAGAACTGGCGGACCAGGATTAACTGCTGTCGTTTCTAGCGGACTTTTTGGAATGATATCAGGCAGTGGAGTTGCAAATGTTGTTACAACGGGAACATTTACCATTCCGCTTATGAAAAGAGTAGGATACAGATCTGAATTTGCTGGTGCCGTAGAGGCATCGGCGTCGACCGGCGGTGCATATATGCCTCCTATAATGGGATCAGGTGCTTTTCTTCTAGCACAATTTACAGAAATCAGCTATTTTGAAGTAATAAAATATGCAATTCTTCCTGCTATTCTTTACTATCTTTCAGTTGCTTACATAGTTTATATACGTGCTGTTAATAGAGGTCTAACTGGAGTTCCTGTTTCAGAATTACCTCTTTGGAGCAAAATAATACCTAGACTTTATTTGCTGATTCCTATTCCACTCATGGTTTATTATTTAATTGCAGGAGATTCGGCTTTTCTATCAGCTTTTAAAACTATTTGCGCTATTGTTTTACTGAAAACAACAGATTTACTTACAACAGTTCAAACTCCATTTACAAGAAAATTTTCAAAACCTATTCTAATTACAACTATTGTACTAGGAATTATCGTCTATTTCTTTGGTCTGAAAATCGGCGCACCTTTTTCTTGGTTTGCTGATACACAAAGAGGGTTAAACTTCGGAGATGCGATATTTTGGACACTGGTCTTTTACACAATTCTAAAGATTTCTGAAATATTATACGCCTCCCTTTCAGTAAATAATTCCGAACAAAATTCTGTTTCGAAAGAAGAATCTGAAATAGAAGTAAGCGGACCTGTCGCATTAAATACTTTAAAAGACAGATCTGCAGACTTAGTAAAATCCATCTGGATTTCCCTAGAATCAGGCGCAAAAAGCTCAGTAATCGTAGGTAGTATTGCCGGTGTCCTAAGTATACTTCTATCAACCGCAACACAAAGTGATTTGCCGGGACGAGTATCGGATCTCCTGATTCAATTTAGTTTCGGTCTCCTGCCAATGACTATTTTTTGGATAATCATAGCAGGTTATATTGTAGGAATGGGATTACCTATTGCTGCGAGTTATGTTGTTCTTGTGATCTTTGGTGTTTTATCACTAACAAATTTAGGAGTTCCAACACTTGCAGCTCATTTGATCTGCTATTGGGTTGCAGTTGTAAGCGCGGTAACACCACCTGTTGCACTAGCAGCATATGCTGCCAGTGCAATTGCCTCCTCTGATCCAATTAAAACTGGGTTCCAGGCGATGAAACTTTCTTCATGGATTTTCATCATGCCATTCTTGTTTGTCTATACGCCTCTTCTTCTGACAGGAACCTACTTTGAAATTACTATTACTGTTATTGCCTGTTTACTAGGTATTATTTCTTGGGCAAGTTTTATGGAAAATTTCTTAATAAAACAGACTAAATTTTTAGAATGGACACTACTATTGATAGCATCCGTTTTCTTACTTCTTCCAGTAGACAATCTTCTCACATGGATTTCTCCATTAAAAGGTCAATTCGATTGGATTTTTTATTTTATGGGAGCCATATTACTAGTTTCAGCTTTTTTAATACAAACAAAAAGGAAGGAAGTATAATTTGAGTACAATAGAGTCATTTCATCATGTACATTTAATAAGTTCTGACCCAGTTAAAACTTCAAAATGGTATATAGACTTTTTGGGTGCTGACCTAACTCATGAAGAAAAAAAGCATGGAGCTATAAATATCAGATTACAAATAGGAAATTTAAATTTATTTATTCGAGGATTACGGGAAAATGAGGAGTTCTCCCCCACACAAAAATTATTACAAGAAGGTATTCATCATATCGGACTCATGGTTGATGATATAAAAGAAATAATGAAAAAGACAACAGAAAATGGGGCAACAGAAATAGAAGAAATTCATACCGGCGTTACAGGTAATTGGGTTGCATTTATTCGTACGCCTGAAGGAGTATTAATTGAGTTCCTCCAAAAAAAATGAAGAAGTAAATTCAAAAATCCATAAAAAACTATCCCCACCAAAATTAAATCGCGTTCAGCATATTGGAATTAAAGTGCATAATTTAGATTTGGCTGTCGAATTTTATAGAGACATAATGGGAATGAAAATATCTGACAGATATGAACCAGGAGATAACCCCCATAATCCTTGGGGAATTTGCTTTTTAAGAAGTGGAAATCTTCATCATGAGATATCACTTATTGGTTACGCTAAAGAAAATAATCTCAAACCAAATAGAATTGGAATAAGAGAACCTGGAGTAGGATTACATCATTTTGCTTTCGAGGTAGATTCTAAAAAAGAATTTGAATCTTGGATAAGTCATCTTAAAGAAAACAAAATTGAATTTACTTCTGGTCCATTAGTTCATAGTCCTACTCATCCCGAAGGAGATGGAACGTTAGGAGAAAACAGAGCATTATATTTTTACGATCCATCGGGAAATGGAATAGAAATTTTTTGTGATATGGCTCGAATCAATGAAGAAGATAATTCTATAGAGGAAAAATGGTTTAGAGATCGTTTGCAGAAGGATGGATATTCCAGAAATTCCTGCAATCCATCGAGACCATGGGTACCCGGTCGATCGAGCATGGAAGGCGCTATCGAAAAATTTGGGGAAAAGTAATTTCTAATGCAATAGTTTAATTTTTTATATTTTATTGAGAGGATAATTTGGATAATCAAAATTGGTACAATGTTCAGGAATTCGCACCAAATACATTCCAATTTAATGAGGCAGAACTCTGGAACATGTTTCTATTAATTGGTGAAGAAAGAGCCATTTCTATTGATGGAGGAATTGGAATCGGAAGTGTAAGAGAGTTGTGCGAAAGTATTACATCACTCCCGATTGAACACATCTTAACTCATACTCACTGGGATCATTTAGGGTCAATACATGAATGGGAATCTATTTCAGTTCACGAAAATGGCAAAAACAACTTATCTAATGATTTTGCGGAAGGATGTAAAGACTTTGTTTCCAATTGGAAAGGAAAAGATTTTCCAAAAAATTTCGTTTCAGAAAATTTTAAGTTGAAACCGGGTGTATTTGGCCAACCTCTTTATGAGGGTCAAATAATTGATCTGGGTAATAGGAAATTGCACATTTATGAAACACCAGGTCACTCTCCAGATAGTATTTCTATCTATGATGAAAAAGAAGGAGTGTTAATAACAGGAGATTTAGTAAAACCACATATGCCACTTTTCATTCAAGTACCAACTGCAGTTTTATCAGATTACGGTCCTTCACTTAGAAGACTTGAATCCATTTCAAAAGAGAAAAATGTTCAATGGATTTGCTCTGGACATTCAGAACCATTTGAAGATTTAAGTATAATTTCAGAAATGGCTGATTTTGTTGAAAAAATAGAAAAAGGGAATATCGTCCCCCCTCAAAAAATTGAAGCCGGAAAATGGGGATTGGTAGATGAATATAGGGCAGAAAGATTTCAAGTTTGGATTAATGATAATGCACGAAGATAGTGAGAAGGATAAAAATGACTAATAAAAATGTAATTTGGAAACCTAGTGAAGATTTTTTGCAAAATAGTAATATTGCACTACTAATGAAAAAATTAAATTTTACAGACTATAGAGAATTTCTCGATTGGTCAGTAAAAGATATACGAGAGTTCTGGGAAGTTATCTTAGAAGACATGAACTTTCAATGGCACAAAAAATATCATACGCTCCTAGATCTCAACAATGGTTTTCCTTGGGCTAAATGGTTTTTAGGTGGGGAAACGAATATAACTACAAATTGTTTAGAAAGACATGTTCTTAGCCATCGCAAAGATCAAGTTGCTTTAATTTGGGAAAGTGATGAGGGCAATAAGATTTCCTTCACTTATAGCCAACTTTCTAAAAAAGTAAATCAACTCTCTAATGCAATGAGAAATGCAGGACTAAAGAAAGGTGATGTTGCAGGAGTTTTTCTTCCTTTATTACCAGAAGCAGTAATTACTATGTACGCCTGCTTCAAAAATGGCATTGCAGTACTTCCTATTTTTTCAGGATTTGGACCTGAGGGGCTTGCTGAAAGACTTATACATTCGAAAGCTAAAATTTTATTCACTTCAAATGGTGCAGTTAGAAGAGGAAAAGTCATTCCTCTAAAAAACACAGTAGATACTGCTTTACAACAAGAGACCTCTATAGAGAAGGTGATAGTTGTAGAAAGAGCAGATCTAGAGATCCCAATTAACAAAGAAAGAGATTTCACATGGAATGAATTTATATCAACTGAATCTGAGATTGCAGAAACTGAAAATTTACCTGCAGATAGTATTTCGATGATCATGTACACATCTGGGACAACTGGAAAACCAAAAGGAACGGTTTATTCCCACGCAGGTTTAATGAGCGGTCCTGGACGAGAATTAAAATACTGCTTCGACATGAGAGACAACGACACAATGTTCTGGGTTACAGATTTTGGTTGGGTTATGGCTCCTTATGAGCTTGTTGGATCGCATTTTAACGGTCATACATGTTTTCTTTACGAAAGTGTGCCGAATCATCCCGAACCAGACAGACTTTGGAAAATGATTTCAGAAACAAAGATAACTCATCTGGGACTTTCACCTACAGCAATTAGAGTCTTAATAGGTGAAGGTGACCATTGGGTAGAAAAACATGACCTATCTACATTAAGAGTTCTTGGTTCTACTGGTGAACCCTGGGATATAGAATCTTATCTTTGGTATTTCGATAAAGTAGGCGCAAAAAAATGTCCTATAATGAATATTTCCGGTGGAACGGAGATTGGGGCATGTATATTGCAGCCTCTACCAGTCATGGAATTAACGCCATGTACACTCGGTGCTCCAGCAATGGGAACTGATGCAGATGTCTTTGATGATCAAGGCAATCCAGTTCGAAACGAAGTCGGACATCTTGTACTAAAACAACCTATTCCTTCCCTAACAATGGGATTTCTAAATGATTCAGATAGATATTTAGAAACTTATTTCTCCCGATGGAATAATATTTGGTATCACGGGGACTGGGCTAAAGTAGACAAAGAAGGATTCTGGTATCTGTTCGGTCGTTCGGACGATACTATAAAGGTATCTGGAAAAAGAGTAGGTCCAAATGAAATTGAATCGGAACTTCAGAAACATCCTGGAGTTTTAGAAACAGCAGTAATCGGAACTCCTCATCCTATAAAAGGAGAAGGAATTACCTGTTTTATAGTTCTTACTAACAATTACAAAGCAACCGACGATTTAAGAGAAGAACTAAAAGACCAAGCAGTAAAATACTTAGGTAAGAGTCTAAGGCCAGATGAAATTAAATTTGTCGAATTTCTTCCTAAGACAAGATCCGCAAAAATTGTAAGGGGAGCGATTAAAAAGATTTATCTTGGGGAAGATATTCAACATATGGATTTAAGTTCTCTAGAAGATCCTTCACATCTTAATGCTATTAAAAATGCAAAATAAGAATATGTCTAAAAAAAATACAGAAATAATCTGGAAACCAAACGAAGATTTTTTAAATAACAGCAATGTCGCTATATTAATGAAAAAAAATAACCTTTCAAATCATTCTGATTTAATAAAATGGTCACAGAAAGACTCTACCCTATTTACGAAGGCTATTTTGGAAGATATGGAAATCAAATGGTATCAAAATTTCCAAAAAGTTTTAGACTTAAGTAAAGGGTTTCCATGGGCAAAATGGTTTACCGGCGGAAAAATTAATATCGTTTATAATTGTATCGACAAACATCTCTCACACACACAAAAGGATCATTCCGCTCTAATTTGGGAAGGAGATGATAGTACTAAAAGAACGTTTACCTATGAACAATTGTCTTTTGAAGTATCTAAATTAGCAAATGCAATGAAGGAATTTGATCTGAAAATTGGAGATACTGTCGGTATTTTTATGCCTATGATTCCAGAAACTATTTTTGCAATGTTTGCTTGTTTTAAGATAGGAGTTATTGCAGTTCCCATATTCTCTGGATTTGGTTATGAAGCAGTTGCAGAACGTCTTACTCATGCAAAAGTAAAACTAGTTTTCACCTCAAATTTTGGACTTCGAAGAGGAAAAGAAATTGCTATAAAAGCACTCTTAGATAAAGCCCTTCAAATAAACAATTCGGTAAAAAAAGTTGTTGTTTTTGAAAGAACAAAATCATCCTACCCAATTTTAAAAAACAGAGATGTGAAATGGAAAGAATTTATCTATGGCAAATCTACAGAATCTGAAACTATACAATTAGACTCTGAAGCAATTTCAATGATTATTTATACCTCAGGAACTACCGGCAAGCCTAAAGGCACATTACATACGCATGCCGGCTGTCTAACTACCATTACAAAAGAAGTTAAGTATTGTATGGATCTTAGAGATAACGATATTCTTTTCTGGCTTACTGATATTGGGTGGATGATGGGGCCATGGGAAATCATTGGGGCACAAGCTCTTGGACAAACATATTTAATATATGAGGGCACCCCAAATTGGCCAAAACCAGACAGACTTTGGAAAATTATCTCTGAACATAAAATTACACATCTTGGCATCTCCCCTACAGCAATTCGACTTCTTATAAGTAGTGGAGAAAAATGGACCAAAAAACACGACCTTTCAAGTTTGCGAGTTCTTGCATCTACCGGAGAGCCTTGGGATCCTGAATCATATATGTGGTATTTCGAGAAAATAGGAAATAGCCGTTGCCCAATCATGAATATTTCTGGCGGAACAGAAATCTGTGGTTGCCTCCTACAACCTTATCCAATTATGGAATTATCTAAATGCTCTCTTGGAGGACCTGCTTTAGGAGTTCATACCGAAGTATATAACGAAGATGGGAAATCAATTCGTGGTGAAATAGGTCACTTAGTATGTACAAAACCAATGCCATCTATGACAAAGGGTTTTCTTTTAGATGATGAGAGATATTTAGAAACTTACTTTTCCCGTTTCCCAAATACTTGGTATCACGGAGACTGGGCGATGGTAGATGAATTCAACCAATGGTTTCTCTTTGGCAGATCTGATGACACAATAAATGTTGCAGGAAAAAGAGTGGGTCCTGCAGAAGTAGAATCTGAACTAATCCGACATCCTTCCGTTATTGAGGCTGCAGTAATAGGAACTCCCCATCCTATTAAGGGAGAAGTATTAACTTGTTTTGTAGTTATTAAAGAAGAATATGAAATGAATGATCATCTTAGGGAAGAATTAAAAGATGAAACTACAAAATATTTAGGAAAAAGTCTTCGTCCTGAAACAATTAAATTTGTAAAAGGTTTGCCGAAAACACGTTCATCAAAAATAGTACGTGGCGCAATAAAAAAATTATATTTAGGAACTAGCATCAATGATATAGATACTTCTTCTATAGAAGATTTTTCTCTTTTAGAGGGAATATCAAGGGCAAAATAAATCTTTAAGACGAAATCTCATAAAAATCCTTAACAAACTCAACAACAGCCATACTCTCTCTCACCGGAATTTTAGTTTCTTTAGAGTGAAGTATCGATTCTACAAAATCTAAATGATTTCTGTACATAGAAGAAAGTTTCGAAGGAATTTCGTTTGGAATTACTAAGTCATCTTTAAATTCGGGTTGCTTTATTTCATCTTTATGGGACCAACCAACTATTCCCTTTCCTTCAACAATAGTGCAGCTTCCACGAGTTCCATATATAGATAATTGTTCTGGTGAATTTGGATACGTGACAGTAGAAGCAGTCATCACTCCCAAAGTCCCGTTAATGAGTTCAATAATACCAACTGCGACGTCTTCCTCCTGATAATCAGGACGAACCGTCTTCGTAAAACCTGATATTTTCTTGTAGGGACCAAGCATCCAAAGAAGTAAGTCTAAATAATGAATACCCTGGTTCATCAATACACCGCCTCCTGACTCATGACCAGATAAACGCCAAGGTGCTTGTTTAAAATAATGATCATCTCGATGATAATTTATTGAGATTTCAAATAAAAAGATATCTCCGAGTACATCTTGTTCTAAAGCAATTTTGAGAGATTGCACATCTGGATGGTAACGTTTTTGTGACACCACAGACAAAGTTAATTGCCTATCTTCGAAGAATTGGATTAAAGAGTTGCAAGATTCTATGTCTGTTGCAAGAGGTTTCTCAATAAGTACATGCTTCCCTAACCTACCCGCAATCATTGCCTGTTCGGCATGAAGATATGAAGGTGAAGCAATTAAAACTGCATCAACATCTTCCATATTAATTGCGTCTTCAATTTTTGACGAAAATTGACATTTATATATTTCGGAAAAATCTTTGCCACGAGACTCATCAAGATCGTAGGCAGATACTATTCGTGCATTTGCAATAGATGACAATACCTGCGCATGCCTATCTCCCATAAGACCGCAGCCTATCAATGCAAAACCTATTGAAAATTTTTCTTTCAATTCAACCTCTTTTTAAAAACAGAATAATTAAGAAGTCATCTTTTTTTCTTTTGCAATCAACATTAAATTGCGTGTATATGGAACAAAATTAGGTAAATACGCAAGCACACCTATAATACTTCCTCTTTGGAAGAAATAAATAAGCAGAATAATAGAACCACCTAAACTAAGATACCAAAATATTTCTGGAACGATACTTTTTCCTGCACGCTCACTTTGTATCCACTGCACGAGAAATCTAGAACCGAAACAGGTATTTCCAAGCAACCCAAAAAGTTCCCAAGGGCCCAAATCAAAACCCCAAACTTGCATTATATTCTCCTCTTGATACCAATTAATTTTAATTATTTTTTAAAAGGCGAAATAAACCTTTTCTTGTACCAGTAAATTGCAAGAGTATCTACAAAACCTACAAATATTCTATTACCCATTCCATATTTTGACACTCCAGATTTACGAGGACGATCTTTTATTAAGACTTGATTAACTTGAATCCCGTGAAATTGAAGAATAGTAGGAAGAAATCTATGCATTCCTCTAAAGGGAACGATATCAACAAGTACTTCTTTCCTGAAAACTCTATAAGTACAACCTGCATCTTTAATACCATCCCTCAGAATAGTATTTCTGAAAAGATTTGCGATTTTAGTTGATATTTTCTTACTGATAGAGTCGGCTCTACTAGGACGAATTCCACAAACAGCACCATATCCCTCTAGAGATTCTATCAAGAAAGGCAGATCAGCCGGATCATTCTGTAAATCTGCATCCATTGTGACCACTAGGTCACCCCGAGTTGATTTAAACCCTGTTAATTGCGCCGCACTCTCCCCTTGATTAACCTTATGAGAAAGCAAAATAATTTCTTCTCTATTTATATCTCGAATTTTCTGAGCAGTAGCATCTGAACTACAATCATCAACAAAAATTACTTCCCAAGAAATATTTAAACTTTCAAGTACGGGATATAATTCATCCCATAGAGAAAAAATATTTTCCTCTTCATTAAAACACGGAATTACGACACTAATACCTAGATCTCTATGCATGAACAAATTCACAATTTTTAAGATTGGAGACAGACAAATTATTTTCTAGAATTTTATTATCAAAGTAAAAAGTCACCTGAGAACGTTTCCTATGCCGATCGTAAGATTTCCATTCTTCAAAATAACCACAAAAAATAATAAAAAAACAAGACAAAACAATAAAGGAAAAATATATCGACAATTGAATTTTTTGCAATAAAAATAATCTAATACAAAACAGATAAATACAAACAGCAAAAATCATAATCGTAAGAGGAACTAATTTATAATCTAAAAAAGAGAAAATGAAAAAAATAGCTCCACCTAACATAACAAAAAGAATCAACATGTAAGAAATAGTGGAATAATAAAATAAATTTTTCATATTATTTTCAATACATTCAGCTTTTTCGCAAATTACCCTACCAACCATCAACGATAAGAGTGGCAATATTGGCAAAATATAGTGTGGTTGTTTCGCTGGAATTAAGGCAAAGAACAAGAAAACAATTAAAAATGGACAAACCACAAAAATCCATTCGTTTGAAAATAATGCAACTCTCCTTTTCCAAAAAAAGACAAAAGTGATAGGAATAAAAATAGAAAATGGTAGGAACAAATCCCAAATTCGTAAGAAATAATAATAAAAAGGCTTAAAATGTTGGGCGGTCTCACCAACTATCTTCAGATCAAATGGCTGTCCCCCTTCTAAAAGAAACCAATAAATCGCCTCCTCTGGATTCCAAAGATAAAGAAGCAAGTACCAACTCACAGATATTAAAAGTGTAAAAAGTGACATCAAGATTACATCCAAAGAGAAAATCCTACGTAATCTTTTCTTAATCGTAAGAATCGCTAAAACAGGTAATACAACTACAAGAAAAATCACATGTGCTTTCGTAAGAAATGCAATAGAAAATAAAAGATAAAATGAAAAGAAGAGAAAATTACTATAATTTCTCATAATCTTTTGGAAAACATATAAACAAGTAAAACATGAGGCCGAAAAAATCATATCTGGAGCACCTCTTC
>Ga0310344_10000969_pt1 | contig 22188 bp, 28 predicted proteins | sample HC15DNA20200_MG_FD_203801 | JGI IMG/M metagenome (GOLD analysis project Ga0310344, IMG submission 203801) | Marine microbial communities from station ALOHA, North Pacific Subtropical Gyre - HC15-DNA-20-200_MG | ecosystem: Environmental > Aquatic > Marine > Oceanic | place: Pacific Ocean: North... | reverse complement strand
TTAATAATACGCTTTTCATCTTCTTTTAGTTTTTTAGCTAATTTTTTTTCTTCTTTAATAATACGCTTTTCATCTTCTTTTAGTTTTTTAGCTAATTTTTTTTCTTCTTTAATATTTTTTTTCTGTTCGAGGATTGCTTTTTCCTTCATTTTATCAATATATGATGGTTCTTCTTTCGATAATTCATTTACATTTTTAACTTCAACAGACATATTTTTTTTAAAATATTCCTCTTTTTCTTTTTTATTTATACAGGGATGATCTCCACACCAATAAACTGTCTTGTTGTTAGCGCAAGAATAAGTAAATAATAAAATAAATATTATATATATTAATTTCATACCAGCCCTGAAGTCTCTTTAAGTTTATAAGCAATATTCATATTTTGAACAGCTTGTCCAGATCCACCCTTAAGCAAATTATCTATTACAGATATGATGATTATTTTATTTATTGATCTATTTTCACAAACTGAAATTTTACAGAAATTTGTATTAAGAACATCCCCCGTTCCTATAGGTTTATTGTATTTTTCAACTTTTACAAAGTAATTACTTTTATGGTATTTTTTTAAAAAATTATAAATTTTTTTTGGACTATTTTTCTTTGTTAGGTCTAAATAAATAGTTGTTAAAATTCCTCTAAACATTGGAATTAAATGGGGAGTAAATACAACATTCACTTTAGATTTCGATGCTCTAGAAAGTTCCTGATCAATCTCAGACATATGCCTATGCTTTCCTACACCATATGCAGAAACAGAATTGAATAAATTTTTAAATTTAAATTTTTTTTTAATATTTTTTCCTGCACCTGAAAAGCCAGATTTTGAATCAATAATAATATTTTTTGTATTAATCATTTTTTTTTGAATTAAAGGAATTAAAGGTAACTGTACAGAGGTTGGATAGCATCCTGGACAAGAAATTATTTTATATTTTTGTAATTTTTCTTTATTAAATTCTGCAATTGAATATATTGATTTTTTTATAAGATTCTTGCATTTGTGATTAATGCCGTACCATTTTTTATATTCATTTGAATTATTAAGTCTAAAATCGGCTGATAAATCAATAAGCTTTACATTTTTAGGAATAATTTTTGCTATCTTTTGAGCCTCTCCGTTAGGTAAAGCAGTAAAAATTAAATTAATTTTTTCCCACTTAATATTTTTTATATTTGATATTTTGGGCAATGTTTTTTTTTTTAATCTTGAATCAATTTTATTTATAGATTTGCCTATAGATTTAGTTGCACATAAATATAATATTTTAATATTTGGATGTTTTGATAATATATTAATTAATTCCAAGCCTATGTAGCCAGTTGCACCAGCGATTGCTATATTTAGTGAATCTTTCATTCTCATGATTATATCAGTTATTAATATTAAGAGATATTCTAATTAAGATTATCTTTTAGAAAATTGGAAGCTTCTTCTGGCTTTTTTTCGACCGTATTTTTTACGCTCGACAGCTCTAGAATCTCTTGTGGTAAGTTTTTCTTTTTTTAAAGTAGATTTTAAATCAGGTTCAAAAAGTACTATTGCTCTTGAAATTCCATGTATAATTGCACCAGCTTGCCCACTTAACCCCCCTCCTCTAACGGAGCATCTAACATCAAATTCATTTTCTCTTTTAACTATTGAAAATGGTCTTGATATTGCAATTTGATGAGTTTGTTTGTGGAAATAATCAACCATTTTCTTTCCATTAATTTGAATATTTCCAGATCCTTTTTTAAGCCAAACCTTAGCGATTGATTTTTTTCTTCTCCCGGTTGCATATTTAAAGTCTTTGTTAGTAATTTTTTCTAAATTAATTTGAGTTTCCATATTAGTTTATTGAGATATAATTTTTTTTATTAAGTTTAGAAAATTCAATTACTTTAGGATTTTGTGATTCATGAGGATGATTATCTCCTTTATACATTTTTAACTTTGAAAGCTGTTTTTTAGCTAATGGTCCATCTGGCAGCATTCTTTTTACTGCTAATTTTAATATTTCTTCAGGTTTATTCTTTGCTAAAGAGTATGGAGATCTAGTTTTTATTCCACCTGGATGACCTGTGTGATTATAATATTTTTTATTTTTAAATTTTTTTCCAGTAAATTTTATTTTTTCGATATTTGTAACAATAACAAAATCGCCATGATCCATATGTGGAGTGTATTGATTTTTGTTTTTTCCTCTTAATGCTTTAGAAATATAAGATGCCAATCTACCTACGATTGCATTTTCACCATTTATCAATAACCAGCTGTTTTTTATCTCACTTTTTTTAATAAAATTTGTCATATTATCCTGCGCATAGATACTGGCAAATTGTGATAAAGTCAATAATGGCTTTACAAAAGCTTAATTAAATAAGAATATATTATTACATTAAATAACGGAGGGATAATGGCTAAAGATATAAAAAATCCAGAAACAATAGCTTTGCATGGTGGAGAATATAGAAGTGATCCTGCAACAACAGCTGTAGCTGTTCCAATCTATAGAACTACTTCATACCAATTCAAAAATGCCGATACTGCAGCAAATTTATTTGCACTAAAAGAATTTGGAAACATATACACAAGGATAATGAATCCAACAAATGATGTTCTTGAAAAAAGAGTAGCTGCTTTAGAAGGTGGTTTGGCTTGCGTTACCGTTGGCTCAGGTCAAGCAGCATCTACTTTTGCCATAACAAATTGCTGTCAAGCTGGTGACAACTTTATTAGCTCAACTGATTTATACGGTGGAACAGTAAATTTATTTACTCATACATTAAAAAAGTTAGGTATTGAGGTAAGATATGCTGATCCTACTGATCCAAAAAACTTTGAAAAATTAATTGATGAAAAAACTCGTTGTATTTATGCAGAAACCTTACCAAATCCATATTTACGTGTTTTTCCAATCAAAGAAGTTTCTGATATAGGCAGAAAACATAACATTCCTTTAATTATGGATAATACTGCTGCACCAATAATATGCAAACCTATAGAGCATGGAGCAGCTGTAGTAATTCACTCATTAACAAAATTTATTGGTGGTCATGGAACTGTTATTGGGGGATGTTTGGTTGATGGTGGAAATTTTGATTGGACAGGAGATCCAAAAAGACAACCTTTGTTTAATGAACCAGATCCAAGTTATGGCGGTGCTGTATGGGGCAAAGTAGTTCCTGAATTAACAGGGGCAAATGTTGCTTATGCTGTACGTGCCAGAGTAGTTTTATTAAGAGATTTAGGTTCAGCTTTAGCACCAGACAATGCTTTTGGAATAATTCAAGGCTTAGAAACAGTACCAATAAGAATGAAACAACATTGTTCAAATGCAGCAAAAGCAGTAGATTTTTTAACCAAGCATAAGAATGTTGATAGAGTTATTTATCCAACCCTTCACAAGGGCGAAGTTGGCAATAGAGCTAAGAGATATTTTAAAGGTGGCAACGGTGCTTTAGTGGGCATTGAAGTTAAAGGTGGCGTTGAAGCGGGTAAAAAATTTATTGAATCATTAAAAATGTTTTATCATGTTGCTAATATTGGTGATGCTAGAAGTTTGGCAATTCACCCAGCTACAACTACCCATAGCCAGCTTACTGAAAAGGAATTATTAGCAGCCGGTGTTACACCAGGATATGTAAGACTATCAATTGGAATAGAACACCCTGATGATATAATTGCTGATTTAGATCAAGCATTAAAAGCTTCTAGTGGGTCAAGGCTAAAAGCAGTTAGTTAGAATTAGAATTTAAGTACAAGAAATATACGCTTGAACTTACTAAAAAAATTGAACTAATTTGATGCATAGATGCTAAATATATCTGTGCACCATATAATAATGTAAGAATTCCTAATACAATTTGAACAAATAAGATCAAACCTATAGTTTTAATAGTAACAAAATATCTAATAAAATTATTTTTGTAAATTTTGTATAACAAAACTAAATAATAAATAATAATTATATAGGCTAAATTTCGATGATAAAATTGAACTAATGATGGTTCATTAAAAGCATTAAAAGTAAATAGGTTAATTAATTCATTATCATCAGGAAAATAAGAAGATCCCATTAATGGCCATGAATTATATATGGTACCAGCATCCATGCCAGACACAAATGCTCCTACTATTATTTGACAATAAACCAATATCAAGAGAGTCAAAGGAAAGAATAATTTTAATTTTTGATGTAAAAGATTAATATTTTTTAATTTTAAATAATTCCATAAAGTTAGAGAAAGAATAAAAAAGGCAATTAATAAATGTATGGCTAATCTATAGTGACTAACATCAACTCTATCGGTTAATCCACTTGAGACCATATACCATCCAATAAAACCTTGAAAACATATGAGAAAAAATATGAAGTAAAGTTTTATTAAGTTTTTAAAGCCTAATTTTATTGTAAAATAAATTAGAGGGAAGAAAAAAAAGATTCCAATTAATCTACCCATAAATCTATGGACCCACTCCCACCAAAATATAACCTTGAAGTCGCTCATTGTCATAGAATAGTTTTGAATCTTAAATTCAGTAGTTTTTTTATATAGATTAAAATAATTGTTCCAATCCCCATTATTTAATGGTGGGAGAAATCCCGAAAATAATTGCCATTCTGTAATTGACAATCCTGAATCGGTTAATCTTGTTAAACCACCAATAAAAATAAGAAAAGCGATCAATAAAGTTATTAACAAAAGCCAATATGACAGGTATTTATTTCTATTTTCATCAATCATAAAATTAATATACATTTCCTATAAAAATTAAAAAACATTTAATTTTCGCTACATGAATAAGAAAAAACTTAATGTTATAAGAAAAAAAATTGATAGATTGGACAATAAATTACTAAATACTATTAAAAAAAGAACTATTCTTGTTCAAGAAGTTATTAAAATAAAAGATAATAAAAAACAAATTGTTGATAGAAAAAGAATTAGAAAAGTTTTAATTAATATAAAGAAAAAATCAATTAAAAAAAATATAGATCCAAAAATTACTCAAAAAATTTGGACCTCCATGATTAAAGCATATATTGATTTTGAAAAAAAAAATTTTAAGAAAAAGTAATTATTTACTATGAGGAGGCAATTTCTTCTCAATAAATATTTCGTGTTTTCGAGTATCTGGGTTATATTTTTTAGCTTTCAATTTAATCTTAGCTTTTTCTCCAGATGAAGGTTTTTTTACATAGTAGAAAAAAGAACTATCTGGTTTCTTTTCAGGAACAAGGCGAACTTTAACAGAAGTTTTTTTAGCCATTTTTTATCTTTCTCAATTCTTTAACAATCTTAGAGATTTTTTTTATTTTATCTTTGATTGCTTTAGTCGGTTTTGAACTTGATTTATATACACCTAAATTTACTAGTTCGTCAATAGATTGACTCTCATTTTTATTTAATATTTTTTTAACTCCATTAATTGTTAAACCTTTTTCTTTTAGAAGGTGTTTTATATAAATAATAATTTCGAGGTCTTTTGGAGAATAATATCTTCTCTTCCCGGCTCTTATAGATGGTTTAATTTGCTTAAATTGAGACTCCCAATATCTTAAAGTATGAGTCTGTAAAATCCCAGTTCTTTCGTCTACCAAACCAATTTCCTTAGCGACTTCACCAATTGTTTTGTATGCAGTTACATTCTTTTTATTTTCTATTATCATTTATTTAATTTTTCTAAAAAAATTTCAGAAGGTTTAAATTTAACAACTTTACGCGATGAAATTTTGGCCTCTATTTTTGTTTTGGGATTTCTGCCTATTCTTTCTTTTTTATTTAATATTTTAAATGTTCCAAAAGATGAAATTTTAATTTTACCAGAATTAATTAATTCTTTAATTATTGTTTCAAATATATTATCTACTAAATCAGAAGAAAAATTTTTAGAAAATCCAAGATTTTTATATATTAAGTTAATTAAATTTTTTCTATTAAAGTTTTTAATTGCCATAGCTTAAAATTATTACGGCTTTTATGCTGGGTCAACTGTAATTAAGTTTGATTTAATCTTCTCAATTAAATCAGCTTTAACAATTTTTGAACATACGTTTATGGAATGAGCAAAGCCAACCGCATCAGTTCCTCCATGGCTTTTTACAACTGGTTTTTGTAAACCTAAAAATATAGCCCCATTATATTTTCTTGGGTCTAGTTTTTCTTTAAATTTATTAAGTGATTTATAAGATAATAGCATCGACAATTTATTTAATGATTTTTTAATATTTTTTGTTATGAAATTTGCGGTTCCTTCCGCTGTTTTCAAAGCGACATTCCCTGTGAATCCATCAGTAACAATTACGTCTACATTTCCATCCATTATATGATTTCCTTCTATGTAACCAGTGAATTCAAAATTTTTGGTATTATTGTTTTTTAATATTGTGTATGTATTTTTTAAAATTTCATTACCTTTATGTTCTTCTAGACCTACATTTAAAATTGCCACTTTTGGCATTGCAGTTTCAAAGAGTGATTTAAATAAAGCTGAACCCATGCATGCAAAATCTGATAAATTTTTTTCGGTGCATTCGATATTAGCACCTAAATCTAAAACGACGTTCATATTATTTTCATTCGGCCACAAAGCAGCAAGAGCGGGTTTATTTATTCCTTCTACAGTTTTTAATATTAGTCTTGATATAACCAATAAAGCTCCTGTGTTTCCTGCTGATAAAGATATGTCAGCAGTTCTATTTTTTAAAGATTCGACAGCTTTCCACATGCTAGACTCTTTACCTTTCTTTGCAGCAGTAAAAGGACTTTCGTTATCTTGAATGACATCTTTTGTATTAACAATTTCACAATGATCTGGTAGTAGTTTTTTTCTAGAAACTTTTTTTTTTAATATATTTTCATCCCCATATATTATGAAAAAATTATCTTTATTGTTTTTAAGTGATAATTCTATTCCATCAATAACTTTTGTTGGTGAATTGTCACCCCCCATTGCATCTACAGCAATAATTACTTTATTGGTCATTAGATAATATTATTTTTTAGGTTCTAATATTTGTTTGCCATTATAAAGGCCAGTTTTTAAATCTATATGATGAGAAAGTCTATATTCACCAGATTTTTTATCCTCAATAATATTTATTGATGGAATTCTATGATGGGATCTTCTTTTATTTCTTCTTGATTTAGAAGTTTTCCTTTTTGGTACAGCCATTTTTATATCTCTTTATAATTAAAATTTAAGTCACCAGTTAATACACTATTGGGGGTTAAATCAAAACAAAAAGCTTGATATTTATCAAAATAATTAATTAAAGGTACATTTATAGGCATTTTTTGATGATCATTTTGTTGTAAGTATTTACAAAGAAAAAGATTTTTTGAAGATTGGTTTTTATTTTTGTAATTTTCACAATTTAGTAAGATATCATAAAAAACTTTAACCAAAGATTTCATGTTCTTATTGATGTTCGTATCACCAAAACCTAATTCTCGCATATTTAATTCCACATTTTTGAATATAAGATCAAAAATTTGTTGATAAAAACTTTTGTATATACCGGTAGTGCTTTTTTGCTTAATTTTAATGAATAAAAATGAAATATGTATAAATATTAAATGAATACGATTTTGAAATGTATCTTTCAATTTAATTTTAGTATAAAATACCTTATTACGAGATAATGATACTATATTATTATATAAAGCACTTTCATGAATGTTCTTTTTAGTATTTTTATTTAGCATATGAAAAAAATATTTATTTTAATAATTATTAATATAATTTTTATTACTGGTTGCAAACAAAACCAAGTATTAAAAACACACGGGGTAGCATATCTTAACAAAAGAGAAAAGCTATTAATATTAAATGAAACAAACAAAAACGATACTATTTCTATATTAGGACAACCGTCTACAAAAGGTATGGTTGATGACAATTTATGGATATATATAGAAAGAACAAGAACTAGAGGAAAATTATTAAAATTTGGACGAAATTATTTAGCAAAAAACAATGTACTTATTCTTGAGTTTGATAAATATGGAATTTTAGAAAAAAAAGAATTTTATAATAAAGAAAATATGAAAAAAGTAAATTTTACAAAGCAAATTACAGAAAATGAACTACGTAAAGAAAATTTTATTGAGAGTTTCTTAGCCAGTGTAAGACAAAAAATGTTATCAAAAAGAAAATAGCTGGCTATTTTAATGAGCTATTACAGCCAATAACAACAAAGCAACAATATTTGTTATTTTAATCATTGGGTTTACTGCTGGACCAGCTGTGTCTTTATACGGATCTCCAACTGTGTCACCAGTTACTGCAGCTTTATGTGCATCAGATCCTTTACCACCAAAATTTCCATCTTCGATATATTTTTTTGCGTTATCCCAAGCTCCTCCACCTGCTGTCATTGATATTGCAACGAACAATCCGGTAATTATTACTCCTAATAACATAGCTCCAACTGAAGATAATGCTGCCTCTACGCCACCAATAATGTAAATAACAAAATATAAAACTATAGGTGATAAAACTGGTAATAATGATGGAATTATCATTTCCTTAATGGCTGCTTTTGTTAATAAATCAACTAATTTACCATAATCAGGTTTTCTTTTTCGTTTCATTATGCCTGGAATTTTTTTAAATTGTCTACGAACTTCAATTACAACAGCAGCTCCTGCTCTTCCAACTGCTTGCATAGACATAGAGCCAAATAAATAAGGTAACATTCCTCCAATTAAAAGTCCTACTACAACAAAAGGATTTGATAAATCAAAACTTACAGAAATATTTTCTAATGAGGATCCACTTGTATTAGAAAAAAATTTTATGTCTTCAGTATATGCAGCAAACAAAACTAAAGCACCAAGTCCTGCAGATCCTATTGCGTAACCTTTTGTAACCGCTTTAGTTGTGTTACCTACAGCATCAAGAGCATCAGTAGTTTTTCTGACATTTTTAGGTAAATTGGACATTTCAGCAATTCCCCCAGCATTATCAGTAACTGGTCCATACGCATCTAAAGCAACTACCATACCAGCTAATGCTAGCATTGTTGTAACTGCTATTGCTATTCCATAAAGGCCAGCTATATGGTTTGTAAACAAAATTCCTCCAACAATTATTAATGCTGGCACTGCTGTTGCCTCCAGCGAAACGGCCAAGCCTTGAATTACATTTGTGCCGTGTCCTGTTATTGAAGACTTGGCTACGCTAATAACCGGTCTGAATTTTGTACCAGTATAATACTCAGTAACCCAAATAATAAGTCCTGTTATTACAAGTCCAATAACTCCACAGATATAAAGATCAAAACCATTAAATTCTTTATTTCCTGCTGAATAAATAGTTTCTAATCCAATTACTTTACTTGTAACTGGATATAATATTGCTAAAGATAAAAGTGCAGTAGCAATAAATCCTTTGTAAAGAGCTCCCATAATATTTTTATTAGAACCTAATTTTACAAAAAATGTTCCAATAATAGATGTGATTATACAAGATCCACCGATTGCTAATGGATAAATCATCATATTAAAATCATTTATAAAAAAAATTGAAGACAAAACCATTGTTGCCACGATTGTAACTGCATAAGTTTCAAATAAATCAGCAGCCATTCCAGCACAATCGCCAACATTATCACCAACGTTATCAGCAATTACTGCTGGATTTCTTGGATCATCCTCAGGTATTCCGGCTTCAACTTTACCAACAAGATCAGCACCGACATCAGCTCCTTTTGTAAAAATACCTCCACCTAATCTTGCAAAGATTGATATTAAAGAGGCCCCAAATCCTAAGCCAACAAGCGCATTTATTATTTCTCTGCTATCTACTTTAAATTTTAATAAAATTAAGTAATAGGTTGCTATTGATAACAAGGCTAAACCAGCAACCAACATTCCTGTTACAGCACCAGATTTAAAACCTACATTTAATCCAGCTGCCAACCCTTTTCTTGAAGCTTCAGCAGTCCTTACATTGGCTTGGACTGATATTAACATTCCAATATAACCGGCAGTTCCTGATAGGAGAGCTCCTATAAAGTATCCAATACCCACCCATATGCCGAGTGCAAAGGTAACAATTATAAAAACAACAATTCCCACAATACTTATAGTTCTATACTGTCGTTTTAAAAATGCCCTAGCCCCTTCTTGGATAGCGCTTGCAATTTCTTGCATTTTACTATTTCCAGGACTAGATGATAAAATTTGTTGACCAACTACATAGCCATAAACAATGGCTAAAATGCCAGATAAAATAATTAGATAAAGTATATCAATCATTTAATAAATTAAAAAAACGCAAAATGACAAAAAAAAGGATAAAAGGCAACATAAATATTTATTAAAAAATGTGAATATATTGGTTTTTTCTATTGATATTTAACTTAATGCTCTAGTAATTTTAGAAGCTTTATCCAAAATGGCATTTAAGAAATTTTTCTGTCCGGTTCCAGCAAAATAGTCACATACTTTTAAATACTCAGCTATTATAACTTTAACTGGAGTTTTGTGCATATATAAAAACTCAAATATAGCAGCTGTAATCATTAATCTAATCATTAATTCAGTTTTATTGTCATTTATATCTGAAGAAAATTCTTTTTTTATTATATTTTGGATCAATTCCTTTCTTTCAATAGTTCCATTAACAACATCTTTAATAAACTTTTTATATCTATGCTTAGGAAATATTATTTCTGTTTCCTTGTTTAAATCATGGCTATACAATTTTTGAACTACAATCACTCTGGGGTTTAATAGAGCTTCACTTTTATTACTCATTAGATTTTTTCCAAAACTGAAATTATAGCTTTCGCTGCTTCTCCACCTTTATTCTTTTTTAGTGGATTTGACCTAGCTAAAGCTTGGCTTTTATTTATGCATGTAATAATACCATTTCCTATTGGTTTCTTATAATTGATTGAAAGATCCATCAAGGCATTAATAGATGCTGAGGAAATATAATTAAAATGAGGAGTTTGTCCTCTTATAACACATCCTAGCGCAACAAAAGCATCATACAATTGAATATTTTTAGAAATTATAACAGGAATTTCAAAAACTCCAGGTGCATGTATTACTTTTATTTTATTTATGCGATTCTTTTTTAGTACATTTAGAGAACCAGATAATAGATCCTTTGATATTTTTGGATAATAATCAGCTATTACAATACAAATTTTCATTTTATTATTTCCTGTTTTTTAATTTTAATACCATACCCTTCTAACCCAACAATTTTTTTCTTTGATTTGGTAACTAAAATCATATTTTTAATACCCAAACTTCTGATTATTTGAGCACCAATACCATAATTTTTAAGTAATCTATCATAACTTTTTATTTCTGACTCAGATTTTGATGAAATTTTAATTAAATTTTTATAATATTTTCTATTCTTGTAAGCTTTTAAAGTTTCTGAAACTGATCTCAAATTAGCATCTTTAATGAAAACTAGAGCACAATCTCTAAATTTCTTAAAATATTTAATAGTTTTATTAAATGAATTTGGTAATTTTTTGCTCATTAAATAATTTTGAACTACATTAGAAGATATAACTCTCACTCTTGGATTCGTGTTCTTATTAACATTACCCTTTATTAATACAAAATGTTCAGATCCATCAATCAAATTTTCAAAGATTTTTATGTTATAAATTTCATTATTAATCCTAATTGTTGAATGTTTTTTAAATTTAATAAGCTTCTCTCTCTTTAAACGAAAAGATATAAGATCATCAATTTTTCCAATATTAATTTTATGTTTTTTTGAAAAATTATATAGGGTTTTACCTTTTGCCATAGTCCCATCATTATTCATTATTTCGCAAATAACAGCAGAAGAGCCGCATCCTGAAAGTTTACTTATATCGACGGACGCTTCAGTATGTCCAGCTCTTACCAAAACACCTCCCTCTTTAGCAATGATAGGGAACACATGACCTGGTGACACGAAGTCTTTTGATTGAGCTTTTTTTTTAATAGCTGTTTTAATAGTTTTTGATCTATCATGTGCAGATATACCTGTGCTTATTCCTTTTTTTGAATCTATAGAAATTGTAAAAGCAGTTCCGCTTCTGGCAATGGTATTTGAATTTATTAATGATAAATTAAGTTTGTCAGCTTGTTTTTGATTAATGGTAAGACAAATAAGCCCTCTTCCATACCTGGCCATAAAATTTATAGAACTTGGATTAATTTTTGATGCAGGCATAATTAAATCAGCTTCATTTTCTCTATTTTCATCATCTACCAAAATAAACATTTTACCTTTTTTGGCATCATTTATAATTTTTGTAATTTTAGAATATTTCATTAATTCATTTAGTAATTTTTTTTAAGTATTTACCTATAATATCAAATTCAACATTAACCAAATCTTTTTCTTTGAGAAATATAAGATTGGTTAATTTAAGTGTTTTTGGAATGATTACAATTTGAAAACCATCTTTTAAAACTTTGGAAATAGTTAAAGAAACACCATTAATTGCTACAGAACCTTTAAAAACTATAAATTTCATATATTTTTTAGGAATTTTAAAATATATTGACCAAGATTTACCTATAATATTGATTTTTTTGACAATAGAGGTTGTGTCTACATGCCCTTGAACAAAATGACCAGATATTCTTTCCCCATATTTTAGTGATTTTTCTAAATTAATAACATCTTTTTTTTTACATTTTTTAAAATTAGTTCTATTTAATGTCTCTTTTGATAAATAAAATTTAATTAAATTTTTTTTTAAATTTTCGACAGTTAGACAGGCACCAGAGCATGAAATAGATGAACCAATTTCATTAGATTTAAATTTCATCTTTGAGCGCACTTCTATTACGCAGTTATTTCCTTTAATAAAAATTTTATTAATTTCTCCAGTATTTTTTATTATTCCATTAAACATTATTTAATTTTAAATGATATTAACTTATCACCAAATAAAAAAACTTTTTCAATAGTATTTTTCTTTTTTTTTAAAAGGTTTTTAATTATTTTTTCAAAACTACCGTCACCATCACTTTTAATTTTATTTTTTGAAATAAAAAGAAAAAAATCATCTACTAAATTATCCTTTAAGAATATTGTAGTTAATCTAATTCCGGCTTCCAAAAAAACTCTGGAATATCCCAATTTTTTAATTTTTTCAAGACAGTATCTTAAATTTAAATTTTTGTTTATATCAATAGGAATTTTTATAAATTTTACGCCAAATCTTTCTAAAAATTTGATCTTTTTATTATCATTTTTGTTATGAAATATAATAGTTTTATATTTTTTAGCTTGTTTAAAAATTTTAGAGTTTTTATTTGCTTTTAAGTTTTTGTCTAAAATAATACGAGCTGGACTATATTTTTCTAAGCCACTGATTCTGCAAGTTAAGTCGGGATTATCATTATTTACAGTAGAAGAGGTAGTCAATAAGCAATCATGCATAGATCTGAGCAGATGAACTCTTCCTCTAGAAAATTTATTAGTAATCCATTTTTCTTTTTTATTTATTGAAAAAAAGTCCTTTGAAATAGCGAATTTAGACGTCACGAAAGGGAGATCTTTTGTTTTAGATTTAATATAACTTCTATAAAAAGATTTTATTTCATTATTTAATATAGCTTTTGATAATTTAACTCCATTTTTTTTAAATGTTAAATGAGACTTATTAAATGATCGAGAATCTGGATCGTTAATAGAAAAAAAAACTTTTCTTAATTTATTTTTTATTATTAATTTAGTACAGGGTGGAGTTTTTCCGTAATTTGAACATGGTTCCAAAGTAACATAAAGATCAGATTTTTCAGTTTTTGTCTTCCCAAATTTTATTGCATTATATTCTGCATGTGGAATTCCGTTTATTCCTGTATGTCCTGCGCTTACAAGGCAATTATTTTTTACTATAACACAACCTACAGCGGGATTTTTTTTTGTTTTACCTAAAACTTTGCCAGCCTGCAGCAGTGCAAGCTTCATAAAATATTTATTTTTATGATTTTCCATCTAGTTCTTCGATATATTCACCGAACTGACCAACTTCTTTAAAATTAGTATATACCGAGGCATATCTCACATATGCAATTTTATCTAGACTTTTAAGTGTATCCATGACTTTTTTTCCTATAACACTAGATTGAACCTCTGTTTGACCCAATTCCTCTAGCTCTCTAGCTATTCTTGATACAGCTTTTTCAATTGTTTCTTGATCTATGGGTCTCTTTTTTAAGGCTGTAAAAAAAGATTTAGCTAATTTTTCTCTATCAAATTGTGTTCTTCTACCATTTTTTTTAATAACTGTAAGTTCTCTTATTTGCACCCTTTCAAAAGTTGTAAATCTCATTCCTCCATTGCAAGTACAGACTCTTCTTCTTCTAATTGCAGTACCATCTTCAGTAGGTCTAGAATCAACAACCGATGTATCTTTTTCTCTGCAAAAAGGACAAATCATAATTAATTTTTTACCAAATGGTTATAAATTGGAAAATTCGAACAAAGCTCAATAACTTCTTTTTTAACTTCATTTTCTATTTTACTATTGTCAGTAGGGTTTTTTGATAAACCTTTTATCACTTTTGTTATCAATTCACCAACTTTTTTAAATTCATTTAGACCAAAACCTCTTGTTGTAGCCGCTTGCGATCCTAATCTTATACCTGAAGTTATTGTTGGTTTTGCATTATCAAAAGGTATTCCATTTTTGTTACAAGTAATATTTGCTTTACACAAGCTTGTTTCTGCATCCTTACCAGTAACGTTATATGGTCTTAGGTCAACTAGCATTAAATGTGTATCTGTCCCTCCAGAAAAAATTTTAAAACCATTATTTTTTAATGTTTCCGATAAAATTTTTGCATTTGCAAGAACAGCCTTTATATATTCTTTAAAAGATGGTTGTAAAGCTTCCTGAAAAGCTACGGCTTTAGCTGCTATAATATGCATCAACGGTCCACCTTGGTAACCAGGAAAAACTGCAGAATTAATTTTTTTAAATAAGTCTTCTCGATTAGTTAATATAATTCCTCCTCTGGCCCCTCTTAAAACTTTGTGGGTTGTAGAAGTAACTACATCAGCATGATCAATTGGATTTGGGTATCCATGTCCAGCAACTAATCCAGAAAAATGTGCCATATCAACCATGAGATAAGCGTTAATTTTGTTTGCAATTTCTTTAAATTTTTTGAAATCAATAATTCTTGAATAAGCACTACCACCAGCAATAATAAGTTTTGGTTTATGCTTAAGAGCAAGGGATTCAACATTTTTATAATCTATTAACCCAGTTTCCTTATCAACTTCATAATGGAATGAATTCAACCATTTGCCTGAAAGAGCAACTTTTGCTCCATGTGTTAAATGGCCACCAGAATTTAAACTCATACCAAGTATTGGGTCTCCTGGTTTTAAAAGCGCAAGATATACAGCACCATTTGCTTGTGCTCCGGAGTGCGGCTGAACGTTTGCAAATTTAGAATTAAATAATTTTTTAACTCTTTCTAAAGCTAAGGCCTCAGCCTTATCAACAAACTCACAACCTCCATAATATCTTTTTGATGGATATCCTTCAGCATATTTATTTGTCATTATTGATCCCTGGGCATCGAGCACAGCTTTTGAAACTATATTCTCTGAAGCTATTAATTCAATATGCTGTTGTTGTCTTTCAAGTTCAAGTTTTATTGAATTATATAAATCTGGATCCCTGTCTGAAAGATTATTATCAAAGAAATTTTGAAAACTATCTGACATATATTTATTTAGTTTATTCATAAAATTTAAATTTTTTTTATTCTTCGTAAATGTCTACCACCTTTAAAATCTGTTTTTATAAATGTTGTTACGCATTTTAAAGCAAGTTTTTTTTTAGTCAATCTAGAGCCTATAGTCATTACATTAGCATTATTATGCTCTCTCGACAATTTAGATGATTTTATATTGTAACAAAGAGCAGCTCTGATATTTTTATTTCTATTAGCAGCCATAACCATACCTATACCAGAACCACAAACTAGAATACCTAAACTTTTATTATTTTTTTTAATATGCCTTGATAGAAGATGTGCAAAATCAGGATAATCTACAGAATTTGTGCTGTTTGTTCCTAAGTCCAAAACTTTATTCCTTTTTTTAATTAAAAAATATTTAATTTTTTCCTTTAATTTAAAACCAGCATGATCTGATGCTAAAATAATTTTTTTTATTTTTATTTTTTTGGACACGCTAATGTTAAATATATCTATATGTATATATTATATCAAAATATACCACAATATTTTGATTTATAATTTTAAAAAATTATTGAAATTTATAGTCAAGTAAACAGGCAACCAAATGGACTCTGTTTTCTTCTCCACCATTGAAAGCGTTGTGATACTTCAAATTATTAGTAATATACGCAGAGCCATCTGCTGGGAGATGCTTTGCAATATTTTCTATAACCATTATACATCCAGGATTTGTTACTATAGGAATGTGAAGTCTAGGCTCTGGATCTCTATGCCAACTTAATGTTGATCTAGGCTCTTTAAGCAAAATTCTAACTCTACCCAATTTAAATCTTTTTGAAAGTTCTTCATATACTTTTTTAAAATAAGTGTCTTCTAAATCTTTAACAAATTCAGTGTAAGCAGCCTCATTAATAGATTTAGCTCTAACAGATTCCTTTCCTGAACTATCAGGTTTGGTCCAATAAATTCCTTTAGCATATTCTCCTTTAGTGGAGTTAGCATCACCTGGAATTTGATTTAAAGCTATACTAGCAATATATTTGGTACCTGCTGCATCATCATATTTTTTTCTAGCAAGAACTTGTTCTAACGCTCCTTGAAGTTTTTTTATATCAAACTTTAAATCTTTTACTGTATGAAAATCTTTAAATTGATCCATTTTTTCATACTATTATAATAATAAGAAAAATAATAGGATGGATTTGTCGCAATGGTATTATTAAATCTTATAATGTACACTTTAAATTGAAATGAGAACGATTATCAAATGAAAAATATCGGTTCATATCCTAATGTTCGCTTAAGAAGAAATAGAAAAAGTGAGTGGTCAAGACGATTGGTAAGAGAAAATAATCTTTCTACAAATGATTTAATTTGGCCAATTTTTATTTGTGAAGGTAAAAATATAATTGAACCAATTAAATCGATGCCTGGAGTTTATAGATATTCTCTTGATAAAATTGAACGATTAATTGAAAAATCAATAAAAAAAGGTATACCTATGGTTTCGTTATTTCCTTATACACCCATTAACAAAAAAAACTTACATGGAACTGAAGCTTTAAATAAAAATAATCTTGTGTGTAAAGCATTAAGATTAATTAAAAAAAATTATGATGAGATTGGTATAATGTGTGATGTTGCTTTAGATCCATACACAAGTCATGGTCATGACGGAATAATTAAAAAAAATTATGTTGATAATGATGAAACTGTTAAGATTTTAGTAAAACAGGCGCTTTTACAAGCAGAAATGGGATGTGATGTTATAGCGCCATCCGATATGATGGACGGACGTATTGGTGAAATTAGGAAAGCCTTAGACAAAAATGATTTTAAACTAGTTCAAATTTTATCATATGCTGTTAAGTATGCATCTAATTTTTATGGACCTTTTAGAGATGCTGTTGGATCAAATAAATCATTAAAAGGTGATAAAAAAAATTACCAGATGGATTTTAAAAATTCCAAAGAGTCTTTAAGGGAAGTTGCCTTGGACATAAGTGAGGGAGCAGATTTTGTAATGGTAAAACCAGGAATGCCTTACTTGGACATAATAAAAACAATCAAAGATAATTTTAAAATTCCTGTTTTTGCATATCAAGTATCAGGTGAATATAGCATGATTAAAAATGGAATAAGAGACAAAATATTAAAAAGTGAATCAATTTATGAAAGTCTAGTAGCATTCAAAAGGGCTGGTGCCTCTGCTATAGTTACTTATTTTGCTGATGAAATAGCAGGAAAATTAAAATAAATAATTAATAATAATTTTCTAGTAAATTTCTAAAAAGTGGAAATTTTAAATTATTTGGGGATATAAAGTTTTCAATTAATAAATTTTTATTAAAAACCAAAGCCTCTTTGATTTTATAAGAATTATTTTCACTTTGATTAATATTAATATACATTTGTGGTATTTTAAATTTTCTTTTATTGATTTCTATAAAATTTTCAAAATTTTTTTTATCTTTGATTAAAAAATTTAATTCATATCCTAACTCTTTAATTAAATTAAGTTCCCAGTATATATATAAATCAATCCAATTATTTTTATCGAGAGAATTGATCATTTTATCAAATGAATCATATATTTTTTTATTAATTTGTCTTTCAGGTAATAAAATTTTTAATATTGAGGTAGCAGATAATATGCATGCAGTTCTTTTTTTATCTTCGAAATAAATTGGAGCGATTGGTTTTATTAATTCTATATTAAAATACCCATACTTGTTTTCATTTTTAGATTTCCAATTTAATAATATTTTATTTCCTGTTTGAAAATTTTTTTTATTCTTTCTTGATGCTCCACCATAAACAATTCCATTATATTTTCCATGGTTTAAAGTAAAGGCCTCAATGATGATTGAATTCTCATCAAAATTATTTTTTGATAAAAGATATCCTTCGTCAGTCCAATACATTTATTATTTAATATTTTTATTTTTTAACAATTTCAATGCTCCATCTTGTTCTGCCTGCTGTTTTGAATTACCCTGACCTATAAATTGTTTTGAACCTATTATTGAAACTGAAATTTTATAAGTAGGATTGTGTCTTGGTCCAGAAGATCCAACTACACGATAAAATGGAAGTTTTTTATATCGTTTTAATGAATATTCCTGTAATTTTGTTTTTGGATCTAATATGGTAACATTTGACATATCCAAATATTTTTTCCAGATTTTGAGTATATAATTTTTTGTAAAGTCAAAACCTCTATCGATAAATAGAGCTCCTACTAAAGCCTCACAACAATCACTTAAAATTTTTTCATCATTTATAGAAATATTTTTTTTTGTGTTACCTTTGATTATATAGCTTTGAATATTAATTGACCAGGCAACATTGCAGCAGGTTTTCCTATTAACTAGGCTCGCAAATCTTTTGTCTAAAACGCCTTCATTTTCATTTGGATAGAGATCAAATAATTTTTTAGAAAGAACAAGTCCAATTACCCTGTCTCCAAGAAATTCTAATTTTTCGTTATTATTATGCTGATTATAACTTTTATGAGTTAAGGCTTGAATTATTAAAGATTTATTTTTAAATTTTAACTTTAAATCTTTTTCAAATTTAGAAATATTCATTAAATAATTTTTTTAAACAATATTTTTAAGTTATTTATTTTAACATTTTTAGAAAGAATATTTTCTCCATCAAGAAATGATAAATTTCTCGATTTTTTATCTATATTCAGAGCATCTAAAACTTTTGAAGTTGACAAAGGTATAATTGGATTAAGTAAAATTGAAATCTTTGCTATTTGCTCAAGTGATAAATGTAATATATTATTCATTTTTTCAATGTTTTCCTTTTTTAATTTCCATGGTTCCTCGTCATTTATATATTTATTAGTTAAAAAGCTAATATTAATTACTGATTTAATATAATTGTTTAAATTTTGAGTATCCATTTCTGTTCTTAAGTTTTTTGTTAATTTTTGTGTTTCTTTAATTAGATTTAAATCTGATTTTGATTCTTTTAATGTTTTTATGATAGTACCATTACAGTTATTTGAAACAAAAGAAAAAATTCTTTGACATAAATTCCCATAATTATTTGCTAAGTCACTATTTATACAATTTTCTAAATTTTTAAGGGAAATACTTCCGTCACTTCCGTGTGAAACTTCTTTCATCAGATAGTAACGTAATTGATCAACTCCGTAGGTGCTGATTATCTCTATGGGATTCAATATGTTTCCTTTCGATTTAGACATTTTTTCATCGCCAGATAATATCCAACCATGCCCAAATACTCTTTTTGGCGGTTGAATGCCTGCGGCAAGTAAAAAAGCAGGCCAATATATTGCATGGAATCTTAAAATATCCTTGCCAATTATATGCAGAGATGCAGGCCAAAAATCTTTATATAAATTATTTTTTTCATCAGGAAAATTTAGTGCACTTAAATAATTAGTAAGAGCATCTAACCAAACATAGATAACATGTTTTGCATTATTTGGGACCTTTATTCCCCATGTAAATGATGTTCTGCTAATTGATAAATCTTTAAGTCCTGTTTTAACAAAATTTATTACTTCATTTCTGCGCGAGACAGGAAGTATAAAATTTTTATTTTTATAATAGAATTCTAAAAGTTTGTCAGTCCAGTTTGATAATTTAAAAAAAAAAGATTCTTCCTCAACCCATTCCACTGGTGAGCCTGAAAATGTAGAGAATTTTTTTCCATTTTTCTCAATAATTTCATCCTCATTATAATAAGCTTCATCTGAAACAGAATACCAACCTTTATATTTTGATAAATATATATCACCAGATTTTTCTAATCTATTCCACAAATCATTTACTGATTTATAATGTCTTTTTTCAGTAGTTCTAATAAAATCATCGTTTGATAAATTTAATTGATTTGTTAGATCCATAAAAACTTTTGAAAGTTTGTCACAATATTTCAAAGGTTCTAATCCATCCTTTTCTGCAGCTTTTTGTATTTTTAAACCGTGCTCATCAGTTCCTGTCAAAAAATAAACTTTATGATTATCATTTCTCATATATCTTGCAAAAACATCTGCGAAAATGCTTGAATAAGCATGACCCATGTGTGGGTTGCCTGAAGGATAATATATTGGAGTTGTAATATAAAAATTATTTTTTTTCATTTTTTAATATTTTATTAATAGAAATTAAAATATTTTTTTTATCTAAATTAAAAGTTTTCATATTATGAATTAGATACAAAATTTTTTCTTTTTTGAAATAATAATTATTAACATTAGACGAATCAGTTAATGATAAATTGTTGTAATATTTTTCTATCATTAATGTTAAAAAGCATAATATTTCAACATCTTTGATAGTTTTATATTTATCCATCAATATAGATATAAGGGACAAATCTATTTTAGAGATATCGAAATCAAATTGATTTAGCATAAATAAATATTTTAAGATATTACCGGGTGTTTCAAAATTAAATAATGATTCTATACGTTCGAAATTTATTTCAATTTTATATTTATCAAAAAGCTTTTTCATTATCTCCTTTTTTTCTTTTGTAGAAAAACTAATTTTAAATTCGACGCATCGAGATTTTAAAGTATTGCTCAAATATGATGAGTTGTTGTGAATAATAAAAAAATAAGTATTGACCGATGGTTCTTCGAGAGATTTAAGCAACGCATTTGATGAATTAAGATTAAGAAATTCAGCATTGTCGATCAAAATAACTTTCAAATCTTTTGAGTATGTAGATTTGCTTAAAAATTTTAAGAGATCTCTAATTTTATCAATTTTTATATCTGAATCATCAGAATTTTTATCTATTAAAAAAAAATTAGGATGGATGTAATTTTTCATTAAATTGAATGATGGATTTAATAAATTGATTTCAAATAGATTTGTAGAATATTTATTTTCTTCTTTAATTGATAAGAAATAGTTAATTAAATGATATGCAAACGTAGATTTTCCAATTCCCTTGGGACCACTAAACAATATTACATTGGGTAATTTTTTTTTTTGCATAAGATTTATAAATAATTTAAAATAGCTTTCGTATCCAAAAAGGATAGTTTGTTCAGAAGATTCCAAAATCTTTTTTTCTAAACTCATTTATTAATCAATTGGTTAAATTTATTAATTATAATTTTTTCAGTTTCTTTTGTATTTTTTGAATTATCTAAAATAAAATATCTTTTTTTATTCTTTTTCGCTATTTTGATAAAAGCACTTTGCGCTTTTCTATAAAAACTTTTTGAAAATTTATCATATCTATTGCTTTTCTTTCTTTTTTTCATTCTTCTTAATGCAGTAGAAATATTAGTTGTAAGAACAAAAGTTAGGTTAGGTTTAATTTTTCCTAGTATATATTTGTGTATACTATTTACAAAATTTTTATTAACCAATTTTCCATAAACTTGGTATGCTATAGTTGAATCAACGAATCTATCACATAAAACTACCTGCTTTTTTGCAATAGCCGGTTTTATTTTATTAATGATATGTTCATTTCTAGCTGCTAAATAAAGAAGTGTAT
>Ga0310344_10000968_pt1 | contig 22211 bp, 32 predicted proteins | sample HC15DNA20200_MG_FD_203801 | JGI IMG/M metagenome (GOLD analysis project Ga0310344, IMG submission 203801) | Marine microbial communities from station ALOHA, North Pacific Subtropical Gyre - HC15-DNA-20-200_MG | ecosystem: Environmental > Aquatic > Marine > Oceanic | place: Pacific Ocean: North... | reverse complement strand
TCTATCCAACGTATGGATACTTGTCCAGACAAAGTAATGGCTTCTGCATTAGCAAGTTTGTAATACCTGAAGTACTGATTGCCGATAGCACCATAAGCACTATTAAGGGCAATCTTCTTCGCCATCTGGATATTGTTACACCTAGCAATCTCTTTGGTAAGTGCGTTTGACGGATTCTTTTCATACTCTTGTTTTGCCTGTAACATCTTCTTCTTGAAGACAACACGATCCCCATACATCTTGTCCATAAGTTCAGGAAGGAACCCACGCACATCTTTCCTATACTGTGCTCCATTCGCACAAACTGCATAATCTCCATCAAATTTACACTCCTGATTTAAGATCCTTTCAACGCTCGTACTGGGATGTCGAGTTTCCCTGATGGTCTCTGGACTGATATTATATTGCATAATAAGATGAGGATACAGACTGTTGAGGTCAAAACTAACCACCCAATCATACTTTCCTGGAATCGGTTCCTTGACATAAGCACCTGCATACTTTTCGTTTTTTGCTGATCTATTCTTAGGGGGAATAACTATGTTCCTCCTCTTCAAATAGTTATAGATGATAGTGTCCCACATCCGCACTTGATAGAACACATCATTATAATTAACCTTAGCTTCATATGCCATAGTAAGAGCAAGCTCAATAAGCTTCATCTTACCTTCAAGACGGTCAACAAGTTCAACGTCAATTATATTATACTCAATATACTTCTGCCAACCTTTTGTGTAGAAGTCCTTAAAAGTATCAAACTCCGAGTGATCTAACTTCTTTTGTCCTAGTTCTACCTGTGCAATATAATCCAACCTATAAGATTCCTGTGCCTTATAAGTAAACTTCTTATAGAGATCAAGATAATCTAACTGACAAACACCACCAACATCAAATGTTATATGCTTACGTCCCTTAATAAATGTTTCTCCCTCTGATACAAGTCCCCAAGGAGAAAGTCTTTTCATCAACTTCTCACCTAGAATCCTATCAATCCTACGAGCAATATAAGGTATATCATAAAGTTGTATGTTCCAACCTGTAATCACATCAGGAACATCTTCCATCCAATAATTTATAAACGATGTGAGTAATTCATACTCAGTGGGGCAATGATGATAAGTTACATCCTTCCGATTATTCTGAAAGGGTTTACTTCCCCAAGTAACGATCTGCTTAGTTGTATAGTCCTGTATTGTGATTGCCAGAATCTCTTCTGAACATGATTCAACGTCTGGGAAACCTTGCTCAGACGCAACCTCAATATCCAAAGTAACAAGTTTAATTTGAGATATGTCAAACTTGATTTCATCCTCTGGATATTTCTCTGAAATATATTGGTATATGTATCTGTCATTCCCATATATCTCAAAGTTCTCAATATCATCATACTTCTTATAGAACTCACGACAGTCGCGTACCGTGCCTGGATGAATTGCTTCAACTGCTTCTCCATTTAACGTTTTGTATTTAGTATTCTTTTTGGACTTAACAAATAGAGTAGGGAAAAACTCATCACGATGTTCATACCTTCTACCATTCTCAACTCCTCGTACCAGAAACTGGTTCCCGATTAATTGGACGTTGGTATAGAATTTCATTTAGTAAGATCGATGTATTTTTCAAGTAAGGTAGGGGTTGGTTCTGCAAGAGTAAGTATCTTATCAGAACTAATCATGAATATATCATCCTTAGTCACATTAAGCAACCAAGGTTCTAAAGTTTGATCTTCTTTAATTGCAAATGGATTTACTAATTTGCAATCTGGTTCACCAGGAACCACTGCTGCAATTTCTGCAATCTCACTAATCAGAATCTGATTTGTCGTCAGATGAATCAACTTTACTATCTGGTCCATTTACTACATCCTCAATGTACATTTCTTTTAATTTGGCAGTTGGTTCAACCATTGTGATTAACCAATCAGCAGTGATAGGAATTTTAGTTTCAGCAGTTAAAGGCATCCAAGGAAAAAGAGAAACTTCAAATCCTGCTTTCTTAGTGTTCCCATTAGGAGCTTGTTGTTGAGGATTTCTCATCTGAACAACACAAGGTTTCTCAAAGAAATATCCTATAACCCTACCCTCTGGTCCTTCCTGAGTACGCATCTCAGTAAGATCAGTAATAATATCTTCTCCTGATTTAAGGAGGCATAATTTAATTGTCATAGTTTAAACCCAACGTGTAACTGTTAATTCAATAGAGTTGTCATCCATTTCCCATTCTTCTTCAACTTGAAATCCCATTTTCTTAACCTGATCATGAATTGTCATTCTAGCATACTGTTGGTTTACTTTGTCAAGAAACCTTTCTACTGGGATGGGTTGATTCCAAGTTTCTAAATCTGCAACCAATTCATACTCACCTGTCATTGGATTCATTCTAAATCCAACATCACTTCCAATAGCAAGTTCTGCTTCTACTGTTTCATGATTAATACCATGAGATCCAGTAACTTTAAGTTCTTGATCTTCTTTTACATCATACTGAAGAATCTCCAGTGCTTCCTGTAATTGTGGTTTGTTCTTGAGTTTCGTTTTGATTGCGCTGAAGTGAGACATTGTTAGAATAAAATTCGGGTTTAAATTGACGGGTTTCTAAAGTTCCAAGTTTCTTCTCTATTGATTCAGTAATTTCAACACACTGATGAGAAGTAAAACCAGTTGCTTCTTCAGTTACATAACCATCTTGTCTGATAGTAAACTTAAGAGTTTGTTGCTGTGGCATATTTAAAAAGAATGATGGTGAGTGTCAATATCTCCATGTTCAATATTATCTATACTTTCAATATGACCATGATCAATATCAATGTGCCATTTCTTTTCAAGAGAATCAGCAATTCTTTCAAGTGCTGATGCTATTCTAGTGAAATCTTCACTCATAATAAAAGTATATTTATAGTTATTATAGCAATAAAAAAGACCCCTGTAAAGGGGTCTGATCCATCTCGAACTCAATTATATTTATAGATACTCTTTACGAGCATGATGTTCTGGAACTATTTTATTTAATTCCACTGTGAGGAGTCCATCTTCAAACTTGACGGATCCAACCTTCGTATCGTCGGAGACCGTCCAAACTCGTTCAAAGGAACGTTGGGCCAATCCTTTATAGACAAATTCTCCATCAACTTCTGGTTCTTCTTTCTTGCCTTCCACATATAATTTTCCAAACTCCGTATAGACTTTGAGTTCATCTTTTTTAAAGCCCGCAAGTGCGATTTCGAGTTTCGACTCATGATTATTTAATTGTATCAAATTGTATGGTGGATAGTTTGATGTTGTTTCTTGAAAATCAAATACACGATCAAGATAATCATGCATTCCAATACTGTTTTTTGAGATCCTATCCAATAATGCTGGAAGATCTGAGGCGGTGTACCTTGCTAGGTTACCCATAATAGTAGCTCCTTATTAAGCGAGTGTTTTAAGTTTGGATCCTTACGGCATCCATACTATATTTATAGCACAGACCATAAAAAAAGGGAGTGTTGAACTCCCTATAATTTTATTCGGTTTCCTGAGTCTTCCCTTTCTTTCCAATATTATACTTCTGCTCCAATACCCAATCTCCCTTGTCCTTATAGGCAAGAACTTTAATTTGATTAAGTGGAGCAATATCGGAAACTGAATCTGATTTCACTACAGATATAAGACCCCAATCAGCAAGAAGACGAGCAATACGATTCCGACGCTGAACGTCGTTAACAGTAAGGTTAGCGTGCTTTCCATCAAGAGCAAACAACTCCTTAAAATGTACTATATAATATCTACCTTGCTTATGTAAAATATGACAACTTTGGTAAAGTTTCTTTTCTTTTCGTGACGCAACACCAATTCTTGTTAAGGTTTCCCTAACTTTTAAGAAATCATCTGGTTCGTTTAAAGTTACTTCTACCATCTGGTCTTGAGACCACTGTACGGTAGGTTCAACGGTGGCAGTCATTTCGATCCTCCAGTTTCAAGTCGTTGTTTAATAAAATTAATTTGTTCAGGGGTTAATATTCTCAAAGCATTAGATGCTTTTTCGTTACTATAACCATAGTATTGTTTGATGATTTCAAGATCTGTGACTTTATCCTTACGGAGCCAGGGACTGAATCTCTTCTTTTTCCTAAGTGTATTTAGATAAAAAGAATATTGCATATCTTTATCAAGGAAAGAATATTTATTCATTTCGTTTGCAAACATAATACAATCAAGATGTCCTGACAAGCAACGATTGATAATGTAAGGAGAATAACTCTTTATTTCAGATGGATCTTCAGGAACCTTCTTTGTAAAATTAATTGAATTTAACCAATCCTTTAGTTCCATGCTGCCTCCAAAGGAGTTTGTGGGACAATAGAATAATTAGTCACCAACAGTTCTGTCTTAATATTCTCATCAGTTCCCTTATCACCACGATGTGCCATAGAATACCTCAACTTCCACTCCTTTAGATTGTAATTTTTATATAACTCTTTAAGTCTATCATTAACATTATAAGTTATCATAAACTTGTGGACACAATTATAAACGTCATCAGCAAATCTATTATGATCAAATGATTTATGCATCTCACGATTCTTTCCATATAAGAAATCCTTAATATCATATGGAGGATCTAGAAATATAAATGTATCTTTTGATCCATGTGCTTTCATCACTTCTGAATAATCAATATTAGTTATCTTCCAATGTTTAATTAACTTAGAAAACTGTGCTAGTTTATCTGCACCTACAAGAGAGAAATTAGAATTAGATGCTGTCTTTGAAAAGGTACTATTCTCTGTAAGTCCTGAGAAACTACACTTATTCATTATAAAGAATGCTACTGCTTTCTCAAAGTCATCATAAGTATCAATCTCTTCCTTATACTTATTGAATAGTTCTTTAGCCTTTGTAGTTACTTTATCCTTATCACCCTCATCCAACGTCCTCTGCTTCTCTTCTCGCACCCTCTCAGAAAGTTCTTCACCCCTATCCCTCAACTGTACCCAAAAGTTATAAAGAGGTACATAAAGATCATTTATCCATACAGGAATGTCTGGATTAGATTTAGTTATTTCAATAGCAATAGATCCACCACCTATAAAAGGTTCTCTATATTCTGAAATTGTTTTAGGAAACCAAGGTGATAATGTTTTTATTGCTTTAGATTTTCCACCAGGATATCTGAGTGGAGTCTTCAAAGCTTTCATTGTGTAAGTTTAGCAATATACTGATAAATTAAATCCCACTTAAACTCATAAGTATTTCCCATTTCATCTTGAAGATAGAATGGAATATTGGGATGCATCATCTTAGCACGATAATAATGATTGACTACATTATAGTCATCATCAATACGTCTTTGTTCTTCTAGTTCTTCTTCAGTCATCATGTGTATGGTTGTCTAGTTTACCAGACATCACATATGCATCTTTATTACCACCATGACCATGTGCTATTCCTAGTTCATGCATCTTGGCATGTTCATCAATAGGATCACGTAAATCTGTCTTGCCTGGTCCTATTGTAAGGTACAGTCCATACCCCATAATAAAGAACAATAATCCTACGATAATAAAAACTAAAACCATTAGTAATACCTCCTTCCGTTGTAATCTCGGCCTACTTCTACTTCAACAGCATCAAATATTCTAAGTAAAGAATTTGCAAATATTCTATATCCAGATCCAACATATAGTTGACCTGCCACTACAGAAAATGTTGCAATACCCCAGAAAATATAATAAAATCTGGACTTCACTTGGTTTCTCACTTTTTCTTTACTAATCATAATAATTACTACTTGAACTCACATTCTACCATAATCTCTGTCAAACATGCAAGCATATTTATCTCTTGATCTGCAACAAAAGCGATTTGGTACTGATACTTAGCAAGTATGAGAACAGCAGCAGGGATGGTAGAAGGAACCAAGGAAGTGTAAAGACTATCGTAAATACGACGTAATAAAACAGAAGGATCGTTGTCCAAGTTATTGACACACCATTTACGTACTTCCGCAAAGTTCTTTTCTTTGAGATTTTTAACGAGATCATTTACTTTTACGTCACTAAAATGTGCAAGTATACCAGTATCTATCTTACCACCAACAGAATATCTTTGACATTCATTAAGAACTCTTCTCCAATCAGGAAAATGTTTGTTGATAAGTTCTGCAAGAACTTTCTTATCTGCTTCTACTCTTTCTTGTTTTAAAATATCTACTAATCTTCCAAAAAATGCTGCTGCGATTTCTTGTTTAAGTTTTCCCTGAATACCAAACTCAACCACAGCACATCTCGAATGGAGGGGTTCAATGATTTTATTTTTGTAGTTGCAAGTGAAAATAAATCTACAGTTTCCTGAGAACTCCTCAATAGACGCTCTAAGGAGGAGTTGTACGTCGGGAGTGGTATTGTCTGCTTCATCGATGATGATAACCTTGTGCTTCGACTCACTCGTGAGAGATACCGTAGACGCAAAGTTCTTGGCATTATTCCTAACAGTGTCAAGAAAACGCCCCTCATCCGATCCATTAATGACATAGACATCTACCCCCAATTGCTTACAAAGTGCCTTAGCAACTGTAGTCTTACCACATCCTGCAGGACCAGCAAGAAGTAAATTAGGCACTTCACCTTTATCTAGGAAATCAAGAAAAGTCTTCTTGGTTTGTTCTGGTAGAATGCAATCCTCAATTTTTTGGGGTCGATACTTCTCAACCCAAAGAAATTCATCTCTCATGACAAAACAATATTAAGCAAAATTCTGGTCTGATGTTCACTAGGTGAATGACCAGTATGAACATAATCCCCATTAAATAATACCAGACGTCCTGGTTTAGGTGCAATAGTCTTCTTAATTTTCATATTAGTGGGATAAGATTGATGATCACTTAGGTTTTTATCACGTTTTTTATCATATATTATAGTATCTCCATCTGTATCATTAAGATATATAATTGCAGATCCAAAATCTGATTCAAGATTTTGGACATCAACATGAGGTGGATGTATATACTTTTGTTTATGAAGAATTGTTAAATCCAATCTACATCTAATAATATTCAATGCTTCCGCATAATCTTTTATCTGATATGCCAAAGGACGTATAAATGTAGATAATTTATTATCATAAAAAATATTAGGTTGTCCTATATCTACAAAAGGAATGACAAATCCAAAATCTTCTATATCATTTGGAATATTATTATCCCGCAATTTAAGAGATTGTTTTCCTTGAAAAAACCATTGCGTAGTATTGGGATTAACTGCATATTGAAGTTCCTCCAAATAAGAAGGTGATACAAAATTATCTATTATCTCAATATCAATTGGTCTCATAAATGCATATATTATTCAAATGTAGAATCTGGTTCTAGTGCAATATAATAAGTTAGATCTTGATTTTTACTTGTAAATCTAGATAGAAGTTTTGATGATACAACAACCTCATAATTACCAGGAAGAATTTTAATATTCTCAACCTTAAAATTAAATGAGAATTGCTTATCTGTTTCACCTACAGTAATTGCAAAATCATTTGATGTATCATTCTTCTTGTCACGAACAACAATCTTTACTACTCCATTAGCACCAACTACAGCAAGATCAGGAAGTTGATAGATTGCTGCTGCCTTAAGCAATTTATCTAATTGATCTGTACTCAATTCAAAAGTAACATCTTCACTAGGAAGATTAAATGTCTTATCAGGTGGGGTTACAATAACTTGTGGGTCAGCAAAGAAATACTTAGATCTAGATCTTCCTTCCTTAATTACAACATAATTATCCTCTTGGAAATCAAGATCAGGATTATTATGAAGGCTTAAACCATTAAGAAATTGTCCTAAATCATAAATACCAAAATCTCTTGGCAATTCTTCAGAAATAGTTGCTTCTGCAAGAATATTTTTCATCACACTAATAGTGCGAAGTTTTGTCCCTTGCTTAAAAAGAATAGACTGATTAATATTTGAAAAGTTTTTAAGAAGTGAAAGAGTTGATTCAGAAAGTTTCATAGCCACGGGTCGTAGTTTCATTGAGTTGCCCACTGAAGTGATAAAGTAGGAGTGAATAGTGTAGTGCTTTTAGTATATCACGTTTTGCTTGTCCCTTCTTGTCATAACGACTTAGATACTTGATTGCATTAGAACGACAGAATGATTCTGCATCTCCTACAGATTCAATAAGGTCAAGTGTCTGGACATTATTATTGTCAGAAGTATAGTGTCCACCATAAGTGGTAGAAATATAATCTTGGAGAGCTTTGATGGACTCATCTTCTTTATATTTTCTAGGATTGTCTGTTTCTATACCAGGTGTTGGAGGTATAACTACATCTGCTCCACTTACAAATGGATCAGAGTAAGAACTAAAATCTAGATTAAGAGTATCAACACTTGCTGTGTTTCCTACTCCCAAATCAAAATTTACAAAATCACCAGTATTTAATCCAATATGATGAGCAATTGAATCATCATTATCAGCAAATGCAGTAAATGCAGTTGGATAATCATCAAAATTGATAGTATCACCACCAGTTATAGTGAGAATGTCATCATCTGTTGTTTTACCTACAACCCTGTCTGCTCTTGCCCTATCCTTTGGGTTAGTAAAGGGGTTTTCTCTGTCTGGATCATTGCGAGTGTAATCGTACCATGCATCAGAGTGTTCTATATCATCATCCAAATCATTAACATCACTGGGAACATTAAATATAGTATCCCCAGTTCCTGTATTAATTACTATATTTTCACCATTCAATTCGTTGTTCTCAACTGGGTATGTTTTGTCCATAGTACCATTAAGTTCCTCATAAAGTAAGCTCCATGAATTAATCATACATCTACCCCTCCAACTTGTCAAGATCTACATCAGCATCTACCTTATCATATAGTTCAAGGAATGCTTGCTTAGTCTCATCATCAAATCTGTTTACACAAACTTGAATTGCTTTCATCTTATCATTAAAGATACTGTAAGCACGAACTATGTGAACCAATCTACGAGTGCTGATTATCTCCTCAATACCACCATCATAAAATGTCTTGCGGATGATATCACCCCAATCTACAAGTCTTGCAAGGAAGTCAGTATCAGTAACACCCAACTGTGAAGCAACACCACCAAGTATTTTCTTCTCTACTCCCACAGGTGGATACTCCTGCTCAAAGGTTACAGGGAATCTCTCAAGAAATGCTTCATTAAGAACATTAGTTCCAATGAACCTACCGTCGTCGGATCCTTTACCCTTTGTATTAGCAGTTGCAACCACATTGAATCCTACCGCAGGTCTGACAAACCTACCGATTTTTTTGAGGAACAACCCTTTACCTTCAAGTATGGGTTGGAGGCATAAGATTTTGTTACTAGCCAAGTCAATCTCATCGAGTAGCAAGATTGCTCCTCGTTCAAGTGCTTCAATGACAGGTCCGTTATGCCAAACTGTTGCCCCATCAACAAGCCTAAACCCACCAATAAGATCGTCTTCATCTGTTTCAATAGTAATGTTTACACGAATAAGTTCTCTACCCAATTGAGCACATGCTTGCTCCACACCAAAGGTCTTACCATTACCAGAGAGTCCAGTAATAAATGTAGGATAGAACTGCTTTGACTGTATTACTTTCTTTACATCATTAAAAGGACCAAACTTAACAAATGTATCATCCTTTGTAGGAACTAGATCCTGTACAACTGTAGGTTCAACAGAAGGAGCACTGAAAGACTTTTCAATATTCTCAACTGCTTTAGTGGTCACTTCAAGATTCCACTTACCACGACCAACAGAAAACTGTTTGATCTTTTTAGTAACAGTCTGATAAGCAATATCATTCATACGGCAAAATCCACGAACATCAGGGGCAGTGAACTCTTTACCATATGTACTTCTCAAACCTTCAATAATTTCATCTGCAGTCATTTTGATCTCAAACATAATGTAATTCGTTTCAATATAAGTATCATACATGAAAAAAGGGTCATATAGACCCCTAGTGGACACTTATTTAATTGTCTTTTATTTTCCTTTCCCATTCCAGATAAGATGAGGATACATCAGGTGGTTCAGGATCTTTATATCCATTTCTCTTCTTCCATTGATTATACATTGCTCCCATCAACCATGATTGAGAAAGACTCTTTGGTCCATCTCTCAATAAGTCTGCTTGTTTGCCAGTGTGGTATGGAAGAGACTCTTCTCTCCAATTGGAATCATCATAAGGTTTGTTTGTCATTTGTAAGCAAAGGTTTTCTTTTTGATTTGTGTATCACCTTCTGGTGAAGTTTGGCCTGGTTTAAATTTACCTGCCTTTATTCTTTTAACGTTTCTACCTTGACTGTCTTTGCCTAGTCCACCTTTTCTCGTTGCTGATACTGTACCAGTTTTTTTCTTTTGTGTCAAGACCGCATCCTGACCATACTTCTTACCTAATTTTTTAATAGTATCACTAAACTTCCTCTTACCCATTTTACCAGAAGTAACTACATGACTTCTCTCTTTAACCTTTGTGGTTTTACCAGTCTTGTCATCTTTTTCATCCCATCTTCCAGATACCTTAGTAGCACCAGGTAGACCCTTACCTTTTATATCACGATCTAACTGCTTTGCTCTTGCCTTATTTTCTTTCTTAGATTTGTCACCACGACTTCCAGAGATGACTGCCATCCCTCCTTTATCAGATTTAGATTTAATTCTACTCAGACTACTTTCTTCTAGAAATTCTTTAAAAGTCTTCATTATCGGTGACAGTTTCTAAATTTATTTATCATTATATGGTTATACGACTAGTTGAACCCCCCCATGTTCCATGTAAAGTATAATTAAATGAAACTAGAGATCTATCATCATTAGTAATATTGACACCACTAGCATGTTGTAAGTGAGAAGGAAACAAAAATAAATCTCCTTCTTTAGGTGTAACTTTGAAAAAACTAGAATTAACAAGATTAGATTCCTCTATTTCACTATCTGGATTCATTTGACCAGAAATCCAACCATAAGGTGGGACATCACAAAAATTTATGTCTCCAGAATCTGGTGGTGTTTGATAATAATATATCCCAGATAACCATGAATTTGAGTGATAATGTCTATAAGACTGATCACCTTTATTATGTACTAAAACCCAACTAGATTGATGTTTTAAATATACTGTTTTTTTAAGTCTTAAAATTTCTCTTAAATATGTTTCTATTTCAATTTCTATTACATCTTTTAATTTTTTATTTTTATCCAAATATTTTTCATCATCAGAAATCCACCCATTCTCTTGTGCTGATCTTCTAAATCCAACTTTTCCTATATCAAAATCAGTTCCAATATTAGTTTGTACTAATGGAGTTGGAAATAACAAATTCAATTTTTGTGTCATTCTTATTCTTCTTCCTCTTTTTTACATAGAGAATAATTAAACATATTAAATCTAATTCCGTGTTGTTGTAACAAATAAATTTTTGTTTCTGTCATTTCCTCAGTATAGAAAATAACTGGTTGTTCTTTACAATCTCCACTCATTCTTCTTCCTCCACTATAGATTGATAATACTCCAATCTTTGTCGAAGGATGGTTACTTCTTTCTTTAACTCTTCTTTTTCCGTTGTCAGTTCTGCGATTTCTTGTTCGTAGAGGATAATCATTTGTTCCAGTCGAAGTACATCATTTTCAAGATCCCATCGTGGTTTGGGATATGGGTTGGTCATGTTAGGGTTTCTGAGTAATTATTTACTGATTTAATCATCTCTTTATCTTTACATTTCCACTAAAACTTGTTGCAGAACACGAAAAATTGTCCCATAACAAATCTTCCAAGTTTTTTACCTAAATCATTTTTTTCCATACTAATTTTAGTTGCTTTATGAGGAATTGATGAGGGAAAACAAAAAACTCTATTATGTTTACATTCAATTTCAATATCCCACATAGGAAAACATAAATTACCACCAGTAAATTTTTTTGGTTCTCTGTAAAACCAAGTAAGACAAGTTAAATTTGAATAATCTCTATGGACTCTATATTCATCATTATCCTCATAGTATACAAGTTGGGTAAAATCATCTTGATAAGAATTAACATCATTAATTGCCCAATGAGGATGATTCTTAAATATATCTACACTATTAAGTAATTTTCTATTTACTTCAAGAATATTAGATTGAGATCTATTTTGACCAAAAAAGTCATCCAACCATATAGTCGAATTATTTTTCAATAAATTTTTATTACCATCTTCATCAAACCCATCCCATGCTGCACCATTTTCAACTGCTGCTCTTGGCATCCTTCTAGGATGACACATATAATCTAACTCTTGCCAAATCTCTTCCAACTCTAATTGATTGTAAAAATCATCAATCAAAATATAAGGAAACTCTTTATTTCCATTGATAATATTCATTATTTAAATCCAATCTGGTTGTCTGGATGGGTCACGTAAATAATTAGATGCAACCCAAGGTTTGCTGCTAATGTAATTTTTGTAAGCAGTAAAAGTGTCAATGCTTGTGTCATGTTTATACTCATCAGGCATTGCACGAGTAAAGGACTCCACCATACAATAGCATGTAATTACTTCTCCTGCAAATTTGTGAAATGTTTTCTTTGCTTCAAACAATGCTTTATGGCATCCATGCAATTTACCATAACGATGTGAATACTCATCAGATAAAGCACAACCATGTTGAATTAACCATGCAGTATTGTATATGCTATCTGCTGCCCATTGGGTGCAAGGGTGATTTCTAAATGCACCCTTTACAACTGAATATGGTGTTCCATCTTTCTTCTTAACTAAATCATCACCCCAGTCATAGTACCAATGGGAGAAGACAATGGAGAGCATTTGACATGTCTCCAATGGCATCTTAACCACATGCTTGTCAGGCAATACTCTTGCTGATCTATGTGGATCCCAATCAGTTACAAAAATGTTCATGCGACTAGTTCAATAAATTCACCAAGAACTTTTTTGTTAAGTTTCTTAGTCTTCAAGGATTTGACAAATGCTCTTTTGATCTGTGCTTTTGTTGCTTCATCATCCACATCAAACTCAGCATCTTGAGCAAGAGCAGCAGAAGAGATAGCAAAGTATGCATTATAACCAGAATTGGTAATAGTGCAACTCTTATTCTTTTTCCACTCACTCATTATCTTATCATTATTCCAGTGATAATGTCCAATGAAATATCTTGCATCACGACCTTCAAGAACACGAATACCAATAAAATTAGTAGAAGGGAACTTATCTTGAAGATGATGCAAAAGTCCATCAGTGAACTGTCTATATCCACCAGGAAGTTTATAAGTCCTACCAAGTTTACGATCTCTTAGGAAAGAACGATCCCCATGACAAGGAACACATCCTAAAAACTCACCCTCTTCCCATGCACGATCAACCATCTTATTGTAAGGAAGTTGAGAACCTTCACCATCAGTAAGGATAATACACTGAACTTTTTCAGCACCAGTCTTCTCTTGGAATTGTGGGATAAGTTGATGAAGAGTGACTAATGTTTCATTTAATGGAGTACCAGAAAGACACAACTCAATTGGATATTGATAAGTAGCACGATTACCACCAAATGTATGAGCAGTTCTCCAGATATTAATCATCTGCTTTTCTAGTGTTTTAGCATTTGAGTCACTAGTAAAGAAGTGAAGTAAACTAAAATCACTATCTACATGAAGGAACCCCTCCTTTCTTTCACAATGTTGAAACTTTGGTTTCGTCATTCTATCATACCCATCTTCCATATATTCTCTATCATTTCTGTTTCTAAACTCACTACTAAAAGCATACACATCAAAAGGAATCTGAACTTTCTTACAGAACCAAATTAGATTATAAAGTTGCTTTAGTGTGTCTTCAAGAACTCTTGACATGGAACCAGACCAATCCAATATAAAGATCAATCCATGATTCTTACCATCAGGAAGAACAGTTATTTTCTTGAATAGATCTTCATTAAACTTATAGGTATGAAGTTGTCTTGTATCTAAAACCCCAGTTCTAGAAGTAGAAGCACGAGCATAAGCAGCAGCAGACTTACGGCACTCAAACTCTTTAACAAGGTAAGAAACCTCTTTCTGGGCATCTCGTTTAAATTTAACATAATCGGAATCAGGTACTTGAAAAGTGGTTTCGGGATAAAGATATTCTAGACCTTCAGGAACTTCTCCTCTTGATTTTAATGCTTTAGTATATCTTTCATCTTCTTCTCTATAATGTTTATCTGCTATTTCATGAACTGTTTCGTTTGATATAATAATACTCTCAAGATTGACTTTAGGAAGTTCTACATATACATTTTCAGATGAATACTCACCACCAGTAAGATCCTTTAACTTACCCATCAATGCATCTGCTGTTTGGATTTGAGGTTCTAGAGGATTGCTAGAATCATCCACCCCAGTAGGAGAATCAGCACTACTGACCCCACTTTCCAAAGGAGCATCGCTATCAGAGTCAGAAAGGGAAGAATCAGAATTGCTAGGGATATCAGCATCAAGATCCCCAGTGCCTGTAGTATCACTTGTAGACTGTCCATCGACCAAATCTTCCCCCAAACCCTCTTCACCCTTTGTTGGAAGTTCTTGGGTTTTCTGTTGGGTCTCTTGCTTGCAGAAACTATATAACGCTTTTGCTGCTGCAATGGTGTCAGTAAAGGTCTCGGCATTGTTAATTAAAGAGATAATCTCCGTTTCAGGAGCTGAAAAAGGAATATTAATGAACGAACCAATCTTGAAATATAGATTAGCCCGATCAGCAAGATTAAGATTATTAATATCTTCACCATCTAACTCAAAGAAGTCACTCTCATGCATCTCATTATATCCTCTATAGAAGGATTTGGCAATTCCTAGATATTTTCTCTTCATCAATTTTTCAATACGAGCATCCTCAACCACATTCATAAACTGATGAGGAATGTCCTTTGGAGGATCTACATTCGGTGTAAAGAGTGCGTGTCCTACTTCATGTCCTACAAGCATATCATATACATAATTGCTTGCCTTCTCCCAGAGTGGAAGGATCAATACACGAGTGTCTACATTAAACTGTGCTGTCTCAACGTGCTTATGCTCTACTACTATATCTTCAGTAGCAAGCAACTTTGCTAGTTGGGACTTGATTTCTTGCTGAACTGCCATACTTTTTGTTTCGTATGAACCTAGTATACTAAAAAACCTCCCCATTACTGAGGAGGTTGTGACACTTATTTGATTGGTTTTTTTGTGCTTAGAAGACCTCACTACAAAGTCTTCGGCATACTGTCGCATTGTCATCACACTCCGTGAGGCACTGAAAATAATCATTTATAGCAGATTCGTGGTCTACTTCTTCTATCTCCTCTGTACTTGATTTCCAACCTGCCAATTGATTATAGGATACTAGATTGTGCATTGATGACTTCTCCATTGTTTAACGTGAACTTCATAACCATTTAAGTTTGGTTACATCTTGTTCTCCTCAAGTCTACTATTATTTAGAAAAAAATGTTTGTATTTGCTGATACAAATTTACAAAAATAAATGCCTACGAGTTTATACCTAGTTGTATAAATAGATTTTTAAAACTGTGAGGGAAGGAGTCGAACCTTCAAGTCCCGCCAGGAACATCAGTTAAACAGACTGACACGTTTACCAGTTTCGTCACCTCACAAAGGAATCCCTAATCAGGGATTGCTTGCATGATACGTGTAACTCCGATTCCTCCTCCACTTCTAGGGAAGAAGTCGAATTCAAGAAATTCTTCAAGTTCTTTTTCTACTCTTTCCTTTCCAAATAAATTAATAATCAGTTGAGCATACTGTCCATCTGATATTGTGTAGAAAGTTTCACGCATCTGTTCTTTATCGGTGCTGCGTTCCGCACTACCAATAGTTTCCATACCATTTAATATAACATCAATCTTCTTACTGGTATCATCATTATTCCTTGCCATGTTCCAGAATGGTGATGTCCACTCAGGGAAGTCAGTAATCATACCATGACCAATCTTTTCTTCATGGTCATGATCAAGTTCTTTTGTATTAAACTTATTAGACCAATCATCATAGGTTTCAATTTCAAGATCAGGTAAACCAAGATATTCACATAGTTCTATTTCCATCTTCTTAAGTTCGTCTACACCACCGTGCATCTCAAACTCAAACATAGGGAAGATAACTTCATGTCTTCCTGCTACAGGATTTGGTTCCTGTCTATAAGAAGTTGATACACAAAAGAAACCAGGTGCTTCAGGGTTCTTAAGTAGTTCATATTCCAACCACATTTGCCCTGTCTGTGGTAGTGGCCAGATCTCTCCATTATACTCATATGTTGCTACTGTCTCTGGATCTTCACAGGCAGCAAGAATACTTAAACGGTTCTGAGTATGTACCTCATAGAAACCTTTAGCCAAAAAAAATGACCTTAATAGGTCAACGGTCTTGGTATATTTTTTTGGGTCAATAATGCTTGTCATTATTTCTAGGCAAAACTAATTTATTTATATAATTAAAAAAGCACTCTTGAGGTATTTCCTCTTAAGTGCTTGTCTCCTGACTTTTGCTTGTCTTAGAGCCTGTGGTTTAAGTTTTCGTTTCTTCTCCTTTCGGGAGTGATGAATCCAATTTGGTACTCTCATTGATCTGAATAGAACTCAGCAAAATCTTCACTATAGTATATTATATAGTTGCCCTATGAGTAAAGAGATAGTTGATTCGTATCTATTGCAATATTTCCTGATATACTAATTCTTTCTTCTTTACAATTGTAAAATGGAAACACTGAATGCAGTAATTGTGAAGGAAAAAATAACAACGTACCCTCTCGTGATGGAGACATTTCATATGTATAGTTAGAAGGTTCTCCTAACATATTCACAAATTGAAATTGAAAATTAGATATACTCGATGAATTAGAACGTGCAATAGGAAGTTGCTTCTGTTCTCTATGATCTGTAGGAATTTTCATCCAAATTACAAAGCTATAAATTCCAAAATGATTATGTACTGGATTAAATTCAGTTTCTTTTTGATAATTGACCCAGAAAGATTTTAAATAATATGGATGAGGCATACTTGATGCAAAACTATTTCCTAAGTTACCAAATTCTTTTGCATAAGTTTTAAGACATTCTGTTAGAACATTATCCCAAAACCAATTATCTTTATCAATAATGTTCTGACTATTGCTAATATTCCCTGCCAATTCAGGTTTAGTATCCCCTTTATGATCTTCACAACAATTCCAAAGATGTTTCATCTCTTCATCATTTAATTTAATTTCTAACCATCCAATATTAGGAGGGTATATACTTTTTATTTTCATTGATCAACCATCCTACTAAACCCTTTCACTTTCTCAAATCTTATCATACTCTCAAACTTTTCATGCATTTCTGGTTTGTGGGATATAACAAAAATATTAGTGTCCTTAATAACGTAACGAATAATCTTTAAGAACTCATCTGTTCCCATACCATCAAGTGAACTATCAAACACCTCATCCATTATAAGAAGGTTGGTATTGACAGAGTTCTTCATTCTAGCAACCTCTCTCCATGTGAATAGAAGTGCTAGGTCAATTCTCATCTTCTCACCTTCCGAAAAAGAAGCGTAAGAAAAATCCTCATGGATTGGGGACTGAACGGTTTCGTTAAACTCCTCATCAAGTGTGAAGTTTATGTAGAAGTCCATCTTCTGAAGATATCGATTGACTTGCTGATTTATCAGCGGTAGATACTTCTTAATGATTTTGGTCTTAACTCCACCGTCTCTAAGTAAGCCATACATGAAATCGTAATAGCTTATGGTGTCCTTCCTAGAAGATAATTCGTCGTATGTAGTTGTTAGTTTGTCCTTGAAGGTTGTTAACTTCTCATGCTCAGTATTTCTATCTGCAAGTTGTTCGGTAAGTTTTTGAATTTCCGATTCAAGATCTCTGATCTGTCGTTGACATCCAGAAATGCGAGTATTGTTTTTAGAAATGCCATGCGTTAATGTTGTGATCTCCTTCGATAGGGCAGTGAATTGATGCTCTCGCTCTTCTTCGTTTTTAATTGCTTCTTCTAGTTCTTTATAACCAGATTGCAACTCCTTAGCTTTAGTTTGAGCATCGGCAATTTTATTTATTCTGAAGTCCTCTTGAATGTCCTGTCTACATGTAGGGCAAACAGTATGTTCTGTGAAAAACTTATGCTCTTTGGTAATGGTAGATACTTTATTGGATATTTTTCCTTTAAGATTTCCTAACTCACGTAACTTTTCTGTAGCTCCTGTTAGCTTTTCTTGATCTTTTGTAAGTCCATATACCTGATCTTCTGTATGCTCATTCTGATTTATCAGAACACAAATTTCATCACCAATACTTCTCATTTTCTTTTTATTATCCTCTATTCTTCCCTTACCTTGCTGTTCTATCTCTTCAATAAAATTAGTTTGCATCTCTACTTTATCATTCAGAGATTCTTTCTTAAGTTCTAATGTTTTTATCTGTTCTCTAAGTTCTCTTATTTTATCTTTAATCAAATTATTCATAGATGAGAAAATCTTAATATCCAAAAGATCCTCAATAACTTCTCTTCTGTTGGATGCAGTCAATTGCATGAATGGAACAAATGCACTTGATCCAAGAATTACAATCTGAGTAAATGACTTATAGTTCATCTTAAGAACATTCTGCTCTAACCACTTCTGTTGATCATTAGCAGAAGCAGCTTGATCCATCAAACTACCATCCCTCCATATCTCAAACTTATTTGGTTTAATAGATCTTACTACCTTCCATTCAGTTGGTCCTATAGAGAACTCAACCTCAACCATACAATCTTTTTCATTCACAGTATTGACTAACTGACCCTTACTAATCTTACGGAATGGTTTATTGAACAAACTGAAAGTAAGAGCATCCAATACAGTACTTTTTCCAGCACCATTTGTTCCTACTATTAATGTAGTAGAATTCTTAGAGAATTTAGCTTCACTATCAAGTGATAAATTAATTTCAGTAAATTGATTTCCAGTAGATAGAAAATTCTTCCACCGTATTTTTTCAAATGTAATCATGTTTGGTAGCAGGAGGGACTACGATGTCATTAGGAGTAATAACTGCATAGTTATAATCATGAGACTCACAGGTCTTGATCATAACCTCATCCTCCACTTCAATAACATGCATCTTAGGACTTCCACTATCTTCAAGCATCATAGCATATCGAACAGCATCATCCTCTTCTTCAAAGAGATAAAGGATATGTTCTCCTTCATCATCTTGCACCGAGTAAGCACCTTCTGTTTCTTTTCCATGTATTGTTAAGATAAACATTAAATCAACTCACATGCCTCTTGATAAATGTTTTGTACCATCTTTTGTACTTTAGATTTATCAAGTTTAATTTCTGCTTCTTCAATATATCGATTAAGAACTGATATAGTATCCTCTGATTCAAATGCTTCAAAGTCTGTTGCTTCTTGAATTTGAAAATTTTCTACAATTTTTAATTCTGCAACATTAGTTGCATATAGTTTATCAATAAACTTTTCAAACTGAGTGGTATTTGATTTTTGTTTAACAATAACTTTTACGATTTTATTTTCCAATTCCCGTGCGTCAAATAACTGATAATCAGTATCATTATAATAAACCAAGTGATGCAATCTATATGGATTATTAATGGGAGTATGCTCTAGTGTCTCTGTATCAAATAAATGAAAACCTCTATTAGGATCATTCACATCATTCCAGAACATCTCATAAGGATTTCCAAGATAATAAACATTCTCTTCATTTGAACGACAATGATAATGACCAGAGAATGTCTTTTTAAATTTCTTAAATATATCCCATTTCATTCCATGCTCCATCATGTGACCTGGTGTAGCTCTAAATCCATTCAACTCAAGATGCCCCATACACATAGGTGCTCTTGACTTATTAATCATTGCTACACTCTTCTCTTCATTCTCCTTGTTTATCCAAGGCACAAGAAGAATATTACAACCACCCACTTCTATAGAAGTTGTTTCAGAATATATTTTTACATTATCATATTCTCTCAGTAAAAGATCTACTGCATTTATCTCATTTGTATTTTTATAATACGCTGTATGATTACCAACTATCGTATGGACAGTAATGCCCATATCTCTTAACCTATCAAAATAATTATCCTTTGCCCATGTTAAAGCAGAAAAATTAATCCCTGTACGATTATCAAATGTATCTCCCATATCAATAACCGTAGTAATCCCTGACCTTTCTAAAAAAGGAAAGAAAATATTATTATAAAACTTCAGAAAATAATCATGAAAAAGTTTAGAATTTTTTCGTGCTCCAAAGTGCTGATCAGTTATGATGGCAACTTTCATTAATTACGCAATTTAGAATGCACCGCATCTTTGATTGAATTATAGTCTGCAAAATTAGATCCGTCAATCTTATTATCATCATTAAAAACTTCTTGATAACCAGACTTCTCAATAATCTTATTCTTAATTTCTAACTGACGTTTCTCCCTTTGTATTCTGCGGAGAAATGCATAATGTATAATCTGTGTAAAGTAAGCAAAAGGATTCTTGGATTTCTCAGGATTAAAGTTGTGTATGTACTGAACGCAATTTTCGATTCCATCAGAGATCATGTCCTCCTTGAACATATAATTAACAAAGTTTGGTTTAAATGATAAATGATTTGCAATCTTTAAGAAACACTCACCTATGTACCTTGGTATAACTGGTTTGGTTTTATCTTGCAGTCGTGCTATTTCTATATCTTCTTGATATTTAATTAATGCAGCTAAAAACTCTTTATTGTTAACATAGTGTTCAGATCTTTTTCTTTTAGCCATAGGTCTAATTATTGCCATAAGTCTTTATCACTATTATGTAGATATTATAACACTTCCATCTGTAGTTGACAAGGTATCAAATTACATGTAGACTAACTCTGTCAGGGTTCAAGGGTTGGTACTAGCTAGATTTATTTTCAGGACTATCTAATTTAAATATTTTTTCTAAATTCTCTTTAGCATCATTTACATTAGAAATATATCCCATTCTTCTATTAAGTTTATGTTGATGCTGCATTTCTCTTTGGGAATCTCTAAGAAAATGTTGATACATTACAATCATTTCCATATCACCTGATTCAGAAAGAGTTATAACATTATCCATATTAATTATAAACATATCTTCTCTTGTAGTTTTTAACCAAGGTTCAACTTTATATCCTACTAGTCCACCTTTATTTTTTATTTCACTAAAAGTAACAGGAGAATGTATAATTAACATAGTTCTATCTTCTTCTTCCGAAGCGGCAACCCGTGCGAAGACCTCTTCTCCAGATTTAAGTTTTATTGTTGCATAAAAGTCGTCTTCAATTCCCATCTTTCTTAAGTTGCACTGTGATTATTTCATAGTTAAAATTTTCTTCATTGTAGATTTTAATTCTTTCTATAAAGTGATTTAATGTATAATTCTTCTTAGAATTATGAGTACAATCATCTGATATATCATACAAAGTTGCTTTTACTTTGTTATTACCTTTTCTAAGAACACGTCCAATGCTTTGGAGATTTCTAATTCGTGATTTTGACGGTGAGGCAAAGATAACGTTATGGAGATTTTTAATATTGATGCCAGTAGAAAATGTTCCATACGAGGCAACGATGATTGCATTATTCTCCCTCTCAGTAATTTCACGAATTAATTCTCTTTCTTCAGCATTCACTCCACCGTGAACAAAAAATACTTTACGGTCAATTCGTTTGCTATTATTTATCTTTTCATACAGTACTGCACCATGTGCTTCTACTCTACTATAAAGAACAAGTGTATTACCTTTTAAATCTAATGTTAAATTGGTTATAAATTTATTTCTTTGTTCATGTGATATTAAATATTCTATTTCATCATTATAAACTTCAAACTTTTGAGGAGGATGTTTAAGAACTAAACATTGAATATCTAATTTAGAAAGATGACCTTGCTTCATTAGTTCATCTGTTTTAGTCACCTTGTATGATGGACCAAACAATCCCTCTAAGACCCACTTATGCGTCTGTGTGCCGTCTAATGTTCCAGTAAATCCAAATCTATACTTAGCATGATGAAGTTTTGTCATTATAGATACTAGGGACTTACTTTTAAATAAGTGAGCCTCATCACCGATAACAACGTTATAGTCTTCAAAAAAGGATCTCTCTAGTTTATAGACAGATTGCCATGTAGTTATAGTAACGGGGTGTTCGTTGGTTTTATC
>Ga0310344_10000965_pt1 | contig 22226 bp, 22 predicted proteins | sample HC15DNA20200_MG_FD_203801 | JGI IMG/M metagenome (GOLD analysis project Ga0310344, IMG submission 203801) | Marine microbial communities from station ALOHA, North Pacific Subtropical Gyre - HC15-DNA-20-200_MG | ecosystem: Environmental > Aquatic > Marine > Oceanic | place: Pacific Ocean: North... | reverse complement strand
TTAGCTCCACCTTTATAGGTTCCAATAGGTTGAGCTTTAGGTTGGTTTTGCTTTTGCTTACCTCTAATAGATGTAGATAATTCTCTATCACCTGTTAGTGGTGTTCCTTTATCTTTAGGTTTTGACTTAACAAACCAAGGTTTATTAGGATCTTTAAGAGCATCCATCGCAGATTGATAGTCTTTAAACTTAGTCTTCTTACCCGTTATCTTGTTGTATAGGAAGTGCATCCCCCTATCAATAATAGGTCTAGAAGCTGCATCTGTTATTGATGCTATAACACCACTTTTATTACCTTTTAGTTTGGTGTTGTTTAGGTTAGCTCTTTGTTTTTTACTTAAATTATCTTTTCCTTTTTTATTTGAATCAAGCCATGTTCTTGCTTCAATATTCCTTTTAACGTTTCCAACTTGATTACCTATTTTATTAAGCCTACTCATTGGGGTTGACTTCTTAGTTTTTAGCTTTTCTTTGTTAGACTTATTAAACTTATCAGGTAGTTTACTATAATCAAATTTTCTAGTCTTGGTTGTCTTAGATGTACGGACTAACTTACCACCTTTATTAGTTGTACTCTTAGTTAGTTCACCTTTAGGACTTCTAACTAGTTCACCTTTAGGGCTTCTAACTATTTTAGAATTTGGTTTCCTATATTTGGTTAACTTGCTTCCTTTAGTTTTAACGATCTTACCGCCAGGTTTTAGTCGTTCATAGGCTCTTCTTGTAGCCTTACCAGATTCAACAGTACCTTTAACAAACTCTTTAGTACCTTTAACGAGGTTATCGTGTACTTTACGAGTTACTTTACCAGCTTTATAGACGGCATTAGCTGATCTTCTTGTATCCTGACCAAATTTGTAGGTATCTTTAATAGCTCTTACGATACCTTTATCGCCTTTTTTAATCTTTAATAGGTCACCCTTAGATGATTTAGTAACTGCACTAGTTACTCTTTTAACTAGAGAACCACCTTTCGTAGGTGTTTTAGCTTTTTCTCTAGCTCTTTTTGCAGCGTTGTAAGCTTTTCTTGATATCCATCTACCGTCAAATCCCCTGACAGTATAGGCTTTAGTGGGATGAGGTGTTCCTGGTTTTATGTTGCCCGATGGGGGTCTTCGTTTTCTTTCTGACATTTTAATTAATGTGTTGGATAATCATTTGCTCCCTTATGGGTCGATGCCCAAATGTATGTCTCATCCATTGGAGCCAATTGCTACTACCTTTTTGTTGGTTACACGATCTACAGGCGGGGACAAGGTTACTTGTAAGGTCTTCTCCGCCATTGGTTCTAGGCTTGACGTGATCAAGCGTGAGTTGATGTAATTCATACTTATTTCCGCAATAAACACACTGACAATTGAACTTTTCCTTAATGGCTTTACGCCACAAACGCTTTGCGTCAGGACTTGTCATAGTTATTAGGTTGAATAGATAGTGTTGAGGGCTAGGTAGTAATGGGGTCATTAATGTTTAGTTCTGCTTTTACGATTAATAGAAGGGGATTGAGTTCTCCCTTTAGTAGTACTTCCGCTGTAATGAGCAGCATCTTTGCCATCACCATTACCGTAAGTACCAAGTTTTCTATTAAGTTTGTTAGCATTGACTCTTATTTTTAGACCATTTTTAGTTTTGTTGTATCTCTTCTGTTGACTAAGTCTTTTTTTACGAGCTTCAGGGTTTTTCCTGTAATACTCAGCTGTGCTTTCTGCCATAGAGTCTGCTCTGTACTAATTCTGGATCTACTTTTGGCATTACGGCTGCAAGCTTAGAAAGTGGGTTGCCGTCATATGCAATACCGCTAATGTCGTTAGTTTTAAGCCAATCACAGGCTGCCTTTAAATCTTGGGTAGAAGCCTCGCCACTTTTGACCCGCTTGAGGAATTCTTTAGTGACGAGATTATGTAATTCGTTAAATTGGGCTTCAGTGGCTTTCTTCATTACGGACCTGTTGTATGTGAAGCACCTGTTGGTGTTCTGCCATCTTTAAAGGGGTTATACCTTTTATCTTTTTTCTTTTTTTTAGGTGTAGTTTTTTTCTTTTTGAGGGACTTCATGTACTCCTCTTCTGTCATTTTAAATGCCATAATTAGCTCCCTGGAAATAAGTTTTTTTTAATTAGTTCAACTGCCTTATCATCAATGGTGTTATCTGTAGACTCGGAATAAGCCTCTAGTAGTTGTATAACTAATTCCTTAACAGCAGAAGAACTGAGGAATGCCATGAGGATGGGCTTGATAAGTACGATCATTTTCAAAATAGTCCGAATTTCTTTTTAGTTTGTTTAGGTGGATTTGTTTCTTTTAGATATGCAGAGATAGGTATGACATCGCTGCACATACTGGCTACACGGCTACCAGGTTGGAGCATGAAGCCTTTTGTTTGTAGCTCTGCACATTTCAACGCTCTGACTAACTCGTAGTCCAGACGCATCTTCTCTTCTTGTCTTGCAGCAATGGAGAGACAACGTTGTAATCCTCTACGGTCCAAAGGAACCATAAAGTTTATCTGTGCTCCCCAGTTCTCAGCAACGGTATATGTTTGTTGAACCATCTCCTCATCAAATGGAGTCGTATGATTTCCCATATAGAATGGAGAGAAAGTCATCGTACTTCCATTGCATGAGATATTAGGTCCGTAGTGCTGTCTCGACGGTGCTCCATTATTCTGAAATTGCACCGCTTGATTGGTTACATTTCCAGTGGCAGCAGCCACGGGATTACTTACGTTATTGTTCTCCTCTTCCGCTTTAACAGGTGTTACTGAGAGAAGACTGATAAGGAGACCGTAGTAGAGGAGACATCTATTTCTCTGTCTATTACTTCTACGGATAACACCTGACTGGCTGCTCTTGATACCACTTCTAGTGAGAAGGGATCTCCAGCCGTGTGTAAGGTGAATACCGAATCTGTATCGGCTAAGCCTCCTGAAGAAGCTGAAGTATGAGTTATGTTTTCTCCACTCCACTTGTTTAGGGCTGACCCGTAGGTAGTTGTTGTTATTTCCTCCACGATTTCTTGAGTAGTCGTGGTTGTACTGTTCATCGAACCCTGAGTGAAATTTGGGGTTACTAATTCTGCTCTTGCTGCTGTGGGTGATGCCAGTAATAAGAGTACTAGCCATTTTTTCATGTTTCTTTTTTCTTTGCCATTGGACAATCAACAGTTTTACCGTTGCCTTTGTTTCCGTTATTTGTCTGGAGTCCAAACGAATAAAGTGCAGACCCAAAGATACTGGCTACGAAAGTGATATCTGTGTTTTGAGTCTTTTTGATCATAGGTATCTCAACGTAGTTAAGAGTTATGATCAGATGAAGCCCGACCAGACCACGACACCAAGACGTACAAAAGTTCCGAGTACAGCTATATGGTGCTCGGTATCTTCTGCTGCATCTTTTATTCTGGTGAGGAGGTTAGGTTTCGGGCTTCTCTCTTTTTCTTCCATGCGTCTATTTTTCCTTGCATAAACTTTTGAACTTTCTTTTTAATTGGTTCAAATAAAGATGAAGTTATAGACGTTGTTGCTACCGCTACAACAGCAGTAGTAACAGCAGTTATCACTACCGCAGGTTCGGGTAGTGGCATCTGTATATCTATAACAGGTATTTGCAATTTAGGTGGCTCTTGCTGTTCTGTAGATTCTTTCTTGACATCTTCCGGAGCCTCTAGATCACTCGGAGGTATAACCATTGGTTTATACGACGGTATCCGAGCTGTAGGAGGTCTGAAGTAAAGAGCATCAGGTTTAGGTAATGTTGCTCTAGGTAGGTATATTTTAATACTTAGATTTACCTAGAGTAACCGCTGCATCATGTGTGGAGAAATCTTCACTTCCCCAAATACTTGTTGTACCGTCTTCCTTTTTGTATGCCTTGATAATCTCAAGATGATCTACATTACGCTTAAGAGTAGCCTTATCCTCATCAGTAATAGTTGATTGAGCAGCTACGCTATTGATTAAAGTGACACTATCTTTTGATGCGTTATAGATTTGTGCTACTTCTTCAGTCGTTCGTTCCGACATTAGCCTCCTCTGTAGGGTTTTCTTCTTGTGCTAATTCACTAAGTACGTTAAGAGCACCATTAATTTCGTTTAATCGAATTACTAATTGATTTCTTTCTTCAACTAGTTTGTTAGCTTTTTCTTGTAATTTCTCCATTAGGATGGTTTAGGGTATTTATCTTTTGTGGCTTTTATTGCAGAAGCAAATCCTCCACTTGTCGTAACTGTTCCAGCTACTATGTCTTTATAGAGTAGATCAAGTTGCTCTCCTATTGGTAAATAAACAGTATCACCTGTTCCTCTTATAGGATAACCTTGTCTATCTGATTTGTATTTAACTGCAGCAGCAGCCGTATTAAGCTCTGTTCGAGCTGTATCAATATTCGATTGTACGAGGGTAATTGAATTACCATCTTTATCAAAAGCACCTTTCCCATCATCAATAGTGACGGCTGTTGGATATGCTTTTCTAATTGCTTCGTGATCTAATGCCATTATGCGGCTACCTCCATAAGTGTTAAAGAACTGGTTCCAAGCCAATCGGCACTATCAAAGTATCTATTCAAACCAATTAAAGCTGAAGCAGAACTTGTTTTATATTGAACTTTGTATGTAGTAGAACTTGTTGTATTTGGACTATCTAAAAACTGACAAATATGTTGTTGCATATCGGCTGCATTTACAAAATTAAATGTAGTTGCTTCGTTGGTAGCAGTTCCTGATGGTTGAAAAATATTAGTACTTCCTCTAACTAGGTTTAATGAGGATAATGCACCAGCGTTTTGAGAAACATAAATACTATACATACATAATATTTTACTACTAGTTGAACTTGGTGTTATTGCCTGAGACAAACCTGTATCTACAAAACTAGTGCTAGTTGTTGTTGCTGCATCAAGTTTTACGTTTTGTACTGTTTGAATAATATGTCCAGGAATATAAGCACTGCCATCACTACCTAAGACAATATTATTTGAACTAGAGGAGGCATGTTTTATATTTGTTGTAGCTAATGTACTCATGCGGCTACCTCCATTAATGTTAAAGTTGAAGTTGTGTAAAAAACCCAAGCATGATCAGTAACAAGATGTGGTCTATTTATATAAACTGTTTCACTAGCCCATCTTGCTGCAAACTGTACTTTATATGTCGTGGAACTGGTTGTATTCGGTGAATCTAAATAACTCCATGATACTGGATGTGTCATATATTCCATATGGGTTCTATCTCCAGAACCTCCAAAAGCAACATTACTCTGATTTCCTGAACCTTGAGAGCTTTCTCCTATAGAGGTTGTACCTCTTAAAACTTTAAACCCTGCATAAGAGTCATTTTCACCACCATAAACAACACAGCAAGTAACTAAAATCTTGCTTGAACTTGAGGTAGGTGTAATTGCTTGAGATAATCCTGTATCTACATAAGTAGTACCTGATGTAGAAGTCGTACTGTCTGTTGTTTGTTGAACTACTTGAAGTATCTTACCTAAACCTTGCGAGGCAGTAGGCATTGTTATTGTTACATCAGCTCCACTTGTCGAGTTTGGAGGAGCTAAAGAAACTGAACCTCCCCCACTTGCGGGTATTAATTTTACTGCACTCATCCTGCTACCTCGATCAAAGTGAAATTAGATTGGTAAGTACTAAAAAAGTCTGAGTCTGTATCTGAGTATGTGCTATTAATAACCGCACCATAACCAGACCAAGGCACTTTTAATTGACATTTATAGGTAGTTGCAGATGTTGTACTTGGTGAGTCTAAGTACATCGGTGTATAGGAAAAATTATATTGAGAACCGTAAGCATTAGCAAAAGATGAATAAGTTGCTTGTGTCTTATTACCATCTGCGGCTCCAATATCAATCGCCGTTGTACCTCTTAAAATTCGGAAGTGGAAATAACCTCCATTAGTCGTCCCTAAGATAAAATTACCTGTAACCATTATCTTACTACTTGTCGATGAAGGCGTTATCGTTCCAGTCAGGTCAGTTATATCAACCCAAGTTGTAGAGGAAGTTCTAAAAACTGAAGTTTTAACTGATTGAACTATTTGAAGTATTGATCCTGTTGGTTGGATTGCACTTGTCGGGGTTATGGTCCCGTTACCATTTATTGTTACTGTCATTAAATCACCGTCCAAGTTTCACCAGCACCAACCGTTACGGTGACACCAGAGTTGATAGTTACAGGACCAAAAGTACCTGCATTTGTGTTGTTAGTTATTGTGTAATTAGTTGTCACTGTTTGTCCGTTTTCCCAGAATATAGAATCACCACCAGCTCCTGTAGCACCACCGCCTCCAGCGGCTTCCCATCCGGCTTCGCCGTTGGCGTCAACTGTTAGAACGTAGTCTTCAGTAGCCGTTGTATCTTTAACCGTAAAGTTAATACCTGGAATACGGAATTTAGTAATGTCTGTATTGCCTAAAGTTATTTGGTTTGATACTCCCTGACTACTTGAAGTAGCTCCTTTACCTATAATTATATTATTACTACCAGATGTAAGACCACTCGCTCCACTAGCCCCAGCAGCTTCGTATCCGATACAAACATTGTAGTTACCACTCGTTATCCAGCCACCAGCGTCAGTGGAACCTAAGCAGACATTTCCACTACCCGTTGTTAGTCTCCGCCCTGAATGATAACCAAAGAAAGCGTTTGCAGCACCTGTAGTAAGTGCTCCACCAGATTCCTCTCCCACGCACGTATTTAGCCATCCAGTAGTTGCTGCATCTAAAGCTTTATAACCTATTGCAGTGTTATAACTAGAGGTGTAGAGCTTAAGAGCATCAACACCGATAGCAATATTTTGTTCGCCTGTAGCAACCGTATATAATGCTTGATATCCAATTGCTACTGAATCATGCTGAGTAGTAATATTACGTCCAGCTCTATATCCGACAATAGTTGAGCTGTGCATTGTAGTAGCATTTTCACTAGCTTTCTCACCTATAACAACGTTATAACTACCCGTCGTACTTCCACTTACACCGTTATGAGCTTTATAACCTAAAGCTGTATTACCACTACCTGTTACATACTCAGCAGCTAAACCACCAATTGCTGTATTTTGTCCGTTGGTAGTTGCACTATATAAAGACTTATAGCCATAGGCAGTGTTCCAACTTGCCGTTGTCATTGAATACGCAGCTTCATGTCCTACTGCTGTTAGTCGTTCAGTAGTCGTGCCAGAATATCCAGCTTGATAACCAACAGTTGTATTAGGTTCAATGCTTGTTCCATTGTGGGAATAACTAGCTCTATAACCTATTGCTGTTTGATTACCTATAGTTACGTTAGATTTTAAAGCTCCCTGTCCAACTACAGTATTATTAGAAGCTGTATCGGTAGCTTTAGCAGCTTGATAACCAATCGCAACATTACGATCTCCGCCAGACCCATCACTACTACCACCGACTTCTTGTAATGCTTCAGTTCCTACGGCGGTATTATAGTCTCCAAAATAAGCTAGAGCCATCGAGCCATAGCCAACTGAACAATTTCCAGAACCTTTTGTCTGCCACATAGCCATTTCACCAACAGCTACGTTCTGACTTTGAGTTGTTAGTGCATCACCTGCATCTAAACCTATGCAAGTATTTTGTTGGCCAGTTGTGATACTTCTTCCAGCATTTTTTCCAATACCCATATTTCCATATGCGGTAGTGACTGATTTAAGAGCATCCTTACCAAATGCAGTGCTGTGATCCCCTGTGGTTATAGCTGTTCCAGCTCTATATCCGAATAAAGTATTGTTATTAGCTCCACTAGCTAAAGCATTTCCTGCTTCATAACCTGCATAAGTATTAATTCCATCATTCGCTGAGCTACCACTATTATCTTTGTATTTTACATAAGTTTCACCAGTAGACGTACCACCACCTGCTGCGGCTTCCCAACCAGCTTCTCCGTTGGCGTCAACGGTTAAAACATAGTTATCTGTGGCTGTCGTATCTTTAATTACGAAGTTAAGTCCAGGTACTCTGAACTTGGTGATATTTGTATCGCCTAAAGTTATTTCGTTGTCTACTGACGCTGAACTTGCAGCAGCAGCTTTACCTATAACTATATTATTACCGCCAGTTGTAATTGCATCTCCAGCTTGGTATCCCAAGCAGACATTGTTTGTACCTGTACTAATTCCAGCACCAGAATCATTACCTAATGTAGTGTTATACGCTCCAGTAGTTATTAATTTTGAACTGTTATTACCTGTTGCACAATTATGAGCACCTGTAGTGATTGCATGTAAAGCTTTCCTACCAAAGGCTGTAGTACCATAAGATGTTCCAGTACCAGAACCTTTAGCAGATTCAAAACCTACTGATGTTTTATAACTATCATTTCCAGAATACCCAGCTTGATAACCCACAGAAGTGTTTTCTGTTCCAGTTGTATTTGATTTTAAAGTTTCATATCCAATAGCTACATTGCTAGCTCCAGACGTATTTCCTTGCAACGCATTCTGACCAAAAGCAGAATTTCCAGCAGCAGTATTGTGATATAAAGATAAGTAACCGACTGCGGTATTACCACTAGAAGTAGTGACAGCACCTAAAGCACCACCTCCTATCCCAACATTGTAAGTTCCAGTCGTACAAGCATCTAAAGCATAGTGTCCAAAAGCAGAGTTTGCAAAACCAGTGGTGACTGACATACATGCTTGAAAACCAAATGCGTCTTGCTCATCACCAGTTGTTATTGCTGTACCAGCGTTGTAACCCAATAACGTATTTTTAGTTGCAGATGTTCCACTAAAACTATCTCCTGCATTAGTACCAGCGACAGTGTTGTACTGAGCATCTGAACTAACTCCTCCTCCTCCAGAACCAACCTCAACTACTGAGCCGCCTGAAGTCTTTGTAAATAAACCTCCATCAGAGGTATTAATGGCAAGTTCACCTACAGTTAAATCGCTTGCTGAAGGGTCAGCAGCTTTTCTTTTATGTAGTATTGATGCCATTTACCATGTACCACCATCTATAGAACCTACAGTTAATAAACCACTAGAAGGGTTATAAGATAATCCAGTATCTGTTTCGATTCCTTGAGAACCAGTAGCACCATCTACAAATGCTAGATATACAGTTTCATCTGTTGAGTTATTAGCTGAAGCTGTAATGTTTGTTGCTGTTGTTGATGTAGCTGCATTACCTGAACTTGTTATATAACCAGCACCATTAGTGATAGCATTATTATTTAAAGATATATTAGCTGTTCCATTAAAGGAGACACCAGCGATAGTTCTAGCAGTTTCTAAAGCAGTTGCGGTAGCTGCATTACCAGTTGTGTCTTGACTACCTGATGTATTAACCCCAGGAAGGTTGATATTAGCGGAACCATCGAAAGATACCCCACCAATAGTTCTTGCAGTTGCTAATGTCGCTGCTGTAGTAGCAGCAATACCAAGAGCATCTATATCTGATTTTGTTTGATCTTGCGTAGCTGAAGCTTCAATGGCGTCCAGCTTAGACTTTAAAGCATTAGTAAAGTTGTTCTGAGTTAAACCACCATCGCCGACGGAGTACGTAGTGTTAGTATCTGTTGATGCAAAAGTAACTGTATCACCACTAGAGTCAGTAGTTATAGTTACATTGCTACCTGCAACATAGGTAACAGTATCTGTTGATGAATCTGCTGCTACAGTGTTTTGACCACTAACAGCGATATTAGAGAAAGCATTTTGGTTATTCTCTCCACCTGCACCAGCTGCAGCCCACTCTAAACCGTTTGAAGTATATTTAAGAATATATCCATTGGTAGGAGTGTTATGTATATCTAACTTAGCTTCTGTAATTGAGCCATCAGCTAATCTTGCAACTGGAACTGTACCAGAATTTAAGTTAGAAGCGTTACCTGCTGTAAAGCCTCCAGATGTTCCACTACAATTACCTGTTACGTTACCTTCTAAATTACCTACAAGAGTAGCAGTACTAAGTGTTAAATCCCCTGTACTTGCTCCAGTAAATGTACCAGTACCTATTGCAAATTTATTTACTGATTCATCCCATCCAATAAAAGCATTATCGGAACTTCCACGTTCAATTACTAAACCAGCATCATTAGCTGGACTACCTGACGTACCATTACCAAGCTCAATTAGAGCATCTTTAACTACCGAGTTAGTTGTATTTAAAGTTGTAGTAGTTCCATTAACAGTTAAGTTACCTGAAACGACAACGTTATTACTAAATGTTTTATTACCAGCAACACTTTGAGCACTTGTTAAATCAACGAATGCACCTGAACCACCAATCTTAATTACACTAGCTGCATTACTACCACTAGTTCCTTCACCATAATAAAGTATATCGTTACCTTCAGTAAACGCTAATTCTGCGTTTGCTAAATCTGAACTACTAGGTGCTGATGACCCAGTAGATCTTTTTATTCTAATTTGAGCCATGTTTTAAAAGGAGCCTCCGTCCACGATTTTTGATAATGTTTGAGTCGTATCAGCCTTAAACTTCGAAGCACTAGAGCTATAGTAAATAACAGAACCATCAGCCTTAGCTGATTGATCTAATACAAAATCAGATGAGTTGCTTACTAATGGATTAGTTGAATCAGCAACTTCTTGAGAAAAGTATAGACTTTGGTCAAAGTTATTATTTAGATCTGTAGCTCTATAGGATGAACCAGATGAGAAAACAGCTTTAGCTGTATCGACATCAGTGTTCCTATAGATTAATATCTTTACTCCAGCACTAGGAGCCGAGTTTAATTGGATGGAGGTGGCTGTTGCAAATGTAAATGCAGTTGTATTTGTACCGTCTAGCGATACCTTCACGTCTTCAGTTTTTAAATAAGGGAAGTCAAATGAATAAGTTACTGTACTTCCACTTTGTGTGTATTCTTTTGTAGTTACAGCCATATCTCTTTATTATGTATTTTTAACTAATAGCTGTGATTGTTAACGTAGGTAATGAGAAATGACTACTATCGATGCCATCCCAGTATCTAGTACTATGTAATTTGGCAGCATAAGATCCGTTATACTCCCTAGCTTGTAATTTTATAGTTTTAGAACTATCCCAAGTAGCTATTCTTCCAGTAGCTGCATCTGCACTACCACCAATAGGGAAAGCCCATTTTATAACATTTGTACCACCTCCCTCGCTGAGATGTGTATATCTTGCTTTTGTAACTTCAACATTATCTAAAAATAATTTTAAGTGCCATAGATCTCCAGCACTACCAACTCTAGCATCTATAAATCTAAATTCATATACTACTGTTTTTGTACCTGATGGAGGAGTGTATGCAATTGTACTTCCTGTTACATCTACATATGAACTAGTTAAGTCCTGAACTTGCGTTACTGCCGTACTGTTATATGTAACACCTCTTTGAGTAAACGATACTCCATCACAAATATACGAAACTGTTTCTAAAATAGAGCCAGCTAAAGTAGGAGCTACAGCCCAAGTTAAACCACCTGTATTGCCAGATTGTGCTGTTAAAACATAACCGTTAGTTGGGTTATTAGATATTTGTAATCTAGCTTCATCAATAGTTTGATCTGCTATCTTAGCTTGAGTTACAGCATCAGTATTTAAAGCTGTAGCATCAACTGATCCAGGTGCATAATGTTCTGTATCAATAGAATCAGCTACTATATGTTCTGAGTCAATAGAATCATCAGCTATCTTAGTACCATTAACTGCATCAGCTACTATTGCTGCAGTATCAACAGCATTATCTGCTAACTCACTAGCACCTACTGCATTAACTGCAATTTCAGTAGCAGTAACAGCATTAGTTTCTATTTGATCGGTACCAACACTGTTGTCAGCCATCATTGACTTCTCAACAGCATCAGTCCTAATAACCCAGTCAGTATCACTATTAACAGTAATGTCGTTCTTATTACCTGTACTGATACCTCCTGATGTAGTCGTTACTAACTTAGCTTCTTCTATTGCATAGAGTGCTTGTTTTTGGTTTTCATTTAACCTTGCTGCAGTGATAGAAGAACCCGCTGAATACTCATGTTCAGGTGTATCTATGTTTGTATTGCGGTATAGTTTTACGTTTGCTGTACCAGTTGCTGGAGCTGTTGTAAAAGTAACTGTGTCTCCAGTGATTGAATAATCAGAGCCAACAGTTTTAGTTACTCCACCTACTGATACACCTATATCTGCATGTGTTAAGTATGGGAATGTTATATCGAATGTAGTATCTGATCCATCCCCGTTATACGTTTTTTCTGTTGCCATGGTTATCTAGTTGGTATTAATACTTGGTCAATAGATCTATTCTTATTTCTTGCAGCTTCTGCATCTTTAGATCTTTCTTCGGATATTAGCTTCTTAACTTCTGCCTCTTGACTGATACTTCCCCAAGCTGCTTTCTTAGCCTTGTTGAATATATCAGCAATAACGTCTACATGATAATAGTTATCTTTAGGTTCTAAATACCTTTTACCATTCCGCCTGTCGGCATTCATATCAGCTATACTAGCTTGTATATTTTTATCCTTAGCTAATTTGTTTAACTTAGCTTCAATGTTTTGTTCACCTATAGCCTTTTGGAACATAGATCGAACACGAGGATGCCTAGCTAAACTGATAGAAGGTGTGGTAGGTGCTGAATTGACTGAAGTTCTTAAGTTATAACCACTCTCAAAGAGTAGTTGTTTCCCTGGAGAATAATCTAAATTCAATTGGATTGGACTAAAAGCATTAAACATTCTAGTCATAAAGTCATGATCTTTAATAGGCTGACCATTCGTTAAATCATATTTAATAGGTAAGGCTTTAGATCCAGCGATGTTTTCAAAAATTAGATTTCTATTTCTAATTGAGTCATAGAGACCAGAGTTTAATTCACGCATATATGGAGTGAATATTTTACTTAATTCATTTCTAAGAGATGATAAAGGAATAGCATTGTTCGCTAAACTCGCTAAAACTCTGTTTTGTTGACCAGGCTCACCTCCAAGGAAGTCGGCAAACTGTTGTAGACCTGCTAAATAAGATTTACTTGAAACGCCTTGAGCAAGAACAACAGTTAATTTCATAAATTGATCTTCTGTCCATTCTTCTCCCATCAACTCCATATGATCTCCAATATCTCCTATGGTTGCTAAGATCTGGTTGAATGGTTCAAATGCATCATAACTGACCCATACGCCTCCTATTCTTATCTGTCTAGGTCTCCAACCAGCATCAGTCCATGAATTACGCATACTTCTATCTGATGGACCATTACCATGCAAACCTCCAGTCAGGTAGAGCATACTTGCCATTGATATTAAAGAACCACCAATAGCTACTCTTCCTTGTATTAGGGCTTGTGCATTAGCTAGATCTTCTGCTGATTCAATACCATACTTTTGTAGACCATCTAATTTATTAGGTTTCGCATTAAGTATATCTCTACTTTCTCTAACAGCACGGTTCAATAATGGTGTATGTTTCGCTGTTAAAGCAAGACCATTGACTCCAGTTCTAGCAAATAGGAAGAATGGTTTAGCCCAAGGAGCTGCATTAAATGCATCGTTTAAACCCTTAGTAAATCCACTTAAGTCTTGAGTTAAGGTTGCTTCTTTTTTAGCAAACTTAGCAGCTTCATCCGTTAGATTGCCTTCGTTATCAAAGATACCTTTTAGGAATCTATCCTCTGCATCTTTTAATAATTCAGGAGTAATGTTAGTAAAATCACCATCGTTCAAATTCTCCATAGCTTCACGCATGGCTTTTTCTCTTGCTCTTGCACGACCAATGATGTGACCAAAAGCATCATCAGTAGCAGCCATTATCTTAGTAGAATAAGTTAGGAAGTTACTGTCGTTTAAAGCTCTAGCTAAGTTAGCCGTCCTAAATACTGCCTTATCAACATCATCTCCTCTTACCTCTGTCCATCTTTGGAATAACTTCCAATCTTCATCAAACTTAGAGTATTTAGAGAATCTAGTTTTAATAGTTGCTATATCTCCAGACCAATAAGAGTTAAGGTTAGTTCTAAATAGTTTCCATGCTTCAGGTATTGCTTGCATCATTGCGTTAGTTGATGCCAAAGCAGCTCTATAGGTCTGCCCATCACCTTTGAGTGCAGCCCCTAAAGCCATAGACATAGGTCTTAAGAACGTTGCAGTAGATGTACCCATAATTGCTCTTACAGGGGTCTTAGGACCGCTTAGAACACTATTGACCATCACTGCTTGTAATTGCTTAACAAGTTGTCCAGTTGTATCTTTTCCATTCAGTTCACCACCTCTTAACTTGGTACGAATGAATGCATCAAAGTCTTCAATATTTCTGATATCATTAGACATTGATATAGCTTCAAATATAGCTTTGGTGAGATCGTCATCATCAGAAATTTTAGCTACATTTAATGCTGCTGCTACAGCTTCTCTACTCTCTTGTACTGCTTCCTCTAGTAGCTGTTTCTTATTTAAAGGTTTAGGTTTACGAACACCATCATCAAGGAAAGCCAAAGCTCTACTTCTTAACAGTCTAGCTCTTTTAACTTCAGTCAGTACAGTTATTAAGTCTTCCATTATCGCTGAAGCTGGACCATCTATATCATGTAAGTCAGCGAAATCAATTATCTCACGACTCATAATCCCTGTATCTCTAAGCTTTTTATGTAAAGAACCAATTAGTAAATCAGCTACTTTTACATTCTTAGTAGAGAAAACGTCAAAGCCTTCTAGTCTATCTGAGCCTTCGTATAAAAACTTTAGATAATCCTTACTTGTTAAGTTTGCAGCTTCTCTTCCAGACGTTAGTTGTTGATGAGCTTTAATAGCTTCTTGCCATTCCTCTGGGATTGTTCCTTTACCACCTTTAATTGTACTAACTATTTTTTGGACTTTTGTATCACTTAGATATTTTTGTAAAACATCTTTCATCATTTTCTCAGATTCACCAGAGGAGGTTGCTGCTCTTTGAATAGCTAACCGTCTAACTGGTACACCTGTAGAACCTTCTTCAGCTCCCCATTCAGTTCTTGTTCTGTTTAAAGCTATGTCAACTTCTTTAACAGGTTCAACTGATTGAACAGCACCTTGCCATGGATCAGCAATTGGTTCATTCTTAGGTGCTCTAAAACCTGGATCTTTTAATTGCTCTTTGACTAATTCTTTTTTCTGAGATTTTATACTGGCATTACGATCCTTGATCTTTTTACCAATAACATTTCTGCTTGATTTCAAACCAGCTCCCGCTGAGAATAGAACAAGATCAGAGATTGGACCAATCACAAGTCCTCCTTCAATTAGATTCTTAACTGTTTTCATCAAAGGATGATCAGTATCTTTAGTTGTAAGAGGTGTATCTAACCAACCATTACCTTTTTCTTTTAGGTGATCATTGATTATTTGTAACGCATTTGCATCTTGTGAATATATAGATAAAGCATCAACTTTTAAACCTCTAGCTGAGCCTGTGGCAACATTACCTAAAGTAAGTTTCTTTGTACCAAACTTGGCTAATGTTTTAGAGCCATACTTAGTTCCAAGACCTACAGCAGTTTGACCAAGTTTTGTAGCTGCCAGTTTACCTGAGACGACTCTTGCTCCAGGGATTGGTACTGCAGCTAAGGTTCCGTAGTGTGTTAAACCTCTAATTAATCCTCCCCACCAAGTCTTTGTTTCGATAGGGTTTTCATCATCAACAAACCAATCATCTGATTCAGGTTTATAACCTTCCTCAGTTTTATTTTCTTCTCCCATCTCACCAGTAAAGAAGTCGATAACTCTCTCTGGTGCAGTGATAAGTGTTGAAGCTGTATCTTGAACGCCACCTTTAACAGCAGAGCTTAGTTCAGCTCCTACTTGCCATGGACCCCAGTCCTCTTGGTTTCTGGAGTCTTCAACTTCTGCTAATTCTTGTTGATCTTGTTGACGTTTTTGTTCTGTTTGTTGTTGATTTGTTTTTTCTCTTTCTTTATCTTCCTCTATAGATTGACGTATGAGATCGGCATTCTTTAGTATCTCTTCATTACTGAATTCTTCAGTATCTAAAGCCATTGTATTACCTTGGTAATTGTATTACTTGCCTAGCATCAACATGTAGCCGTAGCTAATCACCTGTGTATAGGACTTCTTTTTTGTTAAAGGGGGAAGTTTTAAGGTTATATTCTATTTTATTTTCTAAACGTACATGCTCTACTTGTGCTCTAACCTTACGTGATTTAGAAGGTTTATCAAATAATAATTCAAACACAGCTGGATCATATTCCTCTGGTTTACCTAAAGGTTTTTCACCCCATAGTTTAAGCTGACCATTAGCTAACATTAAAGGGCTAACACCAGGTACTCTAGATGCTACTTGTTTATAGAAATCAGGTATATCTCCCTGCTGGGCTTTGGAAATAGCAATTAAAGCTTTTTTATCTTTTACTGGTGCAGGAATTTCTCTTTCTTCGTAACCTTTATCTACACATTCTTCTATAGCACTAGCAAGTTTCCTTCGTCTTTCATCATCATAATCAACATAATTGTATTCATAAATACTATTAGCTTTAGCTGGGCTACCAGTTGTAGGTTTATCTGAGGCATCAATTATTTCTTGTATTTTCTTTATAGCCTCACTATGAGCAGCTGATGGTGAATAACCATCGTTTTCAATACCATCTTGGAATATCTCTTCATACTTTTGGTTTAAGTTATTATAGGCATTATTGAAGTGTTCTGAGCCTGTGTTACTTACACCTATTGTTTCTTCTAATTTTGTCTGTAATCTTAACTTTATCTGTTGATTAGCCTCTTTTACTTGAGCAGAAGAGGGTGTAGTAATGTCAAAATCTCTATCAGGTACAACATACCCTTGAAACGATTTAGCGGTTAATGGATCTACACCAATAAGATCACTTTGCTTAAGACGACCACCTTGCAATTGTAGTAACTTATTCAAACGATAAACATCGTCTCCATATATTTTTCTTTTTACTTCTTCAGGTATGTAATCATACTCCTCTCTAAAATGCTTTGCGATTGTCTCCTTATCTTCGTTGGAGATATTTTTTAATTGCAATACTCTTGCAATATCTGTGTTTCTTTCTGTCTCAAGTTTTTCAAGCTCATCATCAACACGAGCTTTTTGAGCATCATCAATGACTGAGTTTAGGTTAGCCCATTCTCTCCAACCTGTTAAATCACCTTGACTCCCATCTCTTTTTGTAAATACATGATTTACGACTTGACGTGCAGTCTCTGGATCAATCTCCCCATTCTGAATTAAGGTCGTTAATATACTTGCAAACTCTTTACGAGTTTCTTTTCTATCTCCATCATGTCTCCATAAATTCTTGTCTACCCAATCTCTTGCAGCTTTAGATCCTTCTTCTGGATCAGAGTAGATAAAGACATTTTTAACTTGAGCAGTGGCTTCATTAGTACGTTTATTCTCAATGTTTGCAATCTGAGCTTGTTCACGTTCTGTCCTATCAGCTTCATTTTCCTGAGAGATCGTTGGTTTAGCATACTTATTTAGTAAGACAGGATTAATACCATTGAATCGTTTACTAAAGTTAAATAAGATCTTCGCATCAATAGCTCTAATGATAGCTTCATCACCTTCAGCTGTTTCATAGGTATAAGGTTTACCATTGATAGTCACTGAAGTAGTTTCTCTAGCTTTCTCTTTATAGACTTTCCACTTCTTAGATTCTTCCTGTACATAGAGCTTGACTTGAGTGTAGTTCTCATCACCAGATAACTTTCTAAAGTTCTCTCCATTGATAACATCACCAGTTTCTGCTTCATAATTAGCAGCTAGATTATTTGTATTCGTAGCTGTTATAGATAAGGCTTCTTCTTCCTCATCATATTTTAATCTCTCCTCCTCTGGTAAGTCTTTAGTTAAGGCATTCCATGAGATAGTTGCCTCTTCATCTTCTTTCTGTTGTTTATATTTCTCTTTTAGATAAGAGTTAAACTTACCTGATAATGAAGCTAAAGCTTCTAAGTTCTTACCTGCCAGTTCAGTACGTCTCTTATCGTTAGCTCTTAACTGATCAAAGTATCGTTCTTGAGATCGATTAATACGTTCGTAGTCGTCTTCCATAGCAGGGATTAAATCCATCTGCTCAGTTGGTTCAAAGACCCCTGGTTGAAATTGTTTTAATGCCATTAGTAATCTGCCCCTGTGAATGGATTCTTACCACCCCACTCTTTATGAGTACTAAACCCATCGACAGCAGCCCCTGCTAAACCAGCTAACAATCCAAATGTATTGTTCTGTAGTACTGGTGCTGGAGGTGCTACATCAGGTGTGGGTTGTATAGCTACCTGACTATATAGCTTATTCTGTCTTCCTTTTAGTGCTCGACGTATGCTTTCATTACTACTTCTAAATTTCTCTTCTGATTCAGTTAAGAAGCGACTCCTCATCGCTTGTCTTCTTCCAAGTGTAGCTAAGTTACTTCTAACTGCACGTCTAACTGAAACACCTCCTACTCCTCGTTCTGCTGCACTAGCTTCGATCTCACCTTCAGCTTTAAGACTATCAATTACGTCTTGTTCATTCTGAAGCATAGCAGATTGCCATGATCTATTGAGACTAGTTTGTGCTTGAGAGTAGGCTATTTGAGCAGCTAAGTTAGAGGCATCAATCTCTTGAGAGAATTGTACTTTTTTAGTACCCCATATACTTAACCTTTGTTTCCACTCAGCTTCTCTTACTTGGTTTTGATATTTCCAATTTCGTGTAGCTGCTTTGTTTGCTGCTTGACCCTGTTGGTATGAACCAATAGCACCTAAAGCTGAAGTTGCTACACTAAGACCTGCCATTACTGCTGGTAGTGCCATGATGTATTTTACAAAATTCTATAAAGGATAATTTGTTTGGACCAAACTCAATCTCTCGTAAGAATTTGAATCCAAGGAATTTAAGTAGCTTTAAATGGATAGTGTTTCGTTTATCAACGACATTCCACAGCAACTTATCGGGTTGTCTTTCTACATAACGTCTAGCTTCCCTAGCAAACGTTATTGGGTAGTCATGAATAGCATGTGTACATAGCATCCAGATCTGACCTCCAAGGTCTACTCCAGCCATACCGGCAGTCTTGCCGTTAGGCACCGTGAAGTACACGCAGGAGGGCTTCTGAACTGCATCTAACAGTGCTTCTGTTGCATCTATACCATGTCCTTCTTCGACCTCTCTACGGTCTTCTGGACGTAGGTTAGAAGCCACCTCTTTGGCAGCCTCTAACGTAATGGGGTGAATGAATTTAGACACGTTTATAATATCTATTTGAATAGTTTCCTTCCCAGTTCATTGAATACAATGTGGCTGGAGAGGGGTGTTTTGAATTAAGCAATAGCGTTAAGTTTGTGTTCTTTTCATATATCGGTATATTGACTACTTGCTCACCATCTATACCAGCGGTGTTAGCTGTATATGTATCAGCCTTAACTGATTCATAGGTCTCAGCATAATCTGGCTTACCTATTCGTTTTAGAGTTACCTTATATACACCACTAGGACCAAGATTTAACTTAGTTCTTTGTAGAATTAAAGAGGCTTGTATATCAGAACGATAGCTTTCTCCTTCTTTACTACCTACATAGATAGTTGGAAACTCAACTTCCATATCAAAGTCATAACCTAATACAACATTGAATGCTTTGTTGTTATCAGTTGTAGTCCAATTACCAGGAAGTTTTACCTTAGTTGTACCGTTATCATCGAATGTACTAACTGGTGCTAGTAATCCATTAAAGTCTTTATCTGATCCTGTAGATACAGCAACAGCATATAACTGTCCTGAACCACTAAAGTTAGCTGCAGTATGATCAAACTTTGTGTAGTGACCATCTGCTACATACGTCAAACTGGTATGAGGAAATGTTTTTGAATTATCTAAGTGAACCCTATAAGTCTCATCTTCAACAATCGTATGAGAGTTATCATCTAGCTTGATGCTGAACTTCTGCATGGTATATCCAGTGTTCTTAACCACTGCATACAATGAATCATCAAGCATAGCTATATGTTGTATAGTCCCACTTAACTCCCACTCAAACCAAGCTTGTTGTACTCGTCTTTCTCCTGTTGAATAATATCTAAATCCATACAGTTTATTAGTACCTTTAGTAGCAAAGAATATAGTTGAGTTCTCCCTTGAGTTAGCAATGAGATTTATGTTGTTAGGAAATAGCTTTGATATGTTTTTACTTTGTTCTAATACGTTTGGCTCACCTTCTCTAAGGACAGCAGTCATCTCAAAGAAACGTGTATATTTACCAGCGTTATCTAAGAAGGCTACAGTTGTACCAAGTGATACGGGATTAGTTTCAAAGTTAAAGTTATAAGAAGATAGTGAATTTATCTTTGCAGTTAATGGACTTAAGACATCACTATCTGTAGTCAACATAAACTGTTGATTCTTAGTGAATAAAACTAGACCAGAGTTAACCTGTAAACCATCATAGACAATTGCTGGATATTCAGAACTACAAGATATATCTATGTTATCTGTAGCTGTATATGTGATGGCTGACTTCGGCCAGAAGTTAAAGAAGTCTCCAGGTCTAGACATAATGACATTCTCATCACTGAGCATGACAAGTCTGTTCCTAAAGAACAACATCTTATTTATTGTTTTACCAATGAATGAAGGTTCAGGAACTGTTGTTGTATCACCAACTAAACGATTATCCCAAGCTACTTGAGAAACTTTAAATGTTCCATCAGCTTGCCTAACTATTTGTATAGGCATAGTAGCTGCATCTAAAGTTGTTTTAACTCCAGGCTTAGCACATTCTTCCCAGACACCCTCACCGTCTCTATCATTATCTCCAATAAACTTTACATAGTAATCATCTTCTTCAGCTTCACTATTGGCTACCTTAACTACATAACCATGTTTGCATTGGTTAGGTAGATCAGCTACATCTTCTACTGAACCAGCTAAGACGTTAAGAAGTTCTCCTACTGGCGAGGTAATGTTGAATGTACCTGAAGATCTTGTGATATAAAGACCATTACCTATCTGTTGTACATCAGCATCAGTAAAAGCTGATTGAGCTGCTATATCTGTTCTCAAATCACCAAGAATACTTTCAGCAGTTACTGTAGTTTTAGTATCAAAGGATGTAGGAGTAGGTCGGATTAAACCTAAGTTTGATTGTACTTTAGATGTACTTACCTCATCAATAGTTATCTGCATACTACAACCCTTAAACCCAACTTCTATCACTTGACCTTCTGTCCAACCTTCTCCACCGTAAAGTAAATCTATAGTTGTTTGATAACGTCCATAATACGTAGGTGTATCATCATGACGATGAGGCACTGCTTGACCAGTCGTTGTTATACGGAAGTATAAGTTCTGTTTATTATTAGCACTACCATTAGAACCAGTTACTATTCTAGAAGCTGTAGCCGTAGAAACTGCAGTACCTCCATCAGTTGTTGATAAAATTAATGTAATAAGAGAATTTGGACCACCACCTTCTTTAAATACAAATCTTAAATCTTGTCCATAAGTAATATTATCGATAATATTTATTTTTTGATTTGAAGTTCCAATTGTAAATTTTAATTTATGATAGTCATCATGATTTCTAAAAGCTTCAGCTATTCTTTCAGTTACTTCATAACCACCAGCACCTAAATCTAGATTTACACTAAGAGTAGTAGTACCATCAGTAATTCTATACCAACCATCACTTGTAATTGATGATACGGCTGTGTTTATCATTTGTACTTCTGGTACACCATTAATATTAAATATTTTTGTACCTACATTAGGTAACATTGAATCATAATTGATATTTATTGGTTCAACTGATAAACGAGTAGCAGTATTAAGTGTAGATAAATCTGTATTATCAAATAAGTTAACTGAATACTGATTAGCATAAGCAACCTTCTTTAACTCTATGTATGCCTCTGGTGGTCTGACAGTCTCAACTGTCGCAGCCATAGCAGCAGTTTTATTTCTGTTGGTTAAGTATGTGTAGTCGTTAAGAGTAAGTGTTTGTATATCTGCATCAGTAATAGTACCACCACTATTAGTTTGCTTAAGGTAATTCTTTAGAGCTGTTGCTTGACCTGACTCATAGTTAACTGTACAAGCAGCTCCTGTATCACATTTCCACATCTTGATCTCACCAGTACTTAACTGGATCTGACCTATGTATTGTTCGTTCTCATCTCTGTAGTAGTGGAACCACTTACTTGATGTTGTATAAGCAGATAAAGCATTACCAATCAACCTACCTCCAGGTCTCTTTAATAGACCATGGGTGACATCAGGTATTACATTC
>Ga0310344_10000964_pt1 | contig 22242 bp, 14 predicted proteins | sample HC15DNA20200_MG_FD_203801 | JGI IMG/M metagenome (GOLD analysis project Ga0310344, IMG submission 203801) | Marine microbial communities from station ALOHA, North Pacific Subtropical Gyre - HC15-DNA-20-200_MG | ecosystem: Environmental > Aquatic > Marine > Oceanic | place: Pacific Ocean: North... | reverse complement strand
TGCACAAACTTGTCTCCAGCACGCTGGTCGCCCTGTGCGCAACGGTCCTCCTGCCACACCCGGCTGGTGCCCAAGGTCAGGCCTTCTACGAGTCTCGGTGTGTGCTCTGTCATGGCGCGGATGGGACCGGTAGCGACCGGGCCGGGTCGATCCTGGCGCGGGCAGCGACACTCTCGACCGACCGGCTCGCCGCCATCATCACCGAAGGCGTGCCTGCGCGGGGCATGCCGGCGATTCTGGTCCCGGCCGACGAGATGGGTCCGCTTGTCAGCTATCTAAAAGGCCTGGTCGCCGCAGCCGGCCCCGCGGCTCGGAATCCGCGAGCGCCACGCCCACGTTCCGGATCGTTCACCCTGGCCGATGGCACGAGCCTCGCAGGCACGATGCTTAACGAGAGCGGGTTCGACGCCCAACTCCGCACCGCCGACGGAGTGCTTCACCTCCTTCGCAAAGAGGGTGACCGGTTCCAGCAAGCGGCGATCGAACCGTACGTCGACTGGAATTCCTACAACGGCGACGACTCGTCGAACCGTCACAGCGCGGTCGACCAGATCGACCGCAACAACGTCGACCAACTCACTGCTCAGTGGTTCTACCCGATTCCCGATGTGCCAATGCTCGAGGGTACCCCTGTGGTCATCGCTGGAGTGATGTATGTCACGAGCGTGAATCAGGTGTACGCCCTCGATGCGTCTACCGGGCGCGAGATCTGGCGATACTCGCAGCCGCGCACCGAAGGCCTGGTCGGCGATCCCGCCATCGGGCTGAACCGAGGGGTCGCGGTCCGAAACGACCTCGTCTTCACCGTGACCGACCACGCACACGTCATCGCACTGAACCGTTTCAGCGGAACCCTGGTCTGGGATACCGAGATGGCGGACTATCGCGACCACTACGGCGCAGTCGCGGCGCCGCTGGTGGTAGGAGACCTGGTCATCGCTGGCATCAGCGCCGGTGACACGGGACTGCGTGGCTTCCTCGACGCGTACCACGCTGAATCCGGCGACCGAGCGTGGCGCTTCTGGACTATTCCGGCTCCGGGTGAACCGGGTTCCGAAACCTGGGGTGACCCCGAAGTCCTCGCCAAGGGCTGTGGGGCAACGTGGCTGACCGGCAGCTACGACCCCGAGCTCGACCTGCTGTACTGGGCGACGGGCAACCCGTGTCCTGATCTCAATGGGGATCGGCGACCAGGTGACAACCTCTATACGAACTCCGTCGTGGCCCTACGGCCCGAGACCGGCGCACTCGAGTGGTACTTCCAGTTCACGCCGCACGACACGCACGACTGGGACGCACAGGAGCCGCTGCTGCTTGTCGACGCCGAGTTCGGGGGGCGCGAACGTCAGCTGCTGCTCCAGGGCAATCGCAACGGCTTCTTTTACGTCCTTGACCGCACCAACGGCCAGTTCCTACTGGGTGAGCCGTTCGTGCCGCAGACCTGGGCCGAAGGACTCAACGACTCAGGCCGGCCCATCGTGCTGCCCAACACCGACCCTACCGAGGAAGGGGTCGATGTCTGCCCCGCGATCCGAGGCGCCACCAACTGGTGGGCCACCAGCTACCATCCGGGAACCGGCCTGTTCTACCTCCTGGCGCACGAGTCGTGCATGACCTACACCAAGAACGACGACCCCTGGCAACGTGGTCGAAGCTGGCTAAGCGGTACGGCGCGTCTGGCCGACGGTTCACCGAACCAGAAATTTATCCGAGCCATCGACATCCAGACCGGTGAGGTAGCGTGGAGCTATGCGCAGACCGGGTATGCGCAGACCTATTCTGGCGTCCTTTCAACCGCAGGCGACCTGGTCTTCTTCGGGGAAGACAGCGGCGCGTTTGCCGCGCTGGACGCCGAGACGGGCGACCCGCTCTGGCACTTCCAAGCCAATCAGGACTGGAAGGCCTCGCCGATGACCTACATGGTAGGGGGGCGCCAGTATGTCGCGATCGCGTCAGGCCTAGGTTTCTGGGCATTCGCCCTGCCAGACACTCCCTGAAGACGCTACGGACCGGCGCTGCGGAAAAGCTGCCCGTTAACCCGAACTTCGACCCCCTCACGGAGCACGGCTACCCCGAACAACTCGGCGGCGAGCGCATCTCTCTGAGGTTCGCAACTCACGAGATAGTGGTTAGGACCGTCGCCGGCCCGTCGCGCGATGGCTTCCCCCATCTCACGGAGCAGATTACCCACCGCCGGGCTAGGCCGCCCGATCCGACGCGACCAGCCGTTGGTCATCTCGGTGAACCTAAGGGCCAGACCATCGGGCGGTCTCTCGCTGGGCGGTCTCAGTGCCAGCGTATCCACCGTTGCACCGAGTTCCAGCACACGCTCGACCGTCTCTCTCAGTTCCTCTGGACCGAAGGCTGGATCTGGACCATCCCCTGCCACCACCGCAATCACGGGCCCTTCGGCATCGGTTCGGTAGAGTGCCTCGAGCGTCTCTCGCAGCGCACTCGCGGACGAGGCCCGTGCAAATTGCTTCACCAAATACTCGCTGAGCTGCTGTCCAACCGCGTCACGATCGGTCGTGAACTGCAGCAGGTCGTCCGGCCGGTAGGACATCGTGACCACCGCCACCTCAGCGCCGCTGGGCAGCGCGTCCACGAAACCGCGCAGCGAGTTCCGCAAGTGCACTAGGTAGCCCTGCATCCAGACCGAGTCATCAAGCAGTAGCACGACCTTGAGCGGCCAACCGACCCGCTCCATATCCACAACCGGACACCTGACACCGTCCTGAGCGATGACCACCTCATAAGGCTGCAGGTCGAGCACCGGTCGGCCGTCGGGATAATGCGCCTGAACCCGGAACGTCAGCCCGACCGACACCTGGCCGACCACTGGACCAGCGAAGGCCAGCAGGCACCCGACCATAACCGCTCGCTGCAGCATCGGAATCACGTCGGATCAGTCGCGCGACCGCGCGACTAAACAGACCCGGATGACGTCCATCATTCTGGGAGCGCGAACACGAAGATATTGTTGCCGGCGCTCGGAGTGACCTCCGGCGTGAGTGCCTGACGCCGACTGCCGGTGCTGGCCACGACATACTGGCGACCATCGACCGCATAAGTGATCGGGAACCCGGTCACCGGCGACCCAAGGTTAACCTCCCAGAGCACCTCACCGGAGTCCTGATCGAAGGCCCGGAACCGACCGTTCCCATCTCCTCCGAAGACCAGTCCCCCGGCCGTGGCCACCAGCGAGAAGGTCTGCGCTCGCTGCTCGTGCAACCACGTGGTCTCACCCGTCGCGGTATCGATACCCCGCACCGTGCCCAGCAGTTCGGTACCAGGCGACAGCTGCATCCTCGCCGCCAGCCGGTAGATGGCCAGACCGCCCTCCATGGTGGAAAGCAAGCGCGCACAGGTCTGCTGCAACGGAAAGAACATTCGATTGGTCAGCGGGCTGTAGGCGCCAGCCGGCCAGTTCTTACCTCCGCCCCACGACGGGCACGACAGCACTTCCTGTCCCAGCGCCGTAAAGACCACCTCGGAGTTCTCGGTCACCGCGCCGGTCGCGCCATCGATGTCGCTGACCACGTTCTGGGTCACGGTCGGCGTAGCCCACAGGAACTCGCCAGTCTCGCGGTCGAGCGTGTAGACGACACCGGTCTTCCCCGGAATCCCGGTAATGACCTTCCGCTCCTCTCCCGGCTGAAGCCGCGGGTTGATCCAGTCCACAGCGCTCGGATCCGGAGCCACCGCCGTGTCGACCAACAGACGCTCATAGGGGTGGTCCAGATCCCAGTGGTCGTTCAGGTGCTGGTAGTACCAGCGGATATCGCCGGTGTCGGCGTCCATGGCGAGCGTCGAGTTATGGTAGAGGTGCTTGAGTTGGTGGCCGCCGAGCATAAATTTCGGTGCAGGTGAGGTCACCGAGGTCCCGACGTAGATCAGATTCAGTTCCGGGTCATAGCTGGGCACCATCCAAGAGCCCACGTGCATTCGCTCTTCGTAGGGCACGCCACCCCAAGTCTCATCCCCCGGCTCACCCGGCGCCGGTATCAACGCCGTACGCCAGAGCTCCTCCCCCGTGTCGGCATCGTGCGCGATGATCACGCACGACACCGGGCCCGCCCTCGGCCGACAGCTGCGGCCGGAAATGATCTTGCCGGTGGCGATAATCGGCCCCGACGAGTGTCGAGCCGGATGCACCTGGTAGTCGAAGATCTGGTGCTCCCAGGCCAATTCGCCGGTCTCGGCCTCCAGCGCATACAGGTAGTCGTCGTTGGCAGTGTCGATGATCTTGTCACCATAGATGGCCAGGTTCCGATTATTCTCGGTCAGCCCGCCCATCACCTCCGGCACGTCCTCTGGAATATTCCGCCTGTACTCCCACTTGAGATCGCCGGTGACCGCGTCGATCGCCTGCACGACCTCGTTGGGGTTGGGCATATAGAGGGTGCCGCCGTAGGCGATCGGCGTGCCCTCCTGGGCGCCGGGCCGAAGCCCTCGGGTCCACACCATCTGCAGTTCGGCCACCGTCTCCTTATTAACCTGGTCGAGCGGGCTGTAGCCCCACCCGTTCAGCGTCCGGCGCCACATCAGCCAATCGCCGGGCGCTGGGTTCTGCAGCATCTCGTCGGTAACCGGCTCGAACGCCGTCTGGGCACGAGCATCGGACAAGAGCAGGCTGGCGGCGACCACCGAACCGACCAGGACAGCAAGGCGACGTGGCATGGACTGGCTCCTGAGCAACAGCGCGGGTGAATGATGGGATTCTACCCTGACCCAGCGTCAGCCGCCCGCCTCTTGAAGGCGGCCGCACCAAGCAGCAAGACGGCGATTGCGCCGGTACCCAACCACAGCTGCCCACGGGTGGGCACGACATGGACGCGATCTTGGTAGACGGGGCTGACCCACACACCAGACACCAGACCCGCCCCTTTCGCTTCCACCTCATCCCGCTGCGCTACCGGCCAGCGATGTGGATCTCCGCTGCCGAACGACCGCAAGTCGAGCATCGGGGCGTAGTAGGCCTCGAGGAGGGCGTTCTCTCGCCACGCGTCGGCGAAAGCCCCGGCGGCATAGGCTTCGTTCCGCCGTTGCACCCGGGCGCCGGCTTCGACCAGAAAGTGATCCTGCACCGAGAACGGACCACCAAGGTCGATCGGCGGATCCGCGGCCCAACGGCGGAACCGGTCGGCCGACACCTCCTCGAGCTCTTCGACCGTGAAGAACGACCGGAAGCGCCCAATGCTGGGCGCTTCGTTCAATTCACCCAGATGGGCACTGTCGAGAAAACCTGCAAATACCACCAGTACGACGCTGCCCAGCAGGCTCAGCCGTCTCCATGGCATCGGCCGAGACACGGCGGCGTCAAGAGGTACGAGGCCGACGGCAAACAGCAGTCCACACCCCAACGCCCAGAAATTGAGCAGGACGTCCCGCACATCACCGACCCGGGTCGGTACGAGCCACTGCAACCACTCCTCACCGATACCGACGAGAGTGCCAGTAAGCAGAGTGATTGGCACCACCACCATCAACGGTGCGGGCATCGTCGCGCGATAGAAGAGCAGCGCCACCAAACCGTACTGCAGGAAGTGGATACGCTCGACCGCGTCCACGTCTGGGATGCCCGTGCGCATCACGAACCCGTAAGCGGCCGCCAGCGCAACCGCCAGCGCCATCAGGCCAGCGCCCTGTCGGCCGCACTCGCGGACACGTCGCACCCCCCACACGAGGACGGCCGCGCCCGCCAGGCCCACGACAGCCCCAACCACCTGCGTGAAGGCCTCCCCGAGTGCGGCTTTGAGGCCGTCCCGGATCAGTCCCATGTAGGGAGACGACGCGATGAAGATGAGAGAAACGGCGACCGGAATGAGATACCGGCGCATGTGGTCGAAGCCGGAAAAGGGCGCCCGACTCGGGAGCGAGGGTCTTCGGTTACCGCTGTGTCTGCGGCTTGGTCTCGGCCGGCTTCGGCGGCTCGGACGGACGTGAATACTGGTCGACGATCTCGGGACGCTCACCCGCGATCGAAACGCCGGCCCCGTCCATCAGCGCGGTGATCGCAGCGATAGTCGAGCGCGACGGACGCGGCAGGCCACCCCGATGCCCCTCGGCGATGAACAGCGGCGTCCGACCCTGCTTGTTCTTGGTGTTCCAGAAGCGAATGTCCGCCCCATGGTCGGCCAGCAGGTTCACGACGGTCGGGAAACTACCATAGGCGGCGCCGTGCATAGCGGTGTCGCCATCGATGTTGACGTCGTCGACGTTGGCGCCGAGATCCAGCAGTAACTGGGTCGCAACGAAAGCCTCCGGCTCGGTGCCCGCTTCCTCTTCCGGCGCGGCCGTGCCCAACCCGGCCGCCGCCATCAACGGCGTCGTCCCATCGTGGTTCGGGATGAACGGATTGGCGCCCAGTTCGAGCAGCAGTTCCATGAGCGCCGCATCGGCCCGATCGGACGCCAGCAGGAAGGGAGTGGCTCCAGGCGAGTTCGTCCGCGACGCCGAGTTCGGCTGTCTGGGCGACCCTTTTGGCAGGCGCAGATTCACGTCCGCTCCGAAATCAACCATCGTTCGCACGAAGTCGAGGCTGCTGAGGCGGCCCGAACCGATCGGCGCTGGATCTCCCCGGTCGCTCTCGTCCGGCTTCCTAACCCAACTCATGGTGTGCAGCGGGCCGAAGCCACTGCGCACGTCGTTGGGGTCGCCACCAGCCTCGACCAAATCGACGGCCAGCTCGAAATGCCCGTTCCGGATGGCGAGAATCAGCGGGCTGATGCCGTCATCCACCGGCCGGTAGGTCGCGTTGTTGACCGTGGGGTCCGGACCGTCCTTGACCCGCACCAGCACCTCGTTCAGGTCGGCACCCGCCTGGAGGAAGGTCTGCACCACGTCACGGTGCCCTTCGCGCACCGCGAAGAAGAACGGCGTGAAGCCGGACCGGAGCCGCGGATTCATCTCCGCCCCGGTTTCCAGCAGCGCATGCACGATGTCGGCGTGGCCCTCGGCCGCCGCCCACATCAGTGCCGTCTGGCTACGCATCTCGACCGCGTTCGGGTCGGCGCCTCGCCCCAGCAGGGCCCGCACCACCTGCACGCTACCCGTGCGAGCCGCATGCATCAAGAGCGTCTGGCCACCGCGAGCCGTCGCATTGGGATCCGCGCCAGCGTCGAGAAGCAGCGTCACCACCGGGCTGCTGCCGTTAGTTACCGCCACCCACAGCGGGCGCACACCGTAGCGATTGGCCGCCTCCACGTGGCCTCCGGCCTCGAGTAACAGCTGCACCATGCCGGTATCGTCGTGATACACCGCCCAGTGCAAAGCCGTCATGCCATCGACCTGCGGGACATTCACCTCCGCCCCATCGGCCAGCAGACCACGCGCCGCAGTGACGTCACCCCGCTGCAGCGCATCGGCTAGCGACGCGTCGTCGGCACGGGCACCCAGCGCCGCAGCACTGGGCACAGCTAGCAACGTCGTTAGCAGTCCGATACCAGCAAGCTGTTTCACTCTCATCCCATCTCTCCGCGTGCGACACGTTCCCTAGAGCGCGACCGGATCAAACAGATCAGCGACCCGGCCGGTGCTATCGCCGAACTGGTCGAGGTTGACCCCCACCCGGTCGAGCAAGGTCAGGTGAAGGTTGGCGAGCGGCGTCCCATCGTCGTAGCGGATGTGACGCCCACCACGGATGCCTGTGGCATTGCCACCAGTAACCAGAGTCGGCAGGTTCACATGGTCGTGCAGGCTCGGGTTCCCCATGCCGCTGCCATACAGATACACCGTGTTGTCCAGCAGCGTCCCGTTCCCTTCCGGCGTCGACTGCAGCTTCTGTAAGAACTCGGAGAAGAGCGACACATGGAAGGTATTGATCTTCGCGATCTTGAGCACCTTCTCCGGGTCATTTCCGTGATGGCTCGTCGGATGGTGGGGATCCGGCACCCCGATCTCGGGGTAGGTCCGGTTGGTCAGCTCGCGCGTGAACTGGAAGCTGACCACCCTCGTGATGTCCCCCTGGAACGCCAGGATCTGCAGGTCGTAGAGCAACCGGGCATGGTCGGCAAACAGCTCCGGCACGCCGACCGGCCGGTCGAGGTCCGGCATCGGGTTCTTGGCGGCGCCCACCTCGGCCAGCTCGATTTGCCGCTCCACCTCGCGGATGCTGTCGAGGTAGTTGTCGACCCGCGCCCTGTCCGCCACGCCGACCTCACCCTTCAACCGGGCAACGTCGTCGTTGAACGCGTCGAGCAGACTTGCGCGACGCGCCAGTGCGGTCTGCCGCTTCTCGGGCGATCCACCCTCCCCGAAAAGCCGTTCGAACACGACGCGTGGATGCGCCTCCGAGGGTAGCGGCGTCGTCGGCGACGACCACGACAAGCTGTTCTGATACACGCAGGCATAGCCGTTGTTGCAAACGCCGGCCAGCGGGTTCAGGTCCATCGACAGCTCAAGCGAACGCAGTTGCGTGTCCTCGCCAATCTTCTGCGCCGCGATCTGGTCGGCCGTGGTCCCGAGGAAGTAGTCCGAGCTCTCGGTATGCTTGGCAAATGCGGCGCTCAGGTACCCAGAGTTCGAGGTATCGTGAGTCCCGGGATAGGAGTTCTGCAACTCCATATTGGTCACCACCGTTAGCTGGTTTCTTACCGGCTCGAGCGGGCTCAGGCACGGTGTCAGCTGACCGAGCGCGCCACGTCCTTTGGGCGTCCACCGGGCATGGTCGCAGCCCATCGGCACAAACACGAACCCGAGGCGTCGGACACTCGTGGCCGGGATCTGGGCCAAGGCGGTCATGGCCGGCACCATCGCATCGAGCAACGGCAGCGCCACCGTGGCACCGGCGCCCCGCAGGAAGGTCCGTCGGGCTAACGCCTTCTTGGTGATGATCATGTCGAGTTCCTCATCTGAAACGGTACGCTCTTGACGATGCCGAGAATCAGGGCGGAGAAGCGATAGTCGTCCGCCGCCGCTTCGCGCACGATGCGCCGAACCGCCGGCCCGTCGTAGTACTCCACACCGCGGCCGAGGGCGAAGGTCAGCAGCTTCTCGGTGACCCGGCCGGCAAACAGCTCGGGACGACTCAACAGCCCAGCTTCCAATCCGTCCACCCCGTCAAACTCACCAACGCCGGGCAACCCGCCGGAGGTGTCCATCTGATTGATGTCGCCACTGTGGTCACGCCACCGTCCCACCGCGTCATAGTTCTCGAGCGAGAACCCGACCGGATCTATGGTGTTGTGACAGCTGGCGCACGCCGGGTTGTTCCGGTGCTCGGCCAGCCGCTCGCGCATCGGAAGTCCGGCCTGCACCGAATTCTCCTCGAGCACCGGCACGTTCGCCGGCGGTGGCGGCGGCGGCGCACCGTAGACGTTGTCGAGCACCCACACCCCGCGAATCACTGGGGAGGTCCGCGTGGCGTAGCTGGTCACCGACAGGATGCTGCCTTGGCGCAGCAGCCCGCCGCGCCGGCTGCCCGGTTCCAAATCGACCCGCCGGAACCGGCTGCCGTAGACCCCGGCAATGCCATAGTGCTTGGCCAGCCGCTGGTTCAAGTAGGTATAGTCGGCGCTCAGCAGATCGAGCACGCTCCGGTTTTCACGAAGGATGCTGTCGAAGAACAGTTCCGTTTCCTGGCGGAACGCCTGACGCAAGTTGTCGTCAAAGTCCGGATACAAGCGAGGGTTCGGACTGACGGCCTCGAGGTTCCGCAGCATCAGCCACTGACCGCCGAAGTTGCTGGCCAGATTGTCTGACCGCGGGTCGGCCAGCATCCGCTGGGCCTGCCGCTCGAGCTCGGCCGGGTCGCTTAACCGCCCCGCGATCGCCGCGTCAAGCAACTCGTCGTCGGGAATGCTGCTCCAGAGGAAGAACGACAGCCGCGACGCGAGCTCCAGGTCTTCAATTCGATACGGCCCATCACTCTCCGCATCGCGCTCGACCCGGAAGAGGAATTGAGGGTTCACCAAGATGGAAGTGAGAGCTCGACCGATGCCCGCCTCGAAGTCTCCAACAGCACGCCCCTCACGGAAGAACTCCAGAGGGCCGTCCAGCTCATCGGCCGCAACCGGCCGCCGGTAGGCACGGCGCATGAGCGTACTAAGGATCCCACGGGCACAGGGCTCCTCGTCTGCGGTGCTCGACGGCTGACAGCTGAAGATGCGGGCCCGGCTGGGCGTGTCGCTCACACCTTGCGCGTCATGCGGCCCGGTGATGGTGACCTGGTAGATAGCCGGCGTGAGGCGGGGGTGTCGCTGCTCGTTGAAATGGGAAAGGAGCGGCTGTCGCTCGGTCTCTATCAGTGACGCGCTGTCTTTCAGGAACGTGGCAGCCACCTCGTGCGGTCCCGCCGTCACCGGAAGGCGTAACCGGAGGTGGGCGTCGGCAAAGGTGTCGTCGCCACCCTCCGGACGCTGCACGGTGTAGGTCGCCACCGGCATCTTGTCTAACAACAGTTGCACCGTGTGTAGCCCGTCCCCTCGCAGTCCCCCGATGTTTCCAGTGCGATTGCGCGCCAGGCGGATCCGGATGTCGTACTCGCCATCCTGCGCGAAGGTGTAGATCGTCGCAAGCCCGCCACGGGTGCCCAGAGGGAGCCCTTCGACATGCTCTTCCTGCGTGGTGTCGGCTGGCACGCGGATTACGTCGCTCTGAATCGTCGACAGCGTGCTGCCGATGGCCAGCTGGCTGATCCGCTGTGCTGCGGTGATATAGCGATCGAGGAGCGCCGGAGACAGGTCGCCAACATTGACGTTATCGAAGCCATGACCCGCTTCGTCGGCGGGCAAGAGCGTCTGCGCGTCGATATCCAGCGCCAGCAGGTCGCGGATAGCATTCTGATACTCGGTGCGATTGAGCCGTCGGAGGGTCTCGGTACGCCCTGGATTTGGGGCAGCCGCGGCGGCCGCGTCGAGCGACGACTCAAGCCACAGCAGGACCTGCGCCCGCTCGTCGTCCGACGGCGTGGGCCGCAGTGGGGGCGGCATGGTGCCGGTCCGGAGCTTCCGGATAACCTCCTCGAGCACCGCAGCATGCGCGGCCGGGTCGGCCAGATCGACCGATTCCAGCGAGAGGTCTGCCGTCTCCAGCCGGTCGCTGTGGCAAGTAACGCAGTAGCGGTCGAGCACGGCCCGGCTTGCCTCAAGACCCTCCTGGGCAGCCAGGGTCCCTGGCGCCAATAGGAACAGCGCGCAGACCAACCCTCTGGTGCCGATGATGCCGAGGAAACGCGTGGTCAACGTCGCCATTCGGGGCCGTGTCTCTTGCGCTAGTCCACAGGTGTACTAGTAATCAGTGCCAGACTAGTCACCAGTCCGTCACAAGTCAAGCGGAGATTGATTGTAACCCACTGCGTTCTCAGCTAGTTACGATCAAGCAGCCGGGACAAGCGCTCTATTTCTTGTCGCGCATCCAGGCGGTAGACAGACTGTCAGCGTATTCGTTCCAGCGCGTGCCCGAATGGGCGGCCGTCCATTTCAGCGTGCACCGTGGATGAGCGCGGTAGAGTCGGAGCAGTTGCTGTACTAGTTCCAGATTCTTGATCGGCCCAGACTTCTTCTTCCAGCCCCGGCGTTCCCACCCGGGCGCCCATTCGGTAATGGTCTGCACACAGAGGCGGCTGTCGGAGAAGACCTCGACCTCGGCATCCTCTGGCAGGATTTTGAAGGCCTCGGTCAGCGCCATGAGTTCCATCCGGTTATTGGTCGTATCTGGGTCATGCCCGTAACGTTCGGCCTGAATCTCGCCATCTTTGACCCAGACCACCCCCCAACCCCCAGGCCCGGGGTTCGGAGCCGACCCACCATCGGTGAACACGCCGGTCTCGGGCCCATCGGTGAACTTGTCGAGGACCTCGTTGGTGGTGAGGTTTGCCTCACGTAGCGACCGGCCACGTCCCACGCTCCCTCGACTCTTGGCGACTGATTGGGCCGGCGTATTCGGCTTGTCCAGCGCGCGCGCACGCTGCGGCGAGTGTTCCCGGCAGTACCTGGGCTCCCAGCCCGCGTACTTGTCCAGCGCGGCCTGAGGCACGGTGAACCTAGCACCGCAAACAGTGCAATCGAAGGCAGGCACGGATGAAGGATACGACAGAGCACAAGCGGGACCGTCCGTGCTTGCTTGACCCGCGCCGGCCCGCACGGCATGCTCCCGCTCGGTGAAACAGTTACTGATCCGAGCCCTCTTCGTCCCGACCCTCGTGTACAACCTGCTAATGGAGCGTCTGTTTACCGAACGGCGCTGGTGGGACGCCATCGACGAGCATGTGTTGCTCGGCGCGCTGCCGCTCCCGTGGCTAGTCGACGACATGGCACAAGCGGGCGTACGGGCAGTGGTCAACACCTGTATCGAATATGGCGGTCCCGTCACCGGCTATGAGCGGCACCGCATCGAACAGCTGCGGACGCCCACCCTCGACTTCACCTCACCTTGCCTCGAAGACATCGAACGCGCGGTGACGTTCGTCGAGACGCACCGGCGGCAGGAACGTACCGTCTATATCCACTGCAAAGCGGGACGCGGACGCAGCGCCACCGTCGCCCTGTGCTGGCTGGTCGCCCATCGCGGCCTAACCCCGGAACAGGCCCAGGCGCATCTGGAAACCGTCCGCCCACACGTTGACAAGCAGCTCTGGCGGCGGCAGGTCGTACAGCAGTTCGCCGAGCGGCACCTCAGTCGGGCGTAGCGCTCCAGCCGCTAAAACTCAGATTTGTGCGCCTGCTGACGTTATCCGTTCTCGCCGGTGCGATGATCCCAATCCTGATCATGCAGGAGGGCGGACTACGGCCCGGGCGGATGACATGTGGTGCGGGAGGACGAGGTGTCTGTGCCCCGTCCTCCCGTGCAAACGACAGCGGGGGATGTCGCTAGTCGAGCGACAGACCGGCTCGCTGGGCGATGCCGCGCAGCCGGTCGGCGTGGTTCGGGTTGGCGCCAAGCACCTGGCGCAACCGGCGAACCACCCGCTCCTGCTCATCGGCACTCATGCCGGCTGCCGCAGTGGCCGCGGCCTCGAACGACGCGTTGCAATCCGCCTCATAGGTGATCGATCCGCAGTCGGCGGTCAGGTTGGCCAGCAGAGCCACCGTGCCGGAACCGGTAGGCTCGGTGCCGCCGGCGCCGCTGTTCCCGAACCGGTCGTTGGCCTGGGCTAACTCGGCCGCGGCACCGCGACGGATGTTGGCGCCTTCAGTACCTGCCTGGAAGCAGGTGTAGTGCGGCCGGTCCGCCCAGCGAAGCGGCGCGCAGGCGTGAATCCCGGCCTCGAGCGCCGCCTCGGCCACCTCGGTGATGATGGCGTCGTACTCGGCATCGCCCTCGCCGTAGCCGGAGAAGTTACCCAGGTCGCCGCTCGCGGCGAACAGCCCGTCGACACCCGGGATCTTGGCGATCTCGCGCGCCGCCTCGACCCCTTCCAGAGTCTCGATCATCAGGATCAGCACGACGTTGTCGTTCCAGGTTTGGCGGTAGCCACCAGGCACGTCATTCCAGAGGCTGCTCGGCCCCTGGCCGCCGCCGGCGCTCCGGCGCCCCATCGGCGGGAAGTAGGTCCAGTTGACCGCTTCCTGCGCCTCTTCGACCGAGTCTACCGTCGGCACCACGATCACGGCCGCGCCCATGTCTGTAGCGTGCTGAATCTCACGCTCATCGGCGTAGGCCACGCGGACACCAGGCGCCGCCGGTCCGGGACATGTGCGCCACATCCGGGCCACCTGCTCCCAGTCGATGGCTTCGTGCTGCATCTCCACCCAGATGAAGTCGTAACCGGCCGCGGCCATCGCGCAGTAGGTGCGCGGGTCGGTGGCGCGAACGGTACCGCCCACCATCGGGCCACCCTCGATGAGCTTCTTCATCGCAGGGTTCCAGATCTCGGCCGCCTCACCCTCCGGCAGGTCGAACCGCTCCCCGTATTCGAACTCGGCCGCACGGAACTGCGCCGCGGCATCAGGAGCCGTGACGCCGGCCATAACGGCTAGGACGGCGGCAGCGATAAGCAGTGACTTGATCCTCATGACATCCTCAGTTGGTTTGCTGGGGCTTCCCTGCGGTGGGTCGTGATGACTGACACCGCTCCCGGCGAAGTGTAGTATCCCGCTGAGGCGAGGTCCAGACTCACGATGACAACAGACGCTCCGGCAGGTCAGACGATCACACTCCACACGGTGACGGCGGCAAGCGAAGCTCACCCGCATGCCATCGAGCTTCCCGACTACGAACGGCAACGCTATGACGACGTCGCGTTCCTGACCGCGATGCAGCTCTGCCTTATGGGCAACTACGCCCAGACCGGTCATTTCGGCGGACCGCTGGCCTACACGCCCTACAACGTAGCGTGCCATCTGGGTGGACCCGAGTATGGCGGGCTGCGCTACGACCTCCGCCAGCCCAAGCTACCCTGCACCGACAAGTTCATGCTGGCCGGCGGCCACTGCATCCCGACCTGTTACGCGCTCTGGATGGTGCTCTACGAGGCGCTGCGCCGTCAGCACGAAGCGACCGGAGAGGACCGCTTCGCCTGCGCGCCAGACGTTGCCATGCTGCCGGTCGACGCGCTGGGGTTCCGGCGCGGTTCGGGCGCGCTCGAAACGTTGCTCGCTGACAACGGTCTCAGCGACCATCCGCTGTTTGCCGAGGCGCGGGGCCGCGGCATCCGTGCCCTGTCTGGCCACGCCGAGTCGATCGATGTCACCAACGACGTCAATGGCGGGCCCTCCGGCATCGGCATCACAACCGCGGCCGGCAAGGCGCTCTTCTGGGACTACATCGGCGGACCGCCCGAGATGAAGGTGGTGGCGCTCGAAGGCGAGTTCGCGCTGACCGAGGGCCACGCCCAGGAACTCAAGAGCATCGCCCTCTCGCAGCAGGTCGGCAAGCGGCTCCGGGTGCTCATCTCAAACAACAACGCGGGCATCGACGACAGCCTGATCGGCGGAGTGGTAAAACCGAGCTACAGCGACTACGACCTAGTCCAGCAGTGGGTGTCCTACGGCTGGAACGTGTTCACCATCGAAGACGGTAACGACTTCGACCAGGTGATGGCGGCCTACAGGGTGATGGAGGAATGGCCAGCCGATGACCGTCGACCTATGGCACTGGTGGGCTCAACCACCAAGGGTTGGTGGCCAGCCGGGCGCAACGGAAAGATCGGCGACACGGAACAGATCATCGGCTACCCGTCGCACCCTTACGGCTTCAAGCTAAATGACCCGTACTTCGTCACGTTAGCCGAGTCGTTCGAACGCACGTACGGCATCGAGTTCGACGGCATCCGTGACGGCGAGCCTGCAACCTACGCCGACCGATTGGTGCAGTTCAAGACCAACGTCGACCGGTTAATGTCGGTGCTCGATTCGCGCGACGGCCTCGGCGCCTGGATAGCCGAGCGCGTGGTCAACATCGCCGGCTCGGTGGCTCGAACTCCGACGCTCCGGATTGACGCCACCACCAACCCATTCCTCGACGATCGACTGAAAGTAGAGCAGCTGCCGACCGCGCCGCAGGACGTGGTGGTCACCAACGCCCGGAGCGGCGCCATGGTCGAACGACAGATATCGCTCTTTGCCGAGCCGGGTCAGCAGAAGGGCCCGCGCCGGGCCGTAAGCGAGATCGGCGCCTGGCTGAACTACGTGACCGATGGCCGGTTCCTGACGATGGCGGCCGACCTCTCAAACTCGATCAACATCGAGAAGGCCAACCTGCTGGGCCACTACGATCCGGTGGAGAACCCGCTCGGCACCCGCTTAAAGGCAGCCATCCAGGAGGCGGGCAACGCCTCGACCATCATCGGGATGGTCAGCCAGAACGCGTCGACCGACCCGTCAAACTTCGCCGGGGTCTGGGGCATCTCCGGCACCTACGGCGCCTTCACGCCGCTGATGTACACCCCGGCCCGGGTGTTCTCGCAGATGAACCAGGACAGTCCGTTCGAATTGGGGGTGCTCCACGTGCTCGCCGGACATTCCGGTCCGGAGACCGCCGCCGACGCCCGCACCCACTTCGGCATCTTCGCACCGCAGACCTGGACGCTCCTGCCACGCAACCAGGTGGTGAACCTGTACTTCTGGGACTACAACGACGTGGCGCCAGGCTACTTCGCGGCGGTGCAGAAGGCACTCGAAATCAAGGAGCTCGGCATCATCGTCATCCACGTGGCACGGCCCGACTTCCACGTCGCCGACCGCTCGACGTTCGCTGACACCGATGTGAAGGCCGCCGCCAAGGGGGTGTATCTGATCCGGGATTACGCCCCGGACGCTCCACAGATGGGCACCGTCTTCGTGCAGGGTTCGAGTTCGTCGTCCAATCTGGTCGGCGTGATTCCGCGTCTCGAGGAGGCCGGCATCAATGTGCGGATCGCGGCCGTGATCAGCACCGAGCTCTTCGGCTTCCAATCCGAGGCGTATCGGCAGTCCATCCTGCCAGAGACCGCCCGCTACGACTGCATGGTTATCAGCACGATGACCAAGCGGGTGCCCCCCATCCCCAACCTCGGCCCACTCACCGAGGAATACTCGATGTATGCCGACTTCGACGACCGCTGGCGCAGCGGCGGTCTTGAACCGGAAGTCATCACCGAGTCGCGCCTCGACCAAAACTCGATCTTCGAGGGTGTGGCGAAGTTCGCCCGTGAACGCGAATCGCGGCTGACCCGCCAGCGAGAAGCGCTTAGTGCGCTGTAGCCGGCCGGCAATGGTCCGTCATGCCGCGGGAACACGCGTCGCTCAGGCTGGTGGTCGTCGACAACGGGCTTAGCCAGCTGGCAGACAGGGTGCCCGCACCAAAGGCACGGGCACCCGATCGGTTACGGGGTAGCGCAGCTCGACGCCCGGGCGGGCATCGTCAATCCGGCAGGCTTCTTCAGCACCACACCAGCCGCCACGAGCTCGTCGTGGGCTACCTGCTGCAGCGCTTCAGCCTGCGCGCCGGACATCCCCAGCTCGAACCCTGAACACTCGCTACTTCCCAGTACCAGCGGGTCGACGCCGGTCACGTTGCCAAACACGACGAGTGCTTCAAGGTAGTAGCCGAACGAGCTCGCGTGGTAGTGGTCGAAAGTATAGAGGTCGACCTGGTCAACGGCGATCCCGTCGTAGGGATTCGGGTCGGCCACCCCGGCGCTCATCGCCCGGTTGAACGCCAGGCCCACCGGGTTCACCCCCTTCACGCCGTCGACCTCGGCCGCCAGCCGGCTGTAGGCCGCATTCACATCGATACCCATCGTATCGATCGATTTTCCGGACCAGGGCGAGCCGTCCTGGTAAGTCAGATCGGGACGAGACCACGTGGCGGTGACATAGAAGTCAACATCAGGGTTTCTAGCCACGAGCAACTCAGCCATGTTCCGGCCCGACCGCAGCAACGCCGTCGGGTCACCCGGATTCTGAGGATCGAGTGTGCTGAATCCGTGGGCTACGACCACGTCCCAGGGCTGCCGAGTGATCTCGGCCCGCTTCTCCTGCAGGTGAAAGTCGATGGACGAGCCACCGCGTGTCTCGAGGTAAACGTCATAGGGCACGCCCACCTGTGTGGTGAACGCCTTAAACAGAGCCGGCACGCCGCCGACACCCTCTCGGTTCAGATCAGTGACCGTATCCGGCCGCCAGTAACGCACGGCCGACCCGTGCCCGTAAGTGAAGCTGTTGCCAATGAACAGAATCGACCGCGCTTCCTGCGCCCCGACGCTGGTCGCGCTAACGATCAGCAACCCTAGGGATATCCACCACGATTTCATTCCGTCTCCTTAGATGTTGTCGCGCCTTTCGTACGGTCCAGAACCCGCCAAGGATGGCAGCCGGGTCAAGCGGGGTCAAGATTCAGAGGTCGGCAACGCCAGCGCAATCAGTTCAGGCGCCGCCGCGCCGCCGCCGCCGCCCACAGCGACCACGACATACTGCGTCCCTTCCCACAGATAGGTCATCGCGTTACCCGACGGTACGGCCGGCAGCATCACCGAGCCGAGATACTCGCCGGTCCGCTTGTGGTACGCGGTGAGCGCCCGGGCTGACTCGGCCATGTCTTCGACGTAGCGGGCGCCAGAATTCACGATGAGCAGCGTCTTGGTGGCCAACGGGCCGCCGCCATGGATACCGCTATGGCCGCCGAGCGCCGGCAGATTCAGATCGCGCAGCGCCGGGTGATTGCGCGGTCCGTCGCCGTGCGGGCTCATCCAAGCGTGGTCGCCCGAATTCATGTCGATCGCAGTAATCCGCTTGTAAGGCGGCTTGACCAACGGCAAGCCTCTCGGCCCCGGCACCGGCACGGCCCACGGGTCAGTAAAGTAGCCGACCGTGGCCGGCGGCTCGTACTCCACGACCTCGAGAGCGCGCAAACGTGTCTGCGACGGGATGAACATGGTGCCGGTCTCTGGATCAACGGCGGTACCAGGCCAGTTCACGCCGCCGCCCGGTCCTGGCGACTGGATGATCGGCTTCGGCTGCCCGCGCACCGTGGGTGGCAGGAAGATGGGACCGAGAACCGCGCGGTCGGCAATCTCGATCGCCTCGGCGCGTAGCTCAGGCGTGAAGTCAATCAGGTCATCAACGGTGATGCCCTGCAGGTCGAAAGGAGCCGGCTTGGTGGGGAACGGTTGCGTCGGCGAGTACCACTCGCCGGGCACATCGCCCGCCAGCACCGGCCGCTCCTCGATCGGCCACACCGGCTCGCCGGTAGCAGCGTCGAAGACATAGGTGAACGCCTGCTTACTCGCCTGGGCATAGGCACGGATGTCGCGACCGTCCACCGTGATGTCGAGCATGTTCCCAGCGGTCGGGAAGTCGTAGTCCCACAATCCGTGATGCACCGCCTGGAAGTGCCAGAGCCGCTGGCCGGTCTCGACATCGACCGCCACCACGCTCTCGGCAAACAGGTTGTCGCCCGGCCGCATCCCGCCATACCAGTCGTTGGTCGGCGTGCTAATCGGCAGGTACACGATGCCTAGTTCGTCGTCGCCCGCCATGTTGCCCCACACGTTCGTGTGCCCGCTGTAGCGCCAACTTTCATTGCCCCAGCTATCCACGCCGAACTCGTCACCCTGCGGAATAGTGTGAAAGATCCACTTCATCGCGCCTGTATGCGCATCGAACCCGCGCACGTGTCCAGGTGGCGCTTCGCGGGTCGTGGTCTGGTCAGTCAACGAGCTGCCCACGACGAGCGTGTCGCGCACCACCGCCACCGGCGACGAGTGCGTGATCCGTGAGCGGTCAATCTCTCGGCCGAGGGTGGTGCTGAGATCGACGATGCCACCATCTCCAAACCCGGCTTCAAGCTCCCCAGTTCTGGCGTCGAGGCCGTGCAGCCGCAGGTCGTGAGTGGCGATGAAGATGCGTGTGTCATCGGTATCGCCGTCCCGCCAGAACGACACACCGCGGTGCTGCCATCCGATGTTGGCCGGCCGGTCGAGCTGGTCGTAAGTCTTAGGATCGTAGTACCAGACCAACGCCCCGGTGCCGGGATCAAGCGCAGCTACTTGGCTCAGGGCCGTGGCAATGTACACCAGCCCATCGGCCATCAGCGCTGTCGCCTTGAAAAGACCGGCATTGATCTCCGAACGGGTGTCTGCCACCGCCTTCGAGATGGACGCCCAACGCCAGGCAATCTCAAGATCCGTGAAGTTGGTGGCGTCAATCTGGTCGAGCGGCGAGTACTTCGAGTTACCCGTGTCGGCGCCAAACGCGTGCCACTCACCCGGGGGCGGATGCTGGGCGGTCGTGAGCTCTGCCCCGAGGACCAGCGCCAACGCCGTAATCGTGATTAGCCGCGTCATCTCTGACATGTGAAGTTCTCCGCTACCCAATTGGTCTGATCGTTCTCGCCGCCGACTGGCCCTGTATAGACCGCCCGCTCGGGCACCGCACAAAGTGGTCGCTCGTTGTCCACCACGCCATCGGTCTGATGCGTCGCGATCAGTGCATCCGGCGCCGCGCCCCGCTCGACCCAGTCGACCAGCGGCTGCAGCCGATCCCAGGTGTCTGGACCGGCCCCACCACGGCAGTGCCCCATGCCAGGCGCCATGAACAAGCGCACCTTCTGACGAGCCGCATCCATATCGCCCCCGAACGTCACATCCACCACGTCGTGGTAGTAGGTCAGCGTTGGCTGTGGCACCACGAGAGCGTCGGCCCAACCGTGATACATGAGCAGCTTCGCATCGTTCTCCACCAGCATCCGAGTGAGATCAGGGTCGACAGCGTCGGTGATGGCTCGCATCACATCGCCTCGTCCTGCAGGGACGTCCTGAATATCGAAGTTCCACCACGCCCACTGTGGCGGCATGGCCTCGGCGTCCACCCCGCTCGACGGATCGATCAGATTGGGGGGCGCCACCCCGGGGTCTTCGTCGAAGAACAAGTAGTTGAGGTGATCACCGCCGAGCCCCACCGCACCCGGGTTGAACCGGTTGCCCGTGTAGGGAATAAACAACCGCGTCCACTGCCGCTCTGAGCCAATCGGCTTCCCGGCATAGATCGAACGCTCGAGACTGTCGCTCGGCCCCTCGTGAAAATCGCGAATGGTCTGGAGTTGCGCACTAGTAAAGCAGGCCTCGCCGTCGACGTCACCCGGACACCGCTGGTTGGACAGGTCGCGCCCGGGATCAAAGTCGCAACCGAGCGGGTCGTCGATGACCCCGTCCGTGATGCCGTCGTTGGCATCGCAGCGCGCGAGTACCGCGTCGGCCAGCAGGTCCATCTTACGCACGCTGTCGAAGCGCCCGTCACCGTCGGTGTCGAACGCCAGCGCGCCGGCAAAGTCGTCGCGGAACATCCGCTGCAGTAGCCAGACGCGAACCGCGTTCATATCCTGATAGTGGTTGGCGGGCGCGCCAGCCACAATCCCATCGAAGTCGTCCGGATAACGCTGCGCCTCCATCAGCCCTTCGCGACCACCAGTCGAGCAGCCTTCGAAGTAGGAATACTCGGGCGACCGGTCGTAGTAGGCGCGTACCAGGCCCTTGCCAGCTACCGTCGTCAGGTGCACAGCCCGGTAACCGAAGTCGATCTCGGCCTGCCGGTTGTTCCACGCGAACGACGACCCCGGCTCGGCGCCGTTGTCGTGCCCCATATTGCTGTTGGCGACGGCGTAGCCCTCGGCCACTCGATGGTCGGCGAAGTCGAGGTCGCCATCTTTGCCGCCGTCACCCCACTTCAGAAACCGGCCGTTCCAATCATCGGGAAACGGCATCTGCACATGGAAGCCGATCGCGGGCGGAAGGATGCCCTTCACGTAACAGTAGGCCGTACCATCACCGGTCGTCTGGACACCGGCATAGGTCAGCGTGAGGTTTCGCGTCAGAAGCAGCGCTTCGCACCCGTCGCGCTCACTAGCCGACACGCGTGGCTGCTGAGCCATCGGGGACTGCCGGCCAGCCCACAGCAGCGCCCCACACAAGACCACCGCAACGGTCGCACGCCTGATCATGGCCCGAGCCTATCAAACTCGAAGCGTCCTTCGCGTTCGAGCGATACGACGTCGTCCTCGGTCAGCGAAACGCCGGTTGACCGACCTGGCGCACGACCTGCCGGTGGTCGCAAGAGACGAAGAGTGCCCCCAGCGCGTGCCCGGTCTGAAAGTCGAGTGGTACTGGCGGCGTGAGCCAGCTATAATCGGCGCGAGGCGTTCGCCCGAGGCCCGTCAACACCAAGATGGCGTCCGAAGGCATGGTTGAGGTCCTTGACTTCGGGCTGACCAAGGCGCTCGAACCAGCGGCGGCCGACCCGAACATGTCGCTCACCGCCGCCACCCAGAGGGGGATGGTGTCGTCATTCCCAGGAACCACCCCCACTACGCGTCGGCGGGGCGTCTCTTACACTGCTCGGACCGGTCCTTGCGCGCAGTTGCTCGTGGCAAAGCACCAAAGCGATTGCTCTCCACACCATGACCAGACACATCATTGCGCTCGCGACACTCAGCGCCCTGAGCCTGCCGGCGACTGGCTACACCCAGTCAACCGTCGGTAATACGCCAACCAAGGCTCGTTCTGATGACGGGCAGTACATCAGCTGGCGTGAGCACATCATCGACGAGCCGGCGACCGCCGGGTTCGATCTGAGCGGGAGCGACGGTCTGGTGATGGCCGACGTCGACGGCGACGGGCTCGAGGACATCGTCTCGGTACACGAGTCCGACAGCGAGTACGACTCGGCAGCGGTCGACCCCGACTTCCACGTGGGCACCGACGGCCACGTCCGGATCGCGTTCGGCTCGGCGGACCCAAACGCCTGGACCAACATTACCCTGGCCCAGGGCACCGATGCGTCGGCCGCCGAGGACGCCGCCGTTGCCGACCTCAACGGCGACGGGCAC
>Ga0310344_10000962_pt1 | contig 22251 bp, 23 predicted proteins | sample HC15DNA20200_MG_FD_203801 | JGI IMG/M metagenome (GOLD analysis project Ga0310344, IMG submission 203801) | Marine microbial communities from station ALOHA, North Pacific Subtropical Gyre - HC15-DNA-20-200_MG | ecosystem: Environmental > Aquatic > Marine > Oceanic | place: Pacific Ocean: North... | reverse complement strand
CCAAAATATCATTTAAAAGGGTTTATCTCTAAGTCGCCGCTACACACAATCTATCCATGGCAAAAAAATCTGGTTCAGCTGGCCGATTTGGGGCTAGATACGGCCGCGTTGCCCGACGCCGAGTATCTGAAGTCGAAGCCCTCATGCGCGCTGATTATGCCTGCCCCAAATGTGGAGCATCCAAGTCCATCCACCGTGTGGGCACTGGAATCTGGGAATGCAGGCGAAAAAATTGCGATTACCGATTCGCAGGAGGCACTTATCGACCTGCTACACCCGGTGGTCTGCTTGGCAGTCGTTCAATCACTCGTTCCGAAACTGAACCTTCTCCCGAAGAACTATTTCTCACAGCAGTACCGTCTGATTCTCCAACAGAGGTGGAAGAATAGTGGCATACAAATGTTCTCGCTGTAAACGAGACGTCGAATTGGAAGGAGTATTCGGGGTCAGATGTCCTTATTGCGGCCATCGAGTACTTCTTAAGGAGCGTAGTCCTTTGGTCAAAGAAACTCACATAAGGTAACAGAGTTTCCCACCCTATCTCTCTCTTTTCCCAATCCTTGATCCGATTGTAGAAAACGCAGGTTTTTGAGTTCAGACTGTTTACTGGATTTAAATGTCAGAACAACTTACCCCTGAAGCACGGGAGAAATTAGAAAATCTTCAGGCATTTCAATCTAAAGCCCAACAAGTTACCGTACAAAAACACCACACAGAAGCACAATTGGCAGAGAATAAATCGGCACTATCTGTTTTATCAAAAGCCGAAAAAGATGCTACTTTATACCGCCATGTAGGAAATTTATTGGTCGAAACAGATCCGAAATCTGCCGAAGAAGATCTTAACCAACGTGTCGAAGCACTCGAAGTCCGGCTACAAACTCTCAATAAGCAAAGCGAACGAATACAAAAACAATTTGAAACTTTACAAAAAGAGATCCAGGAAATTTTAAATATTTCTTAATTGATTTTCGTACTCTTTCTACGCCGCTGCAAACAAGAACAAAAGTATGCTCATTGAAATGGTCGCAATTATCATTGCAGCCGTGAGTGCCCCACCCATTGAAATCATAGCATTAGCGTGACTTGCTAGAGTTTCTGTCATATCATTCCCAAATACAGTCACTGTTGTTTTTCTAGATGCCATCCCTGCCACAACTGACTCGCAATCTTCTTTTGCCTCTTTTATTAACTCTTGGATCTTACCAATCAATTCATTATGGGGGATCCTTTGTCCCACTTGATTCACGGCATTGATAGTATTCACAATATGTGTATCTGTCGTGATGATTTCAATCACGTCTACCAATTCATTTTCTTCTACAATTCTATCCCTTAATCCCGGATCCATATTGTTCCCATCGATCTGAACATATGCCGTTTCTTGATCACCCACTTTTATCACTGCCACTCGTATTCCCAACGGTCCCATTCCCTCTTCCAATCCCCATTTCGTTTTATCCCATGCTATCCCCAGTTCAAACGAATGTTGGTTTTCTTGAACCAATTGTTTGCCCACTTGCTTAGCAGCTTCAAATAAATCAAATGATCTTTGACTACCCGGAGTTACATGTCCTATCTCGCCACCCCTAGTGCCATTATTACAATTATGTGCATCAATCAACATGACATTTCTTAAACCCTGCCCTCTGGCTTCTGCCATGGCGGATAACCCGACTGCATAGTCTATGTCATCTGCACACCCCGGAGAGTATGTTACTATCAACATAGCACTATCTCCGAACATCTGCCCAACTATCTCCGCTTCACCAACTCTACTCCGCACACTCATAGTCGCACTTTCATATAACTCCACATCCTCTGTCGCCCGTTTTACCACTGATAATATTGAATCCACTTCCCGAGCAGTGGTCAGATTAAAATCATGCCCAGCAGTCGCGTGAGGTGTGAATGCCATCCCCTCTGTATCTCTGGCAAGACTTTCTGGAAGGTTCCCCCCTCCAATTGTCCCCATAGGACCTGGATGGAGCATAGGCAGAGAAAAACAAGCTTTTTGTTTCCCTCTCAAATCTCTATAAGACATCACCGTGACAGGAATTACTGCCGATTCTCCTATGCTTTCAAAGAAATCTTCCAATCCTCTAGAATCCTCTGCAATGTAGTCTATGAAACCTCTAATAAAATCGAAACCAGATACACCCAGTGTCTTACGCCAAGGTCTGTCTATAATTACAATTAATCCCCATACTCCTAGTGCGTATATTATACTCATCCCTACAAGTAATAGCAATTCCCCCTGTATCCCCACTGATATTATTTCTGTAATTCCATCCTTTGGACCCATGGCATACGATTGAAAATATAACTTACCAGATCCTGAACCTATCAATAGATCTGGACCCACTCTATTTTTCACCACTTGCGACTGCGCAACAGCATAAATAGCAGCAGCAGTCACCGTCTGAATACTCGCAGGTATACTTGCAATAAGCGGGTTTTTATGCGATATCGCCATTACAATTGCTAATCTAAATGCAAATATAATTGCAAGGGATGCTATCAATACCACATATACAACACTTTCAATATTAAATAGAAGATCTACCACCTTCGCAAATAATAAACACACAACAACAATGATTTCACAAACCAATGCTAGTAGAGAAGATCTATTGTATGTAATCTTCCCACCTAGTATCCGATCGATCGGAGGTGTGAAGAAACTAGCCAGTAATGTCGGAACTCCTATGAAAAACACCCCCAAAATCATATTGTCTATGATCGAAGAAAAAATGGTTGTACCCCCCTCCATCGACTGAAAAGCACTGGCCCCTACTACTGCAGCCAAAGCCAATGAAAAGAAAACGCTAATCTGCCAATTTGGAGATTTAAACACATATCTAGATAAATCTGAAAGATTACTTTGGGATGTTGTCATTCGTCACTCCATTATATTTGATATTGGAATCATAGCTATTGCATTAATTTCTACTATACCTTTCTCTTGCAGATTCAAATTTAGTCTCATCCATCTCTGCACTTTTTCTCTCCTCCATCATTTCTAACGCTTTTCTATCTGGTTCCACTTCATCGTTGATTCTAGCTCCTGATTTATGTACTTTTGCATGGCACCATCTACAAAGAATCACAATTATTTCGTGGTCCATTTGTTCTCCTCCTCTTGCTCTTCCACTCGCATATGAAAGGTGATGCCTCTCCAATAATGGTCGGCTATCATCATGGGCATTCAAATGCTCTTCCAATCCGCAACGGGCACATCTTTTTTCGTTCGCCCTGTACCTAAAGTAAGGGCAATTTTCCCATTTCCATTTTTGTTCTACCACTGGACACACATAGTCGCCCCTTTCAAGCTCCACTTGGAACGATCCTTCTACATATCTGTTTTCTAGTATCAAACGACAAAGTCCTTCTCCCGTTAGATGGTCACACTTATCTACATATAGGTAGGGATCATCAACCCCAACCGGAGTTCCTTTAGGTGTCTTTTTCATAAATCCATCTCCATTTTTTTAAACAAATAACTTTACCTATGACTCTGTTTTTACTTTCCTATATCTATCTGGCTCCTGTAGAAATGCCTCTCCAAGACGACACCGAATGGGGCAATTTAAATACCCTCTCCTCCCCCTGAGTAGTTAGGGCAAACCATGACCCATGATCGATTTATTAGGGAACTTATCCCAACTCAAAGATAATTCCCCCAAAACTATAGAAATCCTAGACACCACACTCCGTGATGGAGAGCAGGCGCCAGGAATAGCACTGACCACTGAAGAAAAAGTCTCTATCGCAACCGAACTCGATAACATAGGTGTATCTGTTATCGAAGCAGGTAGCGCATGCACTGGCAAAAGCGAACGCGAAGCAATCAAACAAATCGTAGGGCTAGATCTAAGTGCCAAAATAACTAGCTTCGCCCGTGGAATTCGATCCGACATCGACGATGCGCTTGATTGCGATGTTGATGGTATCACTCTAGTTGTTCCATCTAGCGACCGTCATGTAACTGACAAAGTTAGAACAACTCGAGAAGATGTTATCTCTGATTCTATCTCTCTAATTGATTACGCCAAAGACCACGGCATTTGGTTAGAACTTCTAGGTGAAGACGGAAGCAGGGCCGACCTAGATTTCCTAACAGCTTTGATGCAATCCGGAATCGATGCGGGGGCAGATTGGATTTGTTGGGCAGACACTGTTGGATATGCTAGCCCCGAGCAGGCACATCTCGCTGTTTCTCAACTATCTAAAATAGGTCCTACAAGTACCCATACCCATGACGATTTAGGCCTCGCAGTTTCTAATGTTTTGGCGAGTATAGCCGGAGGTGCATTGATGGTACATGCAACAGTAAATGGAATTGGAGAGCGATCCGGAAACGTCGCATTGGAAGAGGTTGCAATCGCCTTACATCATTGCTATGGCATAGATACCGTCAAGTTAGATGGGTTATACAATCTCGCACAACTTGTCTCCCGATCAACTGGTGTTTCTCTCCCACCTAATAAAGCTGTAATCGGGGAAAATGCTTTCACCCATGAAAGTGGCATTCACACTGATGGAATTCTCAAAGACGACCGGATGTATGAACCCTACCCTCCCGAATTAGTTGGTAGAGGGCGCCGTCTTGCAGTTGGAAAGCATATAGGTAGGGCAGGAGCTAGAGCCGCACTCGAGGAACATGGAATCATTGCTTCAGACAACCAAATTTCTACCATTGTTAATCGGGTAAAAGTACTAGCTGAACGTAATAAAAGAGTAACAGACGCCGATTTATTGGCAATAGCAGACGATGTCTGTGGCACTCCCCGAAATCAAAAAATCACGCTAGTAGATCTCATCGCCGTCAGTGGTGGGGCGACACCCACTGCAAGCATTCGTCTAACCGTAGATGGAGAAGAACGTTCTTCTTCTGGTATTGGCAGCGGCCCAGTTGATGCAGCAATTAACGCAGTCAGAGGTGCATTAAACGATTCACGCTTTAGATTGGTCAGTTACCACGTGGACGCTCTGACCGGTGGCACCGATGCATTAGTCACTGTTTATGTTGAAGTTGCCAGAGGAGACCGAACCGTTAGTGTGGCTAGCAGTGACGCTGATATAACCCGAGCTAGTGTTTTAGCATTGATAGATGGACTAGACCGTTTGATGTTTAATTAAATTCTATTCCACTAAATCGCATTTCACTTTGCAGTGCTTACTATTTTTATAACATCGCCTTCTTTCAACCCATAATTTTCTGAAATTCTCCTATTCGAACGGGCATCAATGGCATATAGATAACCTTCCCCTATATCTGTGTGAACTTCATAAGCTAAATCTCTAGGAGTGGACCCCCTTGGCATTAGATATGCATCTGGCAATTTATTCCCCTTCCCATCTGTCCAGTGACTCTCATTTTCCACTGGGAATGCCGTTATCATTCCCATCATTTCATATACAGCTCGATTGAGTGAATTTTGAACACCAGTACCTCCGTATTCTTTCATCATATTTTCAATTTTATTCAAACCCACTTTTTGTTCTTCTGTCAGTTCTTTAATAACCTCAAACATATTGTCCCCTGGGTCATATCGTATGATTCCCCTCCCCTCCCCCGTTCGAAGTATTAATTCATATTGCGCAGCAACCACGGATATTTCTTCTCCTATGTCCCCCAAACGTTCAATATTCTCCTCCGATGCCACATCTATTTTATTAGCAACTACTATCGAAGGTTTGGACACTTTTCTAAGCAAACGTGCCAATTGTTCGTAATTTGAATCTTCCCATTCACTTGGCATCGATGGATATTCGATCTTCCTGAGACATGACAAAATATCTCGAGATTTTATACCCAATCCTGACAAAACACTAGCAATTGACTTTTCCATATTGAAGTTTGGACCCCGAGCAAAGCGTTCGACAGATCCCCAATTGCGCCTAATCACTCCCGCTAGCCACAAATCAATTTCTTCTCTAATAAACCCGACTTCGTTTAGGGGATCATATTCGGGATTTTCTATTTTTTCTCCCTCTTCATTAGTCTCCCCTGAAAAATCAATTATATTGATAATTGCATCCGCATTCATCAAATCGTCTAAGAATTTATTCCCAAGACCTCTCCCCTGGTGGGCGTCTGGAACCAATCCTGCAACATCAATTAATTCAATTGGAATGTACCTCTTCCCATCTTGACAGTGACTATTTCCACACCTCGTATCCATGTCCTCACAAGGACATTTCGATCTAACATAAGCTACGCCCCGATTTGGCTCGATTGTAGTAAATGGATAATCCGCTATTTCTATGTCTGCTAATGTTGCAGCTTTAAAGAATGTTGATTTACCCGCATTTGGTTTTCCAGCCAGTGCTAAAACGATCATATCTTCTTATTTCCCTCTGAAACAAATCTTAAACTTCAATTTCATTCTTGAGGTTTCCTCCCCTTCGATCGAATCTGCATACCCTCTTTTGCTCTTATAGTTCCCTCCACACGTGCACCCTCGTGAAGCTCTAATTTATTACAGGAAATGTCTCCCAATATGTGGGATCCCTCTCTAAGTATGATATCTCCCTCTCTAGTAGTAACATCACCATGTATTCTGGTACCATTTCCTACAACCACACCCTCGCGCGCACGAATACTTCCAAATAAATTCACGTTCTCTCCAATGCTTATATCCACTGCCCGGAAATTCCCATGCAATCTACATTTATTTTTAACTATTACCGGTGTAGAAACCCTCCACATCTCATCCGAAATATAACTCCCACGTGGAATGACCAGCGGATCCTCATCCTTTCCCCTTCCTTTCTCCCCTTCAAGGATTTCAGAGAGTAATTCTTCTGCAGCTTCCTCCTCCCCAAGACGCAGCAATTGGGTCAAATACATAAATAAGAATATGATTGTTGGCAACGGGTTCCGTATATTGATCCATCCATTTGCTTCAAACCCCTCTTCGATCTGAACATCATCTCCTATGTCTAAGTCTCCTCCCACTGCCAATCTTCCTGAAATACTAACCCTCTCTCCTAGATATGCGTCCTGACCAACTATCACGTTACCTTCGATTTCGCACCAAATGTCAACTCTGCATTCTCTTTCAACTTCTATATCCCCTTCAAACCGAACTCTCTCCCCTACTAGTATATTTTGAGACCGAACTCCGAAACCAATGTTACTTTGCCCCCCTATTATCACATCTCCCGGGGCGACCAAATCCCGCTCCTCAGCAATAGTCCCTGTTGGGATTATAAGAACATCTAGTGGGTCTTCACTAACCGCCATATATTATTTTACCTGCGACCCCTAATAAAACCCACGTGTGCCATTTATCTTTTTCAACTAACTACGACTCTCTGTACAAATTATCCTTTCACCTCTACGACATGCTTTTAGTTTCTTACATAAAACGTGAGTTATGGAGCCTTCTCGTTCTGCCAGGACTTCACTCGCCATACGTATTGCGGGAGAGATAGCGCTAAGCGAGAAACCCGGAGAATCCCTCCGAAAATGGCGCCGAGAATTTAGTCTAAAACAAGTCGAAATATCCAATAAGATTGGAATATCTTCCTCCGTTTTATCTGATTACGAAGGGGGAAGGCGACCAAACCCCGGGGCAAATTTCATACAAAAAGTTGTAACTGCTATATTAGATGCGGATCAGGAAACGGGGGGATTTAATATTCAACGCTATGCGTCTCTATCTGGATCCGCCGAATCTCATCCCTCCATCCTAGCAATTCACGAATACTTTTCATCAGTACCATTGTCCACATTTTACGACAACATAGGTGGATCTGAACTAGTGAATGGCCCCGAAGGTATTACTGGATACACCGTTGTTGATAGTATATTGGCAATTACGACACTTTCTCCTGGGGACTTGTTTAAACTCTACGGGCAAAGTACTAATCGAGCTTTGATCTTTACTAATGTATCTCGTGGAGAATCCCCACTAGTTGCAATGCGTGTTGTTTCCCCCACACCTAGTGCGGTCATACTCCATGGAATCTCGTCCGAATCCCTTTGGGAACATGCCCCCTCTCTCGCCTCGATAAGTGGATTTTCACTTGGAATTGTAGACACACCTTTGGATACTTTACTCTCCAATCTCAAATCTACGCATTAGTCCTACGCAACTCAAACGAATTCGTAGGTATGTTCTCCCATTTTTCCATACCCTTTAAATGCAAATTCATTTTTGTAATCTGTCAATTCTTTTAACAAAGTCTCCTTGGAATAATTGTGAACATCATGAATTTGTTCATATTCTTCAAATGACAACTGACGGCGAGATTCAAGTTGCTCGTATATATCTATTTTTTTAACTTTTTCATCCCAACCATCTCTGATAGTTTCCGTATGAATTTCTGCCTGAGCACCACTTCCATACGAACCAACTAATATCTTTTCCCCAACCAAATCTAACTTTTCCCTTGCAGCATATATCAATCCAGATGTTCGTGCAAGATGTACCGACCCAGTATACCAATTACCAGCTTTTCCTGATATTTCTATTGTGGGTTCTATAACTCGCTTATACCATTTCTGATATATTTCAGTTTTCTCCAGGAGTTTCATATATTCACGAATACTTTTAGTATACATTTCATACTCTGAAAATTCTTCTACTTCTGGTTTTGGCCCTATAATTTCTTCTAACTCCTTCTCGATAGATGTCCCCCGAGTCATATGCCTATACCCCAAACTAGCCGCTTTCCTAACCATCCCTGGGAATGGAACGTGAAACGGAACAAATTGAAACTCTTCTATCTCCATCTTTTTACTCCGCTCCTCGAAGTTTGTCAGGGCATCTCTCATTAAAGAGAGATATACTTGGACAGATCTTTTCCCATCTACACTAGGAAATTGTTGATTCGGTTTCAAAAAATCCGTCTCATCCACACTAGAATATCCTTGTTTTAAACTCAATTCCACAATAGAAGGGTCTTCTGCAATTACCATAGCAACAGCACCAGCACCCTGTGTAGCTTCTCCTGGATTTCCCCTCTCATATAATGCTGTATCTGTTGCAATTACCAATGCCGATTTTCCTTCGTTTCTCCCCGAAAGAATCCAATTATGAGCGTCGTCTATACATTGTGTTCCTGCTATGCACGCAAATTTTCTTTCACCTTTGTTCACATTACGAAATTCTTCCCCAAACACCTGTTCCAAACACCCTGAAATATATGTAGAAATAGGTTTGGAGGAGTCAAATGAACTTTCAGTTGCAACATCTATCCGACCAATGTCTCTCGGATCTATCCCTTCATTTTTCATCAGTTTATACGCCGCATTTGCTCCCATCGTTACTATGTCTTCACGAACATCTGGGAATGAACACGTGTGCAATCCCAATCCCTTTGTATACTTTTCTGGATCTTCTCCAACAGAAGGCGCAAACACATTTGCCAAGTCTAGACTTAATTTCCCTGACCAAATGGAAATTCCATCTATCCCTACACTTTTCATAACGCTGTATAACTTGACCCCCTATAAGGAACTGCCGGTGCATTCATCGACAATCAACGGATTAATCTCTGGTTTTTATCCCATAAACCATCTCTGGAGTATCTACGTGTGCCACTTCCATTAATTCTTCATACCCCCTCTCTCTCAACAATTTAGTTCTTTTGGGTACTGTTTTCATCCCCAAAACTGCACCCGGTCTTCTTGGATCGTCTAGGTAGTCAGTTTCCATCATAAATGGTTTTCCACTCTGAATGGCTCTCTCCAGTTCTTCGTTCTTACTGATCACACTTGGGGTCACCCCCTTGCAAACTCCCCCTGCAAAATGTTTAACAACTTTTTGCCAAGGCAGACTCATTTCACTCGCCCAATCTGACACTTCAGAAAGATCCTCCGTTGCCTCTGTATGCAGTTGAACAGCAATTCCCATTTTTGCTGCCAATGAAATCGCATGGCGAAGTACTTCATTTGACATTTCCCATACCTCCTGTGAAACTTCGTAATGCGGTCGCCCCGATTTAAGAGCAATCGCATCCCCCCTATCAATCATTTTTGCGGCCATATCTAGACCCTCACACATGAATTCTCCAGCTTCTTTTACAGTTTGACCATCTTCCACCAATCTGGATATCAACGCAGGATGAATTCCCAAAACAGACCAAGCGCGACCTTGTAGTATCTCAGTCGCTTGTTCTACTATTTCAATGGTTTGGTAGAATCTCTCTTCAAAATCAGACATATCTGTTGGATTCTTTCCATCTTTCCATGAATGCTGATTCACAACCAACATATGTGTCCCTCCACTTTCACTAAAGTCTTCCACGGCAGCAATCCCCATCCCCTTTTCTGAATCCAAATGACAATGATTGTCAAGAATTGGATTCATTTCGAATTTAAAACTATTGTTTCATGAGCCGACTTGGCTAGGCCTTCCGATTTTCCATGTTCACTCGGGGCAATAACAACCGTCTTAAGACCATATCTCGACGCAAGTTCAATTGCAGGTTTAAAATCCATATCTCTAGATGCAATTGCAAGAATTTCAGTCGTCCCATTAACTGCTATCTCTACCGCATCAACCGCCAATCTTACATCTACATCCCCGCTAGTTATCACCGTTTCAAAACCCCTGGATTCTGCAGCTTGAATTAGTCCAGGAGGTGCATATGAGTCCAAATAACATCTAGCAACCACCAATCTCCCATACTGGAGTGCAACCTCTCTCAATTCGTCCAAATCACAATCAAACTCCTCGCGAAAACAATTGGGCCCATCAATCAACAACCCAACTGATTTCCATTCCATTGATTGCCTTTTATTTGGCTTTCCATTAACCAATTTTTTGAAATTCATACCCCTCATTATAACTTAAAGTGGATATGTCTGGCGATACGGCCCACTTTCAATTCAATTATTTTAATTGAACCTTGCCTAACCCAAACATACAAGAGGGATACTGCCCACATATAATTGCTAGTCATGCTCCCCCGATTATCGCCACTAATTGCATCCCATGAACAATCGGGTGCCAAATTCACAACTTTTGGAGGGTGGAAAATGCCCATCAGATTTGGATCCATAATCGCGGAGCATAATTGTGTTCGAAATGCGGTGGGAAAATTTGATGTTTCCCACATGGGTCAAATATATCTAGATGGAAAAGATGCAGAATATTTGACAAACAAATTGGTTTCAAATAATGTCACACGACTCAGCGACAACCAAGCACAATATGCCATGATAACCGACGATAATGGGATTATCTTGGATGACACCCTTGTTTATCGAAATTCTTCAGAATCATTTATGTTCATACCAAATGCTGGACACGATGAAGAAATGTTTCTTAGGTGGGAATATTTCCGTGATGAGTGGGATCTCGATGTCACAATAAAAAATTCTACAAATGAGATTGCAATGTTTGCCATACAAGGTCCACTTGCGGTCGATTCTATCGATGCACTCTCCCCAGATTCACTCTTAGATTTAAAGAGATTCACAACCACTGTCACAACCATTTCAGGAATCACCTGCACCGTTTCCCGAACGGGATATACTGGTGAAGATGGGTTCGAATTATTGCTTTCTTCTAGCGACGCTGTAACTCTATGGGACGCATTGGATTTCCAACCCTGTGGACTTGGCTCTCGGGATACTCTCCGGACTGAAATGGGATTTTTACTTTCTGGCCAAGATTTTAATGACCAAACAAATCCAAGAACCCCATTCGAAGCTGGAGTCGATTTCACAGTTGATTTGGAACAAGATTTCATCGGCAGAGATGCATTGTTGGAACTCAATTCACAAGAACCCAATCTCAATTTTATAGGATTTTCACTCTCTGAAAGATCAATCCCTAGGCCTGGATCTGCTATACTCAACGGCGTGGGAGATCAAATAGGAGTTGTGACAAGCGGAACTCTAAGCCCCACTCTAGATCTTCCCATCGGATTAGGTTATGTCCCACTTTCTTATTCTTCAGTTGGAAGCTCCATCCAAATAGCCATACGAAATTCATTCAAACCAGCAACCATATGTTCCACACCGTTCATTAATCCACAATGACGTTTTCTATACCCGATGATAGAATATACTCCCAATCACATGAGTGGGCATTGGTAGATTCTAATACTGCCATAGTCGGAATAACTGATTTTGCACAAGACGAATTAGGGGATATAGTTTTCCTAGAATTGCCTACCATCGGAGATATTTTAATAAAAGAACAAATATTCGGCCTCGTCGAAAGTATCAAAGCCGTTTCCGATCTATACGCCCCCCTTTCTGGAACCGTTTTGGAAATTAATTCTGTCCTTGAAACAGAACCCGAGCAAGTCAACGACGATCCTTATAACACAGGATGGTTACTCAAAATAGAATTAAAAGATCTCTCTGAAATCGACACACTACTTACGGCCGAAGAATACGGGAGTCAAACAAGTTGAATATATAACTATAGGCTATCATGACGAATTTCCCTTCTACTCAAAGCCCATACACCCCCCATACTCCCGCAGACGTCGAAGCAATGCTTTCACATTTAGGATTTGAGTCAATAGATGACCTATTCAATATTCCTCCCCCCATTCAATTCTCTGATTCATTCAAAATCCAACCTCGCTCAGAACATGAAATTAAAACCGAACTGAAGGGAATTTTTGATAAAAATCTGCCCCTTGTTGAATTTCTTGGTCATGGGTATTATTCCCACTATATCCCTTCCTTAGTTGATCATATCTCCGATAGATCTGAATTTTTGACCTCTTATACTCAATATCAGCCTGAGATCTCTCAAGGGTTCCTTCAAGTTTTGTTTGAATACCAATCTTTAATAGTTGAACTAACTGGCCTGGAAATAGCTAACAGCTCCATGTATGATTTCGCCACTTCCATAGGCGAAGCTGCCCTCTTGTCTGGAAGGATATCTCCCACTCGTACAAAAATTCTAGTACCTGACATCCTGAGATCAGAACGCCTCAGCGTTTTGAAAAATTACACTTCAAATTCTGGATTCAAGATAGAATCTTATCCCACTCGGGATTCCAACACAGACATTGAAAAATTAGAAAACCTATTTTCTGATGACGTTTCAATGATATATATTGAAAGTCCCAATTCACATGGTGCACTTGAAGAATCTATTAAAGACATATCTGAAATGGCCCATGCATCTGGATCTCTTTGCTGTCTTGGAACCGATCCCATCGCACTATCTATATTGGAGGTCCCTTCTTCTCTTGGTGTTGATATAGTAGTTGGGGATGCATCTGTACTTGGTCTGCCAAATGCGTATGGTATGGGAGTCGGCCTATTCGCCTGTCGAAGCGACTATTTACGAAAAGTCCCCGGAAGATTGGTTGGAATCACCAAGGATGCAACCAACCGTAGGGCATACACACTAACACTTCAAACAAGAGAACAACACATCCGGCGTGAACGTGCAACTTCAAATATCTGCACCAACCAAGCATGGGTTGCCCTACGAACTGCAATACATGCCGCATATCTGGGACCTCATGGTTTAATCAATTTAGCAAAACAATGTATCGAATTGCCCCTTGAACTTTCTTCTAAACTTGACACCATAGAAGGTGTACATGCCCCCTCTCATTCTCGACATCATTTTCGAGAGTTTGTAGTTAGAACTGATAAAAAGGCCATGGAAGTAGTCCAATCACTCGAAGTAAAAGGATATGCAGTTTCTGCAATCGGTGATCACGAATTGCTCATCTGTGTTACTGATACCAATTCCTCCCATATCGATGCTTTTGTCGACGCCTTCAAAGAGGTAATTTCATGAGCAATTCCCCTCCTCACTATGACCAAGCAAAATGGACTTCTCAATCTGTTTACGAGCCCCTCTTATCTGAAAAGAATATGACTGAGGTATCTTTGGATGGCGTCCCCCTCCCCCCGAATTTAAAACGAAGTTCTCTCACTTTACCTAGCTTATCCGAACCCGAATTGGCACGCCATTATACCCGCCTTTCCCAAATGACATATGGAGTCGACAGTGGTCCATACCTCTTGGGGAGTTGCACTATGAAGTACAATCCCAAATTCACCGAAGATGTGGCCGTGCTACCTGGCTGTTCTATGCATCCTGATAGGGCACCACATACTATTCAGGGAACTCTCGAAATATTATATACTCTACAAGAACATCTAGCCACCATTGGTGGAATGGACGCCGTAACACTACAACCACCTGCAGGCGCAGCTGGGGAATTCACTGGCATCTTGATAATCAAAGCGTTCCACGAATCTAATGGTGATTTTTCACGGAATGAAATTATTATACCTGAAAGTGCACATGGGACCAACCCTGCAAGCGCAGCACTAGGGGGTTATAAAACAATTGAAATTCCCAGCAATGAACAAGGGACAGTTAATATAGATGCACTCCAAGCTGCCCTTTCTGAAAACACCGCAGCGTTGATGCTAACCAATCCCAATACTCTTGGTCTATTTGAACTGGAGATAGAACTCATCGCATCAATGGTACATAAGGCGGGAGGTTTACTTTACTACGATGGTGCAAATCTAAACGCCCTTCTAGGACGTTCTCGCCCTCGTGATATGGGCTTTGATATTATGCACTATAATGTGCACAAAACTTTTGCAACCCCTCATGGTGGTGGTGGCCCTGGGGCAGGCCCCGTTGGAGTAGTATCTAAACTTGAAAGTTTCTTGCCAGCACCCATTGTGATAAAAACAAAATCCGGATTCGATCTATTCACTCCCGAAAATACCATTGGGAAAGTACACGGATTCTATGGAAACTGGCTTTGTTTGGTAAAAGCACTTGCATACATCCTTCGACTCGGAGATCGTGGCCTTTTAGACGCTAGTGCAAAAGCAGTTTTGAATGCAAACTATTTAGGGAGTAAGATCCAGTATGAAATCCCCTTCCGACCTTTCTATCATGAATTTGTTGCTAGTTCTGGGGATCAAGACGCCGCGGAAGTCGCAAAACGGCTGTTAGACTATGGAGTGCACCCTCCTACTACCAAATGGCCCCTGATAGTCCCCCAAGCATTGTTGGTAGAACCCACAGAATCTGAAAATAAATCAACTTTGGATCAAATCGCAGCTTCATTCAATGCAGTTCTGACTGAAGACCAATCCACGCTAAAATCTGCTCCAAATTCAACAGCATCGGCAAGAATTGATCAAACCACAGCAGCCCGATTTCCCATTCTATCTTGGCACGCACTCGATCCATCTTTATGAGCGATTTTACTTCAATTTTTTCCCGATATGAACCTCTCCTTGAAGACCATTCCCAATTCTTAGATGTGTGCAACACGCCTCTCCCTTATGTCGTTAGGATAAATACAATTAAAACAACGATCGAAAAATCGATCGATATTTTTTCTGACCTATCCATTGATGTTATTCCTTGTAAATGGAACCCTCTTCTTTTTCAGATAAATACTACTTCTCCCGGTAATACTCTGCCTTACTTACTTGGGTGGATTCATGGACAAGAAGAAGTATCTTCATTACCCCCCCTTGTCCTCGACCCTTCCCCTGGAGATAGAGTCTGGGACGCCTGTGCATCTCCTGGGTCTAAAACATCACAATTAGCAGCTTTAATGAATGATATGGGGCTCCTCGTAGCAAATGATTCAAACCTGCGACGAATGCCCGCATTAAGATCAAATCTTGAAAGGTTGGGGGTTACTATCGCTGCAGTTACCCATTCAGACGCGAGACATTTTTCCTTAAAACCATTTGATTTCACCGTTTTTGATTCAGCTCTAGTCGATGCCCCCTGTTCCGGAGAGGGGACTATACGTAAAAATCCTAGTGCCCTGCGAAAATGGTCACTTGAAAAACTATTTTCCCTGCAAAAACTACAACTTTCCATTTTGAGAAGGGCAGTCAATGTAGTCAAGAGTGGGGGAACTGTTGTCTACTCCACATGCACCTTTTCTCCCGAAGAAAACGAACTAGTCGTTGATAAAATACTCTCGGAAGGAAATTGCACTCTCATACCTTTTGATCTGCCCATACTCTCTTCCCCTGGAGTAACTGAATGGGATGGGATTCAATTGGACTCTTCACTCCACCTTTGCAAACGAATCTGGCCAAATCAAAATAATACTGGAGGCTTTTTCATAGCAAAACTGGAGGTAAAATGAATTCTACAAATACCACTTTTAATTTATTACCCTTTGATAAATCTCACGAACAAAATCAATCTACAATCACACGGATGGAACTTCTAGAATTTTGGCACAATAGATTTGGAATTCTCCCTGAAATATTCAAAGAATATACTTTCTGGGAGAAAGGATCTGGAAAAATATGGGCTTTCAAGGGCAACTTGCCACAAAAAACTGAAATAGAAGCATTGGGGATTCGATTTACCACCACTAACCAAAAAAATTGGAAACCCACAACAAATGCTGCACAAAAATTTGGCCATCATGCTACTAAAAATGTTTTATCGTTGCCCCTTGATCAGATCTTAAAATTTGTCCAAAGAGACTCTTTATATCTAGATTGGATTGGTGAACCTGGATATGTTATAGTGCGCGGGAATTTATCGAACCATACTATGCAAATAGGTGTTGGTTTGTATTCTAATGGAATTCTCCATTCCCAGATACCCAAAAGTAGACAATTACATCTCCCCTAATTTTTCAGTCTATTCTATGAACATTTTCAGATCGCCTTCCCTTTCAAAATCCTCGAAAGAAATTTCAAAAATGGTATTACTTTCCACCTTTTCATTTGGTCCAATTTCTATCACCTCTGATTTCTGCTCTTTCGCACCATCTACCTCTACTACTATGATCAACTTACCAACTCTGGGGGCCCTCCCCTCATTCACTACTATCGTATCAACCCTGAGTTTCCCTTCAGACGTGGCGTTTATCCCGAAATCTTGAACCCTGACCAATTCTTTTATTCGACGATCTGAGGTAGGCGCACTCCTAATCTCATCTCCCCCTTGCGATTCCATACAACCCACTAGTACTACTGGGGCAATCAACACTTTTGAGAGAAACAATCGTCTTTTCATTTCTACCATACCAATGCTCTCCAGTAAAATTAACCTTAAGGAATTTCTGTCACAATATCTTTATAATTCCACAACACCTCTTACTCCATATGTCCAATCCTTCAGAACAAGACTCTAAAACCGATTCTGAAACGGATGGAGAAAAATTAGACAATACCCAAGAATCAAACACCGAATCTGAGATAAGTATTTTATCGTCTTCACTTAATACAATATTGCAAAATAATTTTAAATACGATTTGGAAGATCTTGATTTTCCCTCATCAAATAAGGCAAAACTAGATTTAATTGTAGCTGAATTAACACAACAGCAGGATCGCACGATTGAATTGGAATCCCTACTCAAACGTGCCCATGCCGATCATCAAAATTATAAAAAAAGAAAACAGAATCAATACGAATCAGAGAAACTCAGATCCATCGAAGTCATTTTACTTAGGCTATTTGATTTGCGCGAAAGTTTGGCTCTTCTCTCCGAACAATATCAAAGTGAAAATTCCAACTCAAGCATTGAAGCAATATTGGCAAATTTAGATTCCACCATATCCTCTTCCAATGTCTCTCCCATACTCCCCTCTCCTGGAGATAAAGTGGATCCCCATATCCACGAAGTTTTCTCCAGTGTTGAGGGATCTCAACCTCCTGGAACTATTGAATTTATCCATCGAATTGGATATTCTTCTGGTTCAAAAACTCTGAGGCCCGCCCAAGTTTCTATCAGCTCCGATTCTTCCGAAGTTCAGTGAATTAGTAACCTTTAATGGGTTAACAATAGTATTCTCTCCCACATGACTAGTAGTAAAATCATTGGCATTGATTTAGGAACCACCAATTCTGCGTTCGCGGTAATGGAATCTGGAGATCCTGAAATCATAGTAAATGCAGAAGGGGATCGAACTACGCCTTCTATTGTCGCTTTTACTTCAAAAACGGAAAGGCTTGTTGGGAAGCCTGCAAAAAACCAAGCAATACAAAACCCCGAACGAACTATTCGCTCGATAAAACGCCACATGGGCGAGGAAAATTACGCCGTTGCTATCGATAAGAAAGATTATTCACCGGAACAAATTTCTGCGATAATCTTGCAAAAAATAAAACGTGATGCAGAGGATTATCTAGGCGAACCTGTGACTCGGGCAGTGATAACTGTACCTGCGTATTTTAACGACGCACAACGCCAGGCAACAAAGAACGCTGGAGAAATAGCTGGCTTTACAGTCGAGAGGATAATCAACGAACCCACTGCCGCTGCGATGTCTTATGGGATCGGAGATTCTGAAGAAAAAACAATCTTGGTCTTCGATTTAGGGGGTGGGACTTTCGATGTTTCAATTCTCGAACTGGGGGGTGGGGTCTATGAGGTTTTAGCGACCAATGGTGATTCCAATCTAGGTGGTGACGATTGGGATGAAGCTTTGATATCTCATATGGCAAACGAATTCAAAAACTCACATGGAGTCGATCTAACAAAGGACCTTCAGGCACTCCAGCGCTTAAAGGAGGCTGCGGAAAATGCTAAAATAGAACTTTCGAGTGCTATAGAAACAACAATTAATTTGCCCTATGTGACAGCAACCGATTCCGGTCCTCTTCACCTCGAACAAAAAATAACAAGGTCTACTTTTGAATCACTAACCAAAGATCTACTTGAAAAAACTTCTATACCAATACAAACGGCATTACAAGATGCAAATTGTTCCGCTTCTGATATCGACGAAGTAATTCTAGTTGGTGGATCCACTAGAATTCCCAATGTGCAGGAAAAAGTGATTTCTATACTTGGGAAGGAACCTCGGAAAAATATCAATCCAGATGAATCTATTGCATTAGGCGCTGCAATTCAAGGTGGGGTTCTCTCCGGTGACATTCAGGATATAGTCTTACTCGATGTTACTCCCCTGTCTCTTGGAATTGAAGTCAAAGGTGGCCTCTTCGAACGGCTGATCATGCGTAATACTACCATTCCCACTGAAGAATCAAAAGTATTCACAACAGCAGCAAATAACCAACCCTCTGTTCACATTAAAGTTTCCCAAGGCGAACGAGAACTAGCAGAGAAAAATGAACTTTTAGGCGACTTTGAACTTTCTGGAATTCCTCCTGCCCCTGCTGGAATCCCGCAAATTGAAGTTACTTTCAAATTAGATGCAAATGGAATTACCCACGTGTCTGCCGAAGACAAAGGGTCTGGCAATAAAGAGTCCATCACCATTGCTGGAGGATCTGGACTTTCTGAAGATGAAATAGAACAAATGAAAAAAGAAGCAGAAGAACACGCCGAAGAAGATCAACAACGACGCATTCTCGTAGAAGCTAGAAATAATGCAGAAGCGGCTCTAAACCAAGCCAAAAATTTACTCGAAGAACACAAAGAACATGTAGATGAGGCCCTCAAAAATGAAATAGAATCTGCAATGTCTGACTTAGAATCCACTTTACAAAACGAAGAGTCTTCGGCAGATGAAATAACAACTTCCCTTGAGAATCTATCAACAAAACTTCAAGAAATTGGAAAACGAATATATGAGGAAAGTAATGCCAATTCCGACCCTTCTGATGATCTTGCAGAGGAATCCATTGACGCAGAATTTGAAGATTTAGAAGAATAACTTTCCTGGTAGTTATATAATTCCTCCTCCTATTCGATTTTGTTTATGAGTGAGAGTTTTTACGATCTTCTCGGTGTCAATCGAAATGCTACTGCTCCTGAAATCAAACAAGCCTATCGTAAAAAAGCCGCCCAGCATCACCCTGATGTTTCTAACGACCCAAATGCAGAAGAAAAATTCAAAAACATAAAGAGAGCGAAGGATGTTCTAACTGACCCTTCCCTTCGAAAAACATATGACCAAGTCGGTCATTCCCAATTTGAACAAGCCCAAAAACAAGGAGGTTTCTCAAATACCCATTTTAGTGGAGATCCCAGTGATTTTTTCACTAATGCCAATTTTTCTACTTCTGGATTTGGAAACCTATTTGAAACTTTTTTTGGGGGAAGTTCCCGATCCACTCCCCGACGTGGAAAAACTCTCGCAACATCTCTTGAAATAGATTTAGAAGATGCATATTCCGGAGTAACTAAAACCATACGTTTCACTCGTCCTGAATCTTGCACAAAGTGCAATGGAACTGGTCACCCATCTGATGCAAAAACCACCAATTGTTCTACTTGCAATGGGGCCGGAACTGTCACTCGTACAAGTTCGACTTTGTTTGGTCAAATCCAACAGGTAACTACTTGCCCCACTTGCAACGGAGAACGGGTTTCTTATTCCAAAAAATGCAATTCATGTTCTGGATCGGGAACTTCGATAAATAAAACGGAAATTCCATTTCAAGTCCCCCCCGGAGTTTTGGATGGGACCACTTTCCTCTACGAAGGGGAGGGTGCCGCATTAAAAAATGGTACCAATGGCGATCTTAAAGTGACAATTTCCATCAAACCACACTCCGAATTCAAACGTGAGGGTTCTCACATCTATTACTCTTGTGAACTGCCCTTCCAAAATGCAGTTTTCGGAACTAAGGTAAGCGTACCAACTATAGGAGGATCCTCTGAATTAACTATCCCCCCTGGAACCCAAAGCGGGGATATTTTTACATTAAGTGGTAGCGGAATGCCCCAACAAGGTAGGAAAAAATCCTTCGGTGATCAAATAGTCAAAGTACAAATACCAACTCCTCACCCTTCCTCTCTCACCAGTGAACAGAAAAAAGTACTCAAATCCTTCGAAAAATCCACCGAGACTAGCGCAAAATCTGGGATCTTTGATAAACTTAAAGAACTATAGCTTTATATCCGTACTTTTACATACTGTTCCAAATTTGGATTCCACATTTTTCTCAGTCAATTTCTGCAATTCTGGCAAATCTGTACTTGAACAATCTGAAAGCAATGTCACATCATACCCATTATCATAGGCATCGTATAATGTGGTGGCAACACAAACATTAGTTGCACAACCTGCAAACAAAGTGTCTGTGATACCATTACTCCTCAGATAATCATCTAGATCTGTATTATGAAATCCACTATATCGATGTTTGATGACTACTATGTCCTCTTCTCCAACTTCTAATTCTGGTGCAAACTCTGCCCCTTCTGTTCCTGGCCTACAGAACCATTTCCCGATTCTTTCATATTTCTCAAATAAAGGCCTAGACACAGTTTTTTCACTATGTATGGCCCCTACAAATATCGGCGTCCTACCCGATTCTCTATATTTTTTAAGAAACTTCACAGTCGCATCTATTGCAGGTTGGTGAATTGGGTCTTCTACAAATCTCTCCTCTTCCTCTGAATACTTCTTGCAAAAATCTAGTTGGAAATCAACAATAACAAGAGCTGGGTCACTTAACATATTACTCCTCCAACTCTTTTTGTTCCCCACTCTGATGATCTTTCCGATCAACTCTCGCTACAAATACTTTTTGCATTCGGAACACAATGATATTTCATGTACGTTCGAGCAGCTAAGAACCGCGATGAACTTTGGCTTCTTGACCAGATAGAGTCCCTCTCAGCGGATGATGTCGCTTTTCGCTCTAGGGATTACGTAATCTCAATAGATTCAAACAAACATTCTCGATTAGGATTCGGACGCAATCGCATTCACAAAGAACATGAAGAAGATTTCTGTGAAATAACTAGTATTTGTATCTTGGACGATTCCCAAAAAGAATCTATACTCGCCCAAATTTTTGAGAGATTAACCAAAAACGCTCAGAAAGAGGGCTTCGATGAATCTTATTTCTTCACAGAACCGACAGAATATCTATCTCAACTAGGATTTGACCCTGTTGAAGAACTTGAGCTCTCTCCACCTATTCAAAATAGACTGTCTGAAAAACGGGATACTATCTCCCCAAAAGCCGTGCCCCTTTTACTTAAATTTGAATCATTCAAAATACCCCCTCATGTCCAGGCAACTTTTGATTCTCCCAAATCCAATACTCCCCCAACTCCTAAATTAACCCCCGAAGATTTTGGAATAAACCCTGAAAAAACTAGTTATAAATATTCTACTAGGAAATAAAAATCTAAACGTCTGTAATCTCGTCCAACGTCCGTCTCTAAACCAAGACCGTTGCAGAAATTTTTGAAAATTATGTCAAACTTAACGGATGTCATAATTTGGAGTGTAAAGTTTCACTTAATTCGCCGAAACGTTACAGAAGCTTTTTGTTTTACCCATGCACATTTCCGTCAATGATCGACGATCTAAACTGGGCCGTTGGGGGAGAGGCCGGCCACGGGATCGATTCTACTGGGAAAATT
>Ga0310344_10000961_pt1 | contig 22256 bp, 31 predicted proteins | sample HC15DNA20200_MG_FD_203801 | JGI IMG/M metagenome (GOLD analysis project Ga0310344, IMG submission 203801) | Marine microbial communities from station ALOHA, North Pacific Subtropical Gyre - HC15-DNA-20-200_MG | ecosystem: Environmental > Aquatic > Marine > Oceanic | place: Pacific Ocean: North... | reverse complement strand
CTGTTAATGCTTTCTATCCTTCCGATCCTACTGGCCGCGGATATTTCCGGGGCTACTCTAAAAGCTCCGTTTACGATCGAGAACGTGGGATCGACTGACGCGATGGGCGTTCCGACGACCTGGACGATGGCCCCAACGCCATTACAGGAAGCCGGATTATTAAACGCGGCCGCCGATAATATCGCGATATGCGCGGCGGAGGACTGCACCGGAACAAACGAACTGCCGATCGATACAATGTCTCCCGAACTCGTAGAGGATAAAGTACAGGGACTCGTGTATGACGGTTGCACCGGCAATAATTGGGCGCCCAATTTTGCGAGTAATAACACAGGTTCGGTCTCGGTATGGACGCGCGACTATGCCGGTTCATATCTGGAGATACAGTCATATATGCCTTTTACAAGTTTTCATTTTGATCTAATGTCTCCGGCCCAAATTCCGCTTGAGACTACCACCGAGTGGCAATACCAGACATCAAACGGCGGATGGACGGCGCTCGACGTCGTGGATACATCTAATAAGTTCGGTGAGGCGTGTAGTGGATGTACTGTCTCGTGGGATATGCCCGATCAGTGGTACGTGGATGATAAGTACAGAATACGTCTATATCAACTTTCAGGCTCTTCCTGTTCGTCCAATTCGGCGGCCATGACTGGCGGCTCGATGAAGATCGGCAACGCTCTCTGGTATTCAACGGTTGAATCGATCGCCGCCGGAGCTACTGATGCCAATACGATGTATCTCGGCGGCCCATCTATGTCGGACGGCGGCGGCCCCTCAAAGTTTCCGATTTATCATGGAGCCGGGGGGATGGCGTGGAGCGGAAATCCTTACTACTACACTCCGTATTATGGTCTAAGACTGGAGATTAGCGGCTACTGGCAAACTGAGTCGGTGGCGAGTAATGTCGTCTGGCCGAATAGTTGTGCATATTCGATTGTGTGTTTAGATAGTAATGGGAATGGATTCCAGTTATGGATCGAGGCGCCGGGTGAACTAGCCGCGGCCATGAATACGTCAAGTTACGGATACGTCGGCGGCCCCGGTCGTTTCGACTCGATCCCGATAACGGACGGATATCACACGCTCGTTATAGAAACTCCGGCCTCGTGTTCGTATCAATGCGGCTATGCGTACGTGGACGGCGTACAGGTCGCGACTATGCACAATACTTGGAGCTATTTCAGCTTTTACGGATATAACCCTTTTGCCGGGGGCTCCGGATACCAACAAGGGCCAAGCACCTCATACAACACCGGAGGGCTGACCTACGTCGACCACATTAAATATGAGGCTCTCAATTACGGCACCTCGGAGAATCGGGAGTGGAAATACGAGACTCAGTGGGATGGGTGGAGTTCAATTCCTGACGAGAACAATTACACAGGATATCCGACCTTGCGCGGCACGCCCTGCATCATTCCGTGGAACGGAGTCTCCTGCGCCGCAGGGGGTGGAGGCACTACCGTTAACGATAGATATTATCGGCCCGGCTCGGTCACAAGCCCATATCCTCTCACTGCGACGATCGGGGCGTTTGAAAGTACGGCGGGGGCTCCGCCCGCGGCCGATACTTCCCTCGCTCCGGTGGACGTCGTTTCTGCCAATATGACGGGGAACTTTGCCTCGGACACAGCGGTCGGAACGCTGCCGGGATCGGCATTCATTCAGGGCGTCGCCACAAGCGCCAATATCCCCGCGAAATTTATCTGGGTGCTTATCGCTTGCGGCTTGGTAATACTAGTTATGGGTGCCGCTATGAAATTCCTCAAAAATATGGTACTGGCCTCGGTGATCGGGGGAATAGTATTGACAGGATTCTCGGTGCCCGCGGTCGGGGTGTTTCCCATCTGGGTGGTGTTCTTTTTTGCAGTTGTTGCGACGGTCGTGGTTATCATTGGGAAGAGACTGGGAGTAAGTGTTTAATATGGCAATCAAAGGCAGCACAGCGAAGGAAGCGGTAGAGGGGCAGGATAGGCCCACCCGCCGCGCATTGACCCGGCGATCCGGGTTCGACCCAGTGAAACTCGGGGCCGCGCAGAAATACAAGCAGCGGAAGGCAGATGTTGCATCAATGGCCCGAGCCAAAGACGACGCGAATGTCTCTTGGGGCGTGGATGAAGTTTACGGCCCGAAAGACGAGGAACTCCCGCCTCTCTTTTTGCGCTCCGGCATACTGCCAAGCACCCTCGGCGCCGCCCAAAAAATACGCAAGACGAAAGAGGCCGTCGCTAAGCTCCGGGAAGACCATCAGGAGTATTACGACGAGGGCGGCAACTTCAAAGACTCCCCGCTGCCCGGGCCTCTCCACACCGCGCGGTTCTCCGCCCTCACAGCGACGTCTGGGCTAAAGGGGGGCAGTATTGACGCTGACACGTTAAAAGCCGCCGCACAAGGGGACGGCGAGGCGAGCGGGCTGAGCGAGGAAGACTTTGCGGTGGCCTTTTATACCAACAAGGCAGAAGACGCCGTCTTTGAGGAGGCAGTTAAGGGGTGGATGATCAGCACCGTTCCTGTCTGGAGTACAGTTCATTTCTGGGACGATATGGGCCCAAAGATGAAAACGTTCTCGATAGTCATGGACGCTATGGCTTTCGCGACTATTTTTAAGGGCGTCCCGATCCCCGCCAAAGGGGTCGCGGTGGGAGCCAAAGCGCAAGCTGCTGCAAGGGCTCACAACCGTTGGCTGATCGATAATTTCGGGATGTATGATAAGGCCCTCAATTTAGCCGGAGAGCTTAGTACAAAACAAGCCGCGATTAAGGCCCTAAACTCCCGCTTTAAATATGCCGACGCCCTCGCGGAACTAGAGGAAATAAGGCTGCAGGGGAGGTATCCCACAGGCAAGACGGGAACTCTTGCGCGAGGGGTTCTTACAGATGAACAATATGCCGCCAAAATAAACAAGGCGACCGATAAATTAGACGAGGCGGCCGATGCCTTTGAGACACACCACAACAAGCTGCTTTCCAACCTGGAAACATCGAAGGCCCGGTTTGGAGATGGCAGCGAACTGGCAGAGTTGGGGCAGAAAATGAGCCCGCCCGCCTCGGCCGGGGAAATCCTAGCTGACACCAAGAAATTCGTGGAAGGTTATATTGACGAATACCCCGAGGTGAAAATAGCGGCCGGGAAGGTTGACGCATCTTTTGACAAGGTGCGGAAGACAATCCACGCCTTTAAGAGTAAAGACCCCGGGCCGATCGGCATGGGTGACGCGACCAGCGAGCGCGACGTCGCAAATGCAGTGACGGAAACACTCAAGGCTTTTGTCGCCCTCCGGGAGGCAAACAAAACACAGGCACAAATATTAAGGGGTCGGATGGACGACCTTGTCTCCGACATGGAGAGGCCCCGCCTTATGGGGGCAGCCGAGGCGAAGGCCTTAAGAGACCGGACAAACAGCCTGAGAAATGAAATTTTTTCCCTTGATTCCTTCGATGCCAAGCAGCTGCAGAATATGCAGAGCCTTCTAAACGATGTCACCAGCACCTTCCCAAAGGATCGAACGAAGTGGACTCCCGAAATGAAGCGGATCGGGAACGCTCATAAAGCAGTCAAGCTGGACATTAAGACCGAGTTGAAAAACATGGATAAGCTGTGGGAGGCCGGGGGCGAGTGGAAAGGCGGCGGCGGGGGCGGGGGGGGCGGGCCCCTAAAGACCCCGATACCCCCTAAGAGCGAAATCTCCGCTCTCGACGACGTGCTGAAAGGCTCTACTATCCAGCGGAGTAAATCTGGACTCCCCTCCCCCAATATTCAGCTTGACGCAGTAGCGCACTTCGGCCCGGACGCATCCCTACACGAGAACATTAAGCCCGGCGCCGAGTTATTCGGGGCCGCGCAAGCGTGGCGAGCCGCAAAGGACAAAGGCGCCCCCGGCACCAAGACCGAGCCAACGATCAAGCCTTCTGTTGTACCCACCGACTTTCCCGAGGGCACCGAAACCGACGAGGGCGAAAAGGTGTCCCCATTCAAGCCGCAGCCGATCGTTGTTGATGACATCCCCACCCCAGAGGTAGTGCCCGAGGAGGGCTTGAAGATCGACGAGGAGCGTGAGACAGGGAAGGGGCAAGAAACACTGATAGCAGAGCCGCTACCAGAGCCAGCCTTAAAGTTGCAGACCAAGACCGCGGGCAAGCCCAGAAAAAAACCCGACGAAGAGCCCTTCCGACCCTTCACCCCCAGAGAGACGGCAGTATCTTATTCCAACAAGAGCCGTCACAAGACAAAGGCCGTCATTAATCCCGAGATGTCAAAAGCCGAGAAAAAAGCACTGAAGGAAAGCCCGCAATATAAGCGGATGATTAAGGCAGAGCTTGGGGCAGTGAATATACTCGCGGACTTGAAGACCGGAGAGGTTTCATACTATCCACGCCCCTTCCCTTCCAAGCGGAAACCGGGTGACACGCTTGAGGTTTTGGCCTACATGGGCACCCCCCCGGAAGCGTTTACACACAGGCAGGGGCTGTACGATATGATCGTCACCCCCGATGACATAAGTTTCCGCCCGGTGAAGGGGCCCAAGCGCAACGCCTTCCCGCGCCAAAGGAGCGTGTTATGAGATCTTCTTCTTGGGCTATGCTGACGATTCCATTCATAGCCCTGCTCATCGCGGTGAGTCTCCACGTGAGTAGCGGTCTGGTGGACTGGTATGAGGACTCCACCCATATCGCCCAGCGCGGCGGAGCCCACCTTATCAGCGGAGCCGGGATTCTTGTTTCGGGAACGGATAACCCAACCTCCAACAGGGCCGACTTTACAATAACGACCCACGCAGATAGCGGGGCCGCAACTATCGCGGCGGGAGCCACGTCGGTCGCTACGGCGCACAGCTTGGGGGCGGCCGCGCAAGATGTGCTGCTGGGGCCGACAACCGATACCCTCGGGGCCCGGTTCTGGGTCTCCTCGATAACGGCCACACACTTTACTATTGAGATCAATGCGGCCCAAGCGTCCGACATAAGTTTCAGCTATCGAATTCAAGGAGACGAGTAGTTTGAGAGAATACGAAATAACTTGCGACGGGCCGACCGGGTGTGGGGAAGTTTATTCAACGCACTGCCCCGACTGCGGCCGCTGTTTCACCCCTAACGGCGACTGTAATTGCGGGTTAAAAACCTCGGGAAAAATTCCAGGTGGAGACGATCGGCCCCCCTTTTCCCTGACCTCGTTCCCTCCATTTCATCCCGATAAAAATAGGGCCCCCGGGGGGGCCCCATTAGGACAGGAGTCGGGTCTGTATTGGGCTTAAGGAATAACGGCCTCGTCCTCTATTCGCTCGACTGATTGCTGCCGCACATTCGGCCGGAGATATGCGATCCGGGTCTCGCCCACCTTCATCCCCTCGAGGATTCGCAGCAAGGTGTTCAGCAGCAGTGGGTTCAGGCCCAGAAACTCCTCGCCCCGCAGGTAGAACTTCTTCACCGCTACTGCCCCTTCCACCGCAAGCTCATCTGTAACAATTAACTTCCAGAGCTTGATCCTTTCATAGAGGAGGTTAAATTTTGTGTCGGGCCCTCTCTTAGACATATTTCTTCCCCCCCTCAACGTAAGATCTCTCCAGCCTACTCAACTCGGGAACGGCCCCATAAAGCTCCGCGATAGAGCTAAAACTGCGGGTCACGCAGTCGTCTGGAATAGTGCCCCGCTCCTCGCCCTCAATGTGCCAGTCTACGAGCCGCTCTTTTTCCGTATGGTCTCCATGAATGGTGACCAGTAAATAATTGATTTCTTTTGACATTCTTGCCCCCTATAATTGGCTTATTTTCTGGTGCCAGAGATTTGTTTCCAGGTGGGTTTCTATCTTGTTTTCTACCATAAATCCCAAGTGTCCGCGTTGGTTTAGATTCTGGAACCAAAGCTCGACCCTCCGAGTGTTTAGCTCCTCGTCTTCTATGACGATCTCCGGGCTGTCCGGGTCGCTCATTACCAATAACTGCAGGGCTATAAGATCGGCCGTTCTTATCTTGCCCCCCTGCTGCCATTTAAGCAGCGTCGTCTTTGCTACGTCGACGACCGCGCTTGTGTGTATTTGCGTTAATGATTTCGGGGCCCTAAAAGCATTGATCCCGGGCCCTATTCCAAGCCTTAACCAGTGAATGTAAACTTGGGCCCGCGTTGCGGGAAGGAGCCTGCACATCTCCGCCCGGGTTTTATCCATAAACATCAAGGGCCGGGGCTCGGCATCCGCCCAGCCTCCATGCCCGGCAAAACTATATATCTCTTTCGCAAGAGCTTTCCCAAACCTTCCCTGCGACCAATCCTGTGCGTGAAAATAATAATACTTAAACTCCTCCTCTTGCCCCGATTTCAGCTCGGTAATGCTCCCCCGGTATCCACCGATCTTCGTTGTAATGGCAGTTACAAGATCGGGGCCCTCCCTTTGGGCCCAAGCCGATCCGATCGCATTAGAGGGCATGTAGGGGGCAGCCGGGTCATATACAACTCCCGCCGATTCCAGCGCCTCCCTCGGAATATAGGAAAGGCTCGTCCGGGCGTGTAATAAATTCCCCCGGGGGATTGACTCGGGGGGCTCGTAGCTTTTGCGCCGCCCGGCAAAATAGAACTCTAGATTCTCGGCGCCGTACAAATATTCCCCCCAGTGAAGAATATCGTCCACGTGTAAAATAGCGGGATTCATAAAATTTCTCCTTTTTACTTATTGGCTATCCCTGACTCTTCCGGAGTTTCGGGGGCGGAGCCGCCGCCCCCATCATCAGAGGGAGTGGTTAGAGTTCTCCCGGGTTACCAAAAGCTTTCTTCGCTCGTTGGAGGGCTCCCTCCTTGGTCTTGGTTATCTCAAAAATAGTGCCCCCCCTAACCCGGCCCCATACCTTCGTCCCCTTTGCCGGATTCTTGGCAAAGACTGCCTCTAGTGTTTCCGGGGCAAGGCCGCGCTTATCCAGCCCAAGTGCGTAAATAAAAAAGTGCCCCGGCTCCGCGTCCGGGGCTTTAACGATAAGGTGCCCCGCCGCAACTTTGCTTTTTATGAATTTCATATCCTGAAACTCGGTTAATAAAGCGTCAATCCAAAAAGCCTCGCGCTCAACTGCCTCGGGGTCGTCATCCAGCGGGTGCAACTGCGGAAGGGCCTTAATAAAGGCGTCAAAAGCCTCCTCGTGCCCCTCCGTCCCTCTGCCCTCAAAATAATACTGGTTACTCCCTCCGCGGCCGCCGTTTTTAACGTGGCCACAAAGCTTTCCGTTCCTGTATATATTCGCCCCGAATGCAACCGTCTCCTCCGAGAGGCTTTGGCTTATCTCGATCCTTTTCAAACTAAACTCAGCCATCTTCCATTCTCCTTTTTACTTATTGGCTATCCCTGACTCTTCCGGAGTTTCGGGGGCGGAGCCGCCGCCCCCATCATCAGAGGGAAATTTTAGATCTAATCGGGGTATCCTTTGGGCCCGATTTCCCCCCTCATAAACGCCGTCTCTCCGTAAGGCCCCATATCTAAATCCCCCATCATCCTCGTCTCAAATCGCGCGGAGGAGCCGCCGTTGATGATGCGGCTAATGCAGTGAATAACTTCGGAGGCCAGTAAAACTTCCTTCGCAAATTGGGCGACGTCTTCTTGTTTAATCGCGGAGTAGGAAAACAACGTGTCATTCATAACCTCAATATCAAAGGCGGGAAGGGGGAGGGGCGTGGCCCGGCTCTCGGGGGTATTTTCTGTATATCTTTTCGTAAGCCGAACAAACTTCCAGTCTTCCCCGCCATCTCCCCAATGCTCATCAGTTGGCCGCCCTGCGTATAAAGTCAAAAAGGCCTTCTGCCGATTATTGTATTGGGGGTATGTCTCATATTTAACCTCGACGCCAAAGCCGATATTGGTTAAAAACTGCCCCACCTCCTCCGTTAGGAAGTCTTCCTTAATTTCAGTCTCTGTTAACATTTTGTCCTCCTTGTATTATGTCAACCATCCAATTTAATACAGTATATAGTACGCGCCCGCAGAAGACAATATGTAATATAATGTCTTCAAATTTCAAAATTCGCAGAGGAGGCTACGCCTGTGACTGAATTAAAGACCCCCGGGGGAACCGATGACAGAAGACAAAACAATAAGGGAATTGTCTCCGAGATTCCTTGCTATTTAGACCAAGCGGAAGTGGAGATGCTGCTAAATTACGCGATCCCATACCCCGAGGGATATCTCGCGATCATGTTGATGTGGCGGGCGGGCCTCCGAGTAGCCGAGGTCGTAGCGCTGCGCCGGGATAATTTAGAGCTTGGCCCGACCCCGACCCTGCGTTTTTTTGGAAAGGGCCGAAAGGAACGACTCGTCCCTGTTCACGAGGAACTCCAAGAGGCGCTGGCGACCTTTGTGCGAATTAAGCCTGTCGCCGCCACAGGGCGCTTTATTCCGGTGATTCGACAAACCGTCAACACGTGGATCAAAAAAACCGTCGCTGCCGCAGAGGAAGGGGAAGGAAGGCCCGTCCGCATTCATGGAGACGAGTTGAACGTCCACCCCCATACCTTCCGCCACAGTTTTGCCCGGCACATGCTGAACAACGGAGTCCGCGAAAACAAACTGCAGGTCTGGCTGGGCCACAGCAACCTCACCACTACCCACCGATATTCCATACTCGCCCCCGACCCGGAAGATTTAATGTCTGATATTCCATAGGCTCTTCCGCGGCCCGGTTGTATAATTACTGGATGACGACTCAGCTTAAAGCGGGCGAGGCTTACACGCTGGCCGAGATTAGAAAACTCTTCCACATAAAAAAGAACACGCTCAAGTCATGGGCTCGCCGGGGGCACCTTGTCCCCTGCAACGAAGGGCCTGTCCACAAATATTGCCGGGCCGATATTTTGGCCCTTATTGCAAATCCACCCCGGGCGGGGCGGCCCCGCAAATTTATCCGGTGAAATGTTTCCAGGTCGCCCCGGACGCCTAAAACTGCCCCCCTTTCCGGGAATATTGCACCCCCAAGCTATTGATAACTGCACCCCTCTTCTATAACATGGCTCTCCCTCGCTCGTTTTGGGCGGGGGCGGGGGCGTGGCCCCTTAGAGGCGACCAAAAAGCCTCAAATTTTGCCGGGAGGTAATTAACACAATCTAATAACACACTATATTTTCGGAAACGCCCGACCACGCGCGGGCACAAGAAGAAAAGTTGGGCCCCTCGGAGATTCACCAGTTAGCCAGTAAATAATCAGGAGGATTCTCCAAAGGGCCCGCGGAATGCACCTCGCATCAACTTCACAACTAATACGAGGAGGACACAGTTGATATTAACACAAGCTCTCTGCCGGGATTGCATAAGGCCCCTTTATCAGGACTCGGTCTTTGAAACCTCGCGGGGCCAATGTCTGGAGTGCTGGAGGGAACAGATGGCGGACTCGATCGAAAAATATAACAGAATCGCAGTCTGTATTTTTTGCAATTATTCCCGCCAGCTCCACCTCACAATTGACGAAGAAGGACGGCCGATTGTAAACAACGAGCGGCTTGATAAATTGCCCCCCTGCCCGACCTGCGACGCTGCCTTGAACGTATTTGCGGCCCCCGGGGACTAATGTCAGAAGGAGCCAAAGACTGGGCCCGGAGGCAGGAAGTAGGGGTGGCCCGATTCACCTTGTTCGTAATGTGCGAGGTCGTCGACGATAGGCTTGAATATTTTGCCGGGAACGAGTATCTCTGCCGGGAAACCGGGAAAAGTTTGGGGACGATAAATAGGCACCTTGAACTACTGAAAAAGCTCCAAAAAATAACCCTTATTCAAGGCCCGACTCAGGGCCGTTTTGCCAAGTACAGAATCAACGCAAAGTCGTATCTCAAAATGAGACATGAGGCCGGGCGATCGAGTCCCAAAATGAGACACGAGTCGTATCTCAAAAAAGCGAAAGTCGTGTCTCAAAATGATACACCTTCATCTGATTATAAGAAGATTAAAGAAGCAGAGTTGGAAAGAAAACCTCCTCCTCCCCAAGAGCCCGAAAAGGAGGAGGATATTATTCCAAAATATGAGGAATATTTTTCTGTTTATCTTCCCGGATTTCTGGAAGACTGGGAGGGGCGTTTTGGCGCCAAGCCGTCGGCCCGCTTATTGGGGATTGTTCACGACGAATATCCGACGGGAGAATTCCCGGAAGGGGCTTATAGGGCCCACATGGATGTCATGGAGCGATATGGGGCGCAGCGGCCGGAATCTTATTTTCTAAAGGCGGAGCCGGGGCGCTCCCCTTTGTACACAAGAAATATCGCGCCGCCGAAAACTAAGAAAAGATTACTGTGAAAAAAGGAGGAAAGATGACAACAGGAAGAGAACGCGATAACGACGCGGCCATCCAGCGAATAGCCGCCTCAGTTGAGCGAATTGCGACAACACTGGAGGGGATGCTGGATATTGTTCTTCAAATGCACGAGGAGGAGAAGTCCTCGGCTGAAGAGCGGGCTGAGCGCCGCAAGAAGGCGGGGCTAGAATGAACCACCTAGACGAACGCTTTAACAATGGGAAAACCCGCCTCTTCTATGGGGACAGCCGGGAAGTCCTGCGGGAGATGCCGGACGAGTCTGTTCACTGCGTCGTTACCTCCCCCCCCTATTATGGGGTGCGGGATTATGGTAACGGAGAGGAGGGGATCGGCCTTGAGGAAAGTCTTGAGGAACACATGGAGGCGCTCCTCGATCTTTTCGGGGAGATTTTTAGGGTACTACACCCCTCGGGGACGATATGGGTCAACTTGGGAGATTCCTATTCTGTGGCTGGGGTCTCCTCGGCTCGGGACATGGCCAGCAAGGTGGACGGGACAGCCAGATATAACAGATATCACAAAGAGTCGGGAGCGATGGAAAGGCGGGGGGCGCTCCAGACCCGCGACGGTCGATCGTTTCGGAGTGAAAGATATACGGACAGGAGTATAGTGAAATCGGCCCCTCCGATTGCCGGAGTTAAGCCGAAGGAGTTGATCGGTTATCCCTTCCGCGTCGCGCTCGCGCTCCAAGCAGCCGGGTGGTATTTACGCTCGGATATTATTTGGAGTAAACCGAATCCAATGCCGGAATCCAGCAAGCTCGACAGGCCCGCAAAGGCTCACGAGTACCTCTTCCTCCTTTCAAAAAACCGTAATTATTATTATGACGGATACGCCGTCAGGGAAAAGGGGATCAGCGCGGTGGCGGAGTATAGAAACAAGCGCACCATCTGGGAAATCCCCACCCAAGCATACAAGGACAGCCACACCGCTACATTCCCGGAAAAGCTGGTCGTTCCCTGCGTTCTTGCGGGAACGTCAGAACATGGGGTCTGCCCAGAATGTCTGGCCCCATATGTGCGGACTTTTCCCGATAGGGCCCCGACGATGGAGTTGGATGAAGAAAGCCTTGCAATAATGCCTCAAGCTGCCGACCCCAGCGTTGAGCCCACCGGGTGGGCCCCGGGATGTCGGCACGATGCCGGGAGCCCGATTCCCGCGACTGTCCTCGACCCCTTTATCGGGACAGGCACCACCTGCGTTGTGGCCCAGAGATTAAACCGGAAGTCACTAGGAATAGACATCCAAGAGGAGTACTTACGGATCGCACAAAAGCGCCTTGAAGGGGTGCCGATTCCCATGTTATAAATCGGCGGCCCTCCACCTGGAATTAGATCTAAAGGAGAAAATATGGCCCGGCATTTTTGCCCACGTTGTGGGGTTGAGACGGTGTTCTTTATAAGCGCGGAGGCGGAAGAGCGCTGCTCGTGTTGCAGCAGAATGTTGCAGAAGTTTCTGCGAGACGATACCGACGCACCCGCTAAAGGAAGACCCCGGCTCCCAGAGACTCATCATGGCCTCGACGAGGAGTGGGGGTGGATATTAGACAGGGGTGGGAAGGTTTCATGGCGTCCGACGGGCTGGAACGTAGCCGCCCCGATTTCCAGTATGGGCTCTCCTATGGCCGACACGAATCCGCGACGGTACTCCTCGGGTGGGGGAAGGGTTGGGGACGATGAGTAGGCTACGACGGAGGCGCGAGATGATGAGGGACTTGGTGCCCCTTGAGGAGATGGCCCGCCGCGAGGGGGTTCTACCAAATTCTCTGAGAGGGTACCTGTCACGCACCTTTGGATACCGGGCTTACCGCAATTACTCAGACGATGTCGCCGGGGGCGCAGAACTCCGCCGTCGCGTCGCCCGGCTTGACCCTCCCGAGGTAATTGCGGACGCCCTGAACTTGGGGGACGATTATTCTTTCCGCCTCTTGGATATGATCCGCAGATTCATAGGAGAGGCGGCAGCGAATGCCTACGTGATCAAAGTTAACGAGAAATATCTGCGCCCCAACTATGAGGTGATCGTAAAGCGGGGAAAGATCGTGGCGAGGAGTAATAATGCGGGAGCCCGCCCCGAGGGAATGTTTTATCCGCCATCTGCGGCCCCGCGCGGGTTTGGGATGAAACATTTTAGAGGGGAGCGTCGAGGGGAGTATTTTAGAGGGGAGCGCCGCGGGAGGGACGCCTTTAGACTGGTGCTACTTCCACTCATAAAAAAGGGCGCCCCGACCTCCCAGATGGGGCGAGCCCTCGGGAGGTCGCGGGTGACTACTCAGCGAATATTAAAGATGCTTTTTGGCCGGGACTTTGTGCGTCAATATGAGAGATACGGTAAAGGCGTACTGGATCATCTCGATATACCTCGGTGAGCCAAGTTGCCTCGGATGTCGTGCCATATGGATCGGGCGGGGCTCCGTAGATTTCAAGGTGTTCCCTGTAGCCCTTCTCGACCTGCCTCTCTACCAAGCGGCCAGTGAAGGGGAATCGCTCGTCGAGGAGGACGTGAGAGGCCCCTAAGTCTTGTGCCTCCCGAATGGGGTCGCACCCATATGTCCACCCCAAAACACAGCGAACTTTCCAGTCTTGAGTCTCATACGCCCGGGGGGGGTGCTGAGTCCAAGTGTGGGGGGACTGCCGCCCTGTGAGAGATGCTATCCAGTGCCCCAAGCTGAAGTCGTTGGTGATGATGTTTTTATAATAGCCACCCTCCTCCAAGTAGCGGAGAGCGCCGACCACCTGCGGCGTCGCGCGGATGGAGTATTCGGTCTGCCGAGCCCACGCGAACTGGAAGCCAGAGGCGAGTATGCACAACGCGGCGGCCGCCGCGCCAGCGGAGACCTTCCAATTGAAGTCGAGGGTGGTGAAGAAATAAATAAGCGCCGGATACAGGAACATCATTATCAGGTACCGACTACGGTAAAAAAGATTGACAATTGTCTCGTCGCTGCTGAGCATGAGTATCGCAAAGCCCAGAAAAACAAGCACGACGCCGAGAAATTGTTTCGCATAATTGGCGGCCGTAATGTAAATAAATACTCCAACCGGGACGCTCAGCAGCATCTGAAACCAAGCGAGGTCTGAGGTAAGAAAGAGGAATGGGCCGGGATACCTCAAGAGGCCGACACCCGGTGCCAGCGAGATATAAAAAGGGAGGGCTCCAAAGGCCAAGATTGTCCCCGCTGTTAATGCCGCGAGCATGGGCCAGTAATATCTAAGCGGCAGACGCTCGATGCGCTCGTGATGCAGGGGGTATGGCACCTTGCCAAAATAGATCGCATTATAACGTCTCCCGAACAAGATAATCCCCACTGCCACCGGAAGAATAAATGCCGATATCCCCGCCGCCGTCTGGTTAACATAGGGGATCAGCGCAATAGATAAAATCAAAGGAAGAAGGACGTGGAGTTTGAGCAGTTGTAACTGCCCTTCGTCTGCGACTTTAAAGAGGGCCCACAACGCTACGAGCAGCAGAGAGAAACCGATAAGGGGGAGGGCCCCGGTCACAAACATTTCTGACTGAAAGGGGCAGAATGCGATAAAGAGTGCCCCGATCAGGGCCCCGCGATTGCCAAGTATGCGGGTGCCAAATAGGAAGACTGCCGGGATGGGGAGGAGAGAAGAAACGAGCGACCATATCTTGAAACCAATATCGTCGCCCCAGAGCGACGTGAAGGGAACGAGTAGCCACCCCGGGGCTAGGGGCGGGCGGGCGAACCCCTGCGAGGTGGGTTCGTTGCCAAGCACCGCGTTCCGGGAGAGAAAATAGGCCCCTCCGTCGACTCCGAGGAATCCCTCGTGAGTATATAAAAGGATGCCCCTATAAATCCCCGCCGCGAGGATAATTAAGAGGAGGAGGAATAGGGGGCGCGTGACGAGTTTCATGGGACTCCTTTTTTGCATTCCAGGTGGCTTTCTCCGGGGTATTATAGAGAATGCGGGAGGTGTTCCGGGGGTAGATCGTCGAGCCAGACCTCGAGGTAGCAGGGGCAGTCGTAGAAGTGATCATCGTGGTGGGGGCACCAGAAATCCAAGCAATATTCACAAACGCTCAGATCGTCGTAGGTTATGAGGCGCTCAACTGCGGGCTGGGGCACGACCCTCCGCCACGCCACCGTTATAAGCGGCCGCGCTTGCGGCGGAATGATTTGTCCCGATGGCTCCTCCAGTCTTTGGAGGGCTGTCCGAGTTTGCGCTTTTTATGGAGTTCAGAGGTTTTGTAAAAAGTCCCATCGGGTTTCATTAACCTATTTCGGACGTGGTAGTCGTCCATGATCTCGTCTATGGAGCGCTTGTCGCGGGGCGACACCTTGCTGACCCAGAACTTCTCGATCGCATCGTCGCTGGGCTTGGTTTCCATAAAGTCGGCAACCATCAGCTCAATGTCATCGGCAACTGCGGGCTTGTTTCCAATCTCGCGCTGCTGAAATCGGGGGGGGCCAAACCGGAAATCTTTGAATGTGGGCCCCAGCTGGGCGCTGGAGGGATATATCTCATCGCTGCCGTAATCGTGGAGGTCTTCTAACTTGCCCCGCCACCCCGCACCGAGGCGCTCTGGTGCCATGTGCCCCTCGCCAGTCCCCTTTGATGATCTCTGGTAAAAGGAAGGCCATTCCTTTCCAGTGAGCAGCACTTTTACGCTGAGAGGGAGGTCTTGATATAGCTCTTTCAAGTCCTTGTCGTCCGGGTTGTTCTCGGTGTCTTGATAAAGTTGAATGAGGTTGAAATAAGCCTCTTCTAAATCCGCCCCGAATTGTTTCTTATATCGAGCATCGCGTCTCATTAAATCGCGGTGATCAGACGTCCAGTCGTGCCAGTGTTGTCCCGGCGGGAACGCCTTTCCGTCGTAGTATCGATACTTGGTAAGATTATCCACGAGAATCTGGATGTCATCTTTAAATCCTTTCGGCGGCATTACATCCTCCCCCGGCTTGGCCGGAACTGGTTGCTCCGGGCGGCCGCGGGCTTGTAACCCGCAGCGTGCGCGGCACGTTGTATGGACTCGGCTTTTTTCCTTGTAGGGAAGGGCCCTTTAGACCCCCAATAATAGCCATCTGGTCTTTTATAGATGGGCATTCTTAAAAGTGCCTGTTACGCGGCATCCCGCCGCGAGCTTTCTTTTTGGGTTTCGCTTTAACGATCGGGGCGTCTGAAATTTTCCTACCTCTCAATAAAGCGTGTATTAACTTGCCTTCCTTTTTAGATATCTTTTTGCCATGCCTACCGCTACTGTCGATAGCGCTTTGTACCGCTTTATAGTTATATTCAGCCCCACCCATGTTCAACTCCTTTACATTTTCCAGGTCGGTTTATAGGGAATTCTTAAAAGTGCCTGTTACGCGGCATCCCGCCGCGAGCTTTCTTTTTGCGTTTCGCTTTCGGGGCGTCTGAAATTTTCTTCGCCTTTGGTAGTTCGTCTTTGAGGCGACCGCCGTCCCAATCTGTGAGGTCGTATCCGTCTTTGGCGTTCAGCTCATACCATTCCCGGATCGCGGTAGTGAGTGCCTCCTGCAGCGCAAAGGAAGCACCGGGCGAAAGATCGCCGGACACTGCGTCGGGAAAATGCTCCTTGACCATCGCGTCCCACAAGGCTATATAGGCTGTCTCAACAGCAAGGTCGAGCCTGACTTCCTGTCTTGTTAATGGATGTTCGGCGTATTGCCCGGGCTCTTGCTGCATTTTTGCCTCCTTACATTTTCCAGGTCGGTTTATAGGGAATTATACGCCAAGAAGAAAATGGGCGGGGAGGTAGAACATCCCCGCCGAAAATCTTAAGAAGGTTACCTCCCGAAGGGGCCCTTCCCTGCAAATCCTGCTGCGCCTAGACCCATCATTCCCACGCCCAAAAGTACCACGACAGCGTAGTAAACTAATGGCACGAGATCGTTCAGGCTTTGGGCTCCCGCGAAAGATCCGATCGCAGTCGATCCACCGCTTGCCGCCGCCTGTGCCAAGACTGTCGTCGATAGCACGAGTCCGACCACAATAGTGAGAACGCCTCCGATTATCGCGGCGATATTCTGCTGGGTGCCGCCTTTTACATCAAAGAACATATTTTCGGTTACCTCCTTTTAAGATTTACAAGCGAAAGAAGCGGGTGACCACCGCCATTATCGCCAAGACCCCGACCCCTATTCCTAGCAATAAAACCAAGAACACCGGGGTGCTAAAGAACTCGGCGAGGGCGCCAGTCGTCGCGGCTTGTGCTGTCCCCTGCAGCACATCCACCTGCGCTATTACTAGCACAACTGCTACAAGGGCAAGAACTAATCCGAGACCAACCGCTGCTCCACTCATACTGCGAATTGTGTATCAAGTTCAGCCTTGCCGGAATATTTACTCAAGGAGCACATATACTAAATTGAGTCGGCGATTATATATAATATTAAGAATGACAACCTCCACGCTCGGTATACCTCCGGGACTCACTGCACCCGACCTCGCAGAAGGAGTCCAGAGGGGATACTTCCGTCCCGAGGCTGGCCCGGAAGTATTGAAAGCATTCCGGAAGGCAATGGGCAACTCCTCCGATCGCCGTATGGGACGGCTGCTTGGTGTAAGGGGGGAGAACTATATCTGGCGCTGGAAGAAAGCAAAGCAACGAATATCCCAACTCTATCTCGGACGAATGATAATTCTCATCGTGGCAAGCCTTGTCGATGGAACGGATTTCTCTCAGGTAAAAGCGATCAATTGGGAGACAGGTGAGCCGGAGGTACAGGCAGGATATGAAAACGGAAATCTTCGTACTACGATCAAACGGCACTTACAGGGTGGCCTCGGCTCAGCCGGAGCCTCAATGGGCCAACCACCTCAGAGACCATTCTGGGAGACAGGCATACAGCCTGTTCCAAAAGCCGGAATTTCCCCAGAACAGGATTCAGAGGTACCGGACGATGGAGGAGGTAGCTGATGCTCCCCCCCGCAACCCGGAAAAGAAACGAGGGAAGAATATGATCGTGACGGAGGAGGGCAGCATATACCCCCTCTCTCCCCTAGATGCCAGCCTTACAGGGCCCGGTGACGGATTTAAGGTAAAAGACCACAAGAGCCTATATCAGACGGCCTACCAATACGCCGCGTCGAATGCCTCGTCGGACGATGGCCAGCAGCGCTGGCAGTCGATGGGATTTATGGCCCTCGTTGCGCTCACCGTATTTTTGGTGATGCTGATGGGCTTTATTGCAACCACGCAGATTTACTTAAACAAGGGAGGAGATAGCAATGGTGGCCTTGAGCCAGAGGTTTCAGTGGGGCAAACTATTCCGCCGAAATAAGTTTCCAGGTGATGAAAAGATCGAGAAACCGTCCCGGCAGATGCGGGAGCGGGAGCATTTTGTGCTGTTTGATCTTGATAACGAGCGAGCCCACCGGGGCTCTCTCCCATATGGCGAGTTATTGGCCGCGGTCGAACACGACTGCCGCTACGTGCCCTCGGGGGACAAGACGATAATCGCGGCGCCTTCTGTGGGGGCGGCATTCGGGGCCCTGCTGGGATTCGTGCCGGGATATATTTTGCAGGGGAACGCTCTGGGAGTTCTATTAGCCTTCCCGGGAGTATTTTTTGGGGCACTAGTCGGGATCGGTATTTTTTATCCTATGTTCCGGCGGCGGCCGCTTTGGATAATGGCCCGCAGCTCGGGGCAGGTATTTGGGGTCACGCACTCCCGGTTTAGGGATGCGGACATTCCCGACGTGGTTAAGACGCCAGAAATGGCATACGAGACCTCGGTGGCGAGGGACATCAAGGAAAGCCTGAAAGCGGGGCTGAGTAAGTTTCAAAAAGTCGCCCTCGGAATGCTAGTGACGCTACTGGTAGCTTGCCTCGTAGCGCTCTTTTTATTTGTCGGAGCCTTTGGCACAGGAGGGAAGTAACTTGCTGGAGAATATAAAGCACAAAATGGAGGCGATCGGGGGCTCCGTAAAGAAGCGCGACGATCGCTATCTTGTCCGAGATAACGAAACGCTGGAGAGGCTGGTTCTTAGCAGCACCACCCTCAAGCCAAACAAGTCGACGACGGGACATTCCCACGCGGACAGCGACGAGATTTATTTCTTTATTAGCGGGATCGGATCCATGACGCTGGGCAAGCGGGGCTTTCTCGTAGAGTCGGGAGACGTAGTGTTGGTCAAGGCCGGGGAATTTCACCGGGTGAAGAATAGTGACGATATTTTTCCCCTTTATTTTGTGTGTGTGTTTAATGGTAAAAGAGAGACAGGAGAGAAATAATGGCGAGCGAACAGCAGCCTTCGGAAAGTTATGACGGCGGCTACGAACATCAGCCGACGACCACCCCGGGAATTGGCGACCTTCTGGTCACCAATACCAACCAGACTGCCGACACCGTTGACAAGTTAATCACGACCTCGGACGACGCGGCTCAATTTATCCCCCGGGCAATTGTCACCCCGCAGGAACGAAAGCGCTTTGTCCGGATGGCAATCGCGGAGAGGTTTGTTGAATCGGGTGAGATGTCGGCGAAGGATCAGACATGGCTGGACTTGGCCTATTCCATCGCGCAGGGGGGCATGGGGCGGCGCCAAGCGGAGAATATTGCAATCGGCCGCCGGGATAGCCTGTTTCCGCAAGGGCGGGGCCGTAATAGGTTCCAGCAAGAGGACAAGACACTATGACGATAAATATGCTCCCAAAAGGCGACACCTCCCCCTTTAGAACTAAGGAGGGCCCCCGCGATATTAGTGTTCTGGACAGCAAGCCACAGGAAAAAATTATCCAGCCGCTCGCGATCCCGGGGCAGAAGAACTTCCAGCCCTTGGTGATCTTCTTTTATGGGCGACGCGGACAGGGGAAGACGCTGGCCATGACAGCCCTCGCGAAACTTATGTGGGCCCGCTATAAGTCTCAGAAAAAACACCGGGAAATCATGACGAATTACTGGACGGATTTCTCCCGCTCAGACCCCTATATTATCGACCGATTAAACGACTTCCCGGCTTGGGCGCGGGATGGGATGTTATGTATAGACGAGGTCAGCACAGCCTTCCCCTCGGCCCGGGCTATGGCAAATATTAACCTCCTCTTCACAAACTTCCTCACCCAGATTCGCAAGCGGGACGTGGAGGTAATGTTCACCACACAGTTTCCCTCTACGGTGTCTCATGGCTTGCTGATGCAGGTCGACCTGTTTGTTTTATGCGAAAAGGTTCAGGGGGGGCGCGGGGTCAAGTTGTATTGCTTTGACTATTGGGGGCAGTGGAGCGGGAAGTTTTGGAAGAAGAGGTGGCCGCCTTTGAAAGAAGAGGCGGACTGGAGTTGGACTCTTCACAATACAGACCGCATCTGGAACTCCTACTCGACCGGGGAGGTTATTGCGTCAATGTATTCCGAGACCCGGGATGATGTAATCGCTGAAAATTGGGACTTTGGTAACCCGGCCGACGAGTTGCCAAACATCGACATCGTCGCGGGTGATGGCCCGGTGGACTTGCTGATACGCCAGACGCTGCGGACGACCAATAAGATCGACCCCGATGGGTTGTGGGCCGCGGTCAGGGATAACGACCTTACAGCGGAGGTGGACTCTAAGGCGGGGCTTAAGGTTATCCTTACCAAGCACGACCTAATGCCAGTAACGATTGAGGGAAAGCAGTGGTTCGTTAAGGAAGGATCGTTATGAATACGCTCGCGCACATAAGCGCCCTTCCCGCGACCTTGTGGCTTTCAGTTTTTTGCTTTACTACTCTCGCCAACGATGCTCTCGGGGTAGCGATGATCGTGGTTTTTTTGTTTCTTATTCCCAAGACACTACTGGCTGCTTGGGAGGATTTAGATAGGGCAAGGGGGCGGAATGAATAACGACATATCACCACCTGGACTTCGCCTTTTCAGGCGTGGCAACATCCTTCGCTTGGCTTTTGTAGGGGTAATACTTTTTACACTTCTGGGAATGGCCGCCCCGAACCTTCTCGACCAAAAGTTCGCGAGGGTTTATGGCAGCGTCGGGGAGCCCGGCGATATGCTGTTACTCGTCCATTATGAGATCGAATATACCGGGTGCCCCCCAACGTGCCCGGCCGATCCCGCTAATGAAACCTTCCTCGCGATGTACAACGACGTGTCTCAGGGCTATGGCATAAAGGCCGCAACTCCTTATGTCTACGTCGCCTCGGGCTACGGCGAGGGCGCGATCTCCATTTATCTCGACGCTACTGAGGCGGCCGGGATAACGTGGGGGGACGCCGATACGTCCAAGATACTCGGAAATCCCTCCACTTTCAGTGCCCCCCCTGTTGATACAGAAACGATCGAATGGCGAGCCCAGACCGGAGCGGCAGCAACGCTCGCGGCGGACATTGCCTCTCTCGCCAGCGATTTAGAGGCGTCGGCAGCTTTTGCCTCCGTTGACTTGATAGACAGCGACATGCTGACTTCTGCGGGACAGGAATATTTTGAGGCCGTCATTCCCAATCTGGGAGTGTACGCCCCGACCCTGTTCTCCGGCGGGTTAAGCAACCCAGACTTCGTTGAGCGAGACTACGATATGTCCTACCGGGACGAACTTGATAACTTCTGGACTGGCACAGCGCTGGCAAATAGCTGGGATTCATCCGCAGCCTTTTTGGGCCTTCCGGTCATTTTCGTGCGGACGCTGGCCACGCTAATACTCGGGTCAGTTGCCGCTTGGTACATAATTCGAGTCACCGGGGAGTCGATGCTGGCTTTCCCGGTAATGGGAATATGTATCGCCGGGGGGACGATCATCAATTGGGTGCCCTTGCAGCTGACGGCGGTGATGGGATTTATGGGGATATTGATAATCGGATTTACTTTGTGGCTGAAGCGAGCTACTTAATACTGGCGGGAGCTTGGGCGTGTGCAATAGCAGCGACAATATGGGACATAAAAAAGGGGATAATTCCCAACAAGGTAACCTTCCCTCTTTTTGTACTTGCCCTTCTTATAGGGGCAAAGAATGGAAACTGGAGCGATCCATTGATCTACGGCGCCGCATCTTTTGCGGTATTGCTGATCTTTCGCAAATTATTCAGAGGCGTGGGTGGAGGGGACGTGAAATTAGCAGCCGGGCTTGGCGCCCTGCTCGGATTTCCCCAGATTCTCCTCGCGGGGGCCCTAGCCTTCACAATAGCGCCAATTTTTGCCGGAATAGCGAGACAGCATGAGATCAAGATGGCTCCATATATGGTCGGCAGTAGTTTCGTCGCGCTTTGGGCCTTGTAGGGGGCCTCTAGGCGTGGGGAGGAGGTTCTGATGTTATGGTATGGGGCCATCTTTTTATTTGTAACAGGCACGATGTTCAGTTTCATGATGGACGGGGTCTCCGGGTTGCAAGCGACAAACTTGTCCGCGTCGGTTACAGCGACCTCCCAATATATCCCTGTGACCTCGGTGACTGGCTTTAAAGATGCCGACGTCCGCCTTATGGTCGGAAATGAGGAGATGAGCTACACCTCCCTCAATACTGCCCCCGGGACTTGCGGGACTGAATCCCCCCCCTGCTTTGATACAGGTATCCTCGGCCGGGGCTACAATGACACGACCGCTGCGGCTCACTCGGTAGGGGCCCGCGCCTATTCGGAATCGACTGGCCTATTGAATGAGATGGTCGCCTTCCGGACAGGGGAGATCGGTACGGCGGTCGGGACGATTACGTTTCCGATAACAGCCGCCAAAGCTTTCGGGAAATTCATGGCAAAGTGCGTCATGTGGGATTACTCGTTTCTGGAGGGGAATGGGATATATATAAAGATGGTCTTTTTGTATCCGCTTTCCGGGATGATGGTTTTAGCTTTTGCGCGGCTATTTAGCCAGATGATCGGCTTTTTACTTGGGAGGGTTTGATATGCGAAAAGGCAAGGCAGAGGCGACCTGGAAACATCTAAAACGCTACTTCCCGCTCCTCGTCCTACTCAGTATCCTTCCGATCCTACTGGCCGCGGATATTTCCGGGGCTACTCTAAAAGCTCCGTTTACGATCGAGAACGTGGGATCGACTGACGCGATGGG
>Ga0310344_10000960_pt1 | contig 22258 bp, 24 predicted proteins | sample HC15DNA20200_MG_FD_203801 | JGI IMG/M metagenome (GOLD analysis project Ga0310344, IMG submission 203801) | Marine microbial communities from station ALOHA, North Pacific Subtropical Gyre - HC15-DNA-20-200_MG | ecosystem: Environmental > Aquatic > Marine > Oceanic | place: Pacific Ocean: North... | reverse complement strand
CAGTGGAAGTGATTTTGTATGTTTTAGCTATCATCCGGTTAAGAATTTAGCAATGCCAACTGGTGGTTCAATTACAATTAATCATCCAAATTATAAAAAAATGGAAAAAGAATTGAAATCAAAACGATGGTGTGGAATTTCAAATAGAGTGAATACCGATTATGACGTAGATAAAATTGGTTGGAATTTTTATATGAATGAAATATCTGCTGCAATTGGTTTATCTCAATTAAAAAAATTAAATAAATTAAATAATAAAAGGAAAAAAATTGCAAAGACCTATGAAAAAGAATTGACGGTTTTAAAGAAAATGCCATTTTTAGAAGATTGTTCCTATCATTTGTACTGGATTTGTGTTAAGAATAGAGATTCTTTTAGAAAAAAACTCTTTGAAAAAGGGATTGAAACAGGTACACATTACAAACCAATTCATAAAATGTCATTTTATAAAAAATCAATTAAACTTCCAGTTACAGAAGAAGTAGGTAAGAGCATTGTGACAATACCCATGCATCCAAATCTTACTGAATACGAGATAGACAAAGTTATTACAAATGTAAACAAAATCGCATGAACATGTTAAAAGGAAAAATCATTAGTTTAAGAAAAGTAAAATTTGAAGATCTTAAATTTTTAAGAGATTGGAGAAATACACCAGCAATTTGGGAAAATAATACACAATTCATACTTTTAAATTTGAAACAACAAAATTCATGGTTCAAAAAAATTAATGACAATATTTCGAAAGAAAGAATGTTTACTGTAATCGATGGGAAACAAAATCCTATAGGAATCTGCGGTCTTGTTCAAATTGATGAAGATAATAGAAATGCAAAAGTTGCAATAATTATTGGAAATACAAAAAACCATTCAAAAGGAATTGGAACAGAAAGTTTGAATTTACTGTTAGAATATGGATTTAAAGAATTAAAAATTCATAGAATTGATGCAGAAGTAATTGAATATAATAAAAAATCCCTAAATTTTTTCAAAAAATTAGGTTTTAAACAAGAAGTAGTGATGAGAGATTATATTTTTAGAAATGGAAAATGGTGGAATCTATTTATTTTTTCAAAAATATCTAGCGTTAAATGACATAATTAATTTTTATTCCATCACCTGTTAGGATTTTTCTTTTTGAGATTTTTCCATTTATTTTTTTGATATCAATAGCATCTGCACCTCGACTTCTTTTTCCAGGTCGGAGTAATTCAAAATTTTTCTCAAATTCTAATTTATCACCTTTATTGATGGTTTTTGTTGCTTGAATAGATCGTGTAGCAAATTTTTCTAGTTCTTTCTCAATTTTTTCTATGGTTTTGATGCCAGTTCCTTTTGCAGCATCAGCATTTCTAATAGCAGATACTAATTTTACTAATTCACTAGGTTCTATTGCAAAAGCATGATCTGGACCTGCAAATTTTCTATTTAATGTAAAATGCTTTTCAACTATTGTAGCTCCATATCCAACAGCCAATAATGGTGCAACAAAAGGATCAATACTATGATCGGAAAAACCTACTGGAACGTTAAATTTTTCTTTTAATTTTGGTATAGAAGATAGATTTAAAGAATTTACAGGTGCAGGATATGATGCAGTACATTGTAAAAGAAAGATTTGTTTTGCGCCATATTTTTTTAAGATTTTAATTGCATATGAGATTTTTTCGTATGTTGCAGCACCAGTAGATACAATAATTGGTTTATTTGTTTTAGCCAGAAATTTAAGTAAAGAAAGATGGTTAATTTCATATGATGCGACTTTGTGAATTTTAACAAATTTATTCACTGCTTTTGCATCTGATACTGAAAAGGGAGTTGACATGAATTGTATTTTTTGTTTTTGACAATAATTTTTTAATTCACTCAGCACACTGTGTGGCATTGAAAACTCTTCAAATATTTGATTAATTGATTTGGTTATACCAGATTTTGAGAGATAATTACTACTTCCAGCATTAGGTACGTAGACTTTTTCTGCAGAATATGTTTGAAATTTTATTGCATCAGCACCAGAGCTTTTAGCAATAAGTATCATTTTTTTTGCACGTATGATACTTGTTTTAAGATCTTTAGTTTTCCAATTTGAACCAGCTTCTGCAATTACAAAAGTATGATTTTTATCATTTAGAAATTTTGCAGAAGATGATCTCATATCATAATAAACCCAAATTATCAATATTATTTTTTAACTCATCATCTGTTAACCGTTCAGTATTATTTGATGAATAAGTTTCAATTCCATCAAATTTCTTGATTCCAGGATAGTTTGTATTGAGATATTCATCATTATATTGCCAATTTAGAATCATGTATAGATTTTCAAATTCCCATGAATAACGCATTTCATCAAAATTGATTAGTAATTCATGGAGTTTTTCTCCGGGTCTTATTCCAATAATTTTTTCATTTTTAGTTTCTGCCATTTGGGATAATACGTTATAGATTTGTTCTAAAGAATATGATTTTAGTTTAGGAATAAAAATTTCAGTTCCATTTCCAATTTCTGTAGCTTTCAAAATAAAATCTAGTGCTTGATCCATAGTGATACTAAATCGAGTCATATTTTTGTTAGTGATAGTTATTTCTTCTTTCTTTTTTATTTGTTCAATAAATCTTGGAATCACTGAGCCGCTACTTGCAAAAACATTACCATATCTTACAGCAAAGAATTTTGTTGGATGTATTTTTGGATTTGAGTATTGTTGTGCATTAACAAATAATTTTTCCATAAGAAGTTTAGTTGCGCCATATGTGTTTAGAGGAGAAACTGCTTTGTCAGTACCAATACAAACTGCTTTTTCGACATCATTAGCTAAACATGCCTCAATGACGTTTTGTGAGCCTTGAACATTGGTTTTCACAGCCTCAAATGGATTATACTCAACTTTAGGGACATGTTTTAGAGCTGCAGCATGAAATACGATATCAACTTCTTCGGTTGCTCTAATGAGTCTTTTCTCATCTCTGATATCGCCAATAAGAAATCTCAGTCTATCATCGTTCAATTCAGATTCCATAGAGATTTGTTTATACTCATTTCTACTAAAAATTCGAATTTGTTCTACATCTAATGAAAGAAGTCTTTTTGTGAGAGCAGTTCCTAATGAACCAGTTCCTCCAGTTATAAGAATTTTTTTTCCTTTAAACATACTATTCAATTTTTTATTCCCTTTTAGAATTTACTGTTGATTTTTCTGAACACGTATTGCAATATTCAATTACTTTTGTTAATTCTGATAAAATGAATTAGGGAACGTTTAAAACTGTTTTACAGAGATTTGGGATGTGCTTGATTTTTCTATCAATTTGCCAGCATCTATGGAAAGGCTGATGGAATTATCACAAGATTTTGAAAATCTTCCTAAATATTTACCAGATCAGCTAAAATCAGTCAAAATATTAGAGCAAAAAGATAACGAAACAAAAACTGAAGAAACCATCGTGTTTTCAACTGTAATTAGAAAAGAGATTATTCAAGAAGCTATTCATAAAAAGAAAGACGGCAATGAATTAGTTACAGAAATAATTTCAGGACCTGCAAAAGGTACAAGAATTGATACAAAATTTTCAAAAACAGATACAGGTACAAATATTTCATTTAGTATTGATCTAAAATTACAATTGAAAGCTAAAATTTTGCAGCCATTAATAAAAAAATATTATAAAGTAATTTTAACATCAGTTCTTTATAGAATGAATAATGAGATACTGGAGAATAATTAGATATGGAGAATTTTGATGAAATTTGTAACTGGGATAATCTTTTTGCACAATCAGAGACATTCAAAAATAATAAACCATTCAAATATGCATTTGTTGAAGAGATCTTTAAACGAGATTTCTATGAAAAACTATTTGAAAATTATCCAGAATATGATAAAAATGATGAGAGTTGGTCTACTAGTACTGAATTTTCAAAACATCAGTTTTATCGTGGTTGGGGGAAATATGATTCAGGGTACTATGCAGGAAAAGAACCGGATTCAAAATTAAGTCCCGAATGGAATAAATTCTATCGTTTTTTACATTCAGATAAATTTTTGAATGAACTGAAGAAATTTTCACAAGTATCAATAGATAGAATGAAAACATTTAGGTTTGTACTTTATCATAAGGGAGGATTTCAATTACCACATATTCATAATGACGGTCCATCAACATTGATAGTTTTCTTTAACTTTTCAAAAGGATGGGAAAAAGGTGATCCGGGTGGTACGTATGTTGCATCAGAAATGGATGAATCAAAAATTATGTTTGAGCCGCATAATTTAGACAATACAATGGTAATTCTTCAAGATGGACCGTATTCTGCACATGGTGCTAGATATATCACTAAAGATGTAAAAAGAAAAGCCATACAAATTTACTTCGAAGGATACTCAGAAGAAACAGGTTGGACAGGAAAAGGATTTGAAACTGTCAAGCCCGAAGTTGAAGAATTATAAGGAAATTTTTTAAATGAACATTGATTATTTGTCAATTAACCCAATTCCAACTTTAAATTTTGGATGCCAAACTCCATGATTGTCTTGTTCAAATAATTCAGGATTGTACCATTTGTCTAGAATTTTATAAAATTCACTCACAGACATTTTTGTGAATTCACAAAACTTTTCTACTGTTCCTTGATCAAGTTTACCATCGTACTCTTCGATATATGGGATCATCTCTTCTCTAGTTTTTAATCCATATCTAATCCATCTAGACGCAATATCAGTAGCAATTGAATGCCCGAATTTTGGGTATTTTAGAAATGGATTAAACAAGTACCCTATAGAGTCTATTTGATCATAATTATCAACTGAACCTTCTCTTTGATATTCATGACCTAAGTGTTTGAATCCCCAACGTTTTGCTATTTCATAATTATTATGTGAATTCCAAGGTACAAAATAACTCAAATAGATCATTTCCAAACCAGAGTTTTGAATTTCTTCTGGTTCCGGTTGTTTTACTGAATTAAGTTCTTGTTCAGTTAAGATTCCATCTTCAAACCATTTTTCCCACACTGGTTTTACAACATCATTTTTTGATTGTAATGTTGCATGGGATGTTTCAGAATCATGTTCACCACCATACATGTAATTGATATCTTCTCCATAAATTAACAATTTAACACCTAATTTCTGTGCAATTTTAACAGGGAATGCATAGATACTTGCGTCTAGATACCATCCAGGAGAACCAATATCCTCAAAAGATTTTCGTAACATTTTACGAGCTACTTTTCTATTTGGAACAGACATTATCATATCACAACCAAATTCATCGGAGAGATTTTCTAGATTTTTTCTTCCCGTATCAGTCCAATCAAGATTTCCAGTAGTAATTAAAACTGGATTCATTTTGAGTTTTTCTTTGATTATGTATGTTTGAAAATGAGAATCTTTTCCACCAGATACAGCGATTGCACAATCATAATCATTTCCATTTTTTCCTCGGTACTTATCACAGAGAGCCTCTAATTCTTTCCATCTTTTTTCCCAATCAGTGTTTTTTTGTTGTTCAAAATGTATACAGGCATAACAAACTCCATTAGAATCAAATTTCAGTCCAGGTCGAGTATCAGGCATGAGGCATTTCTTACAATATTTCAATATAATGAGATTTTATTAGATGTATATCAATTTCACTATAATATAGCTAAGATGTTTCAAAATGAAAAGATAACAATATTATTTAATTAAAAAAAAAAACTAATGCATTGATTAGAGTATACACAAAGACACGTCATATTGAAAAAATTAAAAAATTTTTAGATTCACAAAATTTAGAACATGAGATATTTACAACAATTAATCCACCAGATTCAGAACATGAGTTTGAAGATTTTGATCTAGGAGTCTCATATTGCTATCCAAGAAAGGTTACAGAACCATTGTTATCAATACCACCAAAAGGATTTGTAAATTATCATCCAGGACCGCTTCCAAAATATAAAGGACCAAAAGAATCAACTGATGCAATAAATAATAAAGAAATGAACTGGGGAGTTACGGTTCATCAGATGGATGAAAATTACGATACGGGTCCAATAATAGAAGTCTTAGATATTAAATTAAATGAACCACCAACTTCTACGACAGAGCTGGGTGCGGTTTCACATTATTTTCTATTTATTTTATTTAAAAATACAATAAATAAAATATATAATTCTGAAATTTAATATGTAATTTGTTTTTGGAGTAATTTTTTATTTAATGGTATATTTTCTAATACTTTAACAATTTTCTTTGTGGAATTTCCATTACCATAAATTCTTGATATTTTTTTTGGTTTTGAGTTTAATGATTTTTTGATTGCTGATTCTATTTTAGATGAAACAAATTCTTTCACATTAGTAACATTTTTTCCATGTTCTCTACCTTGTTGCCTAATTCCAATATTTACAACGTGAGTATCAAAATAACTACATTCAATCATTCCACTACTAGAGTTACCCACTAAAACTCCACAATTTTTTAGCATTCCTAAATAATCTTCTCTGGGTATAGAAGGAAAAAGATGTATGAAAGTAAAGTTTTTAGAAAATTTTTCAAGTTGTTTAATTATTTTTTTGTTGCCAGCATCAGAATTTGGGTAGATGGCAATAGTATTATGATTTAGATTAGATATTGCAGTAAGTGTTGAGATTATTTGTTTTTCACTTTCTTTATGTTGAGATGTAACTGGATGTTGTAGTAATAGAATTTCATTTCCGGTAAATTTAATTCCATATTTTTTCTCTAATGTATTTTTTGTAGAGATTTTTCCATTTTTAATTTCATCAATTCCTGGAGATCCAGTGAAAAATACATGAGACGGGTTTTCACCCATCTGAATAATTCTCTCCATACTTTGTTTAGATACAGCAAAGTGAATGTTTGATATCTTAGTAATTGCATGTCGGATGTATTCATCAATATTTCCCTTAGTTTTGTCACCACCATGAATATGAGCATTAGGAATATTCATGTGTGAAGCAGCAATAGCTGAAGCAAATACCTCATCACGATCACCAAGAATTAGATTAATGTCCGGCTTCATTTTTTTAAAGATTTTTGAAAAATTAATTATTCCATGTCCTAGTGTAGTAGCCATATCATACGGTTCATCTTTTTTTGGAATCATTTCAAATTTAGATGAGATTTTGAAGCCTTCTTTTTTGATAATATCAATAGTATTACCATGTTTCTTTGACAAATGCATCCCAGTTACAATTAGAATTAACTCAAGATTTGGATTTTTTTTAATTTCATTAAGAATAGGGCGTAATAGGCCATATTCTGCACGTGTTCCAGTTGTAACAGATATTTTTCGTTTCATAGACGATATAAAATATCGATATTGTTAAAACCTTCTTACAAATTATTTCCATTCAGAAAATAGATATTTACTTTCATGTAAAATGATAGAATATATTAAATTAGAAAATAAAATTAGGAAGTAGAAATGGTTTTCATAACAGCCGAAATAGGAGTGAATTGGAATGGAGATTTTAAATTAGTTAGACAAATGATGGAAGATGCAAAAAACTCAGGTTGTAACGCAGTAAAATTCCAATCTTTTAATGAAGAAGTTCTAAAAGACAATCCTCTAAAAAATAGATTATTGAAAACAGCAATTTCTCAAGAAAATATTAAAGAAATTGACTCTATCTCTAAAGATGTAGGTATTGAATGGTATTGTACACCCATGTATCATCAAGCAGTTGATTTTTTAGAACCATTTGTAAATAGATATAAAATTAGGAATATGGATAGTGAAGTTTTACATAAAAATGAAACTTCAAAACTTTTAGACAAGGTGTTAGATTCTGGAAAAGAGGTAATCATAAGTTCTGAAATGAATCCAAAGGAACTCGGATACTATGAAAATGAAAATATTAAATGGTTATACGTTGTGCCAAAATATCCATGTGAATTAGAGGATATTGATTTTTCAATGATAGAAGATTATGATGGTTATTCGAATCATTGTCTAAATATCATAGCACCTATTGCGGCCGTGATACTAGGAGCAGATATGATAGAGATCCATACAACATTAGATAAGAAAGGGGATTATGTAGATAATTCAGTTAGTTTTGAAAAAAATGATTTATCTAATTTGGTAAATTCAGTTAGAGATATAGAAAGAATTAGGAGATAGAGTTTTCTAAGAGATTATTAAAAAATAATAGAATGAAACCAATTTGTCTTATAGCTGCACGAAAGAATTCAAAAGGTGTTCCAGGTAAGAATATAAAATTATTTTTAAAAAAACCATTAATTGCACATGCAATTAGATCATCAATCAGATCAAAGGATTTTCAAACAGTAGTAGTATCAACTGATGATAAGAAAATTGCAAACATAGCAAAGAAATATGGTGCAGAAGTACCTTTCATTAGACCAAAAAAAATATCTTCAGATTCATCATCTATGGATGATGTAATATTACATACAATTCAAGAATTAAAGTCAATTGGATATGAATTTGACATATTAGTAAATAGAGATTGTACAGCTCCATTTGTAAAAAATTCAGATATAAGAGGATCAATTCAATTATTACGTAAAAAGAAATGCGACTCGGTTGTAGCTGCATACAAGACTCATTTAAATCCATATTTCAATATGATGGAATTAAATAGTAAGTTTTTAGAATTTAGTAAAAAAACAAAAAGGAATATTAAATCTAGACAATCTGCGCCCGTGGTATATCAATTAACAAGTTTTCAGACCATAAACGTAAAACAGTTTTTAAAAAATAAAAAAATCTATACACCAAAGGTATTACCATTTGAAATAAAAGCTGAAAATGGATTAATGATTGATACACCTTATGAATTTACAATAGCAGAATGTTTAGGAAAAACAGTTTTTAAAAAAATGTTCCTATAGAGCGGTCCATCCGCCGTCAATAACCAGATTTGAACCAGTCATGTAGGAGGAAGCATTAGAGATTAGAAATAATATTGCAGCATTGTACTCATCTGGATTTGCCATTCTATTCAAAATAGTTCGTTCAGAATATTTCTTTACAAAATTAGATGAATGGTTATGTTTGTCAAATACACCTCCAGGGGTTAGAGTGTTTACACGAATATTTTTTGTACGCCAATATGATGCCAAATATCTAGTGAGATTTAATATTGCAGCTTTTGTTGCAGCGTAGGAAGCAGGAAGATTAAGTCCAGTTTTACCATAAATTCTTTGATCAGGTGCAATTAGACCATAGTGAGATGCAATATTTACGATAACACCATTTTTTTGTTTTGCCATTTGGCGACCAAATTCCTGAGAACATAAAAATACTCCAGTAAGATTAACAGAAAGGGTTTGATTCCATAGTTCGATTGGGAATTCTTCAAATGACATATCATAAGATTTTGTTTGTTTCTTTGCAAATTTTGATGTAAACCCAGCATTATTTATCAAGCCATCAATTTTTTTATAATCTAAGATTATTTCTTTTGAGATTTTTTTAATCTCATTTTTATTTGAAATGTCAGCAGTGTATGATTTACAATTTGTACAATATTTTTTTTTAATTTGTTTTTCTAGTTTTTCATTAGATTTTTTTTCAAGATCTATTAGTATTAGATTTGCACCTGCAGCACTCAAAAAATTTGAATATTGTGAACCTAAAGTTCCAGATGAGCCAGTAATAACAATATTTTTATTTTTAATATCAAATGTTTTTGAAATTTGATTCATGAGAAAAATTCTCACCTATTGTTAAAGAAGATATCTATTATTTTCTAATATTGAATGTTACTAATCAATGATATTTTTTGTTTATATATGGATTAAAAAGAGAAAGACCGTTGAGAGTTTTAATCACAGGCGGTGCAGGATATCTGGGGTCAGTACTTTCTAGAAAACTTCTTGCAAAAGATTACAAAGTTCGAGTGATGGATACATTATGGTATGGTAGTGAGTCAATAGACGGATTATTACAAGATAATAATTTCGAATTAGTAAAAGAGGACATACGTAATCTAGTACCTACAGTAAAATCTATGATCGATGTTGATGCAGTAATTCATCTTGCTTCAATTGTTGGAATGCCTGCATCAAGTATAGAACCAAGAACTAGTGAAGAGATTAATTACTTAGCAACAAAGAATATTTCTGAATTATGTCAATTACACGATATTGAAACATATATTTTTGCAAGTACATGTTCAGTTTATGGATATCAACCTGATAAGATCATTAATGAAAAATCTCGTGTAGATCCACTAGATTTTTATGCAAAACAGAAATATCTATCTGAACGTGCAACGGGATGGTTAAATCGTTCTCCAACAATTTACAGATTTGGAACATTATTTGGATTATCACCTCGTATGCGATTTGATCTTGTGATAAATCTCTTCATTGCACAGGCATTAAATGATGGAAAGATAACAGTTTTTGGAGGAAAGCAAGAGAGACCATTTTTGCACGTCTCAGATGCAGCCGACGCTTTAATCTTTGGTATAGAAAAAAATCTGACAGGCACATATAATGTAATTTCAGAGAATATGACTATTTTACAAGCTGCAGAAGAAATTAAAAAAATGACAGGTTGTGAAATTGAGATAACAGAAGAAAACGAAGATAATAGAAGTTATAATGTATCTGCGGAGAAAATAAAACAGGTAGGTTTCTCTCCATCAAAAACATTGATTGATAGTATTAAGGAGATAAAAGATGCATTTGAAGATAAAAAGATTAAGAATTTCAATGATCCAAAACATAATAATTATAAATTTCTGTACAGTTCAAAAGAAATTCAAAAGGAAGTTTTTATCGAAGGAATATCTGGTTCATTAGATGTTCCATAATGCAGTAATTATGAAATTGATTCAAAAAATTCATCTATTGTTGAGACAATGAGATTTTTTTCTTCTAGAGTCATATTTGGAAACATTGGAAGAGTTAGAATTTTCGAAGATATTTCTTCAGTTACAGGCAACATTCCATGTTTTAAATTGAATTTTTGCATATAGAATTTTGTTAGATGTATAGGTGAAAAGTAAATTTTTGAGAAAATTCCATTTTCAGTTAGAAATCCTTGCAATTTATCTCGAATTTCATTTGTCTTGAGTTTAATTGTATACATCTGATAAATATGATCAGAGCCAGATTTAGGAATAGGAACCTCAATTTCAGAATGTTTTGAGATTCTAGATGATAGATAATTGGCATTATCTTTTCTCATTTTGATAATTTTTGGTAATTTTGACAATTGTGCCAATCCCAACGCAGCAGACATTGTTGGCATTCTCCAGTTATAACCAATATTTACATAATCAGAAATATTTGGATTTTCAAAATAATTTTGGACGTCAATTCTTCCATGAGAGCGAATTAATTTTAATTTTTCATAAATTTCTTCAGAATCAGTAACAACTGCACCTCCTTCTCCAGTGGTCATCACTTTATTTCCTGTAAAGCTAAAAATTGCACAATCTGAATGAGTACCTACCATTTTTCCATTGATTGCACAACCTAAACTTTCGGCAGCGTCTTCAATTAACAGTAGGTCATTTTTTGTTGTTATATCATTAATTTCATGTATTTTACATGATTGCCCAGAATAATCCATTGGCATAATTGCTTTAGTTTTAGTTGTGATTTTTTGTTCCAACAAACTTGCATCTAACCCAAAATTATCTTTTTCAATATCAGAGAATATAGGAGTTCCATTAACAAATAAAACAGAATTAGCTGTAGAGATAAAAGAGAACGATGGCACTATAACTTCATCATTAATACCAATTCCAAAAGCTTGTAGTGCAGCATGTAAACCAGATGTTCCAGAATTAAATGTGACACAAAATTTTTTTCCAACAAATGAACCTAATTCAGCTTCAAATTGTTCAATTTCAGGTCCAATTGCCCAACTTTTTCCTCTTTTTATAACATCATTAACATGCCGTAAATCTTCATCGTCTGTGAAAATTTTATAGAGAGGTACTTTCCAATCAGTCATATAATCATCATTCAGTATGAATTTAAAATTCTTGCTAGTTCTTCAGATGCGTAACCAGGATTAGATAGATACCGATTCACATGTTTAGTACCATTTTGTATTAATCTTGATTGAAGTTCTTTATCAAAAAGAAGTTTTTTAATATTTTTTTCTAAATCATCAGAGTCTTTTATTGATAAAACTGATTTATCTTTTTCAAATTCAAATTCATAAGTACGATCATAAAGAGAGATATTCATTATTGGTTTTTTAAGAATTAAACCTTCTAACAAAACTGTTGATGGAAATAGTTCAGGAAAGATATTTATCAATACATCACATGATTGAATTTCATTAATTATAGGAGTTGATTGTTTTATAGGAATATCAGCATCAATTTTTTGTATTAGTTTTTTTAAATATAGATTATTTTTTTGTTGACTAGGATGTAATTTTACAATAATAGAAACATCTGGAATTTGTTTTATAATGGAAAATAATTTTTTAAAAAGTATTTCATATTTCATAAAAGAATTAGTATCATAAACAGCATTTGGTTCGTCAAACTGACCAGGAGTAATTAGTACTGTTTTTTTAGATGTTTCATGGCATGAGTTTTTTTTGAAAAATGCATCATGCCTTGAACTGCCTACCATCAAAATTCTTTCTTCTGGGATGGAATGTTGGTTAATTAGATATTCTTTTTGTATATTTCCCCACAATGCAATTTTATCTTTAAAAAGAGAATACATATTGCTTATGTCAAATTTTGACAATTCGGGAACATAATTAGTAAATCCATGTTCTAAAAGAATTGAAGGAGTTTTTCCATTTTGTTCAAGTATAGATTTTTCAGTTTCACCTATCACGTTTAGTGAAAGAATACATGATAAATTAATTGAAGTCGATATTTTTTTGGCAAATAATATTAGTTTTACATAATCCTCCAAACGACGTTGGTAAGTTTGTAGAAGTATATCTTTTATTATATTCCAAATAGAACAATCTTCAATTTCAAATATTTTTAAAAGTAAATCAGATTTAGCCCAAATTTTATTTAAATTTAGTAAATATTTTTTTGTGTTTTTTATAACTAATTTTTTTTCAGAATTAGAAAGAAAATAGTCAGGAGTTACTATTGAGCAATTAAAATTCTTTAGCAATTTTAGAGAATTAAGATCAGTGAATGCAGGACGACGCATATTTACCAAAATAATATTTTTATCAGATTTCAGATTTTTAAATAAATCCAAATATTGTTCAAAATTGAATTCTAAGAATAAAATTGATTTCTTTGAATTATTTGGATTAAACCAAAGATTACTTCCTTTTCCAACAAATGATTCAAACGTACCTTTAATTTTTTTATATGTATTTCGTGAAAGAGTAACAGGAACTTTATGGCCTAAGATTGATAATGGTATTGAATATTTTTCAAAAGGGATAGCAAAATCATGATGTGTATTTGAAATTTGAATGATTTTGCAGTTATCTTTTATAATTGAGTTTATCATTGTGGATAGATGTTTATTTGTACAAATTTCAGTAAAATGAAATTTTTCTAGAATTCTTTTTACTATTACAAAAGAATGAATTTCACGAATAAGTAAATGATGTAGTTCGGCAGTATCAAATATTCCTAAGAGATTTGTTCCTTCAAGTTCCATAATTTCTAAAACTGGGTCTTTTTTATACCAATCATAAAGTGATGTAGTATATTCATAAATTTTTGAATGATCGTCTTGAGTGAGATATTCGTCAGCAATTTTAAAATCATGTTTTTTATTTTTCAAGAAATTATAAACATCAATGTTAAATGAAAAAATTACATATTCATTATCTAATAAGATATTTTCATCAAGTTTTTCATAATCTTGAATACTTTCTAGAAAAATAGCTTTAGTTTGCAATATAATTTTTCAATATATCAGGATTATAAGATACACTATTAACAACTAAATATCAAAGTCATTAATCATTTAATCCATTTTTTCCAATCATAGTCAGAGAAAGTTAGATTTTCCATTTCATTATCGTTTGGTCTCCATGCAATATCTGCTAATGCCAGAACACGAGAAATTCCATCAGAGATATTGACATGTGCAGATGGCATATTTTTAGGAACAAATACCATCACGCCATTTTCAGGATTAGATTCAATTTCAGAATAAGTTCCATCTTTATTTTTAATAATAAAAATTACATTTCCATGAATGCAAGAAAAGTAACTATTTCTTTTTGTATGTGTGTGTGGACCTTTAATTTCATTGGGATTAACTGAACTAACATAAACCATTTTAGGATTATTTGTAATAATATTATCATAATCACGCCAGATTACAGTGAGAGATCCGTTAACATGTGAATCTTTAATATCTTTTGTTGGGTGTGTTTCAAGATTGATGCCATAATCTTGTGAATCCATGATTTTAATGAATGAATCAACGAATAAAAGTTTAGATTGATTTCAACTGAAGCTACTATTAGATCTAACATTTTATTAACATTGAAGATTTCCGTGTTGATATGAAATTACTTGTAACTGGGGGATTAGGATTCATTGGCAGTAATTTTATCATGCATGTATTAAAAAAATATACTGATTTTGAAATTATCAATCTAGATGCAGAAATTGATGGCTCAAATCATGATAATTTAAAAGATTTAGAAAAATCGAATCTATATAGATTTGTTAAAGGAAACATAACAAATAGGAAATTACTTGATGAAATTATTCCTGATGTAGATTGTGTAATAAATTTTGCAGCAGAAAGTCATGTTGATAGAAGTATTGCAAATCCAAATCCATTTTTGATTTCAAATTTTAGAGGAGTTTTTACAATTTTAGAAGCACTCAAAGGTAAAAATAAAAAATTTATTCAGATATCAACAGATGAAGTATTTGGAACAATAAAAGAAGGTAGTGCTACAGAAATCACACGTTTTAATCCATCTAGTCCTTATGCTGCAACAAAAGCCTCTGCAGAATTATTAATTAATTCGTATGTAATAACATACAAAATTGATGCAATGATAACTAGATGTACTAACAATTATGGTCCACGTCAATTTTTTGAAAAATTAATTCCAAAAGCTATTTCACTATCTACTAATGATAAAACCATTCCAATATATGGAAATGGAAAAAGCATAAGAGATTGGATTTTTGTTGATGATCACTGTGAAGCAATAATGTCAGTTTTAAAAAATGGAAAATCTGGTGAAAGTTACAATATTTCTGCAGCAAATGAAATTGACAATCTAGAGGTTGTTTATCGAATATTGAAAATTCTTAATAAATCAGAAAAATTAATAAAATTTGTTTCATCTAGACCTGGAGAGGATACTAGGTATAGTTTAGATTCAACAAAGATTCGTAGAGAGTTAGGTTGGGAACCAAAGATTTCTTTTGATGAAGGAATTAAGAAAACAATTGAGTGGTATCAAGAAAATAAAGAATGGGGTGGAAATACATCAAATGAAGTTTATAGTGAAACTCCATGGGAAAATAAGAGTTGAGATAATAATATGAAAGGAATTATTTTACATGGAGGACATGGTACTCGTTTAAGACCATTAACACATACAGGCCCAAAACAGCTTTTACCTATTGCCAATAAACCAATGTCTCAGTTTTGTTTAGAAGCTATATCTGAAACAGGTATATCAGATATTGCAATAATTATTGGAGGTGTAGGCTCTAACAAAGTACGTGAATATTATGGTGATGGGGAAAAATTTGGTGTAAAAATAACTTACATTGAACAAGATGAACCTAAAGGAATAGCACATGCAATTAGATTATGTAAAGAGTTCATTAACAATGAAAAGTTTCTTGTTTTTCTGGGAGATAATATCATACAAAGATCTATTATTGATTTTGTGGAAAATTTCAAAAATTCAGATTATGATGCTACAGTTTTACTATGTAAGGTTGATAATCCTTCAAGATTTGGAATTGCAGATGTGGAAAATGATAAAATTACAAAAATTATGGAAAAACCAAAGAATCCTAAATCAGATCTTGCAGTAACTGGAATTTATCTATTAACTCCAAAGATTTTTGAAATCATCGATAATTTGAAACCATCATGGAGAAATGAATTAGAAATTACAGATGCTCTAGATAAATTATTGAAAGAAAACAATAACATAAGTTTTGAAATAATTACAGATTATTGGAAAGATACTGGTACTCCAGAAGATATTATTCATGCTAATGGAGAAATTTTAAAAAAACAATTTGATGATGGAAAAGTTTCTGATAAAGAAGATCCAGATATCATATGTGGAGAAGGTAGCAAAATCGAATCAAATGTACATATTCACGGACCAGTACTTGTTGGAAAGAATTGTCATATATCTTCTAGTTCAATTGGTCCAAATGTTAGTGTTGGCAATAATACAACTATTTCTGGATCAAGTATAGAAAATTCAATCATCATGGAAAATTGTGAAATAAATTCTAATACAAAAATTAAAAATAGTATCATTGCAAATAATTCAAAAATTAAGGATGAAGAAGGAATTAAGAAAACATTTCTTCTTGGAGAAGGCTCAAAAGTATCTCTATGAGAAAAATTTTTTGATTAGTAACAGTAAATATCTAAGTACATTTGTTTGAGATATGAAAGAATCCCCTCTAGTAAGTGTAATAGTCCTAAATTACAATGCTGGAGAATTATTACTTAACTGTGTTGATTCTTTAAAAAAATCAGCATATACAAATCTAGAGATATTAGTTGTAGATAATATTTCAACAGATGGTAGTCAAAAAAAATGTAAAGAGAAATTCCCAGATGTAGAATTAATTCAAAATAATGAAAATTTGGGTTATTGTGGAGGCAATAACGTAGGAATTAAAAAAGCAAAAGGAGAATTCATTGTGATATTAAATCCAGATACAATTGTTGAAAAAAATTGGATTGATGAATTAATTTTGGCACATAGAGAATTTGGGGATGGATTGTATCAACCAAAAATTCTTTCATTAAATGAAGAAAATATTATTCAAAGCACAGGAAATATGCTTCATATTTTTGGTTTTGGTTATGCCAGAGATAAAGGAAATAAGATTAGCGATAAGAAAGAAGAAATAGAAAAGATTGGATATGCATCAGGAACATGTCTTTTTACGTCTAGAAATGTAATAGAAAAGATTGGATTGCTAGATGAATTTTTATTTCTTTATCATGATGATTTAGATTTAGGTTGGAGAGCAGCACAGGTTGGAATAAATTCATACTATGTTCCAAAATCTAAAATCTTTCATGTTGAGAGTTATTCATTAAAGTGGTCTTCAAAAAAATTCTATTGGTTAGAAAGAAATAGAAAATATTGTCTACTAACACACTATTCTAAAGACACATATGAAAAAATGAGGTATTCATTATTTTTAGTAGATCTATTTGTTTGGGCATTTTATCTATCTAAAGGATTTCTAGGTGCAAAGATAAAAGCTGAATTAGAAATAAGAAGAAATAAAGAATTCATTCGAGATAGATTTTATGAATTAGAGAAAAGAAAAACAGTATCAGATAAAGAATTGATTAGAGATTTTCCAGATGAGATTTTTGTTCCAGCAAATGTTTCACAAGAATCAATGAATCAAACTTTTAACTCAATTTTGACAAGATTAAGTAAAAAGATTAAAGACAAAATTATATAATTTTTTCAGATACCACTACAGCTATTGCAGATTCATTTTCATGGGATAATGAAGCATTGAATCTATAATTTTTATTAGATCCTTGAATTTTTATTAATATCTTAGAATCTAAATACGAGGTTTTAATTTCTGAAAATGGAATTTGTTCATTAATAGATTTGATTACCGCTTCTTTAAGAGCAAATTTTCCAGCAAATTTTTCAGGATTATTTTTAAATTTTAAACAATATTCAATTTCCTCTTCTGAAAAAATTTTTTTGTAAAAACTTTGATTATTTTTGAATGGTTTATCTCTAAATTTTTTGATACTTGAGATATCTATTCCAATATTAAAATTTTCAATCATCTCTAACAATTATTCTTCCTATCCCATAAAGAAGAAGTTTATTTTCTCCATTAGAAATTTTTGATTCAATTTTTATTATTTTGGTAGATTGACTCTTATCAATAACTTTACTTATTACATTAATTTCGTCATCTACAAAACAGGGATTATGAAATTCAAGAGTTTGTGAGGAGTATAATGCATGTTTACCTGGAAGATACATGCCAACCATTTGTGAAAGAAAAGAAGCTAATAACATTCCATGTGCCAATTTTTTTCCAAATTTTGTTGATTTAACATATTTTTCATCAACATGTAATGGATTAAAATCTCCAGAGATCTTTGCAAAATCATTAATCATTGAATTAGTTATACTAATTTTAAATTGTTTAGAATCTCCAATTTCAATTTGATCAAAATTTAGTTCAGATAATTTATCATTCATTTAAGATACATTATGATTTTTTAGATGTTGTTTTATATCAGCGACATTTTTTACATTTGTGATTTCAGATATAGAAAATTTAATTTTAAAATGAGTCTCCAATTCGTCAACTAATACCAATCCATTAAATGAATCCCATGATTCAATTGTTTCAGGACTAGATTTATCAGTAATTTCAGATTCATCTATGGAGAATACTTTTGCAACAATAGTATTAACATCATCTAATTTCATTCGGTTTCCACCTTCAAGTGTTTTGGTGTTTTTATTTCATTATTTAATTTATAGATCCAAAAATTTTCTCGTTTTTCAAAGCCATAATCAGATAAAAAATTTTCAGCAGGTTTGTTTTTTTGTGTTGGTATGAAATTAGCTTTAACCTCATCAACACCATTAGCTTTTGCATCTTTTAGAATTTGTGATAGAATTGCATTTTCAACACCTCGTCCCATTATTCTACAACTAAGAAGAAATGTATCAATGGCCCAAAATTTTTCACTTTTATCAATAATAAAAACTCCGGTAATTCCGTTATCACCAAATTTATCCAAAACTTGAGCACAACCAACAGAAAATTTTTTATTATTTGATAAAGATCTAATTTCTTCTTCCTGGTATCTTTTGGTTGTTAGATTGAATTGATTAGTTTTTAGTGTTAATTGAGAAATTCTTGGAATTAAGAAATCATTAGATTTTTTGATATTAACTTGTATATCTAAATTTTTTAGAAAATCATCTATGTTTGAAATTGATTTTTCAAATTTACTCCGTTCCCGTTGTTGAGAATATATTTCTCCTCGTTTTTTATCCTCATCTGTTCTCTGTAATACATGAAAATCATTTAATTCTTTAAGAATTGGAGAAAATTGTGAGGGATCATCTGACAAATCTACAGTTAAAACCTCTGGAAATTCTTGTTTTATTCTTTCACGATTAATTTTATCATCATCAAAAAATACTATACTGTTTAAGCCAATGTTTATTTCATCAGCAATTTTTTTTATGTTAATTGCTTTATCATCCCAATTAATTTGAATATTAGCAAAGTTTTTTTCTCGTAAGATCATATTTGGATGTTCAGAGATAACTTTCATAGCATCATCAAAATTATTTTTACTATTTATTGCAAGAATTATTCCTTGATTCCATAATGATAGTAATTCTTTCTGGAATTCAACAAATGCTTTTCCATTAGGTGTGTCACCCAGTTCAATTCCATCAAAACCATCTTCACCTACTATACCACCCCATAAAGTATTATCTAGATCTAAAACAATACATTTTCTATTTGTTCCAAACATAGGTTTTATGTAACTCATTAAATCATTTGCAAGATATGGTATGAAATTAAAAGCTATTTGTATATCACCAAGATGAAATTGTCTGTAATCAAAAATATTTTTTTCACCAAATTTTGATATGAATTGACGAAAATCATAGACATAAAGAGAAGGATGAGTTTTTGACATCTGACGAAGTGAATTATTTATTTCTTCAATCATTTCATGAAAACCAAATTCTAATTTAGTTTCAATTATTCCACTAGGTGAATAAGATGGTACATCTAAAGTTGTCATAACTAATTTAGATTTTGAATTATTTTCAAAAGTGTGAATAAGATTTTCTAGTTCATTGATTTTTTCTTTAGCTAAAAATTTTCTTTCATCATTAGATATATTGTGTGCAGAATGAAAAGAATTGCCAAAGAAATTTCGTATATCAATAAGTAGAAAAGTTACATCAGGAGAAAAATTATATAATTTACTTTTAGAATTCAGTAATTCTTGATTATACTGATTATAGCCACCCAAATATGATTGATATCTAATCCCAAGGTCAGAACATTTAACATGCAATGTTTCACTTAGACCGTTTAATGTGAAACTGGAAAGTATGGCTACTTTCAATTTTTTATCGTATTTTAGATCATCAATATTTTTTGATAGTGCAATATAGTCTGAAAGTGATTTTTCCAAGATTCTACCTTGAAAATGCTGGTTTCAACAATAAATATTATGTACAAATTCTACTATTTTTTATCAGTAAGCTTTAGATTTTAAAAAATAGCGATAAACATGACTGTTATGAATAACGATGAGAGAGATAGCTTTCCAATTAATGAGAGGGAGGTTATGGATTATTATGGATATTCCGGAAGTTTTGGAAGGTTAAAGATGAAAATAAAATTTCTAAGAGGTTGGATTCTACATTCATTGGCATATTCTTCACCACTTTCAGGTTTTTCAGTAAGTATGCAAAAATCTAGAGGAGTAAAAATTGGAAAAAATTGTCATTTTAATCCTTATGTTTTAATTGATTTGGTTTATCCAAAAATGGTAGAAATTGGAGACAATGTAACATTAGGTTCACATTCAATGATTTTTGCACATAGTAATCCATCAGCAAATTTATTTTTAAAACAAGGAGACTATCCAAGGAAAGTATCGAAAGTTAAAATAAAATCAGGTGCAGTAATAAATCCAGGCGCAATAATCATTGCAGGTGTCACAATAGGAGAAAATTCAATCATTTCACCGAGAAGTGTTGTAACACAGGATATACCAGATTATTGTATTGCAGTAGGAAATCCTGCAAGAGTAGTGAAGAAGATAGACCATTAGTTGATGAATTTGAATTTATTGGGAATTGATTTTGAAGAGTGGTATCACCCTCAATTGGTAAAACCATTTGTCAATCATATGAAACATGAACCAAAAATAATCAAAGGAATTGAAAAAATTATAGACTTATTACAAAAAAATGAAACAAGTGCAACTTTTTTTATGGTAGGAGAATTACTTGAACATAAACCAGATATTTTAGATTTAATTCTTGAAAATGGACATGAAATTGCGTTTCATACAATGACGCATTCTAGTTTGAATGAATCCACTAAAGAAAAATTTCTCGAAGAATTAGATATGTTTACAGAAATGACAAATGGGAAATCAAAAGGATTTAGAGCACCAACATTTTCTTTGAATGAAAATACATCATGGGTAATTGATGCGTTATTAGAAAAAAAATATGTGTATGATAGTAGTATTGTTCCAGTAAAAACTCAACTATATGGATTTTCTAATTGTGAATCAAAACCATTCAAAATATCAAAGGAATCACTTACACAAAATGATCCAAATGGAAAATTATTAGAATTTCCATTAATGATTGGTAAATTTTTTGGTAAAACTATGCCTAGTGGAGGAGGATTTTATCTTAGATTTTTACCATTAAAAACTTCATTAAAATCAATATCTAATTATGAAAAAAATAATAACCCTGCAACAATTTATGTTCATTCTTGGGAGTTAACTCCAGAACATATACCAAAAATTGAGTTACCATTTAAAGAAAAATTTGTTACATTTCATAATATTAAGAAAACTTATTCTAGATTAGATAAAATATTACAAGAATTTAGGTTCACATCTTTTGAAAATTATTTAGAGAAAAATAAGCTAGATTAAATAAATTTAGAAGGAATTTAGTGTTTTTTTAATTCCTTCTTCTAATGAGATTTTGGGTTTCCAGCCTAGAGATTTTAGTTTGGAGTTATTAACAATAAAATTTCCAACATCCACTTTTTTTGTATAAGTGGGTGATGAAATGAAATTGATTTTGCAATCAGTACTCTTTCTTAATGATTTAGCTAAATCATAAAACCATGTTTTCTTTCCAGAGGATATCCAATATAGATTTCCAGGTTTACCTTTTTTTAAAATAACATTAATTCCTGAAACAACATCAGAAACGTAAATCAAATCACGGAAGAATTTACCTTTTTCATAGATTGTAATTTTTTTATCTTTTAATGCAGAATGAATAATAAAATTTACTGCATTTTTTTTAGGAATGATTTGTTCTCTAGGACCATAGGAATTTGTTATTCGGA
>Ga0310344_10000959_pt1 | contig 22281 bp, 19 predicted proteins | sample HC15DNA20200_MG_FD_203801 | JGI IMG/M metagenome (GOLD analysis project Ga0310344, IMG submission 203801) | Marine microbial communities from station ALOHA, North Pacific Subtropical Gyre - HC15-DNA-20-200_MG | ecosystem: Environmental > Aquatic > Marine > Oceanic | place: Pacific Ocean: North... | reverse complement strand
CTATATAATCGGCACTTTTTGATATGAAATTGGCATGAAACAAAGGTATTGACCTATAGATTAAAAACCCATATGATCCCATGTATTCCCAAAGGAGGGGGATATGGTGCTTAGAAAGCAAAATCATGAATTAAGTATAGATTTCTTTCAGGGTTCTTTTGACTTAAAAAAACATGTTTTTATCAACTTACGAAAACAAACTAGACAAAAAATGGAGGGTTTCGGTGCCAGCCAGTTTTAGATCTTATCTAAGCAACATGGGATATAATGGAGTTGTATGTTATCCATCATTTAATAATCCTGCGATTGAAGGATGTCCTCAAAATAGAATAGAAAAAATTTCAGATTCAATAGATTCGTTGAATCCATTTGAAGAAAAAAGAGATATTTTTGCTACATCAGTTTTAGCCGAAAGTGTTAATCTTCAGTTTGATAGCGAAGGCAGAATTTCTATACCTGGCAAATTGTTAAATCATGCAAAAATTAAGCATAGCATGCTTTTTGTTGGACAAGGAAAGACTTTTCAAATTTGGGAACCAAAACTTTTTGAAAAATTCAAATCACAAGCTAGAAAAAAAGCTAATTTGAATAGAGCCAGTTTAAAATGGGAAAATCAATTTAAAAAGGAGGACAAATGACAATAAATATTAAAGGACCTGAATTGAAAGAATTAAAACCAAGAATTTTAGTTTTAGGAGTTGGAGGCGCTGGAGGAAATGCAATTAACGGTATGATAGATGCAGGAATGGAAGGAGTTGAATTTGTTGCTGTTAATACTGATGCACAAGATTTAATAAACAATAAAGCTACTGGAAAAATTCAACTTGGTGCAAATTTAACAAAAGGTTTAGGCGCTGGAGCTAAACATGAAATTGGTCAAGCAGCAGCAGAAGAGTCGTTGAATGATATTGTGGACTATATAAAAGGAAGCAATATGGTTTTTGTTACTGCCGGCATGGGAGGTGGAACGGGTACTGGAGCTTCACATGTTATAGCTAGAGCAGCTAAAGAATTAAATATTCTTACAGTTGGAGTAGTAACTTTGCCTTTTTCTTTAGAGGGTCCAAAAAAAATGAGAATAGCTCATAAGGGTCTAGAAGAATTAAAGAAGCATTTAGATACTAATATAGTCGTTCCAAATCAGAATTTGTTTAAAATTGTTAATGAAAAAACAACTTTAAAACATTCATTTGGATTATCAAATGATGTTTTAAAATTTGGCGTTCAAAGCGTTACAGATTTAATGGTAAGACCAGGATTAGTGAATTTAGATTTTGCAGACGTTGAGACAATAATGAAAGGAATGGGCAAAGCGATGATGGGAACAGGTGAAGCTGAAGGAGAAAATAGAGCAGAAGAAGCTACTAACGCAGCCTTGTTAAATCCATTAATCGACGAATATTCATTAAAAGGTGCGAAAGGTCTTCTTGTAAATATAACAGGTGGATCAGATCTAACATTGTTTGAAGTAGATAAGGCTGTAAATAAAATTAGAGCTGAAGTAGATCCAGAAGCTGAGCTAATTTTTGGTTCTATTGAAGATGAAAAATTAAATGGAAAAATTAGAGTTTCAATAGTTGCCACTGCTCTTGACGGAGAAGAGCCAGAAACCAAACCTGTTGTGAGCATGGTTCACAGATTACATAATAGAAATGCAGGTTACAGTAACAATATTACAAACGCGTTAACTAATAACCAAGCTACACTAAATGCAACTGAAGGAGCAACTGCTTTAGATTTAAATAATATTGCAAACGAAAATATTGAGGTTCAACAAAATCAAAATATAAAAGATGAGAAAAAAGAAGATTTAAAAAACGAATCTTCATTTCAAAATATTTCTATGGAAAATGCTGCTTATTTGCAAAATATAGAAAATTTATCTGAAGATGCCTTAAATGAAGAAGAAAAAATGGAAACATTTGAGGTTGATAGCATTGAATTAGCTACACCAGAACTTTTTTCTGACAGTTTTGAAGATGGTTCAATTAATCAAGAAAATGATAACGCGCAAGAACCACAAGTTTTTGAAAACACAAATACAATTGAAGAAAATAAAGCAAAAGAGCCTGAAATGTTCGAAGAATCTGACAAGGAGGAAAACTTTGAAATACCAGCCTTTTTACGAAAACAAAAAAATTAAATGCAACAAAAAAGAGAATTTTATGAATGCCACCATGTCACTGGAAAAAACGAAACATTATCCGGTGATGCTGAATCAAATATTAAGCATTATTTCCCCTCAACATGGTGGCACGTTTATTGACTGTACCTTCGGTGGAGGAGGATACTCTCAGGCAATATTAAAATTTCCTAAAACCAAAGTTCTTGCAATCGATAGAGATAAATTAAGTCAAAAATATGCATACAATTTATTAAAAAAATTTCCAAACAGATTTGCTTTTTTTCAAGAAAAATTCAGCAATATTCATAAAGTTGTTGAAGAAAATACAAATGCAAAAGCTATAATATTTGATTTGGGTCTTTCATCTTTTCAACTTTCAGATAAGGAACGCGGATTTTCTTTTAAATCAAAAAATTTTTTAAATATGGAAATGGGATTAAATAAATATTCCGCATACGATGTTATAAATACACTAGATAAAGAATATTTGGCAACAATAATAAAAGTTTTGGGCGAGGAAAAAGATGCAAGAATCATTGCAAACAAAATAGATAATTATAGAAGAAAAAAAAAGATAGAAACTTCAAAAGAACTTGCATCTATAATAAATAGCGCAAAAAAAAACTACAATAATTACAAAAAAAATACTGCCACAAAAACATTTCAAGCTATAAGAATATTTGTAAATCAGGAATTAACAGAATTAATAAAAGGTTTAATTTCTTCAGCAAAAATCCTTTCTAATGATGGAATTTTAATTGTTGTGAGTTTCCATTCCTTAGAAGATAGAATTGCAAAAAGTTTTTTTAATATTTATTCAAATTCTAAAAAAAATCCATCACGGTATTTGCCTTCAAATGAAAAAAATCTAAGCTTATTTAAATATGTTACAAAAAAACCTATTTCTCCTGAAAAAAAGGAAATCGAGGAAAATATTCGCTCTCGCTCTGCTAAGTTAAGACATGCTATTAGAAATAAAAATTCTTTTTTTTATCCTGAAGAGTTTAAAAGCAAATTCTCCAACTTTTTTGAATTAGAAAGTGCTCTTTTATGATCAACCATGATAAATGGATTAATACCCTTCCCAGAACAAATAATCCTATGCTGGAGATAGACTATGAAAGATGGGAAAAAACTATTCCACAAAAGAGAACGTCAATTTCTGTAAAAAAATATTCACTAATGATATTATTTTTTGTATTTGGATTATTATTTGTTTCTGCAGTAAAAAATAAAACAAGAAATTTGCAAAAAGAAATAAATAATTTGGAAGCTTCGATTAGCATTATAAAATATAATTTGGATCAAGCTATTTTAGATAATGAGGTTATAACATCCCCGGAAAATATTTCTATATTAGCTAAAGAATACTTGGATAAAGATTTAACCTTTTATAAAAGATCACAAGTAAAACATCTTGATGATAAAAATGAAAATTTAAATCAAATTGAATCAAGAAATGAAAAGAATCTTGAAAAACTACAGGTAGAAATAAAAACTCAAGTTGTTAAAAAAATTGAAGAAAAAAAAGCCGAAATAAGAAAACTTCAAGATTTATATAATAATCCAGAATTAATACCTGGAGAAATAAAAACTGGTTTAGCAAAACAAATTGATGAAAAAAAGCAGGAATTAAAAGATATATATAAGTCACCTTCACAAACTATTACTTTTGAAAGAGTTCAAAAATGGGGAATTGTTCAAATTGTAAAAGCCTTTTTAGGCATTCCGGTAATACCCGGAAGATAGTTTTTTAATGAAAAATAAAATAAAAAAAAAAAGTTTTTATTTTAAAGATTATAATGAATTAGATTTTATTCAAAGTAACAGCGATCATAAAAAAACCATAAGAATTTCTTTAAACAGAATTACATTCTTATCTTTTATTTTTTTTAGTTTAATATTTATTTTTAGTATTAAAATTATTTACCTTTCTTTATCTGAGCAAAAAACTTTTTATAGTAAAAATATTAAAGAAAATTTATTACAAACAAGAAGAAACATTGTGGACAGAAATGGAAATGTTTTGGCAACTAATGTTATACTTTATGATGTTGGAGTAAGACCCGAGTTATTAAAAAAAAGTGAAAAAAAAAACTTACTAATTAAACTAGGAATTTTGTTTCCTGATTTAAACTTGGAAAATATCAAGAAAAAACTAAATAAAGATGATTATTTTTCAATAGAAAAGAGATTAACCCCAAAAGAAAAAGATCAGTTTTGGTTAATTGGTAACAGAGCCTTTGTTTTTGACCCAAAACCATCAAGGATATACCCGCAAAAAAATCTTTTCAGTCATATTTTGGGACAAACAGATGATGTAAACAGTGGAATTTCTGGTGTAGAAAAATTTTTTGATAAAGATTTAAATGATGAAAAAAAAATCAACTCGCCAATAAAATTAACTTTAGATTCAAATTTACAATATTTAATAAGACAAGAATTAATAAAAGCACAATCAATTTTTCAAAATATTGGAAGTGGTGCAATTTTGATGGACGTTGAAAATGGAGAAGTGTTATCTTTAGTATCTCTTCCAGATTATGATTTGAATAAAAGAGCATTAATTAATGATTCCGCTTATACAAACAAAATTACCCTTGGAGTATATGAATTAGGTTCTGTGTTTAAAACCTTTACTATAGCCGCAGGTTTGGAGAGTGGAATAATAAAATCAGATACACTTTTAAAAAATTTAGAAGATAGTTTAAAATGTGACAAATACACAATAAAAGAACATGATGAATTACCAAAAAATTTGACCGTTGAAGAAGTATTAATCAGATCTTCTAATATCGGATCTGTTCGAATTGCACAAAAAATTGGTGTTAAAAAATATAGTGATTTTTTAAATTCTTTAGAACTTTTAAATACCCCTGATTTTGATTTAGAAGAAATTGGAACTCCACTCTCATTTAAATGGGGAAAGTGTAAACTTGCTACAACATCATATGGACATGGTATTACGACAACTCCCTTACAGGTAGCTAATGCATATGCTGTCTTAGGAAATGGAGGATACAAAATTAAACCCACAATTTTAAAAAAAACTAATCAATATGAAAATAAGAGGCAAAAAGTTGTTTCCAAAAAAACAAGTGATGAAATCAATTCTATGTTAAGAAAAGTTGTTAATTTAGATGAAGGAACTGCAAATTTTGCAAATATTGAGGGTTACGAAGTAGGTGGAAAAACTGGCACCGCTTTAAAATATAATTCAAAAGCAAAACTAAACACATTTGTCTCTCTTTTCCCTTCGACTAACCCAAAATACGTATTATTAGTAATGCTAGATGAACCTAAACCAGCTCCAAATTTTGTCTACGAATTTCCTTCATCTAAAAAGTTTCCTAATGGCTATAAATATAAAGGTGAAAGACGCAATACTTCAGGATGGAATACAGTTGTAGTAGCTGGCAAAATTATAGAAAAAATTGGTCCTATTTTAGCCATAAAAAACCTACAAGCTTCAAACGATTTTTAAATGTTTCTAGGAAGCTTAGTTAGATCTGCAAAAAAGCATAAAAAAATACCTGTAAATGGTATTTCTTTTGATAGTAGAAAAGTTAAAAAAGGAAATATTTTTTTTGCTATTCGAGGAAACAAAACGTCAGGCGAAAAATTTATTAATGATGCAATAAAAAAAGGAGCAAAAGCAATCATTAGTGAAAAAAAGATAGAAAAAAAAAAATTAAAAGTACCTATTATTTTAGTTAAAGATTCTAGAAAAGCTTTATCCGAAGCTTGTTCAAAGTATTATAAATATAAACCTAAAAATATTATTGCAGTTACAGGAACTAACGGAAAATCATCTGTAGCAAATTTTTTTTACCAAATTTTAAGCCTAAATAATATATCAACTGCTTCAATTGGAACATTAGGCGTAGCTTCTAAAAGTTATAATAAAAAAACAAATTTAACTTCTTTAGATCCTATATCTTTGCATAAAAATCTTAAAATTCTTAAACAAAAAAAAATTGAGCATGTGATTTTAGAAGCTTCAAGTCATGGTTTAAAACAAAAAAGACTAGATGGATTGAATATAAATATTGGAATATTTACAAATCTTAGCCACGACCATCTTGATTATCATAAGAATAAAAAATCTTATTTAAATTCAAAAATGTATTTATTTGAAAAACTACTTAAAAAAAAAGCAAAAATAATCACAGATGAGGAAATTAAAGAGTTTAAAGTAATCAAAAAAATTGCAAAAAAAAGGAAAATAAACCAGCTTACTATCGGTATAGACAAGGGAAGTATAAAAATTCTTAGTAGTTTTTATAGAAAAGATAGACAAATAGTTAAAGTTCTTTTTAATTCGAAAGCTTTTACAATCAATGTTCCACTAATTGGGGATTTTCAATTAAAAAATTTATTTATGGCTGTACTTGCTGCTTCTTGTCTCGGCATAAAAATTAAAAAAATTTTTAAACAATTACATAAAATTAAAGCAGTGCCAGGAAGATTAGAATGTGTAGCAAAATTAAAAAATAATTCTATGGCAATGATTGATTTTGCACATACACCTGAGGCTTTAGAAAAAATTTTATTAACTTTAAAAGAACAATTCAGAAAAAAAATTATATTAGTTTTTGGTTGTGGAGGCGAAAGAGATAAAAAAAAGAGATTTACAATGGGAAATATTGCAAGCAAGTATTGTCGAAAAATTTTTGTGACTGATGATAACCCAAGAAATGAAAATCCAAAAAAAATAAGAAACTCAATTATAAAAGCCTGCAAAAAAATAGCAGTTGACATTGGAAGCAGAAAAAAGGCAATAGAAAATGGAATTATTGAATTAAGACCAAACGAAATTCTTTTGGTAGCAGGGAAAGGCCATGAACAAACTCAGGATTACGGAAATAAAATTTTAACCTTTTCTGACAAAAAAGTAATAAAAAATTTAATTTCAAAAAAAAAAACTGAGATAGATAAAAATACTTTTAAAAAAAGTATATTTAAAAAAACATTTACAAAGATTAATTTTAAAAACATGAATTATAAAGGCGTATCTATTAATACGAAAAATTTGAAAAAAAATAATCTTTTTTTTGCAATTAAAGGAAAGAAAAATGACGGCCATAATTTTGCTAATATCGCTATAAAAAAAGGAGCAATAAAAGTTGTAGTTAACAAAAAAATTAGAAAAATTTCTCCAAGAAAAATTATAAAAGTAAAAAATACTTTTTCTTCTCTCAATGATTTAGCTAAGGCAACTAGAGAAAATTCTTCTGCTAAAATAATAGGAATAACCGGAAGTGTAGGAAAAACTACGCTAAAAAATTTAATAAGCTTTGGTCTAAAAACTTATGGAAACGTTTATCATTCTCCTTATTCTTATAACAATAAGTTTGGAGTTCCTCTTAGTCTTTCTAATTTAAAAAGCAATACCGAATATGGAGTATTTGAAATTGGAATGGATAAGAAAGGAGAAATTGATAAATTATCTAAAATTGTCAAACCAGAAATAGGGATTATTACAAATATTTCGGGAGCCCATTTTAAAAATTTTAGAACTTTAAAAGATATTGCAAGAGCAAAATCTGAAATAATTAACAATATAGAAAATCATGGAAATATAATTTTGAATAAAGATGATCAATTTTATAATTTTTTTTTAAAAAAAGCTAAAACAAAAGGTTTAAAAGTTATATCATTTAGTCTTAAAAAAAGTTCGGATATTCAATTTTTAAAAATAATAAAAATAAAAAAATATTTTAAATTAAAAATTTTAATTAAAAACAAAATTCATTATTTTTATGTAAAAAATTTAAATGACAGCTTTAAAAGCAATATTCTTGCATGCATTTCTACTCTTTATGTTTTAAATTTGGACCTTAAAAAAGTAAAAAATATCTTTTTAAATTTCAAAATTCCTAGCGGAAGAGGAGATTTAAAAATAGTTAAAAAATTTGGTAAAAAATTTAAATTTATTGATGAAAGTTATAATGCAAACCCATTATCTATGAAATCTGCTATAAACAATATGAAACATTATGAAAGAAAGGGCAATATGAAAAAAATAGCTTTTCTTGGAGATATGCTGGAATTAGGTAAAAAATCAAAAAAATTACATAGAGCTTTATCGCCAATAATTAATAAAAGCGATATTGATAAAGTTTTTGTTTATGGAAAATATATAATGGAAACTTTCAAGTCTTTGAATTCAAGCAAAAAAGGTAAATCATTTAAAAACCTTAATGAAGCATATAACTATTTTAGGAAAATTATACACAATAATGATTTACTTATGGTAAAAGGATCAAATGCAACCGGTCTAAACAAGTTTTCGACTCATATTAAAAAAGGAAAATATAATGTTGTATAGTTTTTTAGTTTCTTTAATAGATCAATTTTCTGGACTTAATGTATTTCGATATTTGACTTTTAGAACAGGTCTTGCGGTTATTTCTTCAATGGGAATAGTTTTTTTAATTGGAGGTACATTTATTAGATTTATTGAGCAACATAAAATTACAGGACCAATAAGAGAAGATGGTCCTATAGATCATATAGTAAAAAAAGTAGGAACTCCAACTATGGGAGGCGTTCTTATTTTAGTAGGAATTTTATTTGGAACATTATTGTGGGCGGACTTAAAAAATTCTTATATTTGGGTTTTGCTTTTTGTTGCAACAAGTTTTGGATTACTTGGCGCCATGGATGATTATTTAAAAATAAAAAGAAACAATTCTAGAGGTATATCATCAGGTATGAAAATTACATTTCAAATTATACTTTCTATGGTCGCTATTTTTTTACTAATGCAATATTCTGATAATGAACATCTTAAGAATCTTTACTTTCCTTTTTTTAAAAACTTAACAATACATCTGGGGCTATTTTTCATTCCATTTAGTCTTTTTATTATTGTTGGATCTTCAAATGCAGTAAATCTTACTGATGGCCTTGATGGGTTAGCTACGTTTCCAGTTATGCTAGTAGCATTGTCATTTAGTCTTATATGTTATGTTGTTGGCAACTCGGTTTTTGCAGATTATTTGCAAATTCCTTACATTACAAATGTTGGCGAATCTTCAGTTTTTTGTGGTTCAATAGTTGGATCCTGTTTAGGTTTTTTGTGGTACAACGCTCCACCTGCAAAAATTTTTATGGGAGATACTGGCTCTCTTTCACTAGGGGGTTCTTTGGGCGCAATAAGCATAATTTCAAAACATGAAATTGTTTTAGGTATCATAGGCGGTTTATTTGTTCTCGAAACCGCTTCGGTTATTATTCAAGTGATTTCTTTTAAATTAACCGGAAAGAGAGTTTTTATGATGGCTCCTCTTCATCATCATTTTGAAAAAAAAGGATGGTCCGAATCTACTGTTGTTATTAGATTTTGGATTATATGTATAATTTTAGCATTGGTAGGATTAGCTACGCTAAAATTAAGATAATAAATGTCAGTATTACAAAAATACCAAAATAAAAGGATAGCAATTTATGGAATGGGGTTAACAGGAATTTCGGTTGCAAAAAAATTTAAAAGTTTAAAAAGCAAAATAGAATGCTGGGATGATAAAAAAGAAGTAAGAGAAAAAGCAAAAAAATTAAATTTTCCAATTGAGAAATTTTGGTTAAAAAAAAAAATAATAGATTCTATAATTATAAGTCCAGGAATAGATATTAATAAATGTAAATTAAAATATTTTTTAAAAAAAAATTTAAAGAAGATTAAGACTGACCTAGATATATTTTTTGAATTTAACAGGGGTGAAAAAATTATAGCAATTACAGGAACCAATGGAAAATCCACAACATGCAAGATAATAGAAAAAATTTTAAGAACAGCAAAGTATAATGTAAGAACCGCAGGAAATATTGGAAACCCTATTTTATCTTTGTCCAAAAATAAAAATAAAAATATTTTTATTTTAGAAATATCATCTTATCAACTTGAATATTCTAAGCTATTTCGATCATCTCATGCTGCTATATTAAATATTTCACCAGATCATTTAGAAAGACATAGAAGTATGAAAAATTATATAAATATAAAATCAAAAATATTTTATGCTCAAAAAAGTGATGATTATTTTTATATAAACGATGAAAACAAATATTCCAAAAAAATCCAAAATTTATTTGAAAAAAAAAATTTAAAGTCAAAACTAATAAAAGTAAATAAAAAAAATTGTAGAAAAATTTTAGGTAAAATAAATAATAAATATTTTAAACACAGAGGAAATTTGGAAAATTTAGCCTTCGCATATAATATATCAAAACAATTGAGAATTAATGATAAAATTATAATTAAAGCAATTAACAAATTTAAAGGGTTACCTCATAGACAAGAGATTGTGTTTTCAAATAGTAAAATATTATGTATCAACGATTCAAAAGCAACAAGTTTTGATGCTAGTTTACAATCCTTGTCAAGTTATACTAATATTTACTGGATTGTTGGCGGTCTTCCAAAATATAAGGATAATTTTTATTTTAAAAATTTAAAAAAAAATATTCTTAAGGCATATATAATAGGGAAAAATATTTCATTTTTTAAAAAAAAAATTGATAATTCAGTTAATTATTCAATTTCACAAAACATAAATAAAGCAATTAATAATATTTATACAGATATAAAAAAAAATAAAAAAATTAAAAATACAATTTTACTCAGTCCTGCAGCTGCCTCATTTGATCAATTTAAAAATTTTGAATCAAGAGGATTGTATTTTAAAAAATTAGTAAAAAAGAAATTTAAAATAAAATAAATGTTTAATTTTAACAGAGATAATACGAGTCAAATTGCCAAATGGTGGAGAAATGTTGATAAACAAATATTATTATTATTTATTTTTCTTTTTCTAATAGGTCTTTTTTTCTCATTCTCATCAACCTCTTCTGTTGTTGCGGAAAAATTAAATAAACAAACGTATTTTTTTTTTACAAAGCATTTAATTTTTGTATCAATTTCACTTTTTTTACTTTTTATAATTTCATTTCAAGATAAACACAAATTAGTAAAACTTCTTCCTTACTTATTTTTTATCTCAGTGTTGCTTCTTGCCTTGGTTCCTTTATTTGGAATAGAAGTAAAAGGTTCAAAAAGATGGATGGACTTACCATTTATTCCAAGATTTCAACCGGTAGAATTAGTAAAACCATTATTTATAATTTTTGCTGCTAAAATTATTGTTATAAATGAAAAAGACAATATTTATAAAAGATATTTATACTCTTTTTTAATTTTGCTAATTATTCTAATATTTTTAATTAATCAGCCCGATCTTGGACAAACTTTATTATTAACTTTCACCTGGCTTACGATGATATTTGTTTCAGGTTTTAACATGTTTGTTCTTTTAATTTTAGGTATCTTATTTTTAGCAACTATAGGTTTTTTAATATTTCTTTTTCCTGAAAAATTTGGATACATTTTTTTTAGAATTAAAACTTTTTTAGATCCGAAGACAGGGGATAATTTTCAATCACAAAAAGCTTTGGAAGCAATACAACAAGGCGGCTTAACGGGACAAGGAATGGGAGAAGGAATACTAAAAGATAAAGTTCCTGAAGCACATACAGATTATATAATAGCAGTAATTTCAGAGGAATTCGGAGCAGTTCTGGTATTAAGTATAATAGTTATATTTTTATTTATTGGATATAAAGTATTAGATAAAGTTTTGTCTGAAAAAGATGAATTTATTAAATTGGTATTAGTTGGTTTGCTTACTCTATTGATAATCCAAACTTTTATACATATAGGCGTAAATATAAGATTATTGCCAACAACGGGGATGACTTTGCCTTTTTTAAGTTATGGAGGTTCGTCTTTAGTAGGAAGCTCTATAACAGCAGGAATAATTTTAAATTTTACTAGGAAAGATTTTACCAGGAATTAAAAATGAATAAAAAAATTATCTTTTCAACAGGAGGTACAGGAGGACATATATTTCCAGCAGTAAATTTGATGAAGCATTTTTTTGACGAGGGATATAATGTTTTACTGGTGACTGATATTAGAGGAGAAAATTATATAAAAAATTATTCTCAGTTTAAATCATATGTCTTAAAAGCTGATACAGTTACAAAAAAAAATATAATTAATAAATTATATTCTTTATTAATAATTTTTTATTCAATAATAAAATCAATTTTTATTTTAAGAAAAGAAAAACCAGCTCTTGTATTTGGATTTGGTGGATATGTATCTTTTCCAATTTCATTTGCTTCAAAATTTTTTAATATTCCCTTGGTTATTTATGAAAATAACATGATTTTAGGACGCGCAAATAAATATCTTTCTTTTATTGCAAAAAAAATTTTTATTGCAAAAAAAATTGTAAAAAATTTTTCTGAAAAACATAATGCTAAAACTCATGAAGTAGGATCTATCTTAGATAAAAGTATAATTAATTTGTCTACGACAAAAAAGGAAAATAATAATGTTTTTTCAATTTTAGTTTTGGGAGGGAGCCAGGGTGCAGAGATATTTGGAAAAGTTATTCCTGAGGTTATCAAAATGATTAAAATGAAAGGTCATGATATTCAAATAATGCAACAATGTTTATCTAATCAAAAAAAATCTTTAGTGGATTTTTATGATAAAAATAAAATTAAAAATTATATTTTTGAGTTCGAAAAGGATATTTTAAAACTACTTTTATCTACAAATTTAGCTATAACAAGATGTGGTGCATCGAGCACAGCAGAACTTACTCAAACTCTCACACCTTTTATTGCTGTTCCTCTTCCCAATTCTGTAGACAATCACCAATATTTAAATGCAAAATATTATGAGGATAAAGGGTGTTGTTTAATTTTAGAACAAAATAATTTTAATTCAGCAAGTTTATTTAATTTAATCATGGAAACTATAGAAAACAAAAGTAAATTACAAAGCTTAAGCGAAAATATGGAAAAAAATTCGAACAAAAAAGTATATGAAGATATAGAAAAGGAAGTTAAAAAAATAATTTAAATATGAAAATTAATATAGCCAGTAATGAAATAATCCATTTTATCGGTATAGGAGGAATAGGAATGAGCGGATTAGCTCAAATAATGGATAACATGGGATTTTTTATTCAGGGTAGTGATTTAAACAGGAATAAGAACACCGATAGACTTATTAAGTCGAGAATTAAAGTTTTTTTTGGTCACAACAAAATAAATTTAAAGAAAGCAACCATGGTAGTTGTGTCTTCTGCTATTAAAAAAAACAATAAAGAATTAGCTGAGGCAAAAAAAAAGAAATTACCTGTGTATAGCAGAGGTGAAATGCTTGCTAATATAGTAGCTTTAAAGAAAAATATCATCATTACTGGGTCGCACGGAAAAACAACCACAACATCTTTAGTGGCAAACATTCTAGTTGAAGCGGGTTTAGATCCGACTGTAATTAATGGCGGAGTGATAAATTCTTTAAAAAATACTGCTCAATTAGGAAAGGGAGAGTGGGCAGTAATCGAGTCGGACGAATCCGATGGAAGTTTTTTAAAATTGCCGGTGACTTATTCTATTATTACAAATGTTGATAAAGAACATCTTGATTATTATGGAAATTTTAAAAAATTAAAAAAAAGTTTTTCAAATTTTATAGAAAAAACACCGTCTTTTGGAAAATCACTTATTTGTGCTGATGATAATAATTTAAAAGAATTATTAATAAAATGTAAAACACAGAATTATTTAACATACGGGTTTAGCAATAAATCAAACTATCAAATTACAAACGTAAGAAAAAAAATTGATCATTCAATTTTTGATTTAACCTTAAAAAGTTTATCAAAAAAAAATTCTAAAATAAAAAATATAATAGTGAACTTAATCGGTGATCATAATATTTCTAATGCTGCAGCTTCTATTGCAGTTTCTTTAAATCTTGGAATAAAAATTGATAAAATAAAAAGAGCTTTAAGAAAATTTTTAGGCATTCAAAGAAGATTCACAAAAATTTTTTCAATTGGAAAAAAAGAATTTTATGATGATTATGCACATCATCCTACAGAAATTAAGGCCGTTTTAAAAGCTGCAAGACAAGTATATAAAAAAAGAAAAATTGTATGTGTTTTTCAACCACACAGATTTTCGAGAGTAAAATCTTTAAAAAAAGATTTTGCCGAATCATTTAAATTAAGTAATATTGTTGTACTTTGTCCAGTTTACTCAGCAGGAGAGAAGAAAAAATATAATTTTAAACAATATAATTTTTCCCAATTGATTTCAAAAAAATCAAAAGTCCAAGTTATTAATATAGAAGATAAAAAAGATTTAAAAAAATTTATTAAAAAAAATATATTAAATGACGAAATTGTCATTTGCATGGGGGCGGGAAGTATATCTAATTGGATACGAGAAATATGCCAGGAATTAAAATGAGCTCAATTTTAAAAATTAAGGAATTGAAAAATAAAATTTCAGGTAAAATATTTTTTGATGAAGATTTATCAAAATATTCATGGTTTAATCTCGGAGGGCCAGCAAAAGTTATATTTAGACCAAAAAATTTAAATGAACTATCTTTTTTTTTAAAAAACATTAAAGGAAATGTTAATATTAAAGTTTTGGGCGCCGGTTCAAACACTCTAATTAGAGATGGAGGGTATAATGGAATAATAATTAAGCTAGGAAACTCTTTTTCTCAACTTTCTTTGTTTGGTGAAAATACAATTATTGCAGGCTCATCCGCTTTGGATAAAAATGTTTCGTCTTTTGCTGCTGAAAATTCACTATCAGGTTTTGAATTTTTATCTTGTATACCTGGAACAATAGGAGGAGGAATTAGAATGAATTCTGGATGTTATGGAGAAGATATTTCAAAAATCTTAGTATCTGTTCAGGTGATGGACCGGGATGGAAGAATCAAAGTAATTTATTCTTCAGATATTAAATTTTCTTATAGAGATTGTGATTTAGATGAAAATTTAATTTTTATAAGTGCAACACTTAAAGGAAAGAAAGATAATAAAAGCTCTATAGAGAATAAAATAAATGAATTAGTTGAGAGAAAAAAAAAAGATCAGCCATCAAAAATTAAGACTTGTGGCAGTACTTTTAAAAATCCTATAAACAGCAAAGCCTGGAAATTAATAAAAGATTCTGGATGTGCAGGTATGAGTGTCGGTGACGCATACATTTCTGAGAAGCACTGCAATTTCTTTGTTAACAAAGGAGAGGCAAAGTCAGAAGATTTAGAAAATTTAATAAATAAAGTTAAGAATCAAGTTCAAGAAAGAACAGGGACTAATCTTGAATTGGAACTTAAGATAATTGGAGAAAAAAAATGAAAAATCTTGTTGTAGTTCTTGCCGGAGGAATTTCGGGAGAAAGAGAAATTAGTAAATTAACAGGAAAAGCTTGTATAAAGGCTCTAAAAAAAAAAGGCTTTAAAGTAAAAGAGTTTGATCCAAAAGGTTACTTCGTTAATGATTTAAAAAAAATTAAACCAAAAGTAATTTTTAATGCACTTCATGGGAAATATGGAGAAGATGGCTTCGTTCAAGCAATATTAGAATCACTAAAAATTCCTTATACTCATTCTGGCGTCCTTTCCTCGAGCCTAGCTATGGACAAAGAATTATCCAGAATAATTTTCAAAAAAAATAAGATTAATGTGCCTAAATATTTTATTTTTAAAAAAAATGAAAAAAATACCATTAATCAAAAATTGAAAAAAAATAAAATAAAATACCCAGTAGTTATAAAGCCCATTAACGAAGGATCAAGTTTAGGAGTTTATATTTCCAAAAATAAAATTGAACTAAGCAAAAATTATAAGAAATTAAGCAATGCGTACGATAAAATTTTGGTCGAGGAATATATTCCCGGCAGAGAAATACAAGTTGCGGTATTAAGATCCAAAGCCTTAGGCGCAATAGAGCTTGTTCCTCAAAGAGCATTTTATGATTATCAAGCTAAGTATTCTTCAAAAGCTAAAACCAAACATATTATGCCAGCTCCTATTTCAGAAAAGAAGTACAAAGAAGCACTTTTAGTTGCAAAAAAAGCTCATAAAGTTTTAGGATGTAGAGGCGTTACCAGATCTGATTTTAGATTTTTTAAAAATAAATTTTATTTACTAGAAACTAATACACAGCCAGGCATGACCAAATTGTCACTTGTTCCAGAGATAGCAAATTATTGCGGAATGAGGTTTGAGGATTTGATTGTAGAAATATTAAAAGATGCCAGCATAAATAGATGAAAAAAACCTTAAGAATATTTTTGCTAACAATAGTTCTTGTTTTTTTATCAACTTACAGTCCTAATAAATTTGATTTAATTACATCTGAAAAAGATAAATTTTTCTCCATAAAAAATATAGAAATTACAAATAATTTAATTATTGAAAAGGAAGAAATTAATAAAAAACTGTTTCATTTATACAACAATAATATTTTTTCTATTAATAAAAATGATATACAAATACCTCTAGAAGAGATTGATTTTCTTAAAAATATCGAGGTTAAAAAAAAATATCCTGACACAATTATTATAAAAATAAATGAAACAAAACCGGTAGGGTATATAATTAAAGACAATGTTAAATATTTATTGGATAATTCTTCTAATTTAATTTTATTTAAAAAGAATAGAAATTTTAAAGATTTACCAAATATTTTTGGTAAAGGTGCAGAAATTAATTTTATAAATTTTTTTAACAAATTGATAAATAGTAATTTTCCAAATAAAAGAATTAAAAATTACTATTATTTTCAAATCGGTCGATGGGATGTACAGTTAAAAAATGATAAAGTTATAAAATTTCCTCATAATAATGTTGTATATGCAATAAAAAAGTCTACTGAGCTGTTAGACCGTAAAGATTTTAAAAATTATAAAATTATTGATTTAAGGGTGGATGGTAAGATAATAGTAGAATAATGAGCCCTGAGGATGTTAAAGGAATAATTGAATTAGGTAATAGAAATATTAAATGTGTTATTTTTTCCACTAATCAAAATAATGAATCTGAAATTATATCTACAGCAGTAGCTACTTCAGAAGGAATACGTAATGACGTTGTAGAAAATTTATCAAAAGCTTCAAATGCTATAAGAACTTGCATAAGCAGTGCAGAAAAAAAAGCCAAAATATCACTAAAGAGAATCAACGTTGTTTTTGAACAGCCTGATTTTTTATGTACAAATTTTTCTAAACAAAAAAAAATTGATGGATCAAAAATTCATAAAGATGATATAGAATTTTTATTAAAAGAAGCAAAAAAACAACTAATTTTAAATGATGATAAACAATCAATCATCCATATTTTTAATCATAATTATATCGTAGATGGAAAAAAATTTCTTGAGGAACCGATAGGAGTTTATGCAGATTTATTAACTCATGAAATATCTTTTATCACAACACTTAAAAATAATTTAAGAAATTTGAACCAAGTATTTACTGATTGCGATATTGAAATAGAAAGATTAATTTCAAAAACTTTTGCTTCAGGCGTTGAACTATTAAGTAATGATGAAATGCAATCTGGCTCTATATTAATAGATATGGGTTTTGAAAAAATTAGTTTAGGAATATTTAAAAATTTAGCTTTAGTTCATTCAGTAACTTTTCCTTTTGGAATTAATTATATAGCAAAAGACATATCTAAAGTCTGTTCATTAACTTTTAAAGAATCAAAAAAAATAATAAGTGATATTGATTATTTATTTAAAGATTCTCGAGAAGTATTTGATCAAGAAGATTATTTAAAAAAGACTTATTTTTTTGAATCTAATTTTAGAAAAATAAGTAAAAAATTAATATCAGATGTTATAAAAGCAAGATTAGATGAAATTATCAATATGTCAAAAAAAAATTTTGTGTTTCCAAGTTTTAATTCAAATTTAGGAACGAAGATTTTACTCATTGGAAACGGCACAAATCTTTTTAATATTAAAAAATATATTTTTAATTCTTTAGGTAAAAATTTAACTCAAATAAATTCTCGAGAAATTTTAGATGAAAACCTGGCTTCATGTTTAGGAGCAGTTAAAATAGTAAAGGACGGATGGGAGACAGAAGCAATACCTAGTGTTGGTGATAGAAATATAGAGAAAATAAGCTTTTTTGCTAAAATTTTTGGAATAAATAAATAAATTTTACTCTGTATTTTTTTGTAATATAAGTTTTCTTTTAAGCATTTTTAGCCTTTTATATACCAGTACTAATGTTTGGAATTTTTCAAAAAACAATTAAAAGTCCTGTAGATTTGCAAGGAGTAGGTTTGCACAATGGTATAAAAGTCAATCTTTCCTTAAAGCCAAGTGAAGCAAATTCAGGAGTAGTTTTTAAAAGAACAGATGTTGAAAGTGATAAAAGCATTATCGAAGCAAATTATAAAAATGTAAGTTCTCCTATACTTTGTACTAAAATAAAAAACTCAAACGGAGTTTCGGTTTCTACCATTGAACATTTAATGGCAGCATTTTACGGAGAAGGAATAGATAACGTTTTGGTTGAACTCGATGCTCCTGAAGTTCCAATAATGGATGGATCTGCTTTTGATTTTGTGGAAGCTATAAAATCTGTAGGGACTGAAGAACAAAAATATTTTAGAAAATTTATTAATGTTACAAAAAAAGTAGAAATAAAAGATGGTCCCAAATCAATATCAATAGAACCACTAGAAAAAGATTTAATAATTGATTTTGAAATTGTTTACAAAAATCCTTTAATAAGAACAAGAAGAAAAGAATTTAAGTTAAGTGAAAATAATTTAACCTCGATATACAACTCTAGAACTTTTTGTTTGTATGAAGATATTGATCAAATTATGAGCCAAGGCTTGGCCAAAGGAGGTTCTCTAGAAAATGCAATTGTTGTTAAAGAGAGTCGAATATTAAATGAAAATGGATTAAGGCATAGACATGAATTTGTAGAACATAAAATATTAGATTGTATAGGAGATCTTATGCTTTCAGGTCATAGAATATTTGGACGAATCAAAACATCACAAGGAGGACATCAGCTTACTAACGCCTTGTTAAGGGAGTTTTTCTCAAATAAATCAAATTGGAAGTTTGAAAGCTTTGAAGAAAAAGGAAAAAACCATAAAAACAATACATACCTAAGTCCTTTAGCTGTAAATGGATAAATAAATATCCTTTAAGAAAATTGTAATAACAAAATATTTTGATAAAATAACATTTTATTATCTAAAATGTTTAAAAAAATAATTACTTTATTTGTATTATCAATCTTATTGTTTTCGTGTTCAAAAAACAAAGTCACAGAGATTGTTACAGAACCAAGTGATAAAGAAGTAGCAATTAGTATTTATAATGAAGCTCTTCAATCTTTGAAAGATGGAGATGCATATTTTGCTTCAAGAAAATTTAGAGAAGTAGAAACTTTAATGCCACAAAGTAAATGGGCAGCCAAATCAAGTTTGATGGCAAGCTACGCAGATTATACAAGAAATTCATATACAAATGCGATTTTCGGCCTAGAGAGACATATTAATAATTATCCTGCTGATGAAAATATTCCATACGCACATTACTTAATTGCCATGTGTTATTATGAACAAATTTTGGATGAAAAAAAAGATTTGGAACCACTTTTAAATGCAAAAAAAAAATTTGAATTTATTATGAAAAATTACCCTGATACTGATTATGGAACTGATTCAAGATTTAAAGTAGATCTAATTATAGACCAATTGGCAGCAAAAGAAATGTCAATAGCAAGGTATTATATGAAAACTGAAAAATGGATACCAGCACTTAACAGGTTAAAAATTGTAGTTGAAGAATATGATACAACAGTTTTTGTAGAAGAAGCTCTTCATAGATTGGTAGAGGTTTATTATAGACTTGGTTTAGAAGGTGAAGCAAGGCAAGCTGCGTCTATATTAGGCTATAATTATCAATCAGGAGATTGGTATGAAAGGAGCTATAAAGTGTTCTATAAAAAATATAAGCCCAAAAAAATAAAAAAGAAGAAAGAAATGGGATTAATTAGAAGAAAAATTAAAAGTTTATTCGAATAATTAGTCAATGCAAAGAAAAGAGATAGAAAAAGTATATATTAATAAAATTAATGAGCTAAGAAGACATGACAAAGCTTACTTTGATGAAGACAATCCTATCATTATAGATAAAGATTATGATGAAATTAAAAAAGAAATTTTAGAGCTTGAGAAAAAATATAGTTTTTTAAAAAATAAAAATTCTCCCAGTCAAAAAGTTGGATATGATCCTTCAAATAAATTTAAAAAGTTTGATCATGATATTCCAATGTTATCGCTTGGAAATGCTTTTTCTAAAGAAAATATAGAAGATTTTTTAAAAAAAATTAAGAATTTTTTAAATATAAAAGAATCTGAAAATATAACTTTTTCAGCGGAGCCAAAAATTGATGGTATATCAGCATCTTTAAAATATATTAATGGTGAATTTATTCTTGGCTTGTCCCGAGGGGATGGAAAGACCGGTGAAGATATAACTAATAATCTCAAAACAATTACGGACATTCCAAAAAAAATTAACAAAGTCAATTTTCCGAAAATCCTAGAAGTAAGAGGGGAAGTATATATTTCAAAGTCTGACTTTAAAAATATTTCAAAAAAATTTGCAAACCCAAGAAATGCTGCGGGAGGTTCTCTAAGACAAAAAAATTCTAATGAAACAAAAAAAATACCATTAAAATTTGTTGCCTATGGCTTTGGAACTGTAAAGCCTAAAAATTTTCATAAACAATCTGAATATTTGAAATTATTGAAGACCTGGGGTTTTAATACAAACTCTCTTAATAAAATTGTAAGTACAATTGATGAGATTGAAAAAAATCATAAAGCAATTGAAATAAAAAGATCAAATATTGATTATGATTTAGACGGTTTAGTTTACAAGGTAGATAGTTTAGAATTACAAAACAGACTTGGTTTTGTTTCTAATTCACCAAGATGGGCAATCGCTCATAAGTTCTCATCAGAAAAGGGATTTTCAGTAATTAAAAATATTGAAATTCAAGTTGGAAGAACAGGCGCTCTAACTCCAGTTGCAAAAATTGAAGCTATCAATGTCGGAGGTGTTGTTGTTTCAAATGCAACATTGCATAATCAAGATGAAATAAATAGAAAAGATATCAGAATAGGAGATACTGTTTGTATTCAAAGAGCTGGCGATGTAATTCCACAAGTTTTATATGTTGATAAAACGAAGAGAAGCACAAATTCAAAAAAATTTAATTTCCCAGAAAAATGTCCTTCGTGTGGATCAAAAACTATAAAAGAATTTAATTATACTACAAAAAGAAAAGATGCTGTTACCAGATGTCCTGACTCAAAATTTAATTGTAAAGAAATTTTAAGAGAAAAATTGAAACATTTTGTATCAAAAGATGCCTTAAATATTGATGGGTTTGGAAAAAAAATAATACAAAATTTTTGGGACTTAAATATGATAAAATATCCAGCAGATATATTTAACTTAAATTTTAAAAAAATTTCACAATTAGATGGATGGGGAAATTTATCCTCCTCTAACCTGGAGAAAGCTATAAAAAAATCACGAAAAATATCACTAGATAAATTAATTTTTTCAATAGGAATAAGACACATCGGGCAAGAAAATGCTAAAGTTTTAGCAAAATACTTTGAAAATATTAGAAAATTTCAGGATCTTTTTGATAAAGCTAAAAGAAAAAAAATTTTAAATTATCTTTTAGAATTAGATGGAATTGGAGAAACTCAGATTAAATCGTTAGAAAATTTTTTTTCAAATTTTAGTAATTTAAATGTCGTTTCTAATTTGATTAAAGAATTAAAAATTAGTGATTTTAAAACTAGCAAGTCAGGAATATTTTATGGGAAAACAATTATGTTTACAGGTGGATTAAGTAAAATGAGCAGAGCAGAAGCAAAATCACTGGTTGAAAAAGAAGGAGGAAAAATTTTAGGTACAACTAGCAAAAAATTAGATTATTTGGTTGTTGGTAATTCTAAACCAACTCCTAAAAAAATTGAGAAAGCAAAACAACTAAATATTAAAATTCTTGATGAAAAAGATTGGTACATTTTGTTAGATAGGCGAGCAGGCATCAATTAAATTATTTTTTTCATCAAGATTCATAAATTTTAATAAATTTTTTTTAACTCTTCTGTGATATTTATTTAACCAATCTATTTCATATTTATTAAGCATTTTTTTCACTATTAAATCTTTTTCTATTGGAGCCATTGTCAAATCTTC
>Ga0310344_10000957_pt1 | contig 22302 bp, 19 predicted proteins | sample HC15DNA20200_MG_FD_203801 | JGI IMG/M metagenome (GOLD analysis project Ga0310344, IMG submission 203801) | Marine microbial communities from station ALOHA, North Pacific Subtropical Gyre - HC15-DNA-20-200_MG | ecosystem: Environmental > Aquatic > Marine > Oceanic | place: Pacific Ocean: North... | reverse complement strand
TTGGTTGTAACGGCTGTATTGAGTGGCAATCGAAACTTTGAAGGACGTGTTCAGTCCTTGGTACGTGCTAATTACCTAGCGTCTCCACCGTTGGTAGTTGCCTACGCGATTGCCGGTCACATGACGACTGATTTAACGACAGAACCGGTCGGTCAGGATGCAGCTGGTCAAGATGTGTATTTAGGAGAGATATGGCCGTCGTCGCAAGAGGTTCAGGAAGCGATGAGTGCGGCAGTTCAGACGGACCAGTTCATCGAAAAGTACGGTTGCGTTTTTGACGGAGACCAACGGTGGCAAGATTTGGTTGCACCGACGGGTAAACAATTTGTTTGGACTCCTGATTCAACATATGTTCAGAACCCACCATTTTTTGAAGGTATGACAGTAAAGCCCACGCCTCCCACAGACATATCCGGCGCGCGGGTTCTCGCGTTACTTGGTGATAGTGTGACGACCGATCATATTTCTCCAGCGGGTGCTATACCCCAAGATGGACCTGCCGGTCAGTATTTGATTTCAAGAGGCGTAGATCCGAAAGATTTCAATTCTTTCGGTAGCCGTCGTGGCAATCATGAGGTGATGATGCGTGGCACCTTCGCCAATATTCGACTGCGTAACCAACTAGCACCGGGAACAGAGGGAGGCTGGACACAGCATCAGCCTTCTGCTGACCAGATGACAATCTACGATGCGGGCATGCGATATAAGAAAGAAGGTACACCTTCGATTGTACTTGCAGGTAAAGAATATGGCTCAGGCTCTTCCCGCGATTGGGCGGCAAAGGGGACCATGTTGCTCGGCGTACGCGCGGTAATTGCCGAAAGTTTTGAACGTATTCATCGTAGCAATTTAGTGTTTATGGGTGTAATTCCTCTTGTGTTTAAAGACGGTGATACTGCGGTCACACTCGGCCTAACAGGTAAGGAGTCGTTTTCCTTGACTGGGATTAGCGATAATCTTTCACCGCGATGCGATCTTCGCGTTGCGGCGACGCGAGAAGATGGAACGGAAAAGGCCTTTCTTGTAACCGTACGCATTGATACGCCAGAGGAACTGAACTATTACCATCACGGCGGGATCTTGCCTTACGTTTTGCGGCAACTTGCTGCGGCGTAAGTGATATATCTATTTTTGGAGGAGGTCGCTGATGAGCCTGAGTGCAACTACGCGCCGGTGGCTCGCCACTAGCGGAGTCGTTTGGATCATGAGTACACCGACGGTAGCCCAAACAACGGATAATTCACCGGTGCAAGTTGAATGGAACCTTGCTGAGATTTATGAAAGCCTTGATGTTTGGCAGCGAGAAAAAAATCAACTTGAACGGCGTGTGGCAGAGTTGGAGTCTTTTAAAGGGCGTCTTGGTGAAAGCGCTGAGACGCTTGCTGACGCATTTGATGCGATTAGTGAGACGGAGAAAGAGGTCGTTCGGCTCTATGTCTACGCTTTTCTTGAGGCAGATGAAGACCGTCGACTTTCTGAGGCGCAGGAGCGACGTGGGGAAGCTGCATTACTGTTGGCACAACTCGAACAGGCGGTTAGTTTCGTTTCTCCCGAGCTGCTGAGTGTTGGTTCTTCCACGATCGAACGTTATCTCGATACGGAGCCGCGCCTTTCGAAGCACGCGTTCAATGTGCGCAACACCTTACGACAGGAACCGCACACGCTTTCGGACGAAGCTGAGTCTGTTATCGCTGGTACCAGTGCGATGCGGCAGGGCCCAGAACGAATTTTTGCAATGTTGTCGAGTTCAGACATGCCGTTTTCAACGATTACGTTGTCGACCGGTGAAAATGTGCGTCTTGATCAGGCGGCATATGGCAAGCATCGCGCCTCTCAAAACCGGCAGGACCGAAAACTAGTGTTCGACACGTATTGGCAAACATGGAAGTCCTACGAATCGACACTCGGCCAGACATTGGACACTCATGTTAAGGCCCATGTATTTGAAGCGAAAGCAAGAAACTATGATTCGGCATTGGATGCCGCTCTTGCTGGTCCTAATATTCCAACCGCGGTATACCGGAAGTTGATTGATGCAGCACATCGGCATCTGCCATCGTTGCATCGATACTTCCGAATACGACAGCGAATGTTGGGTCTTGAAGATCTCCACTATTACGACATCTATCCCACATTGGTTGCATCGAATCGCTCGTTCGATCTGGATGAAGCAAAAGCACTCTCACTTGCGTCCGCCGATCCACTTGGTAGGGATTATGTTGCCTTGTTGGAGGAAGGGTTTGCTGGCGATTGGATGCATGTCTACCCGCAGCAGGGTAAGGCGCCTGGTGCATACATGTACGGCGCTATTTATGATGTCCACCCATACCTTTTGTTGAATTTCAATGGTGAATACGAGGATGTGTCAACGTTCGCGCACGAATGGGGACATGCAATACACACGATGCTGTCGAAGCGCGAGAATCCTTACGAAACTTCAAGCTACGCGACGTTTACGGCCGAAATCGCTTCGACGACCAATGAAGTACTGCTACAGGAACACATGCTTGGTGAAAATATTTCCGACAACGAACGGTTGTTTTATCTTGGTACAGCTCTAGAGGCAGTACGGGGAACATTTTTCCGTCAGGTGATGTTTGCTGAGTTTGAATTAAAGATTCATCAGCTTGTTGAGCAGGGTGAAGCGCTTTCTGGCGACAAAATGAGTGAACTTTACGAAGAATTGGTCCGTCAGTACCATGGTTCTGATAACGATGTGCTCATTTACGATCCCGCTTATTCCATTGAATGGGCTTTTATTCCGCATTTTTACCGGAACTTTTACGTTTTTCAGTACGCAACCTCGATAGCTGGTGGCACGATGTTTGCTGAGCGGTTCTTGACAGGAGATGAGCAAGCCCGTGATGACTACTTAGCGGTGTTGTCTGCGGGTGGATCACGCTATGCGTATGAACTCTTGAAAGAATACGGTATCGATCTCGCTACAGATGCACCCTACGATGCTCTCATCTCGCGTATGGATCGTGTGATGGATGAGATTGAGGAGATTCTCGATCGTCGAGCCAATTAAGTGTGGGGGTGGTAATCATCAATCCCCATGATAGATTCCAATTTGGTAGCGGTTCAGAGGATAAAGGAACTGATTCGTAACCTGTGAGATTTCAGTACTATCGTGATTCATTGTAACGATTGCCCGATGGGTCCTGTCTAGTGTCAGGCGGAGACTACCATTGTGATTCCGGAGAGTTACTCCGTCGATGCTCGTATCTGTGGTGGTTTCGTAATCAGAAGAGCTCCGAGTGAGATAAGCGATAACATTGTTGCGCCGAAGAATGCCAATCGGTAGTCACCGAATGTGTCGACCACAAATCCGGAAAGTTGCGCAGATACCAATCCGGCTATTCCCCATGCAAGAAACAGTAGCCCGTAGTTCACGCCGAGGTGTTTCGTTCCGTAGAAATCAGCTGCGGTAGCCGCGAAAACACTCAGAAGTGTTCCGTAGCAGTAGTAGACAACAAATACACCGATCACAAAAGCGAGAATATTGGAGCCTAGTAAGTAAAGCAGTGGCATCGCAACGGCTGAGACGACGACCATTAACCGTAGTACGTTGAGACGGCCAAGTCCGTCTGAGAGGGAGCCGGAGACAATTCGTCCTGTTGTGTTACCGACCGCTCCTATGACAAGTCCAATGAGCGCAACGTTTGTGATTCCAGCCTCCCGTCCAAAAGGTACCAATTGGCTGATAAGACCGAGCCCTGCCATTGACCCAAAACAGTACGCAGCAAACAGTAGGTAGAAAGATCGGTCAGCAAGCATTTCACTAGGTGTGAGGTCTCGCGTAGCCGTGGTGACGGCGGGTTTAAGTTGACTAGGGTCCCATCCTTCAGGCGTGTAGCCGTCTGGAGGAGGTTTAAGGAGCCAAGCTCCGACGACGGCGATTAAAAAGAATACGACGCCATAAATTTGAAAAGTTGCTTCCCAGCCGTACGTTGGGAGTAACCATTCATCGGCGATGGGGCCAAACACACCGGAACCGGCACCATATCCGCCAACCGCAATTCCGAGTGCGAGTCCGCGTTTATCTGGGAACCAGCGTGAGATGACAGGAATGGCAACCGAGTAGCCAATGCCATTACCGGCACCGGCGATGACACCGTACGAAATGTAAAGCCAAGACAGTGATGTCGTGAGGCTCGCTAGAAAGAATCCAAGAGTGAATAAAATACCACCGATCAATGCAACTGTACGGAAACCGAGGGTGGCGTGAAACCGTCCGGCCACCACAAACATGACGGCCATCGTGAAGATGCCGATACTGAAGGTCCAGGAGGTTTCTTGCCGAATCCAACCAAACTCGTTCTCCAGAGGAAGCACAAAGACGCTCCAGGAGTAAAACACGCCGAGAACGAGGTTTAAGAGTGTGCCGCCAACTAGTGGCAACCAGCGGTTTGTATTGGCTTGTTTCGTCATTCGCCCTACCTCTTCAAGGTTTCCGTGGCCTAGTAATTAGGGTGACACTCTACTGCTGGTAAGCGTTTGTACCACGCTGTGTGTTTGTCACAATGTGTAGAATAAGCCTGCCTCCAGAGCAGGAGTGTTAAGGATATGTTGAAAATGAGATTGTTTATAGCGTTGGTAGTGACTTTGGTTCTGAGCGTGTCTGTTTGGCAGGGGCATTTACTGGCGCAGTCTGGCCTTTCTGGTGTGTGGGAAATTAAGCTGGACACGCAGACCGGTGAGCAGGTTTGGACCGCAACTTTCGATGAGAATGGTGGTGCGATCGCCGGAGAGATTGATATGAATGATGGCGAAGGGGTCTTGCCTCTTGAGGGTACTGTCGACGGAAATATGCTCAAATGGGGATTCGTTGTGCCCGATCTCGATGGTGATATGCCGATCAATTTGTCCGGTGAAATTCAGGGCACAACGATAAATGGTGACGAAGGTAGCTTCGTCTGGTACGGGACCGGCGTATGGACCGGGACCAAACAGTAACTGAGTGGGCGGTATTTGTTATCTCAAATGTCTATATTTTCGTGTTGTATCGGAAAAATTGAGCATCACGAACAGATGCAGGCGTTACAATAAAAAGCGGATGAGTTACTTTCGATCTCGAACGGTCGCCGGTGTTATTGCGTGGAAGCTGACGGCGTTGGTATTACTACCGATCGTGCTGTCTGCTACCGCCGGGTGTCCTCTTAGTCGGCAAGCAGTGGTTCAGGAAGTGCATGCTGAACAACAGGTTCCTCCTGACACTAGTACAACGTTGGTTCCTTGTGATTCCCTCGAAGATACATTACTAACGTTGCTGAGTTTGACTGGGTTTGTGTCCGAGTCTGAAAGTCTGCAGGCGAAGTTTGTTAGCTATGGGGTGGTCACCGTTCATTCCCCTGTTGAGTTGAACGGTGATACTGTGCCGACGTTGAGACCTCCGCGTGGTCTCGTATAGCATTTCCCGCTTTTCTTATTTCTCGTTGTAAAACCTCATCACAGGTCTGGGAGTGTGTATGGCTTTGAAGGTGAATTACTTAGTTGCTTTAGTCATTGTGTCACTGTTTTGTAACGTTTTCATTGCAAGTGTAAGTGCTGAACAAGACGAGCTCGGTATGCTCAATGGAACCGTGGCAGATGAGTCGGGCGGAGTTCTGCCTGGTGTTACTGTCAGTGCGCAGAATACGGCCACGGGTTTAACCCGCGCAGTGGTTAGTGGGGCAGATGGTTCCTACACGATGAGGCTTCCAGCCGGTGGTTACGAAATCGAGGCTATGCTGCCAGGGTTTCAGACTTCTACGGCAACTGTGACGATTTCATCGTCTCCATCGTCACGTGATTTCACTCTCGCCATCGCATCTCTCGCTGAGACGGTAACCGTTACGAGAAGTGAGCAGATGCTTGCATCGGTGCCTAACGCTGTGGCACTTGTAACGCCCAACGAAATTGATTTTGCGCAGCGGAAGGCGTCCATGGACGAGGCGCTTCGTGGTATTCCTGGGCTGCTTGTTCAGAATCGACGAAATTATGGTCTGTCGGGTGGTGTTGGACTGAGTATTCGCTCACCACAACCCAAGTTTGGGTTACGTGGTCTGGCAATTGTCCAAGACGGCATTCCTATCACTATGGCTGACGGAACAACTGAACCAGGCAATGTGGACTTGGGTTCGGTGCGTCGCATTGAAGTCATTCGAGGGCCTAGTTCTGTGCTGTACGGTAACGCCGCGGGTGGTGTGATTAGCCTGTTTACTGAGATCGATCAGACGCGTCGTCTTACCGTGCGTCCCGACCTGCAGTTTGGTAGTAATGGTTACAACCGCCAGCAGATGCGTGTTGACGGGCATAACAACAGCGGGACGGAGTTTATGGGAAGTTTTAGTCGATTTCAGACTGATGGCTGGCGTGAGCACAGTGCGGCCGAGATCGAACAGACGAATCTCGTCGTTCGTCAGAGGCTCGCGGCTGGAACACGAATTTCAGGAATCTTCAACCACTACGATGCTCCATTTGCCGAGAATCCAAGCATGATGAATTTGAATAATGCCAGAACGGATCCTCGTGGCACGAGATTCATTGCAAAGAAACAGCATTGGGGAGAGTCGACTCAGCAAGGTCAATACGGTGCGACACTCGACCATAGCTTCGGTACGCAGATGTTTCGTGCCACGGGTTGGGGTGTGTCGCGTGACTTGTTTGCGTCGAACCCTGGTCGCGTTATTGACCTAGGTCGTAAAGCTGCTGGTGTACGTTCTGAATATCTGGGGACTCAGGGCATTGTGCAATGGAGCATGGGCTTTGACGTGTCATCCCAAAGCGACACACGTAAAGAATCACAGAACAAGACTAATGCCATGGCAGGGACGGGTCACCTTCGTGGAAACTTATTGGTCGAGCAGCTAGAAGATGTGTTATCTGCCGGTCCGTTTGCGCAGGTGAGTGTGACGCCTCATAGTCGTGTCACGATGACTGCTGGGGTTCGGTATGACTATTACAACTTTACGGCGACGGACCAAAAGATGGATGACGGCGATCAGTCTGGTGCGCGCACGATGAATGCGGCCAGCCCTTCGGTCGGTGTGACGTTTTCCGCTACCCCGACAACAAATATTTTTGCTAATTATGCAACGGCGTACCAGACTCCGACTACGGTTGAGCTCTCAAATCGACCAGAAGGAGAGGGAGGTTTTAACCAACTGTTAGAACCAGAGCGGATGCGTAGCGCGGAGGTTGGTCTTCGCGGTCTTTTAGAGCCTGCGCGTCTTCAGTACGAGGTTTCAGTATATCGATCTAGGTTGCTCGATGCGTTTGTGTCTCAGGAGGGAGCGGATGAACAGACGTTCTTTTCCAATGCGGGAGAATCATCTCGTAATGGTGTGGAACTGTCCTTGGATTGGCAGCCTATAAGTCGGGTGTCGGCCAGAATGGCCTATACGCGTCAAGACTTTACCTTCACGAAGTTCGTGTCTGGTACCAAGGATTTTTCCGGCAACTATGAACCTGGGGCGCCGCCAAACCGTCTTTTTGTTGGCTTTGACTACGCTTCACCGTTCGGTCTTCGTTCTGGCCTATCGGTCCGATGGGTTGACAGTTTTTATGCCAATAACACCAATACAGCTTCGAACTGGGCATATTCGGTTGTTGACCTTCGGTTTGGTCTCGATAGCCTTTGGGGCAACAACGACATTCGGCCCTTTTTCGGTATCGATAACTTGCTAAATGAACGATACAACTCGTCCGTCATCGTTAATGCGTGGGGACAACGTTACTTCGAGCCGTCACCAGGTCGAGAGTTCTACGTAGGGCTTTCCATCGGTTTTGGTAAGAGCTAGCAGTCAAGCTGCACTACTGGACGAGAGCTCTTAGTCTGTCAGGACTTCACCTACCTTAGATAGACCGCTTTCTCATCAATAGATGAGGAGGCGGTTTGTTTTTTGTGCTGTGGCTCGTCCTGATTCGTAGTGGTCCTGTCGGCTATTTTGAACCGTGTTTAGTCTTCGTTTATACCGGCCAACTGTTTGGCATACGACACGCTGGGTTCCACGTCGTGCTGCCGCCAAATAGTCATTTTTTCGGCTTCAATGCTACCTTCAGCGTGGATGGCGAGAACGGCCTGGTAACCAGCGAAGTCGGTCGTAGTGATTTCTGCAATTAGGTTCATCAAGCGGAGTCGATCTTCAGTTGAAGAAGATGCGGCTCCGAGATATTTATCCACCATTTGTCGTATTTGAGGTTCTTCAAGATCTTCGGCACTAGGCCCGGTCACAAGTAACCCACCGGCGATATCTTGCACCCACGCTAAGGCTTGATGGTAGTTTGTTGCAAAGTACAGCTTTGCAATATTGATGAGTTCTGCACTCGGCACAGCGATTCCGTCAACGAGTTTTGCTTCTCGTGCGGCTTCACGAGTCATGCCTCGACAAATTTGCGCGTAACTGATGAGCTTTGCCAATTTGTCTCGAACGTGACCTGCTCGAAGGATCCCGTTGTAATCAGCCATTAGGTGTGACGCGCCGACGAAAAGGTCAACTAGTGGGAGTTTGTAGCTTACAGCCGTGAATCGGTGGAATTCGACAAATGTTTTAGCGAGCGGCCCTGCCATATCGACTTCACCGTTGAGGAACACTCGATCCCACGGTACCTTGACGTCATCAAAAATAGTCAGGGTTTCCATCATTTTATGCTGTGAACTGATTGGGTGTTCAAAAGTGTTTCCTGTTCTCCCGTAGCCGCTTGCCAACATTTTTAATCCTGGTGCGTTGGCTGGGACCGCGCATGCCACTGCGTAAGCTTCTTGGCCTTCCGAAAAATTTCTTGTCGGAAGCACGAGAATTTCATGTGCATTTGTAGAGACTGAGGTATGAATTTTCGCTCCGCGCAATGTGATTCCATCGTCGTCTTCAGCTGCGACATGGACGTAGTAATCTGGATGGTCTTGGTCAGTTGGTCCTTTGCCCCGATGGCCTTTGACATCGGTCTGTGCGACTGCCACGGCTAGATCGTTGTCTCGGCAGTGGGCATAGAATTTTTGAATTTTGGACAGATAGTTTGTGCCCTTGCTGCGGTCAATAGCGGCGCCGACCAAATGGAGAGCAAAGAGGGCATCGGTACCGATTTCTTTGATTAGTACAACTAAAGTGCCACCTAGAGCGGTCGCTCTTTCTATGAGCGCACTCCGCTGTAAGAGGTCGTCTGGGGTTTTCGGGATTTGGTAGTAGCGTGAAAAGGGACCAGTTGGGCCATCGACGACTGCCAGCTCTCGTTCGGCGTCGTCGTGCGCCATCTGGTAATCGATGGCAGCGTGCTCAACGGCGAGGCCGATGACCGGATGTTGTGTCACATCTTTTACGGGTTGTCCGCGGTAGAACACGGCTCGCCCATCTTGTAGGCTGGCTTTGTATTGGTCGGCGGTCATTAAGGCCATGGTTACACTCCTACTTGAGAATAGTGCAGAGATCCAACGAGAACGGCGATCTTGGCATTCCCGATGAGCAAATGCCAAGGGTTTGCGGGTGGCTTGTCTTCAAAACACTTGATATGCTTGGCTACCTTTGCCCCATTTGACACTAAAAATAAGAGGTTTGTGTTGCCCATGACTGTCGAAGCCAAGTCAACCATCGATCGTGACCGTGCTCAGGAGGTTGTTCAGCGCTTCCAAAGTGAGTCGACTAAGTGGCTCTATGGGCTCGACGACGCGGCCCGCATTCTATCTTGGGCGTTTTTTACGCTTTTGCCCTACACCGACAAGCTGAGCCAGGGGAAATTGCTGCGTCAGCCGCATGTGATGTTTAAGGGACCCACTGGAACCGGAAAGACGGACTTGGTTAGTGCGTGTGCTATGGCGATTGATGCCAAGTTTGAACGTATCCAAGGGTTACCAACCTATATGCCAGAAGACATCCTTGGTTACGAGACAATTGTTGAAGAGGTTGATGGGTCCAGAAAAATTAACTTCAAGCCTGGCAAATTAATGGCGCACATCGTGCTTATCGATGAGGACAATCGGCTCTCTGGTAAGACGAAGGCGGCTATTCTCGAAGGCATGGAAGAGAGCTCGGCGACGCTTAGTTCCGATTATGGCAATCTTGCTGAGGGCAAGATGCTACCGCTATTTCCGTTGTCCTGCGATTTTAACGACATTACCGGTCCAAGGTTTTTCATGGTGATTTGTACCGAGAACATCTTTGGAGAGGAAGAAGGCACCTTTGCCAACCCCGTTGCCCAACTTGACCGAACGACGATTTCTATCAACATGTTGGACCCTGAGGATGAAGCGGATGAGATGAAAATCACGTCAGGTAATGTTGTGGGTAAGAAGGTTGAAAAAATAACGAACTTGTATGAGGTTCTTGAAATTGCGGAACATATTTTTGAAACGGTGAAGATGTCTGAATATGGTGAGCAATATAAGACTCGCCTGATTCGAAACACCAGACCGCATCGTGTGCAGGGTCGAGCTGCACGAACGGTCAAAGAATATATCAAAGTTGGCATCTCACCACGTGTGCATTTTCACCTTGAAGCGGTCGCTCGCACCTTTGCGTTCTTCAATGGCGATGATGTGATTACACCTGACCACATCAAAGCAGTTGCGGAGCCTGTACTTGCGCATAGACTCGTCCTTCGGGAGGGAATGGAATTCTCTGTTAATAAAGAGGATTTGCTTCAGAAGGTCTTGCAGGACATGGAGATTCCTCCTTGGAAGTAGAGGAGGTGTTCGCGAGGTTCCGTGACATCAAGCATGGAATTAGAGCGAAAAAAAAGTCGACCTCCATTCACTATGGAGACCATAAGAGCGGGTTTCGAGGTTCAGGTTATGACATTGTTGGCGTGGACCAGTGGCGACCGGGGCAGCCGTTAAAGGATATTGCGTGGTCGATTAGTCTTCGAACCTATCCGGAGAAACTGTTTCGGATTGAGCGGATGGAACCTAAAGAGCTCCGGACGCTCTTGGCGGTCGATCTGTCTTACTCGACGCTGTTCCAGATTTCTCAAGCGTCGAACAAAGCGTTGTTGCTGTTGGACCTGATAGGCAACATAGGTTTAACTCGTGCTAACGTGCGAGACCCAGTCGGTCTATTAGGGTTCTCGGACCAGGTGGAATTATTTATCAAGCCGAAGCATGGCACGTCGCAGGTTTTCTACCTTGCCCAGCAAATTTTTGACAAGTTAAGCTTGCAGCGGGAGTTTCCGACAAAGCGTGCAGCTGATTTTTCCGTTCCCTTCAGGTTCATGGCGGCCAGATTGAAGGCCCGACATTCTATTATTCTGCTTTCGGATGTTGTCGACATGGTCAATGACCAGGCTGCAATTGATTTCAAGTTGCTTCGCATGCTGGCGGCCAAGCACGATATGATTGTGCTGATATTGGACGACCCTGACGAATTTCGTGTGCGTAGTCGCCTTGGCTATATTCGAATTGCCGATATGGAGACGGGGAAGCAAACGGTTATCTCGGCGAGAAAGGCGAAAGCAATACGCAAAGACATCGAGGAGCGTCGTGCGGAGTTGCAGTACCAGTTGAAATATAAGAGCGGGGTAGATTCCGTCGTGTTGACTCCAGAGAACCATATGGAGGTCTTGCCGAAGTTCTTTATTTCTCGAACCGCGAGGTAGAACGGAACGTGTAATGAGACAAGTCGCTGTTGTTACCATGTTCGTCGTGTTGTTTGGTGGGCAGTCAAGGGTTTTTGGTCAGGAACCGGTGCCCGCTGCTGGTGCATCACCAATTCAGGTGGAAACACTCGAACTTGAACCAACTGTGGTGAAAACGGGTGACGTGATAACACAGACGTATCGGCTTCGTTTTCCTGATTTGATCTCTGAGGGTCGCGAAATATTGGTTCTCGAGGATCGAATGGTGCCGGAGAATCTTCCGGTACATCCCTTTGAGGCGGTGACGCTTGACGTTTACAAGAGTCAGGTTGAGGACGAGCACATCTGGGATTTTGAGTACGGTTTGCGTCTTATCGCGCCGGAAAAGGCCGTCTATGTCGTGCCGTCGTTCAGTTTTTACTATCTAATGCGAGACCTTGGTGAAGACATCGAAGATGCGGAAATTCAGCAGGTAGATGGGGGCCAGGGGTTAGTGCGTTATGTCTCGACCATGACGGACGTTCCTATTCTTGATATTCGTGATTCGATTGAGCTAGGGGAATACAGTGCACGAGCCACGTTTCTCAACACGCTAGCGTGGACGGTTGCTCCGTTGCCGCTGTTGATCTGGGTCGTATTCCTAGTGCGCTTAGTGCGGAAGCCGAAGGAAATTTCTATGGAGGCGGCAAAAGAGCTTGAGGAATTGGAGCGTCTTGAAGCGCAGATACCGGTTCCACCGTCCATATGGGAAGCGAGACGGTCTTTGCAGGGGCACGTGAAGGCTCTTGAGGATGTCGCGGTAAGTGAAAACGGTTCAATGCGAGAACTCGAGCGGGAGCTCGTCATTTCCGCGCGTGAATATTTGCAAGCGGAACTGCCAGATCTCACTACTGGTGATACACCGACAGACATTCAACGGCACATCGAGGGGCTCAAGGACGGTAGCCGTAAGGAGGCGCTCTCAACACTGGCATCGCGTCTCGTTGTTTACCATCACGGTTTGGAGCATGGTGGCGAGCAGACCGCGATTGACAATCCCAATGAGGAAGCTGAGTTATTGGGCGCTTCATTGACCGAGTTGCGTCCACACATACAACTGTGGCGAACGGTAACGGGTGTTTTTAGTCGCGAGAAATAATCATGTTTTTACCATGGACTGATTTCCTTACGTTCCTCGTAAACAATCTCAATGATCTGCTCGAGACTGAGATAGCTCAGGTTCGGTACGGAGATGTTGGGTTGGCGACGGCGCTCGCGATTGCGGTTGGTATTGCGGCCGTTGCTGCGTTGGCTAGGCTTGTGTTTCGCCGACAGAGGCATACCCGTTACCATTCCGGACACGAAATTGATCCGAAATATCAAAAGGGCTTTTGGGTTCGTGCGCTTCATACGTTGCCCAAACTGTGTGTTGGTGGCGCTTTAGCGTTGATGCTTTTTGCTGCGGCCGATCCGTTTCTGACTGCGACGGAAGAGGTTAGTGGGTCTGTTGAATCGAGGGTTCGTGTCGATCTTGTGGACACGTCTGGCTCGATGGCATGGGAATTTCCCGATACAGGGAAATCGAAAGCTGAAGTTGCCCGTGATGCGCACCTTCAATTTCTTGAAATGCGTAGGGAGAAAAATGACCGTGTATCACTGTGGCTCTTCTCGACATATCCCTATATGGTGGATGACTTTGTCATGGACGACGAGTTGTATTACTTCCAGGTGTGGGATGCGCCGTATGTGATGACGCAGCGCCTTGACAAAGCGATGGTAGTACCACGCGACAAAGTTCGTATTGTTCCTGCTGAAGGAGACACGAACATTATCAGACCCCTGCAGTCGATTACGAAGCAATTTGATCAGGATGAAGCGGCGCTTGGAGCCGGCCAGAATCAAAATCGTGCGGTTCTTATTGTTACAGATGCCGCCGTCGACGAATTTCCAGATTCAGAGTTTGCGGCTTTGAGTCAACGTAACATTGTGCCTTACATTATTTATATCAATACCAGTGATGCACGAACGGCGATGATTGGGCACCCGAGCACGCCACGCTTGATTGAAATGATACAAGAGTACGGCGGGGACTATTTTGATGTGACGGACGAAGATAGTTTGGCGCAGGCGTATCAAGCTATCGATGAACGTGAGGCTGTTCGCGTCGAACTCAAACACCGTGCATTAAAGGTGCCGATCTATTCCCGGTTTTTGCTGGTAGCTATGGCGTTGCTCGCGGTTGGTATTCCACTGGGCTTTGTATCTGAACTTTTGTGGGGCACCGCACCGTAAGGTCGGTGGTGTTTGTACGCAGGTAATGTGTGAACGGTAGGAAGACGAAGAGGTAGCTTGATGCGGTTAACGGACCTTCTAGATAAAGAAAACAGTTTTAGGTTTCTTGTTGGATTGGTTTTATCGGTTGTGTTCTTCGCTTTGGTGTTCGTGCCCTCTCGGACATTAGCTGGGTTCTACACACATATGGATGGCCTCAGTGAAGCCGTCTACCGAGCTGACTTTGAGCAGGCAGATATTGAACTCGCTGAGGTGAACAGTTTTTATGAGCGCAGCCGGGGCGTCGGTATGGCTTGGTTTTCTGACGCCTATCTTTTTACGGATGCCTTCCTTCAGCAGGGATCGTACAACTATCTAACCGGTGACTTTGAAGCGGTTGTTCGGGACCTAGCCGACGAAATTGATGATCCCCGCGCATCGCACTTGCTTGGCAGCGCAAAATTCCAACTCGCACGGCAACGATACCGTGCGATTGCAGATGACGACCCTAATGGAGAAGCTCAGAAGCTTGTAATTATCCAGGAAGTGCTTGACGATGTGAATGCTGACTTTGAACGGGCGCTGCGGAGCGACGCATTTGATCGGTTTGATTACAAATGGAACTACGATCTTACAAGCGATCCAGATGCTGTTCGCCGTGCTCTTGAACCGCTTCGGGAGGCAGAGCCGCCGCAGCTTGAGCAAATGCGTGGGGAAGGTACTCCTGTTCGGCGTCGTCGAGGTTAGGTTCGGTAATATACGGGTGTCTCTTCGAGTATGAACGATTTTCAAGCGGCCCTTCGTGAGAGTGTCGAGTTCCAAAACCCAGAGTTTCTTGCTGTTGTCCCGATCGCCGGATTACTGCTGCTGCTTGGGAGTGTTATTTTTGCTATTCGTTTTGCGTTACGACCGGCGAAGACGCACGGGTCGACGTACCCACTTCTTGGGCACATTAAGTTCTGGTTTTTTGCTGTCATTTCGCTTGCGATCCTATCCGTCGCTGCAGCGCGGCCTTTTTGGGTCTATGGGGCGTCAAGCTTCAAGCGAGGCGACGTTGACGTTGCTGTGGCTGTTGACGCCTCTGCTTCGATGTGGGCTCGAGATCTTGGGCCGTCACGTCTAGAAATTGCTGTTCGAGAAGCACTTACACTTTACACGCAAGAGGTGCTGACGCCAGGGGATCGGGTGGCACTCTTTGTCTTTGGGACAACCGCGCTTCGCCAAGTGCATCTCTCTTCGAATGCGGAACGATTTGTTGAACAGATTGGTCAGATTGCACCGCCTGATCAGTTGTCTGGAGACGCATTTCCATGGGATTCGGATGTAACGACTGCATTTGAGCATGTTTACCAATCACTTGATAATCAGGATCGTTTTGAGAGCGGAGACGAGAACTGGGAACCGGCAGAGCGAACTGATCGCGTCGTGCTTCTTTTTACTGACGGTGATTTTGCCTCAGACAATGAGCAATTGGCGCGACTCGACCAGGCCTTGGCTGAGTTTCGTCGACGAGGTTTAGCTGTTTACCCTGTTGTGGTCGGATCACGGACAGGGGTTGATTTGGATTCGGTGCTCGTTAACTACGTTCGAGGTATTGATTACGATCAAACTCTTGAAGCTGATCTGGAAGGAATTCGTACGCGTCTTAACCCTGATAGTGTCGCCAGTTTTGATCAGAGATCAGGTGGCCGGTCTTTTGTAATCGATAGTGCAGGGCTGTCGTCTGCGAACTTTTTACGAAACGTAATTGACGGTCATAGGAGTATCACGTTTCAACTCATTCCATCCGATGATAAACAAGAAGTCTGGCAATGGGTGGTCATGCTCGCCGTGATGGTGCTTGTTCTGGCGATGCTTTTTTATTGATCATCTTACGGACATAGTGCCGTTTTGTTTTGTTCGAAACCGATCCTTTTTCCGCGAGTTATATCACAGCGCGCCAGCGGTTTCGTGAGGCTGCTGTTACGGCTCGTGCCCGGCTCCATGCGGTTCAAATAGGGGAGTCGGCACCAACCGGGGAACCTCTTTCGATTGAAGTTGCAAGGGTTGGCGCTCGAGAGCCTTCCCATGTGCTACTGGTTACTTCTGGCCTTCACGGAGTTGAAGGGTTCTTTGGTTCTGCTGTGCAGTTGGCGTGGCTCAGATTAGTGGCAGCGGGAGAGATCGTTTTACCTTCAAGAGTGTCTGTTGTTCTAGTGCATGCTTTGAATCCTTATGGTTTTGCGTGGCGTCGTCGCGTAAATGAACAGAATGTTGATTTAAACAGAAATTTTGTAGATGGAAATAAATCCTACGCTGGCACATCAAGTCGATATCTGTCCGTTCACAATTTACTGAACCCTAAACGATTTACCTCTGGATTGTTTTCGCGCCTGTTATTTGCATCAAGAGTCAGGTGGGCTGTTAAACACCTCGGGCCGTCAGTGTTTCGTACAGCTGTTGCAGCAGGTCAGTATGAGTACCCACGTGGCTTGTTTTTTGGGGGTTTCAAAGCATCTTCGTCCAATCAGTTTGTTAGAGACCAGTTTGACTTGTGGACTGGAAAGGCCGAAGACGTTCTTCATTTTGATCTTCACACGGGGCTGGGAGAGTACGCGAACTATAAATTATTTATTGAGGCTGCGAATAAACCACACCTTGCCTGGTATCAAAAATACTTTGACCTACAGAATATCGTGTCGGTTGCTGATCGCGGTCGTTACGCTGCACGTGGTGTCATGGGGGATTGGCTCGGTCGAAACGCGGCAGTGACTAATTATCGGTTTGCGCGCGTTGAGTTCGGTACGTACTCAGAGACCCGAGTGCTTCATGCACTTCGTTCAGAAAATCATACACACCATTATTCCAGTCGAGATTCATATGAGGACGTCAGGTCTAAAAGTGACCTGTTGGAATGTTTCTGTCCACAAAGTGACATATGGAGGACAAAAGTCATGACACGAGCTCTTGAATTACTACGAAAAGCTCTTACAGCTGTGCAGAAAGTTGGTGATACCGGCGATTAGAACGTTATCTCCGGGACGTCGTCGGACACGATGAGTGTCGCTTCCGTCGCGTCACATATTTCATTGACTGATACTCCTGGCGCGCGTTCTAGCAATTTGAGGCCATCTGGTGTGACGTCAATCACGGCGAGCGAAGTGATAATCCGACTCACGACTCCAATGCCGGTGAGCGGCAGCGTGCAGGCATTCAAGATTTTCTTGTCGCCTCGCTTCGACAGATGGTCCATAACGATTAGGACGCGTTTTGCACCAGAAACTAAATCCATCGCACCGCCTGGACCTTTGACCATCGAACCAGGAATCATCCAGTTGGCAAGGTCTCCATTGGCTGAGACCTGCATGGCCCCGAGGATCGCGAGATCGATGTGGCCACCCCGAATCATCGCAAAACTTTGAGCACTACTGAAGAAGCTCGCACCGTCCACGGTTGTTACAGTTTCTTTTCCAGCATTAATGAGGTCAGCGTCAATTTCTGATTCCGTGGGATACGGACCAATGCCGAGTAACCCGTTTTCACTTTGCAGCATGATCCGGGCAGTCGAAGGGATAAAATTTGCGCAAAGCGTTGGAATGCCGATACCTAGATTGACATAGTTGCCATCTCGCATCTCACATGCAGCGCGACGGGCCATTTGTTCTCTGTCGAGTCCCACAATTACTCCACCGTTTTGAGTTAGGGCGTTCGAACTTTTTTGCGTTCGATCACTTTTTCTTGGTCTTCACCAATAACGATACGATCGACGTATATGCCTGGTGTATGTATGGTGTGCGGGTCGAGGGTTCCAGAAGGGACGATTTCTTCAACCTCAGCAACTGTCACCCGTCCGGCTTCGGCCATCGGAGGATTAAAGTTTCTTGCCGTCATGCGATAGACCAAATTCCCCTCTTCATCGGCTTTCCATGCCTTGATTAACGAGACGTCCGCATGCAAAGCGGTTTCCAATACCTGCCAGCGACCATTAAATTGGCGCGTTTCTTTGCCTTCCGTTAGAGGTGTCCCATAACCCGTCGGCGTAAAAAATGCGCCAACGCCGGCGCCACCTGCACGTATACGTTCCGCTAGTGTTCCTTGAGGCGTCAATTCAACGTCTAAGATGCCGTCGAGGTATTGACTTTCAAAGAGTTTGTTTTCGCCTACGTAACTTGCCACCATTTTTGTGACTTGTCTCGTCTCAAGTAGTAAGCCGAGACCAGCACCGTCGATGCCAGCATTGTTGCTGATGCACGTCAGATTTTTTACTCCAGAGTCACGTAGGGCAACACATAAGTTTTGTGGTACGCCGCACAGGCCGAAACCGCCGACCATCAACGTCATGCCGTCTTGAAGTAGTCCGTCGAGCGCTTCAATCGAATTCTTGAATATTTTTCCTGCCATTATGCTTTCATCGGTCCCTTTGGTACGCCGGCACCTTCACGAACGAAGCGCGCCAAGTTTGACATATCTTCGTCGCCATAACCTTGAGCAATGAGGGCATCCTCTATCGTTGCCACGATGCTAGCAATGGGTACCGGAACGTTAAACTGACGGGCGGTATCCAAGGCAATTCCTAGATCTTTTCGGTGTAGTCGAGTCCTAAAACCCAATGGATAATCATCGTTCAGCATTTTGTCAGAACGGTTGTTAAGGATCCACGACCCAGCAACGCCGCCGCCGATAGCCTCAACAACTCTTTCTGGATTTGCTCCCGCGCGGTACGCGAGCGTAAGCGCTTCTGCAAGTGCCATAAAGGTTCCCGCGATGGCTACCTGATTCGCAACCTTCGCAATTTGACCGCAGCCAACCGGGCCAATGCGGGTTACTTTTGCGCCAATGATTTCCAGCACTGGTTCCGCACGAAGAAAGTCTTCTTCAGTGCCGCCACACATGATGGTCAACGTGCCTTTGATCGCACCTTCAGATCCTCCCGATACCGGCGCATCGACGTATCCAACATTTTTAGCGCGGAATGTTTCCGCGAATTGACGCGTTGATTCCGGCGAAATTGATGAGCAGTCAATCACCAAGCTGCCGTCTTTTAGTCCGTTAATGGCGCCAGTGTCTTGATCAAGAAGAACACGTTCTACGTCTGCCGTGTCCGACACACACGAAAGCACAATCTCCGCATCGGCAGCTGCAGCTGCAGGCGTTTCGGCTCTTTGTGCGCCGAGTTTTTCAAGTGGCTCTTCACGACTTCGTGTTCGATTTTGAACGGTCACTTCGCAGCCAGCCTTGATGAGGTTGGTCGCCATAGGTGCGCCCATCGTTCCCATACCCAGCACCGAAATTTTCATTCTGCGAATCTCCTTAAGTGTTTAGTTGGTTCGACCTACGCGCATGGACGATGCCCCGACCCGATTGAGGGCGATTTGTCATAAGCGCTAGAAACTTTTTCCAATATCTGAACGACGGTGAATACACTGTTTCGACGTCGTTGAATCCGACGGATTGTAGCATCTGAGTTAGTGCAGACAGCGTCGGCATGGCGCACATTTCGTAGCGGGCCTCGGCGGCGTGTTCATCTCCAGGGAAAAATGGTACGAGTGGATACCGTTCGTGCACAAAGGGTAGCAGCACGTGCGTTTCGCAGACTAGAAGTTGTTTGGTTACGCTGGCGATGTTTTCAAGTGCGGTGAGCGGGTTGCGTAAGTGGTAGAAAACGCCTAATAGCAGTACAAGATCAAACTGGCCGATTTCGCTTGGTTTAAGTTCATGGACGTCTGCTCGCCTATACTCGACGGATGAACCGTGCCTTTTGTGTGCACTTAAGAATTCTTCCATGCCGAAGCGGTCCCACGAAAAACTATCGACGGCAAGTACGCGGTCTGCGCCACGTCGTTCACACTCAAACGAAAAAAACCCATGCCAGGCTCCGATGTCGAGTACCGTCCAACCAGTTAAATCTTCTGGGATTTGTAGGAGATCGAGTCGCCTGTTGAATCGGCGTCTGATCTGGCCTTCGTGGGACAAAATGGATGCACCGCTGTCGGGGCGGCTAATAACTTCGTGCGGACGTTCTTTCATGTCTCAAGGTGCCGTTACTGTAGACGTGCAGGATATCACGCGGGTAGCCGTTCCTGTGTAGACGTGAACCGTTCTCAGATGTCCAGATGAAGCTGTTCCTTGATGTGTCGAATACGGTCATCGATTGGTGGGTGTGTTGATAGGTAGGCGCCCAGTCCGAGCGGATCGGTTTTTCTGTCCAGATTTCTAAAACGGTCCAGCATGCGAAACGCTCCAACTGGATCAAAACCCGACACCTGCATAAGTCTGGCCCCGAGCGCATCTGCTTCGAATTCCTGCTCGCGAGAATAGGCTTTTTCAAGCCACTGAACGCCAACTGTTCGAATCCATGGGGCTATGGTCCTCGCAGCCGGCGTGGCAAGCGACGCCATCGATAAGGCCTTTTGACTCAAGATACGGTCAATGGCGTGACGCTTGATCACGTGCGCCATTTCGTGACCAATAACAAATGCTAGTTCGTCTCGGTCGTGCTCGGCCAGCGTTACCAATGCCGGTGCTACAAAAATGAACCCCCCAGGCAGGGCAAAGGCGGTCGCATGATTTCCGTTAACGGCCATCACTTCGAAGTGGAGGGCGCGGTTCTTAACACGGTCCGCGAGCTGGGCCGTGATGTCGTCTAGTAGGTTTTGAATTTCCGGGTCTGGAGGTCCGGTTGCGTCTTCACGAACCACTTGAGCCATGTCACGACCGACGGCCTGTTCGGCTCGAATCGCATCTTCCTCGTTGCCAGTAAAAGATTGCCACATCCATCTGGCTTTTTGGTACTGCTTACCTGCAAGTCGACCTAGTAGATAAGGTGTGTTTTTTGACACAGAAACAAGTGTAGCGCTACTAGCACAGGAAGTTAATCCACACGCTAATGGTTAGAGGTTGTTGAGAGTTTCGGGTCTGAGACAGGTAAGATGGGAAAGGTGTTGAGAAAACCTGTGTAGCAATATCCGAATAACCCAAAAACTCCCAGCGTGATGGCTATTTCTAGAAGTCCCAACGGAACGGTATCACCATGCCAGAGCGATGGCGCAACCAGAATAAAGCGTTCAAGCCACATCCCTACAAGGACAACGATGGCAATTGCTGTGAGACCAACGGGCTTCATCTTAATTGCTCGGCTGAGCAAGACAACGAATGGGACAACGAAGCACAGCGCTAACACGAGCCACGCTATTGGGCCCCAGGGGCCATGCATCCGGTGGTAAATGAATTCTGTTTCTTCTGCAAGATCGCCGTACCAGATCACCAGGTACTGTGACCAGAACATATAGGCCCACAGTATGCAAAAACCGAAAAGCAATTTGCCGACGTCATGAAGTTGTTGGGTGCCTACCCACGCCGAGATTCCGAGACGGTCGCGGCCCATGGCCGCTATGCACGATAAGAATGCGAATCCGATAAAGAGGTTTCCAACGAAATAGTACCCGCCAAACAATGTAGAAAACCAATGCGGATCAAGAGACATGACGAAATCAAAGGCAACGAGCGAGAAGATCCAGCCGTAGGCGATTAGGATGGAGACAGCCAGTTTGTCTTGCGCACGCTGACTTCTATCTCGTTCCGACGCGGCGCCTTGCCACCCAGCAATTAGTCGTTTCGTAAACCCACTCGCGACATGTTGCCCCGACTCATGTAGTAGTCCGATATCTGGCCGGAGCGACCGATAAACGTAGAGTAAGCTCAGTCCTGAAAGCACGGTGAAAGCAACAAGTTGTCTCGCTACGAAGAATGGAACGTTAAGCCAAGCGGCCTTTGCTTCGACTGGATGTTGGACCCAGGGTGCCCAACTTGAAATCCCGATAAGTAAAATGCAGACGAGTGCCAGTGACACAGGGAAAAATGCAGCGGTAGCTTCGGCGAGTCGCTTGAGTGGACGCCCCCATCGTGCTGACGTTGCCTGAAGAATGGCCGACAAGACAACTCCGGCTTGGGCGAGGCCCGCAAAAAATAAAAAATTTATAAGCAGTGCTTGCCAGGCCCTGACGCTATCACCGAGGAACGTACCGTAGAGAAAAGCGATACTTCCTAAGAAGCCGAAACCAAGCAGCACCTGACGGGCGGGTGGAGAGACAAGGCTACCGGATGGTATTTGCGGGGTGGTCACGGCCTGTTTGACTCCGGCATAGGTTCTAAAGTGCCTAGATGATGGACGAGCGCCCAGCGTTCCCGAACAGACAAAGCATCCGCGAAACGAGGCATGTTACGACCACCTTCACGAATAATTGTGTAGACGAATCCGTCTGGATAGTTCAAAACGTGCGGTAGAGTGAGGTTGGGCATCCGACGGTAGAAAGACGCGAGTTGCCCGTCGCCGTACCCATCGGTTCCGTGGCAGACCGTGCAATAGGTTTCATACAACGCTGCGCCTTCAGCTAATACAGCGCTAGTTTCTTGCAACGGGTTTGGAAGGTCTCGTGCCTCACGACGGTTCAAACGTCGTACCCCGTCTGTTGCCATTGATCGGTCGGGCGGTGTCCGTACTTCCGTCTGTGGTTGGACGACGGGACC
>Ga0310344_10000956_pt1 | contig 22318 bp, 17 predicted proteins | sample HC15DNA20200_MG_FD_203801 | JGI IMG/M metagenome (GOLD analysis project Ga0310344, IMG submission 203801) | Marine microbial communities from station ALOHA, North Pacific Subtropical Gyre - HC15-DNA-20-200_MG | ecosystem: Environmental > Aquatic > Marine > Oceanic | place: Pacific Ocean: North... | reverse complement strand
AGGGAAATCAGACACTTTCCCATCTCTTGTTAACACTTCAAGTGCATCATGGAATGTGCTCGGATCGGCCGTCGTCGGTCCGGATCCAATAACACTAGGATCGTCACAATTAGACCCAATAACATCTGACACCGCAAGGGTAATCAACTCACCATGACATGCCGCCGCCAAACGCCCCCCCTTAATACCGGAAAGATGTTTTCTTACAGTATTAACGTCATAAATAGAAGCTCCTGAGTGTAACAAAGCATGGGTAGCCTGCACCTTTTCCTCTAAAGTCAGACTCGTAATCGGAACAGCAAGCCCAGCAGATGCCCCACCTGACAACAGAACCACCAGCTTTTCTTTCGTCGAGACTTGATGAGCCAACTTGAGAGCTTTCCTTCCAGCCAACTCACTAGCTTCTGTTGGAAGCGGATGACCTACTATAATTGTCTCAACACCTTCAATGTTGACCTGCTTCTTGGAAGTCGCCACCAACCCACGCTTGACACTACCTTCATAGTTCGACAGAAAAGAAGACGCCATCGGAACAGCAGCCTTACCGGCTGCTATTAGTGTCACTGATGAACCCTTAATAGCCTTTTTTATAGCTGCTTTTTTTAATGCATTTTTGACAAGTGCGCCGCCTGCAGCACCTTTAATACCGGCCTGTATTATTTCCAACAAATGACGACGAAGAATACGGAGTGGTTCACTCAGAGGACAATTTTGCCTTTAACAAATCACGCGCCGACTTCGGGTTAGCTTTACCCTGAGTCTCTTTCATCACCTTACCAACCAAGAAACCCAGAACGCCTTCTTTACCCGAACGATAGGTCTCGACCGCGGTAGAGTTACCCTTTAATACTGCATCAACAGCTAGGCTTAAAATATTTTCATCTGCTATCTGCTTTAGTCCTTCATTTTCGACAATTGACTCAGCGTTATCACCTGTTTCAAGCATCCTTATAAACACCGTCTTAGCTGCCGAACCGCTTACAACTTCAGAATCTACAAGCTGAATCAACTTAGCTAAATCACTCGCATCAATCTTAAAATCATTGATATCAACGCTGTGTTCATTTAAATAACGACTTACTGGGCCCATCATCCAGTTGCTAGAAGCGACAGGATTCTCTGATTTTCGTGCTAATTCCTCAAAATAACTTGCGAATCCATGAGCTTGAGTTAACCAGACAGCAGCTTCCTCAGCGATTTCAAACTCTTTGACAAACCGCTGTTTTTGATCCTCAGGAAGCTCTGGCATTGCTCTGCGAATATCATCTACTAAAGTCTCTGCGACTATAAGACTTGGAAGATCAGGTTCAGGAAAATATCTATAATCATGGGCTTCTTCCTTGCTGCGCATTGACTCTGTATGACCAGTCATCGAATCCCAAAGACGGGTTTCTTGAACAATCAGGGACCCTGACGATAAAAGCTCAGACTGCCGAACACATTCATAGTCAATCGCTTTTTCTAGAAACTTGAAAGAATTAATATTTTTTATTTCTACTTTAACTCCCAATTTCTTGGTGCCAACTCGTCGCATTGACACATTCGCATCACATCGAAGACTGCCCTCTTCCATATTTCCATCGTTAATTCCCACCGCACACAAAATGCCTCTTAGTCGACCAAAAAATTCTGCCGCATCAGAACTTGAATAAATATCTGGTTCGGTGACAATTTCAATAAGAGGAACCCCACTTCGATTATAGTCAAGGTTGGTCGTGTGAGCTCCCTGGTGAATTGATTTCCCGGCGTCTTCCTCCAGGTGAACCCTGTTTATACGAACACATACTTCACTTCCACCCGTCAGATACTTAACCCTCCCCTTTACAGCTAAAGGAACCTCATATTGTGAAATCTGATAACCCTTCGGTAAATCTGGATAAAAATAATTTTTTCTAGCAAACACTGATTCTTCCTGTATTGAACAGCCCAAGGCCAATCCCGCCCTAATGCCATATTCAACAACTCGTTGATTAAGAACAGGAAGAGCGCCAGGCAGGCCCAAACATACCGGGCAGATATTGCTATTGGGAGGCGACGAAAACTTTGTACTGCAGCCACAGAATATTTTTGACTCAGTGAGAAGTTGAGCGTGAATCTCGAGTCCTATAACGGGTTCGAAGTCCATACAAGTCGGAAAGCTGGTCGATTTATCTAAATGGTTGGCCCAGAAGAAGTAATACCATGATCGACGTCGGAGCCAAATTGTTTAAAGTTTTCTATAAACATCGCTGCCAACCGCCTTGCCTTAGCGTCATAATCAGCAGCATTTTTCCATGTATTTCTGGGAACAAGCACCTCAGAAGCAACATCAGGGCAGCTAAGGGGAACATCAACATTAAATCGATTATCCCTCTGAAATTTTACTCCCTCAAGTGCACCTGAAAGCACCGCTGCAATAATGGACCTGGTGTGATTAATACTCATACGTCTACCAACACCGTACGCTCCTCCTGTCCACCCTGTATTAACAAGCCATACTTTTGATCCGTGCCTCGAAATACGTTCCCCAAGAAGTTTCGCGTATACCGAAGGATGTCGAACCATAAAAGGAGCACCAAAGCAGGAACTAAACGTAGCCTGAGGTTCAGTAACACCTCTCTCCGTCCCGGCCACCTTAGCTGTATATCCTGACAAGAAGTGGTACATGGCAGCAGAAGGACTCAAACGAGAAACTGGAGGTAAGACACCAAAAGCGTCTGCAGTCAACATAATGATATTTTTTGGATGCCCGCCCCTACCTGACGGCTCCCAATTATCAATATAAGAAATTGGATAAGCTCCACGAGTGTTTTCAGTCAGGCTCTCATCATCTAGATCAAGTTCTCTTGTACCAGCGTCCATCTTCACGTTCTCAAGAACAGTGCCAAATCTTTGAGTCGTGCTATAAATCTCTGGCTCCGCCTGAGGAGACAAGCGAATCATTTTTGCATAACATCCACCTTCAAAGTTAAACACACCACTACGACTCCACCCGTGTTCATCATCCCCAATTAATCGCCGTTTCGAGTCACTCGACAAAGTCGTCTTACCGGTGCCAGATAAACCGAAGAAAAGCGCAACATCTCCCGATGAACCGCAATTCGCAGAACAATGCATAGGAAGAACGTCTTTTTCAGGAAGTAAATAGTTCATTACAGAAAAAATAGATTTCTTGATTTCCCCTGCGTACTGGGTACCACCAATCATAATCAGCCGATCAGAAAAATTTAGAGTGATAAACACTTCTGAATTAGTGCAGTGAATCTGTGGTTCAGCCGTAACCGAAGGGACATTAATGATAGTAAAATCGGGTTTGTAACCTGAATCACACTCGCCAGCAGAACTGGGAAGAAACATCGTTCTGGCAAAAAGACTGTGCCACGCATACTCAGTAATTACTCGAATTCCGAGCCTATAATCAGAGTCCGTTCCGGCATAACAATCTTGCACGAACAACTCTTTATCCTTAAGCGACCCAAGAACTTTTTCTCTTAAGGATTCGTAGTCCGAAACCTCCATCGGCCGATTAACGCTCCCCCACCACACACCAGAATCATTAGAGGGAACCCTGACAACAAACTTATCTTTCGGCGATCTGCCTGTATGCACACCTGTAAGACAAACGAGGGGACCTTCGGCGGAGACCGCGCCCTCGCCTCGCCGAATCGCCTCTTCATATAACGCGGCGGTTCCGTAGTTCCAGTACGTTCGTTTTGGTTTATATACGGTTGGATTTGAGTTAAAAGAAGACGAATCAGACATTAACATTTATTCTAGAGTTATACACAAAACCCTAATCAAACCATTACTAAGACCACAATACGTTTAACGAGCCATCGTAAACGTCTTCCACAAACAAAGTCAACAAAGACAATGCATTCTTTAAAGAATCTCGTAACAAAGGTCGATAATACATATAACATGCATCAAATCCATCGGAAACGGACTAAAAGATTTCTGCAAAGATATCGCCTGCTCAGTTTCTTTCGATTTTTATGTATTCTCTTTTTTGCGGCCGCCAGTTCGTACGGGTGTGTCTCAACCAATACAGATGCACCCTACCTCACACCAGCAAATGCTGATAGTCAAGAAATTTACATAACAATCGCAGACAAAAACGGTCAAATCAAAAGAATCGAACTTGAAGATTACCTGCTGGGCACAATTCTGTCAGAGGCAAGCTTCAAAAATCTTGACCAAAATGCTAAAAATCGAGTCGCCGAAGTACAGGCTATCCTTGCTAGAACCTATGCAGTCTCTAATCTAGATCGACATGAGCATGAAGGATTTAACCTTTGCTCGACTACGCACTGTCAAGTACATACTTCACTCAACAAGTGGCCACAACACCTCGTTGACTTAGCTAACGACGCGATAACAAAGACTCGAGGAATCGTGGTCGGTTTTAACAATCTTCCTATCAATGCAGTGTTTCACGCTGCATGTGGCGGCCATACGAGTGATGCAGAAAAAGTATGGATCGGAACGACGCCACCGTACCTGCGAGGAGCCCCTGATCAATTCTGCCATGGGGACACTTCATTACCTTGGACATTCCAGGCTGACCTTGTAACACTTCGTCAACTCTTAAATAAAAACAGAAGCTCTTCAGTCGGCAGAAGTCTCGACAGAATAACCGTGCTCGAGACGGACATTGCAGGGCGCGTCCAAAAAGTTTTTTTTGAAGGCGAAAAGAGCGCGACACTTAGCGGTGAAAGTGTAAGAAGACTTGTTACCTCCGAACACGGACCACGTTCCATTAGAAGCACTAAATTCAGGATTGTTGTAAAAGATAGACAAGCGATCTTTATCGGAAACGGCTTCGGTCACGGCGTTGGTCTATGCCAAAACGGTACCATGGAAAGAGCTCGCTCAGGACAAACCATTCAAGCGATTTTGAAACATTACTACCCCGGCACAAAGCTAATGAGAATAGGATTACCTCATATCCAAGACTCTAAAAAACTACCGACTCAACTTTAGACCGGTTCCTAGGTTATGATTAAAGCACTAGTCGAGAAAGCATCGCTTTAACTTGATTAGTAGCTTATTGCTATTTTTATTAACCGTTTCTGCTGACTACAAAACTGGTAACCATTACACGTGCCCGCTACCATCTTCCGTAAGGGTCTCGACCTAAAACACGACGTCGCCAACGACTTAGCTCGCGACTACCACAGCCAGCTCGTCGAAAAAATAAAGGAGTCTGATTACTGCTGGAAATCCGGTCGATTGAACATTTATCTTGCCGAAGATTTTGGCTTCTGTTACGGCGTTGATCGCGCTGTTGATTATGCGTACCAGACACGGCGCCGTTTTCCAAAACAAAATGTGTTCTTGACGGGAGAAATAATTCACAATCCTCATGTTAATTCTAGGATGAGAGAAGCAGGCGTAAGATTCCTGAGCGACAAACATGAAACTCTGAACAATCTGACACCAGAGGATGTCGTGATACTTCCAGCTTTTGGAGTGACAACGCATGAGCTCTCACAACTTGAGCAAGTCGGATGCATCATTGTCGACACCACATGCGGCTCTGTTCTGAATGTTTGGAAAGCTGTTAGGCAGTACTCGGTGGATCGATATACGGCAATTATCCATGGAAAATATCACCATGAAGAAACGAGAGCTACTGCTTCGAAGGCTCTCGATTCAAGCAACGGTCGTTACCTTGTTATTCTCGATAAGAGAGAAGCAAGCCTTGTGTGTGACTTTATCCTTGAAAAGACTAGTCCAGAACAATTTTTATCAACATTTTCGACAGCTTGTTCTCCTGATTTCAATCCTAAAACCGATTTACGCCAAGTGGGCCTTGCCAACCAGACTACGATGCTAATGTCAGAATCTTTGGAGATAGGAGATATGATTCGTCAAGCAATGATCACCCGATATGGCGAGAAAAATCTTCCAAAGCACTTCAGGGCATTTGAGACAATATGTAGCGCAACACAGGACCGCCAAGATGCTGTCACACGTCTGCTACATAAACGAGATTTCTCTCTTGCGGTGGTCGTCGGAGGATATAACAGCAGTAATACCAGAAACCTAGCCAGAATCTGTTCTGAACGAGTCAAGACTTTCCATATAGCCGATGCGTCTTGTCTTATCTCTACCACAGAGATACGGCATCACCAACTGGCCACAGCGATGCCAGCTCACTCAACGCCAGCCCAGAGCGAAATGACGACACATGACTGGTTGCCCGCGATAGACACACTAAATGTTGCTATAACCTCTGGAGCGTCCACCCCGGACAACATCGTGGGAAAGGTTGTTGAGAGACTCTCAGAACTAGCGACACTAGATTAGTTGAGGAAAAGATGTGCTATCTGCCCTCGCGTAATTAACATCAACACTACCAATAGTTGGATTTGGCGCTACGTATTTTAAGGAGCGTAATAACCGTGACTAAACAATGCTTTACACTGTCTTTGATATTGGCATGCATTCATGCAGCAGAACCAATTGACGCGCAAACACTTCCGGACGACATTACTGATCTTATAAATTCAACAAATCTAAATCGTACCGTCGCTCAATCCCGTCCAGTCTTCGATTTGACGGTGGACGACGCAATCGAACGGGCACTCAGTAGAAACCTAGATATTGCAGTAGAGCGGCTAAATCCCCAGATTCAAGACCTTGTTGTAGCTCAGGCGAATTCTGTTTTTCTTCCAACTTTGCGGTCAAGCTTTGATTTTAATACGAGCCAGAGTCCAGCGCGCTCACAACTTGACGGAGCCGGCAATCTTACTGAACAGGCTGTTGAAAACGAAAGCGGTACTGCTGATATCGCCATCGACCAAGCAGTCAAATGGAAAGGAGGGAGTTATTCGATCGATTGGAACAACGGACGAACTGAAACAAATAATGTCTTTTTCAGTTTCAACCCAAGCTTCACAAGCTCGGTAGGACTCTCTTACACCCAACCTCTACTCAGAGGCTCCAGTATTGACAACCAAAGACGTCAACTTCTTGTAAGTCAGCTTGATCGCGATATTTCAGACATCGACCTTCGTGCTTCCATTACAAACACTCTTGCAGATGTTCGAAATGCATATTGGGATTTAGTGTATGCCTCTGGAAGCGTTGACGTACAAAAACAAGCTCTCGAGCTCGCCGAGCAACTGGTCCGAGAGAACCGGGTACGTGCTGAAATCGGGACACTCGCATCCATAGACATCATTCAGGCTCAGTCTGAGGCAGCATCAAGAAGGCAAACTCTTGCTGAAGCTCAGCAAGCTCTTCAAACTGCGGAACTAGCCCTGAAACAATTATTAGTCAATAGCACGGACGACCAGATGTGGACTGCTGAACTTAACCCAGTCGATCGTCCCCTTGTGAGTCACAGCCCCATCAACCTCGAGAATGCCGTACAAAACGCTCTCGACGCGCGAACGGACATCGAAAGAACACGTCGCCAACAAGAAATTAACGATGTGACCGTAAAAAATCTGCGCAATGACACTCTCCCATCTCTCGATCTTGTGGGCTCTGTGAGACTGCAGGGTCAAGGGGGCACCCAGTTAATTAGCCCGTTTCTTGGCGGTCCATCGAACGTAGTCATTCCAGGTGGGTATCGAGATGCGATTAACAATCTTGTTGATGCTGACTTCCCTGCGTGGAATGTACAGCTTCAACTTAATTATCCACTAGGTCGCAGCGCCCAAAAAGCGGCCCATGCCAGAGCAAAATTACAAGTCCAGCAGACCCAAGCCCAACTTGCGCAAATTGAGTTAAGGATTGCCACAGAAGTTACTAACGCCGCCTTGCAAGTGGAAAGCATCAATAAGAGAATCGAGGCAGCACGAGCAGCCACAGAGTTCGCCAGACAACAACTTGATGCCGAGGAAACGAAATTTGATGTTGGTCAATCCACAAATTTTTTCGTCGTCCAAGCCCAGCGCGATCTAGCAACAGCTCTAGACACAGAATTGCGGGCAATTCTTGATTACCAAAAGTCTTTAATCGAATTTGAGCGAGTTCAACAGACTTCACTATCAGGTGCAGGCATTACAATTGCCGGGGGCGGTGGATTCTAATTTTCTACTAGAACCATAATAAAATATATCAAGCACTCTTCAAACTTGGGTCCCCAGACCTCTCCGAAGCTCTTCTATCGTAGACCCACTGACTGGGTCTACAAGATCTGGCGCAACAGACAAGAGTGGGTCTAGTACAAACGTCCTCTCACGAAATCTTGGATGCGGCAAAGTTAGCGTTTTAGATTCAACGATTAAATCTCCGACTAAAATCAAATCACAATCCAATGTCCGTGGCGCCCCTTTATAAGGCCGTTCCCGGTATCTAGTCTTTTCAACATCCTGCAGGTAGCCCAAAATAACCTCAGGCAACTCTGAGGATCTCCCTACAATTACAGCGTTAAGATAGTGTGGCTGAATGCCCCGACCTTGATGCTCGGTCTCTAAATACCCAGAGACACTCATTTCAGTAAGAAAAGAACCGACTCTCTCTACACCAAAGGACAGGTGTGCTTCCCGATCACCCACGTTACTGCCCAGTGAAACCACAACCCAGCGGAAACATTCTGCCATCGAAACTGGTTATCCTTGTCCGCTACTGAGTTGTCTTGCAATCTATACACACTCGTGTCCAGGGAATCGCATTCAATCTCGCAGCTGCTACGTCTTCCCCACAATCACGGCAAATTCCGTAGGTTTTATCTTTAATTCGAGAAAGAGCTTCCTCTATTGCTTGAAGGATCTTTGCGTCAGTCTGCTTGATTTTCAACTGAATGTGAACCTCATTTGTTCCGTCTGCCTGATCCGCTAGGTCGCCTTGCCTGCTGCTATAGTCGACAGACTTCTGCAGGGGAGTCGCGTTGCTCTCGGCAAGAATGTCCTCCCTCTTTTGAACCAATAAATCTCTATAGATTGCAAAATCCATTGATTCCCCTCTTATAAAAATTAGTTAAACGTCTGATCATAGCACGTGGATCGTCGTTGTCCAGTGTGAGATAAAAGAGTTACTCCGCGTGTAACGCTGCTAGTGGCCGTCGCCTCAGCACGTCAACACTTGACAAAAATCCTACAAGGACAACCAGTGCGGTCGTTGCTAATACACCAAAAATATTAAGAGTCAAAAAAGCATCCCACGGAAGGCCAAAAACTTGTCGCGTAAGTACCCAGGTCAACAACAACGAACCAATAGAACCCACTGTTCCAGCAACAAAACCAAGAAGCCCATACTCAACAACCAACATCAATCTAAGTGACCGCGCGTCGACACCGAGCGTCTTGAAAATAGCTGATTCATAAATTCTCTGAAACTTGGTCATCGCCACAGAACCAATCAGAATCAAACTACCACTAAACAAAGCAATCAGCCCAACCACAGAAATCGCAAGGGCTACATAATCAAGCATTTGCCGAACGGTAACAATTACACTCAAACCATCAATGACCGATACATTCGGATAACGAGACATTATCTCTTGTTGAACAGCACTTCGAGCCTCACTACCTTCTGGCCCTTTTACAAAAGCTAGATATGAGTGCGGTGCATCACCAAAAGAACCTGGCCGAAAAAGAAAGAAAAACCCACCATTTCTAGAATCATCCCAGCGAACCTCACGCACGCTCGTCACACGCGCGGGAAAATCACGGCCCATCACATTAAAGCGAATGACATCACCCAAATTAATCTCCCGATCTTCATAAAGGTCCCTTTCAATAGACACTTCTGGTTCGGTGGCTTCAGTCTCGTCCCAGAATTCACCAAGAAAAATTTTCTCATTTTCTTCTAGGAATGAACGATACGTTACGGTGTACTCCCTCCCCAAACCCGCGCTTCGTGCTTCCCTAGCATTGCCAAAATCAAGCGCTTTTCCATCCACTCCAGTTATTCGAGCTCTCAACACTGGAATTAATCGTAGCGGCCCATCTCCATTACTGGCGACAATTTCTCTAACGCCATCCGCTTGATCTTGTTGAACATCAATCATAAACATGTCCGGACCGTCTTCTTGAAGTTCAAGCTCGAAAGCCCTCAAGAGGTTCAGCTGAGTTGCCTGAATACCGATAATAAAAAAACTACCTAAGCCCACCGAAAGCAGTACAACCCTGGTCTGATTGCCAGGACGCCGCAAACTAAGAGCTGCATGCCGAACCACAAACCACCTAGATTTTTCTAGCGGCGACACGACATGTTTCACAACTCCAACCAATCCGTACAAAGTGAGTCCGACCAACGAAAATCCACCAATAACGTATACCCCTATTTCAAAGGAACCGGCTTGCCATATAGCAAGTAAAACTAGCCCCATACCAACGAAAGTGGTCGTAGCAGTGCTTACCAAATCGAAGGACTTATCAGACTCGTTATCCCCCTGTCTCATTAACAACAATGGTTTTACATGGCGGATCTCCAATAATGGAACAATTGCAAAAAACATCGACACCAAGACCCCAACAGCTAGTCCCTGAATCGCAGCGGAACCACTTATATCTATCGCTATGTTGCTGATGCCGGCCATGAGAGCAGCTTGCTCTGTTAAGGAGTCCGGCACAGACATTAATGAGACCTTCGCAAGACCAAGGCCGAAAACACTTCCGGCCACGCCAAGACACAAAACCTGCAAAACATATATTGCAAGCACCTGAGAATTAGTAGATCCAAGACATTTCAAAATCGAAATACTTCTGATTCGTTCACGAATAAAAACTCGCGTGACACTCCACACGCCAATACCACCCAAAATGACGATACCTAGTCCTACCAAGCTGAGATAGTTCTCTGTCCGCTTCAGATTTTCCTGAATTCTATTTCCTGTTTCACTGTATGAACTAACCCTAACAAAAGAGTCTTGGAGATCAGTTTTAAGTTCATCGACAAGAGTCTCAATACGATTTTCATCCACCTTTAGCAAAAGCCGTCTATTTGCTCGACTGGCAACCTCCTGCAAGCCTGCATCCTCCACACTTCTGTGACTGACCAAGACCCTAGGGCCCAAACCAAGTCCTCCCATGCTTCGTCCAGGTTCTTTTTTAATGACTCCGCGAACAACCAAGGAAAGGGCTCCAATAATTACACGATCACCAACGTTAATACTTAGCTGGGACAGCACTTCTGGAGCAACCAAAGCACCGTTGTCTCGCAGCAGATCAAAGGAATAATCATCAGCCCCAAGCAATTCAAAAGCACCATAAAATGGGAAGTCCTCTTCGACACCTCGAACTTCGACCACCCTAGAAGTAGAATCAGAATCTTCATTCGCCCGAGCAACAGTCGTAACGTCAATAGTTCTAGTTTGCTGAACAGACTGAACCGAAAGTAGTCTCGTCCTAATCGCTGCATCCACTTCATCCGCCCACGGCTGTTCAGTGCGCAGAGAAACGTCAGCACCAAGCACACTTTTGGCTTCTTTATTAAGTGAGACCTGAATGTTTTGAACTAGAGAGCGCAACGAAACAATTGAAGCGACACCAATCGCAAGACAGAGAAAGAAGAACGTTAGCCTCGTCCACGAAGCCCTTAATTCACGCCACATCATTCTCAAGATAAAAACCATAGACATTAAGCAGCCACCTAAAAAGAAATCACATCTAACAAACTTCTAACTTACCGTCTAGCATTTTAAGAACTCGGCTGGAGCGACTGGTCAGCTCAGAGTCATGTGTCACCATAACAATAGTAGTGCCAAGCGCTTTGTTTACCTTGAGAAGCAGATCGACGACTTGCCCACCACTGCGTGAATCAAGATTTCCAGTAGGTTCATCCGCCAACAAAATCTGAGGATCATTCGCGAGAGCTCTGGCAATCGCTACTCTCTGCTGTTCTCCTCCAGACAGCTGCCAAGGATAATGATGCCCTCTTGCCGACAATCCAACCTCATCCAACAAGTTGCCTGCTTTTTTAAATGCATCACGATCTCCTGCGATTTCAAGAGGAACCGCGATGTTTTCAATAGCCTTCAATGATGGAATCAAATGAAAAAATTGAAACACGAATCCAATATTCTCCCCTCTAAATTTTGCAAGGCGGTCCTCATCGAGACCAGTAACGTCGACTGCATCAACAAAAACATGCCCGCTCGTCGGAACATCTAAGCCAGCGATCAATCCGAGTAAAGTAGACTTGCCGCTACCCGATGGACCAATAATAGAGACAAACTCACCGGTCACGATAGACAGATCTGTAGGCTGTAGTATCGTCAACGAATGATTTCCACTGGTTACTTTCTTCGAAACACCTTGTAATTCGATCATCCTCTTTTTAGACACTGCGGCATCCCTCACAAAACTACTCTAAAATCATAGGTTCCAGTACAGACCACACATGATCTGAAACTCTCTGAGCACCTCGGACATTCGGGTGTATCCCATCGGGTTGATTTAATTCCGGGATTCCAGCAACCCCATCCAACAAAAACGGTAGAAAGATAACGTCGTATTGATCTGCCAACTCTTGAAACACACTACGGAATTCATCTGTGTAATCCACACCAAAATTTGGGGGAGCTTCCATTCCCGCGAGCAGTACCCGAGCGCCTGCCTCTCTAACAATCTCGATCATTTGGGATAAATTTTTTTTCATTTGTTCAACTGGCAAACCTCGCAGCCCATCGTTTCCTCCCAGTGCCAGAATCACTATTTCTGCGTCTCCATTAAGAACCCAATCCATTCTTCGCAAACCACCTGCTGTAGTCTCTCCAGACACTCCTGCATTCTCGACAAAAAATTCATATCCGGCCTCATCAATCACTTCCTGCAAACGAGCTGGATACGACTCGTTAGGCGAAACACCAAGCCCAGCAGTCAGAGAATCGCCAAAAGCAACAATTCGCAATCGATCATTGCGGGAATTATGAGCCTTGTTGTCACTATGCAACGAGAGCGCTTCTTCATTACTCAAAGAAGACGGACTATTACAAGAAGCAACCGTAATCCCGGCTACAGTTAAAACCGAAATGAGCCCCAGACATCTGAAAAAAATTGAATCACTTAGCCATTTCATAAGTCTTTCTATATATCGTACAATTTAATTCAAGCATCTGTAGCGGCTGTGTAGCTAAAAATCATCATGGAAAAATTGATCTCTGTGAAAGCATTACGCTGCAAAGAGATGGTTTTAATCCTCTAGGAATTCAGTTTAAGTCCTAGGCGATATGACACTTTTTCGACTAGGCTTTCAAAGACAACGCTAATGACGCGCTTTATAACTTGCTTGTTGACTACCTTGGGAGCAATCGCAGTGTCGGTACCCACTGCCAAAAATGCTAGCCTTACTGCGGGCATTACCGCTATCGAAGGCGTGAAGGTTGGACATCACACTCTCAGTGAACGTCCAACTGGATGTACGATAATTTTGACAGAATCCGGTGCTACTGCCGCAGTTGACGTCAGGGGTTCCGCACCAGGGACTCGTGAGATTGCTCTACTTGATCCAACAAACACTGTAAACCAAGTACATGCCATTACCCTTGCCGGTGGGAGTGCGTTCGGACTTAGCGTCGCAGACGGCGTCATGCGTTACCTTGAAGAAAGAAATATCGGTTACGATACCGGATCTGCAAGAGTACCCATAGTTCCCGCGGCCATTCTGTACGACCTAAATGTAGGTCCTGAATTGAAAAAGAGACCAACTGCAACCTGCGGATACGAAGCCGCTCAAAATGCGACTGACGACAGGATAGAGGAAGGGAGCGTCGGAGCAGGTGCTGGAGCTACAGTTGGCAAATTAGGCGGACCACAGAGGGCCATGAAAGGTGGCATCGGAACATCTTTAATTGAGATTCCTGGTGGCATCAAAGTTGCTGCTTTAATGGCAGTAAATGCTCTTGGAGATATTGTGAATCCTGATACCGGAACAATTATTGCGGGCGTTCGAACTCTTGATGGAAAGGGCTTTGCGGACGCCTCTACCCTATTAAGGCGCAATCTGTCCCGCCGTCAAAATCATGAAAATACAACCATTGGAGTTGTCGCAACTAATGCTACCCTTAACAAAAGCCAGCTCGGCTTGATTGCCAGAATGGCACACGACGGAATGGCTAGATCCGTACGACCATCACACACACCAAGTGACGGAGATATCATTTTTGCGATCGCCACAGGACATATTCAAGGAGAAACGAACTTGTTACAAATCGGGAGCCTAGCTGCTGAGGTAACAGCCGAAGCGATCATACGAGGAGTTAGCACCGCAAATAGTATTCCCGGCTATCCTTCTGTTCGGGACTTTCAGGGAGGTGTACACTGAACGCTGCCGCACTCGCCATTATCGGATTAGTAGCTCTTTATCTCGGCTACCACTTTTACTCACGATTTATCGCTGAAAAAATCTATCAGCTCGATCCTGAATTCAAGACACCCGCACACGCACAGCGGGACGACATCGACTTTATACCTACAAACCGCTTTGTCCTTTGGGGACATCACTTTACTGCGGTTGCTGGCGCGGCACCAATTATAGGCCCCGGTATCGCAGTCATTTGGGGGTGGTTGCCCGCATTCCTGTGGGTCGTTATAGGCACAATGTTTTTTGCTGGAGTTCATGACTTTGGTGCTATTTGGGCGTCAATTAGAAACCAAGGTCGTTCTGTCGGCTCACTCACTGGAGACGTTGTTAGTAATCGAGCACGCACATTATTCATGATCGTTATCTTTCTTCTTCTCCTTATGGTTAACGCTGTGTTTGCTGTTGCCATTGCAAACGAATTTCAAGCCACCCCTAGCAGTGTAATCCCGGCATGGAGTGCTGTATTTGTTGCGATCATTATTGGAATACTAATTTACAAGATGAACGTCGCAATTACATGGCCAACGGTAGTCGGCGTTATCGTTCTTTATGTAGTGATCTACCTTGGCGAAGTGGTGCCCGTTGAGCTCCCGGCCCAAGTGCTCGGTTTAGCTCCTGGAGCACAATGGATTCTGATACTTTTCTTTTACGCAGCTGTCGCGTCGATGCTGCCAGTCTGGCTCTTATTACAACCGCGCGACTACATAAACGGAATCCAGTTATTCATCGGACTTGGCATACTTTATGGTGCCGTCTTGATTGCCAGTCCGACAGTTGTCGCGCCTGCCATTAATCCTAATGTTCCTGCTGCGACTCCTCCCCTACTTCCATTGTTGTTCGTAACCGTCGCCTGCGGTGCGATTTCAGGATTCCACGGATTAGTCGGCTCCGGGACAACATCAAAACAACTCGACAAAGAACCAGACGCACGTTTTGTTGGTTATTTGGGATCTGTCGGAGAGGGTTCATTAGCACTAGTAGCCATTATCGCGACCACAGCCGGGTTCGCCACCCTAGCTGACTGGGAGACTGTTTATCAGAACTACAACACTCAGGGTACCGGTGCATTCGTTCGTGGAGGCGCCCAAATTGCGTCAGACGGCCTCGGATTGCCCTACGGTTTCGCCCAGACACTGTTAGCCGTGATGGCTGTGCTTTTTGCAGGAACAACTATGGACGCTGGCGTGCGTCTTCAACGGTACATCGTTCAAGAATGGGGAACTATCTATAAGATTCCCGTTTTGCAAAATGGTTACGTCGCAACAGCTGTTGCTGTAGGCGCATGCCTGGTCCTAGCATTCGGCGCTGGTGGAGCTGGCGGCACTGGCGGCATGATTATTTGGCCCCTATTCGGCACAACAAACCAATTACTAGCAGGACTCACCTTGCTTGTTGTAAGCGTCATGCTCGTAAAATTAGGCCGCCCATCCCGATACACAATGATACCGATGGTCTTTGTGACGACAATGGCATTTCTGAGTGCGCTATTACAGCTTTGGGATTTATACAGATCCGGAAATTATTTATTACTTTTGATCGACGTTCTCATTGTTATTGCCGCTATCTTCGTCATGCTTGAAGCATCCTCAGCTTTTATGCGCGAGAAACGAAATCTCGTCAATCGAAGCTCCTAAAGCCATGGCACGACGAATGGGCAGTGACCGCAACAAATTTAGAACTTTATGGGCGAGGTTCTGTGAACTACTCACAGAATTTTATACTTCCCCATACCGTGGAGCTATAGCCCGATCTCGCCGGGATGAAGACGACCTCTTTATGCTCTTCGTTTACGCCGAATTGATGGGTGTTCAAAATCCAGCGACCTACTATACGCTGGAGCTACAGCCGATCATGCTAGAGCGCTTTCATGATTGGCACACCCGCATGGGCATGGAACACTCTCCTCTTGACGATTTTCGTTGCTGTTAATTTTATGGTTACCGCAACAAAGCTTCGCTGATGCTCGAACAATTATTTGAGCGGCAGTTTCTGTTCGTCGGAGGCAAGGGTGGCGTTGGCAAAACAACCATAGCTGCTTCCCTAGCTGTAGAGGCGGCATCAAAGGGGCATCGTTGTCTCTTGGTTTCCACCGATCCCGCCCATTCACTCGGAGACATTTTTCGACAAACTGTGGGCGACCGAATCCGATCGCTCGATACAAATCTCTGGTGCCTTGAGATCGATCCTGAGTCTGAAGCAACCCGACACATCGACTCTATAAAAATTCAAATGAAATCCCTAGTACACCCGCGACTTTATCATGAAGTCGAACGTCAACTTGATTTCTCTAGACATGCACCAGGTGCCGTAGAGGCCGCTTTATTAGAACGAGTTGCCAATTTGATGGGCGATGAAGGCGAAGAGTTTGATCTTGTGATTTTTGATACAGCTCCAAGTGGTCACACTGTTCGCCTTCTATCGCTTCCAGAAATTATGAGTGCCTGGACAGAAGGCTTATTAGAACACCGTAAGCGATCGCAACGTCTTTCAGTAAAACTTAAACACTACAGTGAAGGCGATGACCTGTCCTTGATTAAAACAAGCCAAGATGATGACCCCAACAGCCCCAACGCAAAAATATTTAGGACACTTCAAACTCGACGCCGCGTATTCACAAATGCTAAAAACAGCTTACTAGACCCGACACTGACAGCGTTTCTCCTGGTTCTCAATACTGACAAGCTCTCAATTCTTGAGAGTCGTAAGGTTGCGGCGACTCTCTCTGAATTTAATATCAATGTTTTAGGTCTTGTGATCAACCGCGTTCTGCCTGACGACGCTGAGGGCCTTTTTATCGAAAAGCGCCGAAAAGGGGAAAAACTCTACCAGCAGGAGATAGAAAACGTCTTTAGCGAACTTCCACGTGTAAAAATCCCTCTTCTCGAACAGGACGTACACGGGCTTGAAGCACTAAGAATCATCGGGAGTCTTATTCGACACGGTTGGAGCACTGCTCAGAACGGATAACTACTTGTCCTTGTCACCTTTTCTTGTCACTTTTATCGCTTTATTCATCTATTGGATAGCCTACCGATTTTATGCACTCTACCTCGGTAAGTATGTTTTTGAAATAAACAACACACGTCACACCCCGGCCCACGTATTCCGAGACGACATTGACTACGTGCCCAGTAATCGGTTTGTCCTTTTTGGCCATCAATTTGCTTCTATCACTGGACTATCCCCAATGCTCGGGCCTGCGATCGCTGTCATATGGGGATGGCTGCCAGCAATGATTTGGATCATCATCGGAGCAGTTTTCATTGGTGCAGTTCAGGACTTTGGGGCCTTGGTAGTATCCATTCGTGCTAGAGGATTATCCCTTGGAAAAGTGACCGAACAGCTGGTCGGACGACGCGCAAAAACACTCTTCCATCTCGTGATCTTCTTTCTTATCGCTCTTGCAATGGGAGTCTTTGTCGACATCATTGCCACCTTGTTTTCGCCCAGCTTCTACCCGGAATCGATCATGCCGACCGCGCTGCTTATTCTATTAGCTCTCGGAATGGGTGTCGCAGTATATCGCCTAAAGTGGAATATCTTCTCGATTACAATAATCGGCTTTCTCCTAACGATCTGCTTAATCCCTATTGGCATTATTTATCCGATCACGAGCATATCGACCTTTGAATGGAAATGGCTTCTGTTACTTTACGCCTTCGTGGCCAGTGTTCTTCCTGTCTGGACATTGCTGCAACCCAGAGACTATCTCAATAGCCTTTTATTATTAGCAGGTATCTCGTTAATGTACTTTGGATTTTTTATCACGGATCCTATCTTCGTAGCCCCCGCAATTGACTATAGGCCAGATGGAGCTCCCTCCATGTTCCCTTTTGTATTTGTTGTAATCGCGTGTGGTGCAGCTAGCGGCTTTCACGCGCTGGTTTCTTCCGGTACGACCGCAAAACAACTGGACAAAGAGTCTGATGCATCATTCGTAGGTTATGGCGCAATGCTCGGCGAATCTCTACTAGGACTAATGGCAGTTTTAGCCTGTACCGCAGGTTTCGTTTCTCGTGAGGAATGGTTAGTTCGATATCAATCTTGGCAAACGGCCGACAATCTAGGAGCGAACATCGCCGCTTTCATCACCGGAACTACTAGATTTCTTTCGACTATCGGGATCAAAGAGCAACTAGCAGAGGTGGCAATCGCTATTTTAGTTGTGTCATTTGCTTTGACATCACTCGACTCCGCGACACGACTACTTCGTTACAACGTCACCGAAATGGGAGAAACCTTTCGTCTTCCGTTATTAAAAAACAGATTCGTCGCTGCAACAGTGGCAATAGCGGCAATTTGGTTCTTCGCTTTCTTCAGAATTGAAGAAGATTTCGCGGGACTCATCCTATGGCAACTATTTGGAACAACAAATCAATTGCTCGCTGGTCTTGGACTTCTCGCAATTACGGTGTACTTGTTCCGACGTGGAAAACCAATAGTTTACACACTCATCCCCATGGCATTTATGCTCGTATCAACCTTATGGGCAATGGGCATTAATTTGATAGATTTTTGGAAGCAGGATCAATGGCTATTATTCATTACTGGCGCAACACTCTATCTATTAGCCGTTTGGTTAACTATTGAGACAGTATTTGCCATGCGAAGCTTTAGAAAAGCAAAAATAACGGAACAGATGGAAATCGATTTTTAAACTAGCTATAAACAGGTTTGCTCCATCGAGCTAGGAAACACTAAACTTCAACTACACTTAGTCGGCATTAAATCCGCACTAGCATCTTATTAGGCGATGGAGGTCTAACACGTGAATCCTTGGCTTGCTGTTCTAATCACTTTGATTGTCTCGTTTGGCCTGCATATTCTTTTTGTTCTTGCCTTCCGCAGTAAGGATTGAATCTGAAGGAAATCGGCACTAAATCCGTCAACTTCCTCTTGTGTTTCAATCATCCAATGCAAACGTAAACAACACGTTTCCTGCCGCTACACTAACAAATTGCGTATCGTCAACCTCATAGCTAATAGGACCATTGTGTATGACTCCTCCAAGTGTAGACCGCCACAATAATTCTCCATCTCGTGCATTAAACGCGTAGAAATAACCCTCTCGACCACCAGTAAAGAGCAAATCTGAAGCCGTCGTGAGAATGCCACTCGTTGTCACGTCAGTCATTTCAAATGACCATGCACGCTCACCGGTTCGGGGATTCAAAGCCACAACAGCACCTGTACCGGTCTCTTCGGTAGTGTTATTTACTTGCGCCCGCCGCAACGATGGCGGGCTCGCTGCGCCTTGGATTGGCGACTGAGGGAAACCTCCAAGAAAGAGTTGTCCTTCTCGATATTCAGGTTCTTGGGGTGACTGGACATAAATTGAGCCATAATTTTCCCAAGCTGACAGATAAAACAATTCCGTTTCTGGGCTATAGGAAGGTGAATACCAATTCGTTCCTCCCTGCACTCCAGGAAACGTTACAGCACCTGGAGGTTGGGGTGTCTGAACGGGACGCCCACTATCATCTAAACCTTCAGCCCAATTCACAGTCACAAATGACCGCCCATTAAGAAAACGGCCAGTTGCCCGATCAAGGGCATAGAAAAAGCCGTTTCGGTTGGCCCACAAAATTACTTTAATAAGACGACCGTCTGCCCCTTCAATATCAACAAGTACTGGTATCTGGACAGCATCAAAATCATACGCATCATTAGGAGTGAACTGAAAATGCCATCGCAGTTCTCCAGTATCACCATCCAATGCAACCACGCTGTCTGAATAAAGATTGTCACCGCGTCGAACCTCAGGATTCCAATCTGGGCCAGGATTGCCTATACCCCAATAGGTTAGATTTAGATCGGGATCGTAGGAACCGGTCAACCATACAGGAGCACCGCCAGTCTTCCAAGAGTCACCGTGCCATGTCTCGTGTCCAGGTTCGCCTGGTCCTGGAATTGTATAGAAACGCCACACCTCTTCACCGGATGAAGCGTCATAAGCCGCTATGTAGCCGCGAATCCCATACTCTCCACCTGCCACTCCGACGATCACTTTATCCTTAATGATGAGAGGAGCCGCCGTCATCGCGTATCCCTTTTCAGGTTCTCCTACTTCCGTTTTCCAGATGGGGCGCCCATTTATTGCGTCAAGTGCAACCAACTGCGCGTCAATAGTGGCCATAAATAGAGTCTGCCCAAGGATAGCCACGCCACGATTCACTCGCCCACAACAAGGTCTTGCTTCCGCAGAGGGCACGTACTCGTAGACCCAATAAATCCGTCCACTTTTCGCATCAAGAGCTACAACATCATTGGGAGCCTGCGTCACATACATGACACCATCCACAACGAGAGGCGTCGAGGTGAAATTCTCAAGAGACCGAGCCTGAAATACCCACGACAACTCAAGCTCATCAATATTGGATGGCGTAATCTGCTTCAACCCACTATGACGAGTGCTTGAAAAATTACCAGAATAAGTCAACCAATTATGTGGTTCACTATCGGCTTCCACAATTCGATCAGCGGTCACCTGCGCTTGAACGACCATCGGAAGCATTGAGGTTAAGGCGAATAACGCTATCATTAATCGAGTCATTTCAATCCACACCTTTGAGAGAGAGTAGATACGCGAGCAAATCAGAAAGTTCCTGCTCACTAAGTTGATCTCCATATGACGGCATCGGAGAAACATCCAGAAACTCGTATTCACGAAGTTCTGCCTTCTCAACAGTCATCAATTCCTCGTCTTCATTAATAATCTGTACCGAAAAAGTATCCTCATTCAGCCGAAGTCCCGACACAATAGTGCCGTTTTTAGTAGTACCGCGAAATGGTCGATTCACCGGCAACATGGAACTGGTCGGATCGAGCAACTTTCGTTCTAGTTGCCCGGCAGAACGTAATGACCCAATATCAGTCAGATCAGGGCCAAGCCTAGAGCCAATGCCTGCAACTCTGTGACACTGCTGACAAGCTCCCTTGTTTACAAAGACCATTTGGCCTCGATTAAGATCGCCAATTGCCAACTCACCAAGATCGATAGTTCCCATCGTTCGTAAAAACGCCACTAAGCCAGACAACTCAGCATCTGTGTACTCTCCAGGGGGCATAGAGGTGTCTGGAATTCCATTAGTCATAACGCCTCGTAAGTCGTAATCCGAAGACACATTTCTGAACTGCCCACTTCTAAAACTGACTCCTGCTACAGTATCTCCGTTCACACCGTGACATGATGAACAGTTCTCAGAATAAATACGGGCCCCAAAAGTTATGTCAGCTTGAGAATATTGACCGGCATGCTCCTGCCCATTCACGCTAACACTACCAAAGAAACTCGAGACAAAAACACTCGCAAAAAATGTGCACCAAAGGCCCCTCATGTCAGCCCTCCACTCTGTAATATCGCTTATTGTAGTGCAGACCGCGTTTATAATTATTTAAACTCTCGTAATCTAGCGTTCAAGATCTTTATTTCTAATGGAGCAACAAGTCGATGTTAAAACGTTTTTCTTTACTGCCTACAGTGTATAGCACTGTATTTCTTACCGCATGCTTAAACTTGTCTCCAGGCGATAGAGTACCCGTGGCCGATGAAAACAGCTTGCGCGAATCTTTTGTAGCCCAAATTGCTTCGGTAGAAGGTGTAATGAATTTCAAAAACGAAGCAAACGAAATTACGTTTTTAGGACCCGACGGCCTTGGTGGTAACATCGAATGGCGAGTCTACATCGATTCGGCTATGGTCGAGCCATATGATGACGAGAATTACCCCTACCGTGGAATTGTTTTGTCGTCCTGGCATACCGAGGGCCAGGAAATAGAAATAACCCGTTCTCCGACTGGGTCAAATTCAAATTTGCCTGCTGCATTTCTCAATGCTGGACTGGCCCAAGATTGTTGGGGCCTTTGGGATACCACTGCAAATCGCTGGAGCTGGACATAAGGCGCAAAAGACCGATAACCTTGACACTTATGGTGTGTGAGTTATATTAATCAGACACAATTGTGAGCTGGCTATAGTTCAGTTGTTATCAACGATGAACCACCGGCTTGATTGACGGCCCGGAGGAAAAGATAATGAGCATGTTTTCATGTTGTGGAATGGTGCAGCGCCTAAAAG
>Ga0310344_10000955_pt1 | contig 22335 bp, 18 predicted proteins | sample HC15DNA20200_MG_FD_203801 | JGI IMG/M metagenome (GOLD analysis project Ga0310344, IMG submission 203801) | Marine microbial communities from station ALOHA, North Pacific Subtropical Gyre - HC15-DNA-20-200_MG | ecosystem: Environmental > Aquatic > Marine > Oceanic | place: Pacific Ocean: North... | reverse complement strand
TCTCGTGAAAACGCTTGCCTCTACGCCTGACGGTGACGGCACACTATTCGACTCAACCCTGTTCCTCTATGGCACGGGCATTAGCGATAGCAATACCCATTTCCATGATGACCTTCCAATTGCTCTAATCGGCGGAAAGAAAACAGGGATTAAGGGTGGAAGATACGTTCGTTATCCTGATGGCACACCTTTGGCTAATTTGCACCTTTCAATTTTGGAACGTCTCGGTACCCCTGAAGAAACAATGGGTGACAGCACTGGGATGTTAAAGAATCTGTCTGGACTATCCTAAATAAAAGACACAAGAGACACATTCCTCTTGAAAGCTTTGATCTAAGAAACATGAAGCCAGCTGCATTTTTGCAGCTGGCTTCACATTCTAAACACACGGAATGACCTGATTGATTTAATCTCTCAGAGCAAAAGTTGAAAGGGAGCTTCCAGCAATTACAGCAACATACTGCTTACCATCTACCTCATAGGACATGGGTCCATGGACGATTTGTCCTCCGAGACTCGCCTTCCATACAAACTGACCAGTTTTTGCATTTAAGGCCTGAAAATAACCGGACCTGGTGCCGGTAAACAAAAGATTCGATGCGGTTGTTAAGACTCCGCTGCTTGTTACATCGGTCATTTGAAACTTCCATTGTTCCTCACCAGTTAAAGCATCCAGCGCTAGTATCGCACCGTTTCCTACAGTGTCTGTCCATGTATTAATTGGCCCACGAGTTAACCCTGGAACCGTTGGAGCATCAGGTATAGGCTCAAATGCATTGGGACGTCCACCAATGAACGAGCGCCCCGGAACATATTCTTGGGCCTCCCCATGAAAGACAGTCGCGTAATCTTCCCAAGCGGGTATGTAGAAAAGCTCTGTGCTTGGACTATATGAAGGCGAGTACCAATTGGTGCCTCCCTGTATTCCAGGATAAGTCGGAGCGCCAGGTGGCTGGGGAGTTTCAACTGGACGCCCACTATCATCTAATCCATCCGCCCAATTCACTCTGACAAAAGGACGTCCCCTCAGAAATCGACCAGTTTCTCGATCTAATACATAATAAAAGCCATTTCGGTTAGCCCACAACATAACTTTAAATTCAGTATTATTTCGTCGAATGTCAGCCAAAACTGGAATCTGGACAGCATCGTAGTCATAAGGATCAGCTGGAGTGAACTGAAAATGCCACACTAACTTTCCCGTGTCCGCATTTAAGGCCACGACAGAATTCGTATAAAGATTGTCTCCGGGCCGCTGTTCACGAAAAAAATCTGGTCCGGGATTACCAATACCCCAGTAAGTCAAATTTAACTCTGGATCGTATGAGCCGGTTAGCCACACGGCACCTCCTCCATGTTTCCAGGCTTCCGGATCACAATATGTCGTCGGATTCGGAGGACACGCTTCCCAAGTCTCATGACCTGGTTCACCAGGTCCTGGAATAGTATAGAAGCGCCATGCCTCCTGCCCGGTATCTGCGTCAAGGGCAGAGATGAAACCACGAATACCGCGATCACCACCACTGGTGCCGACAATCACCTTATCTTTAATTGCCAATGGCGCTAAAGTGAAAGCATAAGCCAAGTCCATTTCCGCCACTTTAACTGTCCACAACTCACTTCCTGTAATCGCATCTATCGCCACAACATGAGCATCTAGTGTGGCCATGAATACTTTGTCATTCAAAACGGCGACACCCCTATTATTCGCCCCACAACATGAGCGTTGCCCCGAAGAAGTCGGGTAGCTGTAGACCCAAAACACACGCCCCGTCCGAGCATCAAGAGCCACGATGTCATTAGGACGCTGCGTCAGATACATCACGCCATCAACAACCAAGGGAGTCACCTGCCATGGTCCGGATATCGGAGTTTGATACACCCACTGCAGAGCGAGGTCATCGACGTTGGAAGGTGTTATCTGATCCAAAGGACTATAGCGATTACTAAAATAGTCTCCCGAATACATTAACCAATTTTCCGGTTCGCTCGCGGCCTCTCGAAGCCGGTTTGATGGAACCTGTGCATTAAGTACATTACCCAACAGACCAGCCAGAACGAACGCCGCAAGCATATTGGTGCACAGAGTCGCTACATTTATTAGTCGTTTCATAGTCACTATCAGCCTTTCAAAGAAACGAGGTAGGCCAATAAATCCGCCAATTCCTCTGGACTGAGCCTGTCTTCATAGGATGGCATCGGCGACTCAGTAAGCACGTTAAACTGCACCAAGTCGTTCTTATCAATTGAGCGCAGCCGCTCATTCTCATCAATTAATTGAATCGTATAGGTATCTTCGTTCAATCGGCGTCCTCGAATACTCGTTCCATCAGCCATGACCAACTCAACTGGCCTATTAATGGGCTGCATCGTACCCGTTGGATTAACTAATGCTTGACGCAACGCACTCATTGGACGAATTGCACCAATTGCAGTTAAGTCAGGAGCTGACCTTGGCCCTCTTCCTTGCACTCGATGACACTCCAGACATGCACCTTGACTCTCAAACACTCTCCGCCCTCTGTCCGCATCTCCCAAATTACCCGCATCAATCTCGTAATTCATATTTCTAAGGTACGCAACAATACCGGTCATCTCGGCAGTATCAAGATCAAACGCAAGCATTCCGGTTCCAGCGATACCAGCAGTAATGATTTGGCGCAGTTCACGATCTGAAGCAGCCCGCCGCAACTGACCAGTACGAAAGTTAACACCAGCAATTGCGTCACCGTTATCGCCATGACAAATCAGGCACCGCTCTTGATAAACACTCAGCCCGTACTCAATATCTGCAGCCTCATAGTTTGTGTGATCCTGGGCAGCGAGACTAGACACCATACCTAACAGGAACACACAAGCAGATCCTATTAGTCGTGCACTCGACACGGTTCGACTCATAATTTATCACCTCTCGTGAAGAACTAAAGTATACCGCCACCTAGTGTTTAAGTTGTCTAAAATCGGTGCGTGTAGTTGACCTTCGTTGTCGCTCCTCGGGACAACATCTGCCACCTGTCATCTGTGGATTTCCAGTTCTCCGTATACACAAAATAGAAATCACTACCAGGTCGAAGAATCCACCGTAATCTCGTATAAACTCCTGCAATCCCCGTGACTGTATCGTATTGAAGATTCCCGTCAAAAGATACCCACGGACTTACATGCCAACTACCGAGTGTTCTGACCAAATTCGTCGTGAATTGCCCTTGATAAAGATCGATGTCTTCATGCTCCCACTCGGCCGTAGCAGTAACCCCTACCAACGGCCGAAAACTTAAAGACGCTTCGAAGGCCGACCGATCACCAGACCACAACTTTCCATTTCTCACCTTAAACTCTCCAGACATTCGTCGTCGACTTGCAGTTTCGGCTCCGATTTCCCACTCGCCAAACGAATAGCTACTTATCGGAAGCACTATACCAGGATGAATTTCGAATGCCTCATCAAGAACCTCAAACCTAAATCGCTTACGACCTCGGATTCGATCTCCACTGTCAAAATTGAGCGTCACACCTAATCCTGTTGCCCTGGTAAGAAGTTGATTGTTCAAGTCCGTCAGATGTTCGTGATACAGACGAAATTCTAAGTTGCGTAATCCGGAAAACCAGTCAGGACGAGGTGCATAAGTAACGGCGGGATTAGCTCGTCGAAACCCTCTGCGCCGGACAAAACCCACAGCTGGATCCCAATTATCACCGAATTCTCTATATGAAAGATGCATCCGCCAAACATCATTAGGGTAATTGATGCGAAATCCTCGCGCGGAGCGATCGTTGATAGTAGAGCTACCATCTAAATCTGGATCTGTGTGCCAGACATAGAATGCCTGAAATTGAAGATTCTTGTCCCCAAGAAATGTCGAGGTAAAAAGATCAAGATCTGCACCAAGCGTCTGTCTATCAGAAGCCGCAGAAGAGCTATCAATGGTTAAGGTTGCCCGCCGTGTGTAGATAAATCCAAGACTTGACTGCGAAAAAAAATTACGTTTCAGGCGAGCAACCGTAAAATCTTCACTGGCGTGTCCACCTTTTTCTCCCGTTTTGATATGCAAGACACCCAGATCATATGCGCCCGCTTGTCCCGCTAACCGCGCACCGTATCGGATTGGGATTATCTCTCCGTCGTCCAGTCCAATTCGGCGACTAAAATATGGTCGCACGGCATTTAGCGGAGCGAAATCAAAGACACTGGAGTTTTCAAGAAAAAAATCACGTTGCTCTGGATAAAACAAAGGAAAGCGTGTCAAGTTAACACGCCGGCGATCCACTTCAGCTTCAGCAAAATCAGTGTTAACCGTGACAGCCGCCCGTAGACTAGGAGTCACACTGTAATTAAGGTCAACGCCAGCATCAATTGGTACGTCTGTAGCTTGTTGAGAATCTTTCCGCCAAGCGGCAGCACCATAAGGAACCAGTTCAAGTCCCACACCTTGCGACATATCGCTCAGCCCAGTAACACGCCCCGCATGAATTGGTCGAAAAAGTCCTTGATTACGTTGATAACCAGACCAGATAAGTTCTTCATTTTTACGACGGATAGTGCGCTGAAAATTAATACCCCAAACATCTGAATTACTATCAAAATTAAGGGTTCGAAATGGAATTTGAATTTCAGTAGACCACCCAAATTCACCTTGAAACGTTTGAGCTTCCCAAATACCGTCCCAAGCTTTGTTCACAGAGGTGTTTCCCGTATTCCGAACCAACCCATCTCCCATTAGTCCAGCAGGGTTAGTTTCAAAAAAATAGGCCGTCCGTCCGTCAAGAAAAGTATCCAATATAAGCATAAATCGGTCATCCGAGCCCAGACCTTCGTCACGTCGTCGTTGATGCCCAATTATTCCTGCTGGATCACTATCATGCATGACTGCACCGATATAAAGATTGTCGGCGTCGTACATAACCCTCACTTCGGTGTACTCACTTGGAACTTGCCCCTCGATTGGCTCAAGCTGGAGAAATTTATCAGCCACGACAGCCTGACTCCAAGATGGCTCATCGAGACGTCCATCCAACGAAACCTGATCCGTCGGACTTAGACGAAACGCTCGCACTGTTCTTTTCTCATCAATCGTCTGCCCCATAACCAAGTAAGGGAAAGCTATGGAAATTAAGACAATTCCAAGGATAATAAGGCCGTCGAAACGCATTCGTTCAGATCACCGACCTTGCACTTTTGAACGGCTTGCGAGAAGATTCGTTTATGACTGTTCTGGTAGGAGGCAAAATGAAGTCTCGATCAATAATAATTCAAAGCCAAAGAATACTGGTCTTTATTGGTTTCACTCTCCTCGTGCTGACATCAAACATATCAGCCGAAGACAACTGGCCAAAGTTCCGAGGATCCAAAGCCGGTGTGGCAGAGGATAACGCAACTTTGCCTGAAACGTGGAATCAGACCGACAACATCCTATGGAAAATTGACATACCAGGACAAGGATGGAGTTCCCCTATCGTGTGGGATGATTTGGTAATAGTTACATCTGCAATCAGTGATGAGCCCGGACCTGGACCCCAACTTGGACTTTACGATGGCCACTCCTCTAGCGCGATTCCGACCTCCATCCACCGTTGGGCGGTCTATGGAATTAATCTTAAGGATGGCAACGTCCGTTGGCAACGTGAGGTACGTAGTTCTGCACCGCCATATGCTAGACACGGCAAAAACACGTACGCATCGGAAACTCCCGTTACGGATGGTGAGCGCGTCTATGTATATTTCGGCGGTATTGGTCTTTATGCGTTCAATATGGATGGAAATCCCTTATGGTCACAAGAATTAGAAGCTCTCGAATATCGAGCTGGATGGGGTTCTGGTGCGTCTCCAGTGCTCCATGAAGATCGCATCTATATCGTTAATGACAACGAGGCTCAATCATTCATCGCCTCCTTTGATAAGTACACAGGTGAAGAAACGTGGCGTATTAACCGAGACGAAGGAAGCAACTGGTCTACTCCATTCGTGTGGGAGAACAACATTAGAACTGAAATTGTGACTGCGGGTACTGATAAAGTGCGTTCATACGGACTAGACGGAGAACTCCTGTGGGAACTGACCGGGATGACATGGATTACGGCACCAACACCCTTCTCAGCCCATGGACTTCTTTACGTCAGCTCAGGGTTTTTAGCCGATAATGTTCGTCCGGTCTATGCAATCAGACCTGGCGCAATCGGGGACATTACTCTTCCAGATGGTCGCTCGCGCAACGAATATATCGCTTGGTCCAATCCAAAATTGGGTACTTATAGTACCTCAGCACTTGTGTACGGGGATTTTCACTACACTCTTTTAGACCGTGGATTTCTGATTTGCACGGACGCTCGAACAGGTCGAGAAGTCTACTCACGAAAACGTATCGCTAGACGTGCAACCGCATTTACTTCCTCGTTATGGGCTTACAACGGTAAAGTTTTTGCACTCAGCGAAGAGGGTGAAACTTTCGTAATCAAAGCTGGCCCTGAATATGAAGTCCTTGGCAGCAATGATCTCGATGAAATGACTATGGCTACACCAGCCATTGCGGACGGCAGCTTGCTTATCAGGACTGCATCACATCTTTATCGCATTGCAGACCAAAAGTAAGCTTTTACTATAAAGACAGGAATGAATACTTGAAGACGAAAACTGTTGTTGCGTACTTAATGTGCCAATGGCTGGCGTTCGGCGGAATTATTCTGGCGCAACAGCCAACATTTGAAGCTATCGGAACAATTCCTGGTCCAGCAACAACAGTCTATGCAAATGAAACTCATGTTTTCGTCTCTGATGGCCCTACTCTAAAGATCTACGACTTGTCTGATCCGTCGTCCCCAAAGTTCACAGGATCCTACACATTTCCTCAAAACGTCTATGGAATCAAAGTGCAGGACACGACAGCTTATGCCGCAGTAGATTTCCTGGGGCTTGGGGTACTTGATGTTTCAGATCCTTCTAATCCGACGTTGCTGAGCCTGTTCGAAACAGGCGGGCAAGCTCTCAGTGTAGATGTATCAGGGAATACTGCGGTAGTGGCCAACCGTTTGTCTGGACTGGAGATAGTAGACATCTCTCAGCCTGCAGCACCCGTATCGAAAGGAGCATACTATACTGAGGGTTACGCGACCGATGTAGTGGCTATCGGTACCGTGGCTTACGTTGTTGACAGACCCGGTGGACTTTCAATCGTTGATCTATCTAAAACTGGAGAACCTTCGGCAGAAGGCACGCACGGCATGACCGAGCGCCCGGCAACAATTACAGCAAGCAAACTGAACGCTGGTGCTCCTGGTGCAAACCTTGTCGGTGTTATGAGTACGGATGCATTGTTAGAACTATTTGATGTCTCAGATCCAACATCTCCGATAGCACTTAGTACATACCGTCATCCTGAACGACCTCCGCTAGGCCAAAATATCGCCTCTCCCCGGACAATACTGAACGGATCACTAGCTTTTATTACTGATGCGAATCCGCCATTCTTAATACAAGCAGTTGATTTTTCAGATGTAAACAATCCTGATTTTGTTGCCTCATACGATCTCAGTGGTTCTCCAAGCTACATCTCAATCTCAGACTCTTTTGTTTTTCTTGTAGTAAAGAACTTGAAACCGGAAGAAAACGGCCCCGGGATCTTGATCCTTCGGTTTAAACCATAAGAGTATTTCCTCACTTATTTAAAAAAATAAGTCGTAGAAACACGTAAATCTTAAGTTGCGGTGATCGGTATCTCTGGAGGAATAGATGCAGCGATTAATGATAGTGTCAAAATTCTTAGTCTTGGTTTATCTTACATCGACAAGCTGTGCTACAGATGACCGCACAACAGCGGAACAATTTACGGACACAGACAGCATCGCCATTAAAGGTGGATCCATTAAAAATGCAGATAACAAGGTGCGAACCTATCTTGGCATTCCGTATGCAGCGCCACCTGTAGGAAATTTACGTTGGAAACCCCCTCAACCAGTAACATCGTGGACAACGACAAAGGTAGCCGACTCACCAGGACCTGCGTGTATTCAGCCAGCACGTGATCCTCGATCGCTCTTTCCTGATCCATTCGAAGAACGCAGTGAAGATTGTCTCTATCTAAACGTGTGGACAGCGGCCAAGAAAGATGAAGGCCGTCCGGTCATGGTCTGGTTTCATGGCGGCGGCTGGAATACAGGTTCCGGGATGAGTTATTCCCCAGACGGAAAAGATCTAGCAAGAAAGGGAATCGTTTTAGTCAGCGTCAATTATCGCCTCGGAGTTTTTGGCTTCTTGTCTCATCCTGAGCTCACGGCAGAATCTCCACACAACGCCTCTGGCAATTATGGCTTCTTGGATCAACAAGCCGCGTTACAGTGGGTACAGAACAACATCACCGTATTCGGTGGAAACCCTGACAATGTAACTATTTTTGGAGAATCCGCCGGCTCTTGGAGCGTCAACGTACTTGTTGCGTCTCCACTTAGCAAAGAATTGTTTCACAAGGGGATCGGTCAAAGCGGAGGACGATTCGAACCAGCTCCTCATCTAACAAACGAACGCTATGGGCTTCCATCAGGGGAACAAAGAGGGCTTGATTTTGCAGAAGCCGTTGGCGCGACTTCTCTTAATGACTTACGCATGATGACGCCTGATGCTTTACTCCAAGAAAATTTTCGAGGCCAGGAGATTATCGATGGTTGGGTGCTTCCACAAGATGTACGCACAACTTTTAAAGAAGGACGTCAAAACCATGTTCCTGTCATTGTTGGATCCAATGGCAGTGAAGCGACTGCCTTGGTGAATCCAGCTTGGCCAAATTCGCTAAGTGATTACCGAACTTATGTCAGGAATGAATACGGTGATCACATTCAATCGTTTAATGCTGTGTATCCCGTAGAAAACGTGGATGATATCCCTGCAGCGATGTACGGTCCAAGGAGAGATGCACGATTCGCACTTCCAATGCGTTCCTGGGCACGCGCCACCGCAAAAGCTGGACTCGCCAACGCTTATCTGTACGAATTTAGCTATATTCCCCCGCACCCGTGGAGCAAAGAATTGGGCGCATACCACACAGCAGAAATTCCGTACGTCTTTGATCACCTGACAGTTTCACGAGTTTCAGCAAGTTGGTACTTAAGAGAAGCCGATTACCAATTAGCAAAGACCATGTCTGGCTACTGGGTAAATTTTGCAACTACTGGAGACCCTAACGGTTCCGGATTACCGGAGTGGAAGCCATATAATTTAGAGACAGAACCATATTTAGACTTTGGATCGGAAGTAAAACTCTCACATAAACTTCGGACACGGCAACTTGATTTTTTTGAGAATTATCAAAAATCTAGATACGGTCTTAATTAGCAACGTTGGGCCGTAATAAAACAGCAGCGTTATTGACTTAATTCATCAAAAATGGTCTGGAGATTGTTTTGTATGCGATCTGGATCAGACCTGTTGTAGCCGTTGAAGCGCTCTGGTATCACATAATCATCCGCAGCCTGTTCTGCGGTTCTACCGGCCTCAAAAGCTTCTTTCGCTTTCGCGACAAAATCACGGTGAAAATCAGCGTACTCTTCAAGATCGGCCCATGTGAACAAGTCAGCATTATGTCCTGGAATAATAGTATCAACACCCTGAATACCAGCTGCCGTCTTAGTTAAGGTTTCTGGGTAACCAAGTCCACTACCTCCATTATTTGTGTCGATAAAAGGTGGCCGTTTCAAGGAAAACATATCACCAGAATGCATCGCACGTACGGCTGGAAACACTACCAACGTGTCACCATTAGTATGAGCCGGCCCGAAATGATAAAGATCGATTTGGTCCTCCCCGAACCATACCGACATCTTTTCAGAAAATGTTGTCTGGGGAAGATACTTCTCCCCTTCACCTTTATACGTTTGACAGTTCGTAACGGGATCACACGATTCACGCATTAAACTAGACTTAATATTTTCATGGGTGATGACTTCTATCGTTTCTGGAAATTCTGGTGTACTACCAGCATGGTCATTATGAGTATGTGTGTGAAGCATAGCTAAGATCGGCTTGTCAGTAACTGTGCGAATTTGATCGATAATCTGCTGTCCATACCCGGGGAGTTTTGAATCGACTACCGCCACACCCTGATCCATTACGTAGACAGCAACGTTACCACCACTGAAATTAGACCGATCAGTCGGATCGCCACCTTTGATCACATAAAGATTGTCTCTAACCACCTCAATCGCTGGAACAGGCGGAGGGGAATCTGAACTATTTCCACATGCCGCCGCCACGAGGGACAGCCCACCAATTACAAGTATCGAAGAAAACAATAGGATCCGACGCATTTTAATGCCCCTCCCAGAAACAGACAATGAATTGTGATTGTATCCAAAACATCTTGATAAAAGTATTAATTACTTTTGAAAACACTAACAAATTCTCTAATACGCTCAGCATTTTTCCCAACATCACTACCACCAACACGGGACAAGGAACGAACATCCATCCGACTGCCCATTCCTTCAGACTGAACTCGAATAACTACATCATCCTTGAAACCAAACCAGAATGTCGTGTCGGTGGCCTCGACACGCCCTGCGCTAGGATCCGCATCCACTAAATCCCATCCCATCTCTTCAACTGTCGCAACCGCTTTGTTAAAAACCTCATCGGCCGGTTCGTCAAGAACAATCGGTTGGATGTCAGGATAAGCCTCTTGTTGTTGGATCGCTATCGATGGACCCTCGTAAACCGTGCGACCCGGTGTATTCATCGATACAACAGCAACAAATTCTGGGGGATTATTCGTGTCCGTTGTGATGTCATGAATGGGAGGAATCTGTGGTCCAAGACGAAAACCTGCCGGGATACTAAAAATCACGAGTCCAAACAAAATACTGGCGACCGCTACACTGATATTCAGACGAGATTTATTGCTCTGCAACAATTCAAGGATAAGTCCAACAAAAGAAACAGCGGCCGCTGCGGCGGCCCCATAGGCCCCCCATCTAAGCACTGTTAACAACGCAATTAACAAAGGGAGCACTTCCCACCGATAACCAAGTGGAGCCGCCAGCAAGACCACTGCCGATAGAAGAGCAAGCCCTGCACCTACGAATACAACTATCGCTGATTTACGCTGGATCATTTTCGTGCCCCCCTTAATAAATCACTAAATCTGACTAAATGCTGTAAGACCAATCATTCTGAGATAGTTATATTACTGTTGACTCGTTCCACTTGACCATACGCGCGATAGATTACTTCATTCCTTCTCGTCTAAAAGTGCAACCGCCTGTAAAATACGCTGGGCAGACCGAATTACGGGACGTTCTATCAACTGCCCTTCCACCAGCAATACACCGCCCTGATTCTTGTCGTACGCAGAAATAATTTTTTTCGCCCAACCTATTTCTTGTGGAGAAGGAGAAAATTGTTCGTTAATGATTGGAACCTGTAGCGGATGAATTGCTGCCTTGCCAACATAGCCCAAACGGCGAACTTTTGCGCTCTCCTCGGCTAAAGCCTCCGGCGCTTGAACATTGAGAAATGGTGAATCAATCGCGATAACACCAGCCTGTGCCGCCGCGAGAAGGACCTGAGACCGAGCGTACAGCAAGGACTCCCACTCAACCGCGCAACCAAGTTCAGACGCTAAGTCGATCGCCCCAAAAAAAATTGCTGAAATCCCCGGTGAAGCGCCGGCAATATCATTCACAGACATCAGACCTTGAAGAGTTTCAATCTGAACAATTAAGGAAACGGGCTCGCCCAAGCGCTTTAAAGTTGTCTCAACCTGTTCAATTTCGTCAACACCGGCGACTTTTGGCAACATTACAGCGTCAGGTCTATGACCTGATTCGACAAGCATTCCCAGATCTTGTTGTCCAAGATCACTTTTTGCATCATTGATCCGAATACTGACCTCAGCCTTAGTGGCAGTCCTAGTAGAAAGCAAATCGAGCGCGTTTAAACGCGCCTCCGATTTAAATGCATCTCCGACTCCATCTTCTAGATCGATACACACAGCATCCGCACCGGTTGCTAATGCCTTGGCATACCGATCCGGACGGATGGCCGGCACAAACAGCAAACTTCTCCGAAGTGGCGCACTTTCATTTTTTGACGTCATAGAAGATTACTTTTGCAATTACTTACCTTTGCTCGGCTGAACAACGTTTCTGTCAGGCACACAGCCACGTTTATAGACCATAACGGTACGTTTAAACTCAATAACAACTGTGCCATTCTGATTAAAACCGACTGTGTCGACAACAACAATACCGACATCGGTTTTGGATTTCGATTCCCGTTTTGAAATGACTTCACTTTGTGAATAGATTGTGTCGTCTTCAAACACAGGATTCGGCAAACGCACTTCATCCCATCCAAGATTGGCCATTACATTCCAAGAGACATCAATCACGGACTGCCCGGTCACCAACGCCAACGTAAAGGTCGAATCAACGAGTGGTTTCCCAAATTCAGATTTCGCGGCGTACTCACGATCAAAATGTATGGCATTACTGTTTTGCGTCAGCAAAGTAAACCAAATGTTGTCTGCTGCTATTATCGTTCGCCCCAGCGGGTGTCTGTAGACATCTCCAATTTCAAAATCCTCATATACTCGCCCAGCCCAACCCTCTTTATTTGTCATAATACCCTCCACACTGCCAAACACTGCTCTCACACTAATATCACATTACTCGTAGCCAAGATATGTGGATGGCCTAAAATGCGCCATCGCAAAGACAATTCTCACATCAGTCGATTCTAATGGATAATATCAATGCACCTATGCCCAACAGATCGCCGATAGACTACGTTCAGCATATGAACGACAACCAACAAATTTCGCTAGGAATCGACAATCTTGCGTCGTCAGACACGCTGCGGGGTCAACGAGTAGGTCTCGTCTGTAACCCTGCTTCGGTGGACTCTCATTTCCGCCACACTGCAGATCGTCTCTGGCTTGCACCGGAAATCGAACTGGTCGCGTTGTTTGGACCACAACACGGGTTTCATTCTGATGTGCAGGACAACATGATAGAAACACCACATCGAGTTCATCCCCAATATGGAATTCCTGTTTATTCACTCTACGGCGATGAAAGAGAACCAACCACCAGGATGCTGAAGGATGTCGATGTACTCGTCATCGATCTTCAAGATGTCGGCACACGGGTCTACACATACATCTACACGATGGCCAATTGTCTCAGGGCCTGTAAAAAATCTGGCATGCCAGTCATCGTTTGTGATCGCCCCAATCCAATCGGAGGAAACCAAATGGAAGGCCCTGTGCTGCAGTCTGGATACGAATCGTTCGTTGGTCAGTTCCCCATAGCTCTCCGGCACGGCATGACAATCGGTGAACTAGCCACTCTATTTAATGACCACTTCGATATCGGAGCCAAATTACAAGTCGTTTCGCTTGGAGGCTGGAATCGCTCGCTGTATCACGATCAAACCAAACAACCTTGGATATCGCCGTCTCCAAATTTACCGACACTTGACAGTGCTATTGTGTATTCAGGCACTGTACTACTTGAAGGAACTAATCTATCCGAAGGTCGAGGCACCACACACCCTTTTGAATGCATTGGATCTCCGTGGATTGATAGTTTGGCATTCAGCCATCAACTGCAAAACGTAAACCTCCCAGGTCTGACAGTTAGGCCGATCGAATTTGAGCCCACCTTTCAAAAATATTCTGGTCAAGCGTGCGGAGGCTGTCATCTTCATGTGACCGACCGAAATCTCTTTAAACCTGTGTTGACTGCAATAACGATTCTGTCCATAAGTAAAAAGCTTGCATCCAAGCAATTCTCTTGGCGCCGACCACCTTACGAATACGAACACCAACTGCAACCAATCGACATTCTTTTTGGATCTGATGTTTTGCGTCAGCAAATAGATGCCAATATCTCTGTAAGTGAAATAGAAACAAGCTGGCAAGAAGATTTAAAATCTTTTTCTTCGCTCCGAAAAAAATTTCTACTGTACTCATAAAATCTTTTAACCCTTGGTGACGAAAAACCACCTTACCCTTGCACAGTGCTCTGTCGCCGGCTACCATTTCTGGATAAAGATATGACTTGGCAGAACCGCGACTCAAATGACCATACGTGATGGACTCCACCTTGAGCACTCAATCCTAATCACGGCCGAACCCGTGCGTGTACTGACAGCTTTTTTTGATGCCTCAGCCTTACCTCACTGGTGGAAGGTTATTCGGTCGGTGACCATTCCTCGGCCCATGGGGATCTATGCTGTTGAATGGGAAACAACCCCATTTCAGGACGATGTGTTGGGATCTCTTGGGGGCATTTTTTATGGCGTCGTAATGGAATTCCGTAGCGGTAAAGAATTTTTCTTAGCCGACGCATACTGGCTTCCCCCAGAGGGCCCACCGATAGGACCTATGGCTCTTGAAGTCACATGCCACGTGGAAGGCCCGGCTACGCGGCTATCGGTTCGCCAGAGTGCAACAGATGATGGTATTAGGTGGAAACGATATTCCGAGTTAATCGAAAAAGGTTGGCAAGATTCATTAGAGACACTCAAGAAACACCTTGAACAAGGCAGCCAGGCTAACCCGGACAAGCAGAAAACTCGAGCCAGTTAACCCCGTGGAATTATTAACAATAACCACCGCGCTCGAACAATTGCATACCGGTCAGACAACGTCTACAGCACTCGTCGAAAAATGTCTGGATAAAATTACTCAGTTAGACCACAAACTGAACACGTTTATTTGCGTTACAGCTAACGAGGCACGAGAAGCGGCCCAACAAGCAGATCGAGAGCGTCGCGAGGGGAACGCTAAAGGCCTGCTTCATGGAATTCCACTATCGATTAAAGATCTCATCGATGTTTCTGGTCTAGCAACTACGGCTGGTTCCAAGGCACGGATCGATCACGTCGCGCAAAACAGTTCAGTTGTCACGAAACGTCTTCGCGCAGAGGGCACCATTTTGATTGGAAAATGTAACCTGCATGAATTCGCATTAGGGACTACCGGAGAAGATTCGGCATTCGGCATTACGATCAATCCGTTCGCGGAGAACCATTCGGCTGGAGGTTCAAGCGGCGGTTCAGCAGCATCAGTAGCGACAGGCATGGCACTCGCGTCTGTTGGCACTGACACCGGAGGCTCGATTCGAATTCCTGCAGCAGCCTGCGGAGTGGTCGGTCTGAAACCCACGTTTGGTGAACTAAGCTGTCAGGGCGTTGTGCCTTTATCTCCCAGCCTGGATCATATTGGCCCTCTCGGACTTACTGTCGATGATGTCGCCCTCGTTTACAGAGCAATGCGGTCAGAACAAATCAACGCAAATACTTACACAGTAGGATCACCGAAAATCGAAGGACCTATCCAAATAGGACTACCTAGCGATTACTTTCTCGAACTGATCGATCCGGAAGTGTCAGCAAAATTCTCTGATGCCCTCGAACACCTGCGTAATGCCGATTGGTTAATAAAGAAGATAACAATTCCTCACGCAGCAGACATTTCGGAAACATATACACACATACAATTATACGAAGCCTTCCATACACATGCAGAACTTCTCACACGGCGAAGCGCTGACTTTACGAGCGGAGTGCGTCAACGCTTAGAATTGGGTGCCACTATTGAAGCATCTCAATATAAGCGAGCACAAAAGATGCGAAAAATACTCCGCCAAGAAGTTGACGAAGCACTTCAACAAAACCATGCGCTAATACTGCCAACGTTGGCAATTCCTGCTCCATTACTGGGGACAGAAACAGTCACGCTAAACAGCAAAACACTTGAGCTGCGTAGGTTGATGCTTCGTTTGACTCAATTGTTTAATCTAACGGGACACCCTTCTGTTTCAATTCCATGCCCCAAAAAAATGCGTCACGGTCTACCATGCGGCGTGCAACTTGTCGGACATCACAATAATACGCCTGAACTATTGAAAATTGCCTCTAGTTACGAAAACCTTCTTCGCTATTCGTGACCATCTTTCAGTCTTTTTTCTTATGCAAACTGTCATAGTTGGCACCAGTTTCTGACTCTTGTGTCACAGGCAACCCGGCATCCGCCCATCCCTCCACATGCTCGCCCGTTTGAGGATTACGTCCGCCACCGAACCCACCTTGGACATTGGTGACGTCTTCATACCCCGCAGAAATCAATAGCTGCGCAGCCTTTAAAGATCGTCCGCCCATCTGGCACCCGATTAAAAGTTTTGTTGCAGTTGAATAATTTTCCTGCATCACAGATAAAAAATCAGGATTCGGCATCATCTGTCCGGTAGCCGCGTCACGGTGTAAAAGAGGTACATTGTGAGCACCCTGTGGATGTCCATTGTCATACTCTGGAACGGAGCGAACATCAACGTACGTACATCCCTCATTTGACTGCAACTGATAAGCTGTCTTTACATTTACATTCTTGAGACTCATTAATTACCCCTTGCCATATCCGTCAACGACCATGTCTAATGCTTAGCCATAGTAGCATTCTTGTCTAAAAACTGACGGTATACCTTATATGATCACACGTCTCTTTCATGCCTGGGAACATCGATTGGTCAATGTCACAACTGACCGTGTCGTTCGTCCGTTTGAATGGGGATTAGATTGGATTGGCCATCATACTTCATCGGAAACACCTTACGAATCGATTCGTGAGTGGAGCCAACAAGCATTAGAGCACCCGGATACGTTCTTTAGTGTTGATGAAATTGACGATTATAAACTGCAAGATCAAATTCTCACATTTCCAAGTCCATTTCAGACTCCACACCCGGAAAACAACAAAGTCTACGGAAGATATTTTCCCAGTTTAAAAAACGATGGCAAACGTCGCGCGGTTGTTGTGTTGCCCCAATGGAATGCTGACTCCAATGGCCATATTGGATTAAGCAAATTGATAGCGCAGTTCGGTATCAGTGCATTGAGGTTGAGTCTGCCTTACCATGACCAGCGCATGCCACCCGAACTTCATCGTGCTGACTATATTGTCAGTGCAAATATAGGACGCACTTTACAAGTATGTCGTCAAGCGGTACTCGATGCACGGCGGGCCGTACACTGGCTCAGCCAACAAGGGTACGAAAAAATTGGAATTCTGGGAACGAGTCTCGGATCATGCTTGGCGATGCTGACCGCAGCTCATGAACCAAAAATTGTCACGGCTGCGCTAAACCACATTTCACCTTATTTTGCTGACGTTGTCTGGGAAGGACTGGCAACAAGTCATGTTCGCTCCGGTCTTGAAGGAAACATCGAATTGGACCAACTCCGACAGCTATGGCTTCCGATTAGCCCTCAACCGTATATTTCACAAATGCATGGCAAGACTTCATTACTTGTCTATGCACGTTACGATTTAACATTCCCAGTTCGTTTATCAAAGAAACTCGTGCAAACCTTTCAAACACAACAGATACCTCACCAGGTATTTACGTTGCCATGCGGGCATTACAGTACCGGAATCGCACCTTTTAGCTGGTTAGATGGATATGCTTTGGTGAAGTTTCTTAGGAATCACTTGTAACCCTTTCACCGTTTAGGCAGACACTTCAACGGGATCACCAAAATCCAAATCACCGAGACGATTAAATACTGCAGATCTAGAACCAACAACAACTGCAAGCAATCGGTCTGGTTGAAGATGTTCAGTCGCCACCCGAGATACGTCCTCCGCAGAAACGCTTAACACTCTAGGAACAAACTGCGAGAACACATCTTCGTTAAGATCATGTAGTGCTATTTGAACAGCTGCATGCGCTATTTGAAACACTGTTTCAAAATTGCGCGGAAAGCTTTTTGTCAACGCGGCCCTAGCTAGATCAAGCTCACGAAAAGATGGTGCCCGTTCACCACGTATATCAGAAATCTCCTTGACGGATTCAAAAATAGCCTCACACGTAGATTCGGTCTGAACGCTAACTTGCAATGAAAATGGACCTCGCCCAAGTCGCCAATCAAAAGAAGTGCTGGCCCCATAGGTATAACCTTTGTCTTCCCGTAAATTCAGATTGAGACGACTGACAAACTGCCCACCAAGCACCATATTCAAAACACGAAGGGCATAATAGTCTGGAGAACTGCGCGGCACTCCAAGATGACCAAGCCGAAGTTCTGATTGCACGGCATCATCACGGGAAACGAAAAACATACTCTTTTTCGTTTCTGTCGGCATCGGAAGCTTTGGCACGGAAACAGAGTCTCTTTCTGACTCAATCGTCGTTGACCAAATCGGAATAACTTCATCAATGATGTCTACTGGGTTCAAGTCCCCAACTGCAATTAATGTTAAACATGAAGGTCTGTACCAATCTTTATGAAAACTCCGAACATCCGATTCGTCGATATTTTGAAGCCCTTCTTCAGTTCCGATACCTAAATGTCCGTACGGATGGGATCCATACAATTCTTTTAAGAACAGACGATCAGCCACGGCAGCGGGCGTATGCTTCATTTGCCGAATACGTTGCAATCTCACTGCACGAACACGATTGATGTCGATTAAGTGAAATCGAGGCTGCATAACAACTTCATATAAAAGGCGGAGACCCTCTTGAAGATGTCGAGAAAGCGTGGTCAACCCAATGACCGTCGCGTCACTCCACACTTCTGTTTTTAAGTGTCCCCCAATTCGCATAAGGGCTTTATGCAATTCCTCAGAAGACCGATCGGTGCTTCCCTCATCAAGCAGATCCGCCGTTAAAGCCGCAAGGCCGAACTTGTCCAATGGATCAACTGCCGCTCCAGCTGGCAACAAAAGACGCAGTGTGACCATAGGTGCACGACGATACTCGGCCGTCCACACCTTTGTGCCATTTGATAAAGAAACTTTCACAAAATGTGGCAAAGAAAACGGCGGATTGCTTCCGACGCTTGGTAGTTGTGTTCTATCTGCAGAAGTCATCTATTTGGGGTGAACCATGACGGATTCTGAAAGAGCCAAGCCTGCACCATTAGTCTCTGGGACAACACCAAGAGCAACACGGTGTTGTGGCTTAAGATAGCGAGTAGCTGTTTCTTTTATCTGTGTGGTATCCGTCTGCGTATACCGATCTCGATCTTTCTCAAAGTATCCAGGATTACCGGTATAAACATTGTAAGCATTGAGCTGATCCGAAAGGCCTCCAAACCCTCCAACCGATTGAAGTCGATAAACAAAATCTGCCTCAATACTTGCAATACTGCACTCCACCTCACTCTCTGTTGGACCGGTCGCCATTAAAGCCAACAACTCATCCATAATGACTGCTTCAAGTTCGTCAAGCGTATGCCCTGGTGATGCCGTCGCAACGATAGAAAAACTACTCGAGAGCTCCCGAGACCCTTGACCCGCGCTAACATCAAGTGCAATTTCTCGCTCATGTACTAATGAACGATACAACCTAGATGATTTACCCCCAGCGAGAATGTCACCTAAAATGTCGAACTCTGCATCCCCGCACTCAAACAATGACGGCGTCAACCAAGATAAGTACAAGCGAGGTGACTCTATATCGTCGGTCAAAGACAAACGAATCTCATTCGTTGGTTCACGAACTGTCGTAGAGACCAGTGCAGGCGGCACAGGACCGGGAGCGATTTCTCCAAAGTACCGATTAACCTGTCGAAATACCTCATCAGTTCTAACATCCCCAGCAATTGCAATCGACGCATTCGCAGGATGGTAGAAATTTTCAAAAAATTTCTTCACATCATCTAAGTGAGCGTTTTGAATATCTTCAACTTCTCCAATTGTGACCCAGCTATAAGGATGCCCTTCTGGATATAGGGCAGACATTAACGCAATCGGCACGAGTCCATAAGGACGATTCTCATAATTCTGACGTCTTTCATTAAGGACAACATCTCGCTGATTATCAAATTTTTTCTGCGTCAGCGCGGGTAACAAGAACCCCATTCGATCGGATTCCATCCATAACGCTCGTTCAAAAGCAGCGACCGGGACGACTTCCCAGTAATTGGTACGATCGGTGGAAGTGGACCCATTCAGCGTACCGCCAACCTCCTGTAATGGATAAAAATAGCCCTTGTCATGGTGCTCAGAGCCTTCAAACATTAAATGCTCAAATAAATGGGCAAAACCTGTTGAGCCAGGCTTTTCATTCTTAGAACCAACGTGATACCAGAGATTAACTGACACAATAGGACAACTGCGTTCTTCACAGACGATGACATTCAAGCCATTGTCAAGTATTCGTTTTTCATACTGGATCTGCACGTGGTTTGTTCCCTAAATTACTTGGTTCATTATCCCGATGTGCGGATATTACACATCTATTGTAATCGATCACGAAAAGTCTCGAGAGTGACTCAAGTTTGGTGTGATGTTAGGATTAAGGATTGTGGCAACACTAAAGCACCCATTGATGAAATTCCTCACCCTCTGGGGAATAACTTGCCTGGCTACTCCTGTATCGTCAGCCATCCAAGCGTCATTAACATATGACAAACCTAGTGACTGGGCACTTGCTGAGTCCAACAACCAAGCCGTTGTTGCTCGATTTATCGTCCCACGTGTCGAAGGTGATTCGGAAGATGCTGAATGTGTACTTTTATCTTTTACTGAAGAGGAAATCTCCGGTGAAGAAAAACTTGAACAATGGACCAAACAAATGTTGCAACCGGATGACAGACCTTCAGAAGAACTAGCAACAACAACAAGCTACGATTTACAGGGAATGAAAGTCACGATCATCGATGTTCCAGGCATATATTCACCGACAGTGCATCCGAATTCAAAAATGCGTTACTACAAACGTGGATTCCGATTAAAAGCCGCAGTCATCGAAAGTTCTGAGAGACTCATTTTTTTTAAACTAACAGGACCAGATCGCACGGTGACACACTGGAACACCGCTTTCTCCCAGCTGCTCGATTCCATCCGTACCAATTAATGCAACAGATTCTCTACCGCCAACTACTCGACATCCGGATGCATGGTATGCCATTTTGTGAGACGCTCATAAAACCTGGCAACCTTCAATAACGAAGCTTCCTCGTAAAGACGTCCAGTCAGCATTATCGAAACAGGAAGGCCATCCACAAAACCGGCTTTCATCGCCAATGCCGGGTGTCCGGTCAAGTTCGTCATCGTCAGACTAAGACTGCGAGTCGGACTGAGCACGATGTCTACATCGTTCATTATTCTGTCCATCTCTTTGCCAAGAAGAACACGTACCCGCTGTGCGCGTACGTACTCAACCGCGGGAATCAATCGGGCCGCACGAAATTGATTCGGCCATGCTTCGCGACGTTGGTCAGTCAACAAATCGATACCTCTATTGCGCGTAAGATCATCGAAGGCACTTGCAGCTTCAACATCTAGAATTAACCGAAGAATATCAGCCCGCATCCTTGGTAATTCGATCGGCTGGATCGTCACACCTCCATTCCGAAAATCCGTCAGCACAGCATTGAGTGCTGCCCACTCTTTCCTCGACTGATCTGGTCGGCGAGAAAATTGATCAAACCAAGACCGATCAAATTCTTGCGCGACATAGCCTATTCGCACGTTCGACATATCCAACGGCGCTTGCCAGGTAAAAGGTACATTAATCACACTTGAATCTTTGTCATCTGGTCCATAAATCGCATTGAAGACCACCGCACAGTCGTCAACCGTTCTACAGATTGGTCCGACCTTATCCATTGTCCAGCTTAGCGTCATGGCGCCGTGTCTACTGACTCTTCCAAAACTTGGGCGCAACCCAGTTACTCCACAGGTCGCGGACGGAGAAATAATTGACCCTAATGTTTCCGTCCCGATCGAGAACGCCACTAACCCGGCGGCTGTTGCAGACGCCGGTCCAGCCGAGGATCCACTTGATCCTCTGGATACATCCCAAGGGTTACGCGTCAAACCTCTAAACCATCGATCTCCCCGCGCTAGAGCCCCCATCGACAATTTAGCAACGAGCACTGCTCCGGCCTTACGGAGCCTAGATACTACGGTGGCATCCATATCAATGATCTGATCTTGATAGGGCCGTGCTCCCCATGTAGTTCTAACACCACGTGTCGAAAATAAATCTTTTATTCCCCAAGGAATTCCATGTAACAGACCCCGATATCTACCATTACGAATCTCTTGATCTGCTTGAGCTGCTTCGGCCAACGCCAAATCATCCGTCAGCGTTACGACACAACGAAGTCGCTCGCCATATCGTTTTAGGCGATTCAAATATATTCGAGTTAATTCAGTGGAAGTGAGTAACCGCCGCTCGATCAATTGAGCCAAATCTGAGATTGACCAGAATGCCAACTGGTTCAGGTCAGCAGGTCTCTCGACATGTTCGGAGCTCGCTACGGTCATATTCATATTGGGCGTAGCGTTTCCGGCTGGAACATCTCCTGACAAATAGGGGCGGAAAAAAAATGCCGGC
>Ga0310344_10000954_pt1 | contig 22335 bp, 22 predicted proteins | sample HC15DNA20200_MG_FD_203801 | JGI IMG/M metagenome (GOLD analysis project Ga0310344, IMG submission 203801) | Marine microbial communities from station ALOHA, North Pacific Subtropical Gyre - HC15-DNA-20-200_MG | ecosystem: Environmental > Aquatic > Marine > Oceanic | place: Pacific Ocean: North... | reverse complement strand
CGCATGTTTTTCTCGGTCGCCGTTGTAATGGCCACAAGCGGCCTATGGCTTACCTGGGCGCGTCATACCTATCTTTCGCTGGTCTCCGGACTAGCAGTCTCGCTCGATGGCGCGTTGATCTTATCCTTCACCGCAATTGCATGGCGCCATGCGGTGAAGCGCGATTTCGCTGCGCACCGTCGCTGGGCTTTACGCGCCTTCATGGTCGTGAATGGGGTGTGGTTCCTTCGCATCGGCATGATGGCCTGGGTGCTGCTGTCCGGTGGCGGCGTCGGTATGAATGATAGCCTGTCGGGCCCCGCCGACGTTGTCATTCAGTTCGGTGCCTATCTGGTTCCGTTGATAGTCCTCGAGGCCTATCTACGGGCGTCAGCCAGCTGCACGCTCCACGTCAAGCGCATGACCGCAGCGCTGATATTTCTGGCGACCACTATTACGGTGCTCGGAGTTTGCGGTGCTGTGGCGTTCATGTGGTGGCCGTACATGAGATAAGACCGTCGACACCCAGCCCAGCGACACAGAACGCCTTAATAGCGGCCGTTCAGGGAACCAGGCTGGAGCGTCGGAACCAGTCGTTCATTCACCGTCGTGGCGGGGCGCCTGAATGAAGAGGGGTGGGATAAAGCCGTCGTTTGCCAACCCGCGTATGAACGCCAAGTTACGCCGGGACCTGCCATTTGTGGGGCGCAGTGCTTACGGCAAACACATCGGTCAATCGCGGGCAGGTGGGCTGGGGCGTATCGCTGGCGCGTCGCATGGACACGGACGATCCCTCCGTTGTGACAGCAAGCGCGCCCTACGCAAGCGGAAGCATGTTTACCAGCCGTGTCGGGGTGGCTGGGGAGTTCTGATCACCGGCGGCATGCTTTCAATCCACAAAGGATGGCCCCTTGATTGTTGTCCATCCTTCACACTTTGCTGTCAGTGTCTTACTGGCCAAAAAGTCTGACCGATACTCGGATGCAATGACCACGCCGCAAGCAAAACTATACTGCAAACGCTGCCGTTCCAGCCTGAGTCGAGTATGTGAGCGCGATTTTTGCTCAACTGGGTGACTGCCGATCTCTTCGAACAAGAATGACAGCAGCGAGCACGCCGACGACGACGCTCACCAACCAAGGATCGAACACAATTGCGAAAACCACCACACGGTTTGCGGAAAGCAGGTGCTCGCTGCCTTGGGCATCGCGCATGATGCAATAACTGCGCCGCGGGCCGCGCGTCCTGGTAAGGCCCGGGAGGCGATAGTCGTCGCTTTGCCAATGCCTGACTTCGGCGGCTGCGGCGCAGGCTGGGCGAAGATAGCGCTCTGCGAGGCCGAATGACACGATGTGGCCAGCCGCAACGACAAGGGCGAATGCAGTTAAAGGCTTCAAGAGCCTGCGCAGTTTCAGGCGAACCTGCTGCGCATCATGTGGGTTGAAGCCATCTCCGTTCGTCATTCCATTGGCCTTTCCTGGTGTGAAAGTGCGCTCAAGGCTGGGCTTCATTACTCCGCCGCAAGCCCAAGCAGCTTGCCGTCCGGCCCCGGACAGGCGCCAAGCCAGACATGGCGTGTGCGGCTGATTTCCTCGCCCGACTGGCCCACGACATGCAGGCGGGTAACTTCGCCATAGGCCACGAGCGGCTCACTCACCCGCCTGCCGCCATCGAGCGACACGGTGCGGATCACGGTCTTGCTGCCCTGTCGGCATACTTCGCGGGCGCCCGTCACGGCTGCGGACGGTCCGCGCGGCGCAATCGGTTCGAGCGGTTCGCAACCCATCTCGCGCGAGCCGGCGGTCAGCGCAGCCATCGCGAACCAGGTCTGTTCGGCAAGGCAGGCTTCGGTGCGGCTTGCCGGATCTTCCCCGTCATCGTTCAGAGCAACGACACTCCACAGGCCGGGCCGCACCGGCACCTCATCGTGGCCGTTTTCAGCGTGCCGACCCTTCGCCGTGCAGGCGCAAGCGGCGAAGAGGGCGAGCAGTGGCCAGCGGGCTATTCCCACGGGTCCACCCCTTTCGGACCTTCGACATCGACTTCGACAACCATGTCCGCAAACACGAAATGGGTCGCATCGAAGTTGTTCTTGCCGCGCGCGCGACAGTGGACGACATTGGCGCGGGCGTAGACATCGAGTTCGTGCAGACCGCTGTAATCATCAGCTTGCGGCAGGGGCTGGCCCGGATAGACCCAGACATTCTCCCTGATGTTGGCCGGGCACCCGCCCGACATTGTGGGCGAGAACATGCGAACCCGCGTGAACCGGAACTGATCCTTCAGGCGCCGCGAGGTGAGGTGATAGGTTGTCTGCCCGACCGACCATTTGCCGCCCACTTCCTCGCCGGTTGGCGCGGTATGTTCGAACTGGTCGTGGATCTTCGTCGTGCTCACCCACTTGGCTGGAAGATCCTTCGACGCGGGCCAGCTGACGCACATCACTGTGCAGCGGACCGTGGTGAACGGGAGGATCTTGTCGGCGGGCACAGGCACGATCTCGGCGACGAACCGCCCGGTGGTGTTGCGCAATGTCGTGTCGCCGACGATCACGGTCAGTTCGGCTTTTCCCGAACGGGCGTAGAGATCGGCTGGCAGATGCGCGATCAGCCTGCCGTCAAGCTGCGCCTGCGGCGCGATCAGGACCCTCAGGTTATCCAGCGGCAGATAGAGCTGCACGCGTACACGCGGGCCGCTCTCCCTGATGGCTTCGTGGCGAATGTCGAGATTGATGCCGGTGCGGTACTCTGGGAAAGTTCCGTTGTTGATGAGCAGCCCCTTCAAGTCTTGCTGGCTGCTCTGATCGAGCGCCGGAGCGGTCTGGACGGGGGGTCTTTCCAACGCGCGTCGGGGGGCAGGCTGGGCAGATGCAGTGTTGGACGCGGTCAGGGCCAGAAGCGCCAGACTGGCGAGGCGAGCGGTGGAAGCGGCAGGATAGCGCATGGAACGACTCCCTTCAGCGAACCGGCTTCAGCCCGGCCGGACCTTCTACGGTGATGCGCAGATCGCGGAAGCAGGACAGGAAAGCGTCGTCCTCGGGAATCAGCAGATTGCGTGATCGATGTGTGTGCCACATGGCGCGGTCGATGACGATATCATCGCCATCCCAGCGCGCATCGTAGCGGCCATAGAGGTAACGGCCTCCCGCGCCTCCATAGGCCGCGCCTTCGCCAGTATCCTGCCGACAGAAGCCGACCGAGAAGGACGTCGCGGCAAAGCCACTGGCCAGGAAGTTCAGCACGATCCGGTCGGTGTAGCCGGTCTTCACCGAATCCCCGACATTCACGCCCGAAAACCTGAGGCCACCATCTTCAATCGTCATCGTCAGCGAAGTGTTGCTTTGCCAGCGGACAGATTTTTGAGGGATGCCGGCAAAGTCGATCACCTGTTCCTCGCGCGCGGCCAGGAAGCGCGCGGTCATCGGCGTGGAGATAAGCTTGCCGCTCTTCAGGCGAACCGTAAGGCCCACGCCCTGAAGATCAGGTTCGCCGCGCAGGCCCTGGGGAAAGTAGACCTTGATCTGGCGGTTGTTCCAGCTTTCGACACGCAGTTCCGGGCGGGTCTTGAACGGCCCGGTCAGAAATACACCGCCGGGCACATCGCCAAAGCCGTTGCCGGTGATAGTGTAGAAGGCCGGGATGTCGGCCGTGCTGGGGGTGAAAGTCACCTTGGCGATGGTCCGGCCATTGATCGTGGTGACGCAATCCTCGCAGATCGGCCCCGGCACCGGCCCCATGCCGCGCAGGGCGGCAGCTTCTTCGCGCAGCGGCTGGCGACTGTCGGGCCGATCCGGGCGCACCCGGCGGACGCTTGGGGCAAGGCTTGGCGGGATCGCGGTGGAGGTAGCGGGTGCGCGCCTGGCAAGCGGCCCTACCTGCGCGGCGGCGGTGAGCGGTTCGACCAGGGCGAGGCTGGCAAGGACGAGGCTGAGGGTGGTTGGTCGTCTCATGGGGGTTTCCTTCTGACGGAAAGCTGGATGGCTGCATGGCAGGTTCGGGCGCGAGGACCGCAGGAAACTGCCCGTCATGGGACGGGGTTTCCGTTGCTGTCGAATACCTCTTCGGTGACCGCGCCCACGCGGTGGTAGCCTGTGCCATCGAAGGTGAAGCGCAGCGTGATCTGGAAGTGGTTTGCCCCCAGCCTGCCCAGATAGGGGCACGCGACTATGGCCTGCCCGGAAGGTTCCAGGCCAAGGTCACCCAGGAACGGCCCCTTGTCGGTGAACAGGCCAGTCACCCCGCGTCGGGTAAGCGCGCGCAGGCCATCCTGTCTGATCGATGCCCCTGATGGGCAGGCCGCGCCCAGTTCGCCCACCACCATGACCCACGTGCTAGACCGCGCTTCCCGGCGAATGGCGAATTCGAGGAATGCTGCGCCTGCTGGCAATGGCGCCCCTTGAGCTGCACAGTACCATGAGCGCCCGGCAGGGCCTTGCGCGCCCTCTTCGGAGATCAACGGGAAGCATCCGGCCAAGCGGCCGACAGACGTCCCCCGATAGTCGTCGCTGCGCGCCATCGCCCGGTTCACCTGCGCCGCGGTGGGAAAGCGGGGCGCGGCCAGCGCTGGCTGCCCCGCCGTGAGAGCAGTCAAGCCGAGCGCGCCCGCAATCACGGTGTCAAGGGCAAGGCGCAATCGCCGTGTAGGCAGGTGCGTGGTTCCGCTCATCGTCCGGCACCTGCGGGGTCCGGCTTCACCCTGATGCGCAGCAGATCGTCCAGCACCCGGCGCAGTCCAACCCGTGTGTTGCGCGACATCGCAATGCCGTGCGTTCCGGTCCTTGAAGTTCGGACCAGGGCGCAAAGGCGGGCATCGGCCCGTGGCATGGAGGGTCGCACCGGAGCCGTGACCGCATCGAACCCGCTCGCATCCATCCGCGCAGAAAGCGCTCGCACCTCCTGCGGTTCGATCCGGCCCGTCGAAACGCGCCCGGCCACGCGCGCCACGACAGTTCCCGCAGTGGACACGGTGATATCACGTTCGAGCGGAACCAGCCCGCCCGTGCACGATGCGCGGATGGTGATTGGTTGCGATGTATCCGGTGGTAGCAGGCGCGCCGCAGTGACGGCCCCGACAGCATTGGTCAGGATCAGGCAGATCGCCGCAAGGGAGATTGAAGAAGCCATGTCTCTTGCCTCTTTCAGGATCGGCATGGCCCGGGACAGTGTGCGCTGCCCCGGGCCATCCCGTTACCAGCCGAAGGTGATCCCGGCGCGCCCGCCCGCCGATCCCCGGATTGTCGATCCGGCAAAGCCTCCGCTGACCCAGACATGGTCGTTCACCCGCGCGACCACGGCACCGGAAAAGCCCTGTTCGCCGCGATAGGTAGCGAGATTGAACGAGATGGCGACGCTTTGCCCTTCGGGCAGGAACGCGTTGCCGATGGCCATGGCGGCGGCGATCCCGCCATTGGCTTGGCGGGCTTGGCGTTCGAGAGCGGTCGTGCGCGAATCGATGCCGTCGACACGGCCCGCCAGAGCATCGACCCGGTTAGAGATGCCCGTCGTCTGCGCAGCCAGCGTGGCCAGCTGGCCCTGAAGGTTGACGATGTCCTGCGGGCCGACCGACGATCGGGTAACGCGCCCCTGCGCATCCACCTCGGTGAACTTTGGCGGCGCAGGCGGGCCTTCGCCACCACGGGCGAGCCCGGCGAACGTGTAGGTCGAACGGGAATTGCCCAGCGCCACCTCGTTTTCACGGCTTGCCTGCGCGCCATTGCCGATCGCCACGCTGCCCGCCAGGCCTGCCTCGGCACCGTTGCCGATGGCGATGGATGAATCTCCGGCATTGGCCTGGTTGCCGATGGCGACCCCGCCAGCGCCGCTTGCAGTGGAAGCATTGCCAAGCGCCACGGCTCCATCGCCGGTCGCGGTATTGTCCTTGCCAATGGCGACCGCGCCGGTTCCCGTGGCAAGGTTCGGATCGCCGATCGCGACTGCACCATTGCCCGCGGCGACATTGCCCGCGCCGATCGACACGGCCTTGCCCTCGGTTGCCTGCGCGCCTTCGCCTATGGCCACTGCGGCGTCGCTGTCGGCCACTGCACCCGATCCGATCGCCAAGGCATTGCGCCCGGTTGCGCGGGGCCGGACCGACCCTTCGCCCGAGTTGACCGCGATGTAATCCGTGCGCGAAAGCGCATTGTTGATCTGCTGCTGGGCGGCGATGGCGGTGATATAGAAATTCGCCTGCAGGGCATTGAGCTGGCCCAGATTGACGGCATCGGTTTCGGCAAGCCCGGCGGACACGTTCGTCAGGCGGCGCTCGTTGCCGATGGTGCCGAAGGAGACGGTGCCTTCCTCGTTGGCCACCGAACCGGCCCCAATGGCGACCGAATTGGCGGTAGTGACCAGCGCGCCATGCCCTAGCGCCGTGCCGCGCGTGGCCTCGACAGTCGCGCCGGTGCCGACCGCCGTTGCATAGTTCACGATCGGGAGCGTGTTCCCGGCAGCGTCATAGCGGCCAGATGCAGCGGCATAATTGCCGAGCACGAGATTGTTGTCGCCATTGGAGGTGGACGATGCACCGATCACGACATTCCCGGCCGGCTCATTTTCGGGCAGGCGGACAGGCAACTGTCCCGTTCCATCGCCCGCGTTGACGGCGGCCGAAACGCCGATGGCAATCGAGTTCGCCTTGGCGGTGAAGCTTTCTGACCCGATGGTTACGCTGCGATCCGCGGTGAAGGCACTGTTAAGCCCGGTCGCCAACGCGGAATTGGTGCCCCTGCTGTTGATAAGCGTGGTCCCTGCGCCACGGACAATCACGCCATTGCCGATGGCAAGGCCACCATCGGCGGCAACGGTGGCACCACGGCCCAGCGCGACGGCATTATTGGCGCTGACCAGCGCAAAGGCGCCGATCGCCGTGCTGTTCTGGAAGGTGTTGAACAGGTCGGGCACACCCACAAGCGCACCGCCGCCCAGCGCCACATTGCTGAGGCCCGATGCGCGGGCCAGATAGCCGACGGATACGCTGCCGATCGGACCGGCGGCCGGCTGTATGATGACCGGTCCGGCTGCCATGGTAGAGCTTGCAACGGAGAACGCGCCCAGTGCGACGCTGCCCGGCGTCGAGCCCATCGCAAAAGTGCCAGTGCCCAGTGCGACCCCATGCCGATTCTGTATAACGGAGAACGAGCCGACTGCCGTGCCCTGCGTCGAATTGGGATCGATAATCGCACCAACGCCAACGGCGGTTGCGCCCTCCGCCAACGCGGTGGAACTGCTACCGCATTCGGTAGCCGCTTGCACAACGGCGCCATCATTGCACTGTGGCGTGGCATCGGCGTAGGCGGCGGTGGCAGCGCCAAGCGACAGCGCAGCAACCAGGGCTGCCTTGCTTGCGCCGCGCAAAAGAGACTCGTGTGTCATCGTACAATCCTCGATCAATTGAAGTTCGGTTTGGACGCGACCCGGCGAAGGCCAGCCCGCCCTTGGCGGTCGGCCCGGAGCGGCCCCGCTCGTTGCGCCGGGGTCCGCAGTTTTCAGGAAAGGATCAGCGCAGAGGCGCTGCTCTCGCGAAGGTCAGCAGTCGCCTTTACGCACGCCTTCGGTGGTCATCGTTCCCATCGCGCCGCTGGTCATGGTCGTGGTCGAACTGTCGCCGCGATAATCGGTCGAAACAGACATCTTTATGCCGCTGCAGGTCATGCCGAAGGCTATGGTCGAACCGTTGATCCTGACATCGTTCAGCGTGCAGGAATCTTTCGCCGCCTGTTCCTCAAGCGCCTTGCGGATCTGTTCGTCGCTGCCGTTGACAGTGCGATCGGCCTCTTCCTTCGAGATGCAGCGGCTTTCCTGCGGGCCTGCCACCTTTGCCCGGTCCGATGTCGTCTGCCACAGGCCGGGGTTCAGTCTTGGCCGCGTGGTGCCACCGGCCGTTGCCGCGGCGGGACTCGCGCTGTCCGCCTTGGTTTGCTCAGGTTCCGGGGCGGAGCCGCACGCCGTCGCCAGCATCACGCAGGTTGCCATCAGGCAGGATCGGAAAGTCATGCTTGTCGCCTCTTTTGGGTGCTGCATGACGTTTGCTAAAACAGTTCCGGTAGGGTGTATCTCACCCGAACTGGGTAGCGTGATTTGTGACAAACCACACTATAAGCCACAGGTTCGTGCAAACAGGGGCACAGCATGATCCGAATCACCATTGTGGAAGATGATCCTGTGACTTTGGGACGCATTGAACACAGTCTTGTCGATCTGGAGGACATGACCGTCGTCGGCACTGCCGCCAATGTTGCGCAGAGCCACCCGCTGATCGCGGCAGGCGGCTATGACGTGTTGCTGTGCGACCTTGGCCTTCCCGATGGCAGCGGCATCGATGTGATCCGCGCCAGCAGCACCGTCAATCCTGAAGCAGACATCATCGTCATCACCGTATTTGCCGAACAGGCCAAAGTGCTGAACAGCATCAAGGCAGGCGCGCGCGGCTACCTGCTCAAGGACGAAAATCTCGATGGCTGTTCCGAGCGAATCCGTGAAGTGCGCGCTGGTGGCTCTCCCATCAGCCCGATCATCGCCCGGCAATTGCTGCGCCAGCTGGCCCCGGCCACAGCGTCCGACGGACCCGAGGTTGCCCTGACTCCGCGCGAGACGGAAGTGCTCAACATGCTGGCCCGTGGCTTTTCCTATGGCGAGATCGCCGACATGCTGCATCTCTCGGCGCAGACCATCGCCACCCACGTCAAGAACCTGTACCGCAAGCTTGAGGTACGATCCCGGTCCGAAGCCGTGTTCGAAGCCAGTTCGCGTGGCATAATTTCGCTCTACTGATCCGGTATCGCCGCGTTGACTCTCTTGCCGCCCGCATTCCCTTCGGCCACCGCCATGCCACGGCTACTGGCGCGATTGTCGGCGTTTCTCGTGGCCATTGGCTTCTGGATCGTCGCCACCGCCGTCCTGCCTCCTGCCGTGCAGGCCGCGCAGCCGGAGAGCACGGTGGTGCATCTGTCAGACAGAGCCGCCGTATCCGTGCCGGCAGGTGATTACCTCTACAGCGATGCGCAGCAGCCTCCCACGGAAGGCTGGCAGCGCGCCAGCGTGCCCTTGCTCGATCTCTATGCCGCGCCGCGCAACCCCCAACCACGCGTTATGTGGGTGCGCTTTTATCTGGACACAGACTTGCCGGGCCCATCTCGCGCCGCGTCGGCCAGTGCCGTCCCGATCGCCTGGACCGCCGCCTACATGAGCGAGCGCTTCCGCTTCTTCATCAACGGGAGGGAGGTTTTCCGCAACTACGCCGACCCGGCGGACCTTCCGATGTCGACCTTCAAGCCGCAACTGGTAGGGCTGCCGGCGGCCTTGATCCGCCCTGGCCGCAATGAAATCGCGATCCGGCTCGAATCCGCAAAGATCTACACGCTCGGTGTCAGCCGCATGGAAATCGGCCCGGAAACAGCGATCCGCAAAATTTACAACTGGCGCTACATCACCCAGTTCCAGGGTGTGCTCGTCTCCAATTCCATGCTGGGTATCCTCGCCCTCTTTGCGATCCTGCTGTGGTTGCGGCGTCGGCAGGACACCACGCTGGGCTGGCTGGCGCTGCTCGGCAGTCTTTGGTTCATCCGTAACCTGCGCTACTACTATGAAGCGCCGCCGGTTCCGATCGACCTATACTGGCATGTGCAGATCAACATCATCTTCGCGATGATGGCGGTATTCTACTGCTTTGCAGCCCGCTTTCTGGACATCCGCAACCGGCAGCTGTGGACCATCGTGTCGCTTGGCATCGCGGCGACCGCGATCGTCAGCCAGCTGGTACTGACCAGCCTGGGCGTGGGCGATGTCTTCAGCCACCTGCTCGTCATTCCGCTGTCGATCGCCATCCTCGTCGTGTTCGGTCGGGCCGCTCTGGTGAATCGCAAGCCCGAGAATATCGCGATGTTCACCGCTGCGGCGATGGGCATTGCCTCGGCGATCCACGATTTCGGTCTCGGCATGAAGGCGTGGCAGGGCGTGCATTTCGCGCTGCTTCCCTATGCGGGCGTGATGATCTTCCTGGTCTTTGCCTTTGCGCTGGGCCGACGTCTGATCGATGCACTGGGCACGGTCGAGAACCTCAACGTCATCCTCGAAGAGCGGGTGGCCGTCGCCAGCGCCGAACTGGAGCGCAATCAAAAACAGATCCGCGAACTCGAAGTCGCCGTGGCGCTGGAACAGGAGCGCGAGCGGATCATGCGCGAGATGCATGACAGCGTCGGCGCCAACCTGATCTCCGCACTTGCTGTTGCCGAACATGGCGATGCATCCCGCCGCACAGTCGCCACGCTCAAGCGTTCACTCACCGACCTCAGGATCGCGGTCGATTCGCTCGAACAGGTCGATGGCGATATCACCCTGCTGCTGGCCAGTTTCCGCTATCGCATGGAGCCGGAACTGCGCGCTGCGGGCTGGCGTTTTGACTGGCGGGTCGAGAACGTGCCTGCCCTTGAATGGCTGGATTCGGCCAACGCCCTGCACGTCCTGCGCATTCTTCAGGAGGCGCTGAGCAATGCACTCACCCATTCCGGGGGCAATGTCATTACCTTCACCTCGCGTCTGTCATTCCGTGAAGGGAGACCCGGTGTCGAAATCATTCTCGCTGATAACGGTGCGGGTCTTGATCGGTCCCTTGGTGCTGATGTAGCCCGACCGCGCGGGAAAGGTCACCATAACATGATGGTAAGGGCAAAGGCCCTGGGTGCTCAGTTAACCATCGTAAACGCAAAGGAGGACGGGACACAGGTTTCGCTCTGGCTCCCGCTATTCAGATGATGCAGCAAGACGCCTCCGGCGTACGAAACGTGTTTCCGCGCCAGCACGCTCGAATGTGACGCTTGCGCCATCAAGCCGAGCTGTTGCCCGACCCAGCCAGCGCGCAAGATCCTACGCTCTGTCCACGAGGGCGCCCGTGATCTTGCTCACGAGATTGTCGCAACCGACGCCTATCTGGTTTCGCGCCGTCAGCGCAAGAAGGTCGAAATGCTGTTCGCTCAACTCAAGCGCATCCTCAGAATAGATCGTCTGCGCACGCGAGGTCCAAAGTAGTCGTCCGGTGAATACCGCGTCGGTACTCACTAGCTGTTACGAAGGTTGATCTCGGTGAATCCCGATCGTGCCCTATGGGCAACGGAAGCCATAGACGCCAAAGATATCGCGCAATTGGCCTGCTTCGGCCTTCCATCGCACCGACCAGAGCGTTTGGCAGATCATTCCCCCTCGCTTGATATCTGCGGACCGATAGCCATCAGCCCCCTGCGGACTGACCTCGAAACCAAGACGGTCCAGCTCAGTTATGGCTTTCTCCTCGGAGGAGCCGAGGGGGAAGACCGATTGTGGTAACCTGTGACACGGACGCCTCCTCAGTGGTGCTTCAACACCTCCACTTTGCCATAAAGGCCGTCGGGGGGCGTCCACCCCATCAGCTTGGTCGTAGCTGCCTAGGCGGCGTGGACAAATTCAGGGAAGCGTTTCTACACTCACCAACTTGAGGTCGCCGTCGAAGGGCTCGAGGTATGCGCAGATGTTGTCCGAGAACTCGTCCATCAGATTAAGCCCTTCGGGATCGTAGTCGTTCTCGGCGATCAGCCTCAGCTTACCGTCCACAAAGGTGCAACTGACGTTGTGTTCGTGCGGATAGTGAAGCCGAAACGCTTCGGTGATGTCACGCGCTGCCTCGTCCCCGGCTTCGGCGGGAACATCATGGCATTCCAGAGTGATGCGATACATGTGCCAATGCCCCCTATTTCGCGAACTTATCGGGAAGCCGACCAGAAAGGGAAGTCGCAATGATTGACGAGACGGCCAAGGGTTGATTCAAGGCTGCTTTTTGGAGGCAGGCTTGAGCAGGGGCGATCTCACCGAGGCAGAATGGCGCGTTCTGAAGGGCTTGCTGCCAATCGAGCCCGAGAACCGTGGTCGCGGCAGGCCGCCGGAGCAGAATCGTTCGATCATCAATGGCATTCTCTGGCGGCTCCGATGCGGCGCTCCGTGGCGCGACGTTCCACCCAAATATGGCAGTTGGAACACCATCTATCGCCGGTTCCGGCGGTGGAGCGAGGCCGGGGTCTGGGAGGCCGTCGCCGTGACGCTGGCCGAGATCATGGCGGACAGCGGCCACTACAGCATCGACAGCACGACCGTTCGCGCCCATGTATCGGCAGCGGGCGGAAAAGGGGGACTCATCGACGCGCTCTTGGCCGCTCGCGGGGCGGGTTCACCAGTAAACTTCACTGCCTGGCTGATGCCCTTGGACGGCCAGTCGCCTTCCACCTGACGGGCGGCGAGGCAGCAGATTGCAAGGCCTATGATGATTTGATCGACCTGCCTGAGCAGGCACCCGATGCCTTCCTTGCGGACAAAGGCTATGACGCCGATGCCATCCGCGCTGATCTCGCCGAACGAAAGATCAAGGCCGTCATCCCTGGCCGCTCAAACCGTCGCGTGAAGATCGAGTATGATCGGGCGCTCTACAAGAAGCGCAACCGTATCGAACGCATGTTCGGCCATCTCAAGGTCAACCGCGCCATCGCCACTCGCTACGACCAGCTTGGCAACAGCTTCCTCGGAATGGTCTATCTCGCCACCGCCAGATATTGGCTCAAATTTGTCCACGCGGCCTAGCACTACTTTGGCAGATTTCTACGGATCGTTCGTCGCCATCGTCTACGGCAGTGCGGGCATGTTGGCGGCGGAGGCTGACTGAGTTGGGTCAGGATTGCCTGCCTGATGGCAGGCAGGGTCGGCTGCGGCGGCGGGCTCAGGCTTCTTTTTTTTCCGACCCGCTGCCCTGAGGCGACGGGCTTGCAGGAAGGCGAACGCGATCATGCTCATGAGGGTATGTCGGTGAAGTCCCTGCCACGATCGCCCCTCGAAGTGATCGAGGCCGAGCTCTTCCTTCAGCTGTTGATGGGCTTGCTCGCAGACCCAGCGGGCCTTGATTGCGCCGGCCAGCTTCCTGAGCGGTGTGTCGGCGGGCAGATTGCTGAGGTAGTATTTGCGTTCGCCGGTAGAGCGGTGCTCCCCGACCAGCCATACCTCTTCGCCGGGAAGATGCTGCTGGCCGAGATCACCGATCCGCTGCGGCGGGCCGTCTGCCACCCGCACGCGCATGGCAGCAAAGCGCGCCGATAGCTTGCCCTTGGTGCCGCGCCGCCAGCTCACGGTCTGCCACTTGGCGCTCTCGAGCACTTCTTGGGCGGGACGCGAAGCAACGTCAGGCACATGGTTCTTGCGTGGCCGTCCGCGACCAGCAACCGGGAAGATCATGGCAACATCGGCCGGATAGACCTTCTGCTTGTAAGGTATGCCCACTGCCCAGATCAGACCACGCTCGGTCAGTGCCTGCCGGAATGGGCCGGACAGGCCATAGCCAGCGTCGGCCAAGATGCCACCGAAGCGCGCACCAGCGCTGCGCACGCGGTCGATCTCGGCAAGGGCGATATCGGGCTTGGTGCGATAGGCGCGCGCCTCTGCGGGAACCTTGGCACGGTCCATCCGCGCCGCATCGCTGGTCCAGCTCTCAGGCAGGAACAGGCGCAACCCGATCATGACCGGCACTTCGTTCGATGCCAGCGTCACCGACACAAGGGTCTGGCAGTTCGCGTTCTTGCCCAGCGCCGAGGCATATTGCGGCGCCACGCCGACCGACGCACGCCCCTTCTTGGGCAAAGCCGTGTCATCGATGATCAGCCAGGCATCGCTGCCACCTACAAGTGCATCGGCCTGCCGACAGAGTTCCTCCTCCAATGGCGCGCTGTCCCACAGCGCACCGCCGATAAAATGGTGCAGCTGATCGTAGCCAATCCCCGGCGAACGCATCGCCATCGGCTGGACGCTCTTGCGGTCACCAGGGCCGATTAACCCCTCGACATATGCCGGACACATCCGCGCCCTGCGCCGATCGCCCAACATACCCAAAAAGGGCGCGAGCCACTCTGTCAGCTCATCCCGCCATGCTTCCACCATCGCCAGCCTCCACGCTGACGATCTTGAATCACGATAAGCGACTCTTGTGAATCTCAAAAATCCACTTCTGCCAAAGTAGTGCTAGGGATGGCTAAGATCTTCGGTCACGCGAGTAGTGGAACAGCGCCGCCGGCGGATCGGATCCGGCGAAGGGCCGATCATCGCGGACGTAGGTCCACAGCCGTGCCGTATCGATCTTCCCCTTGGCCATGACTGGCACCGTCGTATCGTCGCCGTGCAATCGCTCGGCGGCCAGCACATGGGCCTCGATCAGCCGGTAGAGCGGCATCAGCGCGAACGTTGCCGCGCCGACCTGATCGGCCAACGTCCTCAGTTACGGGCACCGCACCGCGACGGCTTTCGAACAGCGGGACGCCGCCGGCAGATAGCTCATGGGCTGCTTCCCGATTGGGAACCTCCAACGGGGCGACCAGGATCGATACAACAATGCGCAATATCCCCGCAGGGGCTTTCCCAAAACCTGTTCTCAATTGTGTTTTCCCGAAATAGCGCATCGGAGATGAAGAAACGGGACGGTTTGCTATCCTTGAGGGGCCGGCTTAAAGAATCCGTGGTGATCGACTTAACGGCAATGTGGAGCGGCTGCTGTCCGGCGGGTCGAGAGGATCGAACGGCGGGTTTTGTCGGATCCCGTTGTTCGCGTCACCAAAGGGGAACGGCGATACGTGGTCGGGTGCTTCCGGTTCGCCGGGCCGGGAATTGTCGCCCTCAAAACGGGCATTCACGCTCCCTCGAACGCCGCCCGTCAGCTGTCATTCATTCAGGCGCTCCGACAACCTGGGGCGCAAACATTTCGATTTCCCGCCGCCGGTGCGGCCGAAAAGCCGTTCTTCATTCGTGGCTGCGGCGGGATTTCGCGCTAACCCGTCGAGGATCAACAGGAATCATTCCTGCGGCGGGACAGAGAATTGAGTAGCCGCTATGGGTTTCTCATGGGCTCAACCTCTCAAACCCAGCGAGACGGATTATCGTCTCAGCAAGCCCGGGAACGCCTGGCCCGGGATGGACCGAACGAACTGCCGCGGCAGAGGAAGCGTCAAACTTGGCGCATTGCGCTCGAAGTTTTGCGCGAGCCCATGTTGGCGTTGTTGCTGGTCGCGGGTGGAACCTATCTCGTGCTGGGTGAGACGAGCGAAGCGCTGATCCTAATCTTATTCGCCGGCTTTTCCATAGTCGTGACCATCGTTCAGGAAGCTCGCACGGAGAATGTCCTGGAGTCGTTGCGCGATCTATCGGCTCCCCGCGCGCTCGTCGTTCGGGATGGGGTGCCGGTAAAGATTGCCGGCCGCGATGTGGTGGAAGGCGACCTTCTCGTCCTCGAACAGGGTGACCGGATCGCGGCGGATGGCCTTCTGCTGGAGGCGCGCGAGGTCGAGAGCGACGAGTCCCTTCTGACCGGGGAGTCGGTGCCGGTGCGCAAGCGCGCGGCTGTTGAGGATGATCCCATGGCAACCGAACCCGGCGGCGACGATAAGCCGCAGGTCTATGCCGGCGCTATCCTGACACATGGGGGCGGACTGGCGCGCGTCACCGCCACCGGCCCGCGCACCCGGATCGGCGAGATCGGGCGCTCGCTCGCCATGCTGGAGACCGAGGCTCCACGCCTGCAGCAGGAGACCGCACGGATCGTCCGTTTCGCGGCGATCGGCGGCCTCGCCGTCTCCGTACTCGTCTTCCTGCTTTATGGGTTCGTTCGGGGCGGATGGCTCGACGCCCTGCTCGCCGGAATCGCCATTGGAATGTCGCTGCTCCCGGAAGAATTTCCCGTTGTCCTCACGATCTTTCTCGCCATGGGCGCCTGGCGTATCGCGCAGGTTGGCGTGCTCACCCGGCGCGCGTCGGCCATCGAGACGATGGGCGCGACCACAGTCCTCTGCACCGACAAGACCGGCACGCTGACGCAGAACCGTATGGTCGCCACCGAGCTCTGGATGCCCGAAGGCGAGACCGGAAAACTTTCGGAGGCCCCAGCTGACGAGCGGTTCCACGAGTTGCTCCGCCACGGCGCTCTCGCCAGCGCGCCCGTCCCGGTCGATCCGATGGAGGTCGCATTTCATGAGGCCGCAGCCGGCATAGTGGCTGGCAATGCGAAGGATTGGACTCTCGTCCACACGAACGGACTGCGCCCCGACCTGCTGGCAATGTCGAACATATGGCAGATACCCGACGAAAGCGGGTTGCTCATCGCTTCGGCCAAGGGCGCACCCGAGGCGATCGCAAGCCTGTGCCGACTGGACTTCGCCACCGAGCAGAGATTGGAACAGGCCGCCCAGGCCATGGCCGCACGAGGCATGCGCATTCTCGGTGTCGCCAGGGCGCACACCACGACGGAACGCGCTCAGATCGACCAGCGCGAGCATGATTTCGAACTGCTCGGCCTGATCGGCCTGTCCGACCCGCTGCGCGCTGGCGTCCGGGAGGCGGTCGCCCAGTGCCGCGCAGCCGGCATCCGCATCCTCATGATCACCGGCGATTATGCGGCGACTGCGCAGGCTATAGGCGCCGAGGCCGGGCTGGCCGATGGAGAGGTGCTGACCGGCGCAGTCGTCGCCTCGTTGAGCGACGAGGAGCTGGCAGCGCAGATCAGGACCGTTTCCATTTGCGCCCGCACGATGCCTGAGCAGAAGCTCCGGATCGTCTCGGCGCTCAAGGCGGCAGGGGAAGTAGTGGCCATGACGGGCGATGGCGTCAACGATGCGCCGGCGCTCAAGGCCGCGCATATCGGCGTCGCCATGGGCCGTCGCGGAACGGACGTCGCCCGCGAGGCCGCGTCCATCGTGCTGGTCGAGGACGATTTCGGCGCAATCGTCTCGGCGATCCGCCTTGGCCGCCGCATCTACGACAATATCCGCAAGGCGGTGGGCTTCATCTTCGCCGTGCATATACCGATTGCCGGTCTCGCGCTGCTTCCGCTCATGCTCGGCATGCCGATCCTGCTTGGCCCGATCCAGATCGCTCTGCTCGAGATGATCATCGATCCGGTCTGCGCGCTCGTCTTCGAAGCAGAGCGCGAGGAGCGGCGTCTCATGCAGCGACCGCCGCGCGATCCTGACGAGCGACTGTTCAGCCTGTCATTGGTCACCCGCTCGATCCTCCAAGGTGGCGTGGCGTTGCTCGTGCTTGTCCTGATCCTGCTCGTTGCGGACCGCCATATGGGATTGGAGCCCGCCGAGCTGCGCACACTCATGTTTTTTGCGCTCGTCGCTTCGGTTCTGGCGATGGTCCTGGCCCACCGCTCGTTCAGCGCAAGAATCAGCCATGCCCTGCTGAGGCACAACATTGCTTTTCGTTACGTGCTCATCTTCGTGGTCCTTGGCGCCGGCCTTATCCTGGCCATCGAACCGGTCCGGCGCTGGCTCGGGTTCGCCCTGCTCAATTGGATCGAGATCGGCGTTGCTGCCGGTGCGGGCGCTGCGCTGCTTGTTGTATTCGAGGCGATGAAGGCGCTCGGCGCCAGACGAGAGCCGCAAGGCGGGAGACGAGTTTGAACGACTATCTCATTCTCTTTCTCATCGTCCTGGGCATTAACCTTTTGCCAGCTTTCGGACCACCGACATGGTCGGTCATCGTCATCTATGGATTGAACAGCAACCTGCCCACCGCATGGATTGTGCTCAGCGGTGCTTTGGCCGCGGCGTTGGGGCGCTACCTGCTCGCACAGGGTTTCAGACGGCTGGGTGGTCGGCTGCCTGAACGGCAGAGGCGCAATCTGGCTGCGGCACGCGGCGCGTTAGAAACGAAACGACGCAATGTCATTCTCGCTCTTGGCCTTTTCGCCCTTTCGCCGCTGCCGTCGGCGCAGCTTTTCGAAGCCGCCGGTCTCGCTGGTGTCCGCCTCCTCGGCTTCACGGCCGCATTCTTCGTCGGCAGAACCGTGTCTTATTCGATCTATGCGGCATCCGCCAAAGGCATCCGCAAGTCCAGGATCGGCGACGTTTTTGCCGACAGTTTGATAAGCCCGTGGGGTGTGGGCCTCCAAGTCGTGATGATCGCGGTCGTCGTCGCTTTCGCGCAGATCGACTGGAAGCGCTTTTTGAACCGGAAAGCGGGCGGGACCGATCGGACCTGATGCCGGTTCGTTCTAGACGGTCGTCCCGAACAGGCGGCCGATGCCGGCAGTGAGCGCCATGGCCAGAGCGCCCCAGAACACCACGCGCGCGACGGGCTTCCAAGGCTTGGCGCCGCCAGTGATGGCGCCGACGGCGCCGAGCAGGCCCAGGAACAGGATCGACCCGGTGGCTTCACCAGGAACGATCATCGATGCGGGCAACGCCGCAGCGAGAACGAGTGGTAGCATGGCGCCGGCGGTGAACGTGGCCGCAGAGGTGAATGCGGCAGTCACTGGCCTCGCCGTCGTTACCTCGGTGATGTGCAGTTCGTCGCGGGCATGGGTCTTGAGGGCATCGAATGCGGTCATTTGTTCGGCTACCGTGCGCGCCGTGGCCGGATCGACGCCCCGCGAGACATAAATGGCAGTAAGTTCATTGAGTTCGGCTTCGGGCACGGTCGCCAGCTCGTTGTGCTCCCTTGCAAGGTCGGAATGCTCGGTGTCGGCCTGCGAACTGACGGAGACATATTCGCCTGCGGCCATCGACATCGCGCCTGCCACCAGCCCTGCCACGCCGGCGACCATCAGGGCGGAGCGATCCGAGCCGGACGCCGCCACGCCGATGATGAGGCTCGCCGTCGAAACGATGCCGTCGTTTGCGCCCAGAACCGCTGCGCGTAGCCAGCCGATGCGGGATACCAGATGTTGTTCTCTGTGCGGTCGCATTGGAGGACTCCTAAATTGGACCGGCGTCTGATCGCGGCATGGAAGGATCGATCAATTCCTCCAGGAACAAGGCGATCAGGGAAGACTGCGAAGCGACCCCGGCCTTGGCATAGATTCTTGTAAGTTGCGCTCGCACCGTGCCTGCAGCAGCGCCTCTGAACTGCGCTATTTCGTGAACATCGCAGCCCTTGAGCGCGAAGAGCGCTACATCTGCCTCGGCCTTCGTCAGCTTCCACTGCGTGAAGCGAAGTTGGATCAATTGGGCGGCGGCACCCCTGACAATGGCGACGGCGACTTCGTCCTGACGCGCGGCGAGAATAAGGGATCTGACGTGAAATGCGCCGAAGACGACGGCGGCCAGCAGGGCAATCGCGGCGGCCCCCTCGATCAGCAAGTGGCGACCGATACCATCCCTCGCGACGTCTCCGGCAAAATCGAGGAGGAAGAAGAGCGTCGCCAAGGCTTGCAAAACCACGACAATCGTCATCGCCGTGGCCTTCCGTTCGAGGGTGCGCGCTCGATTGATCATGAACGCTGGTTAGCTGTGCCCGGGAAGCATCGCCAGAACAACCTGCCGGCCACTGCGACGGGTCTCGAAGATCACACCGGCAATGTGGAGCAGAATGAGGGCATAGAGCAGGTTGGCCGCCGTTTCGTGAATCTCTGCGAGTGGGCCTTCTTCCTGCTCTTCTCCGGCTTCTCTGCGCCCATCATTGGACCGCAGTTCCTCGCGCTCCCGCCGGCCGTCCTGCTCCGCACCCTCGCCGGGATCGATCGACTTACTGTAGCTCGCAGGCGCAGCGCCCGTTTGCCCGTGCTCCTCGTTCGTCCCGGGAAGGCCGGCCATTGCGATGCCGGTCCCGATGATAACCGAGAGACAGGACCAGATCGCATAGACCATGAGAGCGCCCAGGGGATTGTGCGACCGATGCCCGCTCTTCCGACCCTCGAGAATCTCCCGGATGTGATCGATTGCGCGGGACAGGCTGAACGGGAAGGCGGTGAAGCGCGCTTCAACCGGCCCGATAAACCCCCAGAACATCCTGAGAGAAAGGATGGCGGCCAGAGCATAACCCACCCAGATGTGTGCGCTTGATCCTTCCTCGGTCACGATGGCGTTGGCCAGCACGGCGAGGACAACAGACCAATGCGTTAGCTTGACGACAGGGTCCCATCGACGCCCGACGCTGGTGTCATTTGTCATGATCGTCCTCCTCCGCCTTCATACGACCGTCAACTCTGGCTTCATCCTCCTGCGATTCTCCTCCGACCCGTAGGTCGCGGCTTTTGCTTCGCTCAACCGAGTCTCGTGCCATGTTCCCCTCGCAGATCGATTTCTGCGCAGCTTGGATCTTTGGAGAGGCCGCCGTTTTGGCTGCGAAAAGAGGAAACGCGGCGGCACTGCATAGCAATGCTCCGATGAAAGTGGATAAAGCACGCATCGAAGGCTCCTTGACGTTGATTGCGTCAAGTTCGCGGCATGCAGCGGGATGAGCAATCAGATGGACGCTTATCGAGGGCTTCATAAGCACCCGCTTAGAGGATTAGTGCTGTCGCTCCGAGTTGAAGCGGCTGTCCGCTCATCGATGGCACGGCATAGCCTTGATACCGATTTGACCGCAGCCGCCGCGATAGGAGACGTTGCAGCGACTGGAGGCTGACCACGAAACCGCTCCTTCGTACATCTTCTGGTGATAGGCGGCCAACGGCGGCCGACAGTGCGGCCCTATGCATCGCCGATCGGTGGCAATGGCGGGGCTTGCAGACATTCGCCGAAGCGGCAATCATCAGTGCGACCCCAAGAATTGGTTCAGGCGATGAGTATGATACGGTCAGCTATCTTGGGCGTTTTGGTGGTCGCGTTTGTCAGCGTCGCGCAACCCTCGGCCGCTGCCGTCAGGCGAGTATTGCTGTCCGTGAACGGACTGACCCTGCCCCATGACAAGGACATCTACGCTTTTCACATCGATACATTTGGCGTCCAGTTTGTCGCCGTATGTAGTGTTCCAATGGGCTGGGAACTCAGGTCCGAAAAATACGAAGGTCAAGAAGGATACATATCAGGCAAAGCAGATTTGCACGCGAGCCGTCTCCGGTTCACCAGAATGTATCTTGTCGATGTATATGATTATCAGGAGCAGAGCCGGAATGACGGGCGTCCTGCTTCGTTCAGTGGTTGGGTTCAGATTGGAAGTCGCGAGCGGTTTGGAGACTGGCATGGGCGCGAGGTAGCGCTCAGGCCAAGCAATTTTCATCTGACGAATGCAAGTCGATGCCCCGTTCCGCCGCCGCCTTTGCCCTGACGCGCACCACGTTGTTGTGCTGGAAAGTCCGCAAAGTTGGCGTGACCGGATAGGCCGATTATGACGCAGGGATGGCGATAGCCGCCTCCTGCACGCCGGTGCAACGGGTTGGTGATTGCCGCTCCTGAAATCGCCAAATGTGATGCCTCTCATCGCGCTCCTCTGTTCCCGTTTCAGCCTCGCGTGGCAGCCTTGTAGCGAGCATCGACCACGGCCCAGTCGATGTTGTGCATGAAAGCCTCGACATATTTGGCAGCCGCCGCACCATAGTCGATGGCGAAGGCATGTTCATACATGTCGAGCACCAGCAGCGGCGTGCCGGTCACCGGGCCATTGGTGTGATCCCAGGCCCAGTAATTGTGCAGCGACTTCGTGTACTGGTTCCACGCCAGAATGCACCAGCCTGATCCGCCCGCCAGCGCCATGGCGGTACGACGGAACTCGGCCTCCCAAGCCTCGAAACTGCCGTGGCTTTTGGCCACAGCCTCGCGGACAGCGCCCTTGGCCACGCCATCTCCGCCGAGCTGTTCGAAGTAGAGTTCGTGGAGGATGACCGAGCCGGTGCGGTGCAATTCCTCGCGTTTGAGATCGCCATAGATGACCGGCGGCAGATCCTTGTCAGCCATCGCGGCGGCAAGGCGGCTCTCGACCATGTTGAGCGCCTTGACCGAGCCCTGATAGTTGTTTTCCCAATGCGAGCGGATCAGCTTTTCCGAAAGGCCGGTGAGCTTGGTGGCGTCAAAACCCAGCGGCTTGGGCGTGTGGCTGCCAGAGAAGGCAGGTGCTGCAGCGGCAGGCGCTGCAGTTTGCGCGCCGGCCTCGATCGGCACTGCGGCGGCAGCGGCACCAAGGGCGATTGCGCTCAATGCATTGCGGCGGGAAATATCGGACATGCGTGCACTCCTGTTCGGGGGGATGCGTCAAGGAAGGAAAGACAGCAGCCAGCCACTGATCGCGGCCAGGCCCAGAACGCGTATGACGTTCCATTTGCGCGAGATGATCAGCCAAGCAGAAGCGGCCGCAATAGCCCCCGCGCGCCAGTCGAAACTGGACAGCACCGGAAGGCTGAGGCTGCCCCAGACCGGGCGCAGGTCATGGAACAACACCTGTAGCGCGAACCAGGCCGACAGGTTGGCGATCACCCCGACAATGGCTGAGGTGACCAGCGCCAGCGCGCCTTTCAAGGCCTGCGCGCGCTCAAGTCGCTCGATCCATGGCGCCAACGCGAAAACCCACAGGAAGCAGGGCGCAAAGGTCACCCATGTGGTCAACCCGGCACCCAGCAGACCCGCCACCAGCGGCGTGAAAGGCGCCGGTG
>Ga0310344_10000953_pt1 | contig 22337 bp, 29 predicted proteins | sample HC15DNA20200_MG_FD_203801 | JGI IMG/M metagenome (GOLD analysis project Ga0310344, IMG submission 203801) | Marine microbial communities from station ALOHA, North Pacific Subtropical Gyre - HC15-DNA-20-200_MG | ecosystem: Environmental > Aquatic > Marine > Oceanic | place: Pacific Ocean: North... | reverse complement strand
ATGGTTTACAATGACAAGAGATGGTACTTGGTGGCAGAGAGTTATGAGACCAGTTAGAGAAAAGGCAGCTAAAATTACTGGCTGGCATTGGTTGATGTTTCCAAAAGCTATAGGCCAAGATTTAATGAGATATGATTTAGAGCTGTTTGATGCTAGGGCTCCTTATAAAAATAAAGCTGGTGAATGGGCTACTGGTGCAATAAAGCAGCCTGAGAACATGATGACTAAAATGCAAAGTGCTGTGCATACTATGAATCAACAAGCTACTCAGCTATATGAAGAAAATAAAAGAAAATTTGATGATGATATAAGACCTTATCTTGAGGGTGTAGCAGGTGGAGATAAACTTTTTAGAATAGCTGTAAGAGAACGTGAATACCATACCATGCCTAAAAGAATTATGGATAAAGAAGGCTCAGCGGCATATAATTTGAAATCTAAAGAGTATATAGATCAGTGGAATAATATACAAAAAGAATACAATTGGGCTGAGCTCCAGAAACAACAGTTTGATGTTACACTAGGTGGTGGTAAAGTCGTTAAAATGAGTGGTCGTGAAATAGTTAATAAAATTAATGAAGTTATCACAAAATGGAACAAAATAGTTCATGGTTGGATGACTGGTGGAAGAGATGAATTTGGTATAAGTGAGTGGGATAGATTATATGAACCTATGAAAGCTAAGCAGAAAGGGTATTCAGCAGATTATTATATTGTTGAAAATTTTCTAAAGAAGTTTGATAAATCCATATTGGAAGGTAAGCGTGTAGACCTAACTGAAGGTATAGATGGACTTAGAGAGATTGCTAAAAGTCAAATGATATCTTATTTTCCAAAGGCTAGGGAAGATGTTAAAAAGCAAATACAAGATAATCTTTTGATAGGAAGAACTGGAGATTTAGGGGCTGAAGGCTATTGGCCTCATATTTCTGGTGATGCTAAAAAGGCTGCAAAAGGTTTAAGAGATGCTATAGAAATTTTAAATAAAGAAACTCGATTGTCAGAAAAAGAACGTGATAAAGAAATGGCTAAGTTAATTTATCATTATAGACAGATTACTGGAGACTGGATACCAACTGGTGAATTAAATGATAAGTATAACTTATCTTTTGAGGTTTTAAAGGATATTGCTGCAAAGAACGGAAAAGCTTCCGAAAGAATAAAAGGTTTTGCTGAGAATAGAATGGTAGGAGCTCAACATAAACGTGATGCACATATTCCTGGATGGAGTGTAGAGCCTGAGGTTTATTCTCAGTATATGAAAAGCGTTATTGATAATATGTATCAACATGCTGCACAAATAAAAGTTAGATCAGATATACATAAATTTCAATCCGAGCATTTCAAGAAACATGGAAATTCTAAACTTACTAATGAGTGGGTAGACTTTTTTAATCTATATGCTCAAGACGCATTAGGTTATCCTCAGCAATTGCCAGAAAGAATTTTAAATAATCCTAATATGAAGATAAAAGGAACTCCGTATGCTTGGTGGAATGATACCAATGTTAAGAATAGAGTTAATCAAATACGTAGTAAGCTTGGTATAGGTAAAAAGAAAGATGCTGGCGTTCCAGAAGAATTAAGAGGTATAGATTTTGGCAATCTCGCAAGATGGGGAAATCTTGAAGCTAAGTATCAGCTTGCAACATTACTAGCTCACCCTAAAAGTGCTGCTGCTAACCTTTATGGTGGTAGTGTTCATACTCTTATATCTACTGGATTTGGTAATTTTAAAAATGCTAGAGATATAAACTTCTTAAGGACGAATGTTAATCCTGAATGGAAAAATATGGCTGATGTTGAAAAATGGGTACAAAGTCTTGGTGTAATAGAAGATTTTATTATTTACGAGGCTGGTCTAAATCCAAAGTTTAAAAGCGCTAGGTTTAAAGACTTTTTATCTGAAGCAACTTCTGCTATTAAAAAAGACCCTAATTTATCTGATAAGAATTTAAAAAATATAGCAAATAAACATGGAATTATAGACTCTGTGTTTAATAAAGCTGCTTGGTTTATGCGTAGACCTGAAAGAACTCTTCGTAGAGATGCTTTTATGGCTCATTATTTACAAGGTAGACGTAACTTTGAAGGCGCCATAAAGCAATTTGACGACCCAATACTTATCAAGCTTGGCATGGAAGGTGTAAAATCTACACAATTCTTATATTCAGCTCCTTTTAGACCAGCTTTTGCAAGGTCTGCTATGGGTAAAGCTATGACTAGATTCCAATTATGGGCATGGAACTCAGTAAGATTTAGAAATGATGTTATTAGGGAGGCTCACCTTAGGGGATGGAAAGAAGGTACTCCTGAATTTGAAAAATTTAAACGGATGGCTACTATGGACTTGCTCATGTTTGGGTTAGGCAATGTCTTTATGTACTCTTTGTTTGAAAATGCTCTGCCACAACCTTATGGATGGTTACAGGATATGGCTGACTGGGCATTTGGCAATGAGAAAGAGAGGAGTAGGGCGTTCTTTGGTACTTATCCTACAGCACTTGCTCCTCTTCAGGTAATAACACCTCCTGCGTTAAGATTGATTCCAGCTACAGTTAGAGCTATGATAAATGATGATTGGGCTAGGCTTGGTGGTTATTATGCTTGGAGTATGATTCCATTTGGAAGAATGGGATACGATATATTTGGTAATGTATTTGAAGGTGGAAAGGGTGGTTTAATAGAAAACCCAAGTAGAGCAATAGAAAAAGCTACTGGATTACCTTATCAGCAGTTACCTAGGCAAATTAAAAAATATCAAGATGATTCAGACTTCTTAAGACCTAGGATTATATAATGTCTTTTTATGTTCCAGAAGATAAACAAATTGATATGCGATCTTTACTCGACGAATATCATAAAGAACTAGCATTAACAGCTGCTGGCAGCGCTGGTGTTATGATGATGACTGGAGATAATAGGTCAAGATTAGCTCAATATCCGTATAATTTTTTAAGAGGATTTTATGGTGGTGGAAGAGGTAATCAAATTGTAGCAACTGGTAGGGAAGTTGCGGCTAATGCTTTGCCAATTATGAGAGATGTTGTTGATCCGAGAACATCCTATGCTTATAAAAGGACTGGTATGTCTACTAGGGGTTATAATGAATTGTTAAGGTTGCAAGATAATATTGAAAACCTACAAGAAGAAATGGGTAGGCAGATAGAGTTAGATTCTGAAGGTAAATATAGATATAAAGATAAAGAAGCTGAGCAAACCTTTAGGAAAGCTAGAAGAACCCTTGCTAATAATCAAAGACAACAACATTATAAACTTATAAATGATTATTCAAATAGATATTTACATAGAAAAAATCCTCCAGCAATAGATGATGTTGCTAGGTATGCTAAACAATGGGTAGAACCAGTTAGTAAAAGAAAAGCTTTAGCTAGCTTGGGAGGTACAGAAGAGATAGCTAAATACATGACAGAAAATCAACCTGGTATGAAAGATTTAAACAAAATTAAATTTTTAGAGCATAGGCAAGGAGCTAAGGTTGGAGATGTAATGAGGGGTATACAGTTTGATAGACCTGTTTATAATACATTTGTTAGGCTTAACGAACACGGGTTAGATAATTTAACTGCTAATAAAGTTAAAGTTGCTTTTGCTAAAAATAATAATCTAAGAACATGGAAATCTTTTGGTAAAAAAGGTGAAGAAAGAATATTTTTTAAAGTTTCTCCAGGTATAAAACCTAATTATGATTGGGGAGGCTATCAAGGAATTGTTGAATGGGATGAAAAGAATCCTACAAAAGTAAAATTTTATGCTAATGATAAACGTGATTTATTTGGAATGAAACTTGGTGGAAAGAATGTTTTAAATATAGCACCTCCTAAAGAAATTGGTATCCCTGAAATAGTAACAGATATTCAAGATGATCTACCTGTTAAAGACAAAAAAAATGCGGTAAAACAAATTATTAAACAATATCCAAAAAAAGAAAATTTACAAAAATTAGTTACAAGTGATAAGTTTCCAGGAATTAATAAACAGGACGCTGTTAAGATAGATGAGCTACTCAAAAAGCATGGTGGATATCTAAAGCAAAAAATATTACAAAGAAAAATGATTAGTCCTTTTTGGCTTATGAGACATACTGCTATGGGTCTTGGAGGTTTAAGTGTCGCTGCTTTACTTGTCTTAGCTAGTGGAGCTTTTATAGATTATCATAAAAGTAAAGATAGAACTTATAAAGGATAGAGGAGAGTAGTCAAAAAAGATAAAAAACCACTCTCCTCCTTTGAGGGATAAACTGCCTTAGTGGAAAAGGAACACTAAGATTGGTATGCAGCTTATCTTGCTACGAAGTTATCAAAGTATTTACATCCCTTTTCTACGGTACAAGGCTTATTAGCTTTTTTTGAGTCTATAGATTGAAAGATTGGAGCCCAGTTATTTCTTACCAGGTATCCTCTGTCAATATATACATCACAACCAAGGCAGTCACCAGCATTCCAATTAGCACACTCAAGTTGTGCTTTCCTTAGCTTTGTCATCTTTTACCTCTTGATTTATATCCTTTTCCATTTCTTCTTTTTCATTCATTAATCTTAGCATGAATGCAGCTAAATATACGGACAAATCAAGCGCTTCTTCAACTGCTTCGTAAAAATTATCTCTTGTAAGGTCATCTTGAGGTAAAATAGGCACATTTTGATGGTATCTTTTTGCGCCTACCTTGAGTCTTTCTTTTATTAAGTCAATGATTAAGTCATTGTTTTGAGTAAGATGAGATAAATCATCAGTCATTTTATATTTATTGATTTTAGATTGCATTTCATCAATTCTCATAGCCATTTGACGCATACCAAAGTCAGCTTCCATCAAAGCTTGTTCTAGGTGTGTTATTTTATTTTGCATCATTTGCTTTTTAGTCATCGCAAACCTCACACCCTGGCTTACTCTGCAGTCTATAATCTTCCTCTATCCCAGTTTCAGACCCTACTGCTGTAAAATCTGTGTCAACTGTCTTTGACTTATCGTTAAAATCTTTGACTTTTTGTTCATTAATCATTATTTTTTGCTGATCTAATCGTTTAGCTTCCATTTCTTCTTCAATGGTAAGAATGATTTTACTTACTTTTTCCATTTTTTCACTTTGACTACCATCTATATAGAGTTCTGCTCTATGATTTTGTAAAGCTGTCATAACTATATCAGCTTGTTCACGGTCTAGTTTCATTAATATCTTCCTCCTTTTGCGAGCTTTCGCAGCACATATTCTTTTGTTTCATCTTTAAGTGTTTCTACCCATAAGATAAGTTCTTCAAAATCTTTCTCATCTAATGGGCCTTTCCTGGTATTACATGATTTACATATTAACTGTAGATTATCTACGACAGAGTCTCCACCTTTTGCCAGTGGGATGATATGATCACAAACCATATTTCTTAATGTCATTTTTCTTCTACAGTATTTACATGATTTACCGTAACTATGATAAAACATTTCACGCAGCTGATCCATTGTAATATCGAATACTACTTCTGAATCTTCTGATCGTTTCTTAAGGGATGATTTGAGGCTTTGCATTTTCCTCTGTAGCTTTGTGTAAGCAATCTTCCAGTAAGTACGATGATGAGGTTCTAATACCTCTTGAAATGCTGTCTTATCATACTTCATAATTATAAGGGCTCAGCGTAGGTGTTTTTACTCACTGTCCCACCATAAGGAATGGGAACAACTGAGCCCGTATAATTTAGAGCTAAACCTGTAGAGGTTGCAAGAGATAATAATGAGTCCAAATTATGATCTCTTTACACGTTTAACTTTATCTATATCAATGCCAGGTGGCATTTCTTGACCAGCATTAAATGCTGATATTGCAGCTTTTCTAGCTTTTACCTTATCCAATTTCTCAACTATTTCAACTTTCTTAAAGTCATCTGATATAACATGAGGGTCGACATCAACTGGGCCAAATGTTTCATAAAGCTTATACCTTGCGGTATCAGTTTCATATACTCCATCATCATTCCCAATTTCCATAATTACAGCTGGAAGAAGATTCTTATTGAAGAAATCTTTCGTTCTTTCTAAGCCTTTTCTCCTTGACCGTAGTCTGTCAATCTCATCTTTTAACGCTTCAACCTCAGCGTCAATCAAGTGTTCTTTCTTGTTAAGTTCCATCATAAAGTAGTCGACATTTTGGATTTTCGTCCTAACTTGTTTGTGTAGTGTCATTCGCTTCTCTTCGAGAAGCTTGTGCTCTTCCATGTCAATGTCAGGCCGTTTTTCTAGTAGCTCCATTTGTTGATTTACATCAATCAACTCACCAACTATTTCTTTTGTGGTTGCCATTCATCCTCCAATATAGTGAATTTCTTATTCATTACTTTACTATGCATAACTTCAGGTTTCTTTCTCTTTAATCTAAATGAAGGTGTCCATTCTAACTTAACATCGAAGAGATCACCATCGCTGTTCTTGAATAAAGAGACTTTCTTTTCAGTTTCATCTGAAGAACCTGTTATGCCAATAACTTTTCTTGAAGCATTTTCAATTGCTCCACTCCCTTTAGCTGCATATAAGTCCATTATTTGATTCCTTGAGTAGTCTCTAGAGACTTGAGAAATCTGTATGATAATGATATCTTCATTTACAGCTACATTTGATAGAGAGTGGCTTATATAATTAAGCTTTTCGTACTCTCCTCTTTTATTAAAAGGTACATCTACGAGGTCTATATAATCAATTACAACACATTTTGGTTGTAGTTGTTTTATCTTGTCTTGTATTTGTGGTATTGTGGGGCTTACTGATTGCATTATTATGTGGCTTAGTTCTTCTTTGTGATAAGTATAGAGATTTTTATATTTGCTCATTACAGTATTTTTATCTGCTCCTGATACAATTTGTAAATTTCTCCTGTGCATCACAAATCCTGATAGTTCTAAGGATAAGAATAATGTTGGTATTTGTTTTTCTTTTATTATTTGATCATGCTCAGCATTGTAACCTAATACTATATTTTGAGCGAGTGCTGTTTTGTTTGCACCTGTTGACCCAAATATAGTAACTAGTTCTCCTGGATATACTGTTGCATCTTTATCGTGTACACCTAGAGACTCAGCTAAATCAATTGTCCTACCAGAGAAGTCAGTTTCAAGTCTTTCTGCTAGTTCTGATTGCAGCTCTTCGCTGTTCTTTACATCAATCAAATAATCTTTTCTTTTGTAATGAATACAATGTGTTTGGCAATACTTAGCCATTAAGACATCTTTACAGCCATATTTGTACCCACCACGATAGGTGTCTTCTACCTTTTTGATGATAATGTCATCTCTTAATTGTCCGTTATTCCAGTGCAATAGTGAAGCTTTTGCAGCTTCACTTGGTATACCGTGCCTAAAGAAATGAGACGCTATTCGCATCATAGTATTATTTCTTGAGCCTTCTTCTGGGCCAAGTTTATACATCTTTTGGACGCAGGGTACAATATTGCGTGGTTCTACATTAGATTCCATTACTCTTATTTGTGGGACATCAGTAAGTACTTTACTTTCAAGTTCTCCATCTCCCCAAATAGGATCAGTTTCAAGTATAATTTGTTTATGTGCTTCAGATATTATTTCTTCCGCTGATGATTCTTGTACTTGATTATGTGTTAATGGAATTTTATATAATCCAGACTTTGGATTTAAGGTATTTGCACATCTATATATTGATGTTCTATTATATACTGCTAAATCTATATCACTGAATAAATTATTCATAGTTTCTTTAACAATAAAAGGTAAGTCTGATGTCCCCTCAGGGAAATTAAATACTTCTCCACTTATTATTATATGATATCCAGTTCCACTAAAATAGATATTATATGAGCGTCTTTGAACTCCTAATTCTTCTAGTTCAAATAATACACTTTTTGTTTTGTTTAGTGTATACTCATCTGTATTATCGCCTCTATCAATATCAATTAATATATTTTTTATATATCTCTTACCTAGAAAATCTTTAAATGTTTTTCTTAGCTTATGATATTGTCTTCCTTCTTCATCATACAGATATAGACTCTTATATACAGCATATTTATCACCATGTTCTAATATAACATCAATGATTTGTTCTTGAGGAATAAGGAGCCCTCTGTTCTGAGGGCCCCCTATCGCTACTTCGTGATAAAGTTCCACTTAGAACGTGTTACGGGCACTACCAGTAGTGGTACTAGTCATGTCCCCGTTAGAAACAGGTGCTGAAGTGTCATCGTGTTCTACAATGAATTTATTAGCTTTCATGTACTGAACATAACTTTCAAGGTCTTTACGACCAAAGTCAGTATTCTTTACAATTTTAGGACATACAGTTGTGTATGCTTTACCAGCTTTCTCATTCCACTTCTTATAAGTAAATATATAATACTTATGATCTGCGTCTGAGCTAGTCATTCCGTAATTAGCCACAGTAAAGTTGACATTTAATAAACCTGCAATATCTTCAACAGGCTTATCATCTTCATCAACCCAGTGACCGTGAGGATTAACTCCACCAGTCCAACCAATAGCATCTGTAAAATACAAGATTCTTTTCAATAAGCTACTACTACCAGATATGGTATCATCATCTTCTCTGTCAAATGAGCCTAATAGGCTATATTTCCAGGGATATTGTGAATTTGCGTTTCTAAAACTTATTTCTAGAAACATATCCATATTTGGATAATCAGCTGATCTATCTACAACATCAGTTAATGCAACCTCTTGGAAACCAAGGAAGCTTGCACCACCAGAGTTGTTTTCGCTTTGTTCATAAGAACCTCTGAACGGCATAGGCATCTCCTATTCTTCTTTGTATTTTAGTATTTCATTCATTACGCTATCGTAATCAAATTCAAGGACTTTCTGAGCTAAAGGCTTAAGCCTACTGCCTACAGTCCTTTCATCATATGCTTTAAAAGAAAGATAGAACTTACCATCTTCTTTACTAGCCATAGCGTACCCTATCACGTCTGCACTTGCCGTTAGAGCATAAGCTAACCCACGGGGTAGTTCAGGCCCTAATTGGCTTTTCCCGTCTGTAATGACGGTACTCTTAGCATGTGAAATCAAAACAAGATTTCTCCCTAATGATTTACACAATGTTTGAAACTTTTTTACTATGTCAAGATTCTTCTTTCTAGCTTGTGCCCAGTCAGCACCCCAAGAAGAACCTTCGCCCATTGCTGCTTGACCTCTTTCATCACATACTTCTAATTCAATCCATCTATTTATGTGATCAATTGTATCAATAACAATAGTATCATAAGGTAATTTTTGCAAATTATCCTTTAACCAATAGTACACTTCTACCATAGAATATACTTCCATTGGTTCTCCTACATCTCCAGTACGATTATAATAACCACGCTCATCATTAGGTACTACCTCTGTAACAGGCTTACCTTTTTCTGTAACTTGCTTATTATCAATCATTTTGGGTCTTGTTGGAGTATTTAATGAGGTAACAGTAACTGTATTTGCTCCCTCAACAAAATCAGAGCCTAAGTCAGTATCAATTAATAGACATCCCTCGGCTCCATTGGGACTCCATTTACTGGCTTGAGTTGTCTTACCTGTTTTGGGTTGACCGATAAAATACCAAGTCAACCCAGTAGGTAAAGTCGTCCAGTCAGTGGATACTTTTCTGACATTAATATCCATAACTATCCTTATTTAGTGTGTTATAATGAGATTTTCAGTTCGCATTTCGAGTGGCATTAAGCCAATCCAAATATACGAATAATACGGTCTTTTTGCAACTACATTAAAGACTTGGTCTACGCCAAAGCCTCCAACTATAGAAGCTGTAAATATTGTATGTTTCATTGTACACGGTTCTTCACTTATCTCATGAGAAGGTAGCCAAGTATCTAAATAGTTATCATTATCCTTAGTTGCGGTAATGATTTCCATAGCCATAGCTCCCATCCTTAAATCAATAAAGAATTCCCTATTGCCTTGTTCTAACCATTTATTATATGCTACAAGTCTACCTTCCATATTATCAAGACAAGTGATCATTTTTGGTAATGTAGGACTAGCCTCATCATAATATTCTTTAAAGAATTTATTATTTCCAGGCTTAACAGAATATAGATTAGCAATATTTTCAGCTACTTCAGCTTTTGATTTGCCTAATGCTCCTTGAGGGAACATAGTAGTACTTAAATTATGCTCTTCCAATACATCATGATCCCATCCTGTCATCTTTTTCCATCCCATAATGGACAATAGAGGTACCAGCTGTGAGCCGATACCTCCTAATCCAACCAGACCGATATGGTCTAGTTTACTCTGAGGAATCAAATCCTTATTTCTTAAGAATCTATTAGTAGCCATAATATCCTCCATATCCATATCCGTAATTATATCCATCATCCATAAGAGTTAATACATCCATTAAACTAATTCCAAGTTTTTGTAAAGCATCTTCAGCTGCTATATCACTCATTTCTGCAGTATCGTTTTTCATCATTATAGCTTCTGCCTGAGCTCTCTTTTCCTTGGTTAGCTTATCTAGTATAGCACTCTTTTTATCCGTTTCAGTTATGCTATTAACATTTGGGATATGCCGTGTCCTACTACCATTCCATAATGTAACCTGACTATTCTTCTTAGGAGTTGGTTTATTCTTTTCAATCTTATCAGCTATAGTTACCCATTCATCTTCTGGTTTAATTCCAGGAACATTAATTTCTATGTTCTCTTCTTTTACCTCTATTGAATGAGCGCATTTATACTGATCTTTATAACCAAATCCAAAGGCATGCAAGGCTTTGCCAGCACTGGCGACCACCAAGCTGCCGTAGAATCCTTCGTCAGGTGCCATCTCTTGGATTGTGCTTGTGTCTGTTCCAGATAGGAACGCTCCCATAGTATTATGACTATGGATTAAACCCATATAAGCTTTCTTCAAGCTTGGCATATTAGCATAGGTCTTCTTCAGAATTTTAGCTAAGTCTTTAGCTTCCCATTCAGTAGCAGCATGACTGCCTAAATCTAATGGATGGAAATGAATGATTCTCCATTCTGTAGGAAAACCATCTTCATCTGTTTTGACCTTATACCATGCAGGGCCAGACCACTCTAAGTCCTTAAATCTATTTAAAAGATAAGTGTACTTGTTGTGTATCTTCTTTGGTATTATTAGTTTGGTTGCCATAATCTTTTAGACTCCTTATGACGTTATTGTATTGACCTATTAAATATTGAGACTCTTGCTCAATGAGGTTTTTCTTAATAGATTCATACAAGGTTATTAAATCACTCAATGATTCAGGTGATTTAGGTGAAAGAATTTTTTCTAGTTTTCGAAATTTATTATCATCTACATTATCAATGTACATTCTAGACCAGAATCTTCCTTTATCAATTAAATATCTATACTCTACTCCGTCCCACCTATTTGTTGGTTCACTGATAGTATATTTAAAAGCTTCAGAAATTCTATTTCCAATTGCTTCATTTACAAATTCCTTTGAAAACATTTTATCGTAATAAGATTTCATCATTCTCATAATTCTTCTCCATCTATTTCTACTTAAAGTAAGCATTTTTCTTTTTACTTTATATAGTTTTGGATCAAATTGTGAAATTTCTCCCGAATCATGAGTAACTCTTTGATTGAATTTTTCTGAATTAGTCATTTCATCACAATGCTTATTTAATTTAGTAAGAAGTGGAGCATAATATTGACAATATAATCTTATTGCATAATCTGACTCTTCAAATACAAGTTCATACATACTACCACGTGTTATGTATTTGTATATATCTTCCATTATTTCTTCTAGAGCTTGTAATATTGATAATGCTAAAGAATAATCCTCATCTTTAATTAAACTATCATTTTTTATTTCAATTGAAGATATAGATGTCTTATCTTTAAAGAAAGATGGTACATAGATATTAGTATCTCTTTCTTTCATTATTGAAAATAATCCATTTCTACTTAATCGTCTATTTTCTCTTCTATCTCGTAAATATTGGTGAATATGTTGAATATCATTGAGTTGGTCTTTATCAACCTTTTCTCTAATAGTGTCTCCGAGACTATCTTTAACATATTTCAATTTTCCGAGAATATGAGCTAATATACTTGAATCATTTACAACAGAACCACTATCTATCTTATCAATATTATCTACAATAAATTGTCGATTATAATGACTAGCTTCCTGTCCCTGTAAATGAAGACCATTAAAAAGCTTAGATGCTTTATATTTCTTATTATCGCTGCTATAGTCTATTGTATTATGATTTATATCCCAATATGGTGATCTACGATTCCAGGTATTTAAAAACATATGAATTGTCCTTAAATACATTATTGGATTAGCTTCTAATCTCCATTTACCTAGCTCTGTTCCATAAGAGCCTAAGCAAGGCATAGCATTTGTAATATGTGGATGCCAAGCAGGAACTTTATATTTAAAATCAAAATATACTTCATCATTTTCTATTCCAGAATTATAAAATTTAATATCTGGATTATTACATGATATTCTAGCATATATTCTATCTAATGTATATATTTTTCTTCCTCTGAGTCTTGGTATACCCATATTAAATATCAAAGCTATATCATCATCTCCCATAACATCTGTTACATAGCCATCTATAGCTACTAATCCAAATGTCTCATTAGGGTTTGATATCATATCATATAGTATCTTCCAATAATCTTTGTCTAGTTTAGAATTTCTAATTCCATTCTTTTTAAAGATTCTTTCAAATGTTCTTTTTAATCTCTTTTTAAAGCTTGGGGCTTCATGATTAAAAGGTAATCCGCTTATATCTATAATATCGCCTAACTTATCTGGGAAGGTTTTATCAATTTTGTAAGTCATGATAACTCCTTATATTATTTAATTTATTAGGTTTAGTTAAAGAATACTTGCAAGGCCCTTATTGGTATTAGTTGACACATTACCTTGCAAGATTTACATCTTTTGTATGCAGACGGGGGTCTACTTACCTGATGCTACTTTGCTCTTTTGAAAAGATACAAATTGTCCATCAGCTAGTGTCTGAGAGGGGTTAGCCTCACCACTGTCTACATGTATTTGAACACCTTGAAGTGAAAGGTCTAACTCCTGAGCAAGCTCAGATGGTGTTCCACCTTCCATTTCCCTAGGCATACCACCGTTGTGGTATGATATGACTGTAACTTTAGCCATTTTATCCTCCGATCGGTATTTAAGGGGTTAAACAGATTTCTTCTTAGCAGGTCGTCCACGTTTAGCGGTTATTGGCATCTGTCTTGACCAATAATATACTTGACCTCTTAGCTTGTATAATTGTCTCCTAAGTCTTTTCATTGGAAAAATATACATAACATGTGTTACGATACCTCCAAAACAAATACCTATTGCAAATACTAGCCATTCAAACTGAGTCATTTACTACTCCTTCTCCCTTATTAAAGGGGGTTTCTATTGATGTTATTAGTTTGATTATTCGTTCTTTAACTTTATTTTCATCTAAATCTGGTGGTAATCCCTTAAGCCTATCTCCATTGAAAAAGAACTCATAAAATTCAACTCTAGGCTCTTTTAATGGTTGGGCATCTTTACTTCTGTGTAAAGTAACAACAACAGTATATTTATTATTAATTACACAACGATACCTATCCATTACCAGATTTATATTTATTGACATACTCACAGATTTACTCTGTAAATTCCTAAAGACTGCGAAGGCCGTTTAACATCAGGTCTTTTACCTGCTTTAACAGCATTCATAGCTTTTGTGTGCTTTGAAACAATAAACTCTATCTTCTCGTTAACGTCTTTTGCCTGTCTTGTGTTATTTTTTGTTACTGTTCTAGCCTCTTTAAGAACTTCTACAATTGTGCAAACTGTTTTGCACTGCATTACACTATCGTCTAAATGCATAATTCCTCCTTAAGGAGACAAGGATATAGTGTGAGAGTTTCTAAAACTCTGTCATATATACTCCGCATACATAATCCGCTTATCAGGGACTATATCCTATGTCTTATTATTTTTGCGAAGAAGTCGGTGCCAACCTTGCAATCACTTTTACATTGCCAACTCTATAAACTTCATCTTTTAATTCCACATCTTCCCTTCTAGCTTTATTGTTTCCACTAGAAGCTTTTATGTTATTAGGTATTATTAGTTTTGTTTCAGAGTTCTTCTTCGCAATATTCATTAATTTGGTTTCTTTAATCTGATTATCGATGTGCATATCGACCTGTGCTTCCCAATAATCACATTCTTCACAACAATCAGGGTCAAACATCGTCTGACTCCATATCTGCTGCTTGAGACATTGTTAATGAACCACTAGTAGCTATTCCAGCTCCTTCTTCATAAGATTTAACTAATGTATCCACAGCATCTTGGACGCTTATTTGTCCTCGTAAACCTTTTTCTGCCATTTTATCTAGTATAGCTTGAACTTCCACAACGTCACCGTCGTTTGGTATTTCACAAGAATCCATAAATGCTACCAATTTTTCCTGTATATCTGTTAGTTGTTGTATTTTATTAACTGTCCATTCATCTTTAATGCGGTATTTAGCGTCAATATTTATACAATCTTGTTGTAACTTGATAATATCAGTCTGCATTTGTCTAAAATCCTTAATTATTGCTTCCTCATCTTGACTAACAATCTTTCCATTCTTTTTGACCTTTATTTCAAGCTCCTCTATTTTCCAAGCATTATCATAATGTTTTGTCATGATCCATAAACCAAATACTCCTATAGTCATCATAATGATGATATCTTGCCACATTCCGTCCATTAGTGCCTCCCTTCAAAATTATATCTTGAACTATACCTATCTCTATAATCAGAAGCAGCTTTATGCCTCTTTTTATATGTTTCTTCATCTCTTAATTCAGGATATTTCCGTTGAAGTTCTCTTCTGACTCTTGTCACGCTTTCCCAATTAGTTAACATACTGCTACCTAATACTGCGAAGAAACTTGTTACATCTCCCATTCTGGGCTTTCCTTGCATGAGCTTGGAGTAATCGTCTCTCCAAATATAAAGCATTAACCTGTCGTCAGACTTCTTTGTTTCTGGATAATTTTTGAGCATCCAGCGTACTCTTTCCTTTAGCTTATTCATAAGCTGCCTCCTTTTCAGGGTTATAGAAAAATATTAGGCATAATTGTAGTGTCAGACCAATTAATTTACGTAGGTATTATACACTATCCTACACCTAAATTGAAAACTTTGGTAGGTATTCCACAGGATTAACGCTTAGTAGTTTTAAACTATTACCCTGTAAATTGCGGTTCTTTGGTTTGGTGTCCTTTCGGATCACGAGTATCACATCTCCCTATTACTAGGCAATCTCATAGACATTACTCTACATTGATTGGCGAAACGATGAAATATTACTATTTCTCACGCTTCCTGCGTTAATGCTTGGCTATCATATCGGGAGAACTTGTCCCGCTTTACCATAATACCCGCCATAAGACTGCGTTGTCTTATTCGCAACCGTGTTAGTATAGTGTCTTTAAACCCGTATTATCACAATATTTAGCAATAATAGCCAGGCCGTTATCTTCGTGAGCCTGGATACTAACCCTATGCTCTACGCCTTATGGGGCTATAGATAACTCATAGGATGGAATTTATAAAACTATGTGTTGCTGATCAGGCTCAACAGTTTTAAAACCTACCATATTTAATTCTTTATAGGGCATATAATCGCCTGGTTGCTTCGTCTACTTATGTAGGGTTACTACACGTGACAGCACAATCCCAGATATCGCAGTTGCTTGTAGCTTACTGGTCTCTGTCTGATTAACTTCACAGCTTGAGATAGCTGAATATGCCCTAATCATTTATAATCTTTTGCGTCTTAACAACTCTTCATATCTAGCAGCTGCAGGGCCGTTATACTTAATACGACCTTCATCTAATAGATACTTATAAGTTGATAAAACTGCAGCAAATCGCTGCTTTGCACTCTTTTTATTTATCCCTTGGTACAATTTGGGATCGTTTAATTTACTCTTAAACGCACTCATAATATGCATCCTCATTATCTTTAATGTTATCAAAACTGCTTTTACGACCTTGAGCAAAAGCTTGTTCATCAATGTCTTTAGCATATTCTTCCATTTCTTGCATATTATCTAGTTTAGTCGCTAGTCTAAAAGACCAAGCAACAGCTAGAAGTGCAAACATTATTATTGCTAAGAACATTATTAAAGGTATTTGTATGAATTCAAACATAGTATTACTCTCTTTCATTGGTTAAAGGTTAATAACAAAAATACGTTATACGTGTACTAGTGTCTACTAACAGTTATTACGCCCTGTTACTCTATATACACTAACAAAAAAAGGAAATGATAGTGTCAGTTGCTTGCTACGCTACTATCATTTCCCCGCAGGTACCTGCTACTATGCCAGTGACACAGAGATACTATCTCTGAGTACAACTGGTTTGTAGTAGGCGACTTGAGACGGTGGTAACTCATCAGTTCCTTCGAACTGTGTGGGTTCACCACTTAGTCGGTAGTCGACACCTTCCTGCACGTTGAGGATTTGCTCAAGCTTCGTAGAAGCCTTGGCAATCATAGCAACGGTCTTAGCTGGTATAACAGCTGGGAACGTGCGCTCAACTTGCAGTGTGCGTACTTTGAGATTGGATGTATATACAATCTTGCCAGTGCGGTCACGCTCTGGTTCAAAGTCGCCACGGAAGGTGGTGCCTGCTGCAGTATTGCTATATGTAGCATCGTTTACGATGTTATCATTAGCATTATTCTTTGCATCAGCCATTGGTTCACCTATGGTTATGTTAAGAAGAACTCATATGTAGTGTGCTACTATATGAGACTGCAAACCTCTTGCAGAGGTCAGTAGGGGGCCAACTTGCTACTCAACCCAAGAGAAATTCAACTTGGGAGGCACCCCACCCAGTGAATTTCGAAGGGGTGTAGCAACCTGTATATCACGTATCCCCAATCTAAAATAATTTTTTGGAAAAAAGGGGTGTAGGATTATAAGCCTTGATCAGAAATATTTTTTTTAAAAATTTTCCCCATACCCCTATGTAATTATATAGTAACACTTACCGAAAAAGCTGTAAAGCTTTACTTGATTATTGCATGTAGTAGTTATTATTATATAAATTATAAGCAAAAAGAAAGCGATTTCTCCTTTAGATAAGCTTTTGGACTAAAATGAGACTAACACTAGTAGATTATAAACCACGTAAAAGAGGTAAAAAGACCAGACAAGGTCAAAGTACACTCACAAAGTATAGTCATAAAGGCTCTAAGAAGCGATATATCAAGAGATACAGGGGTCAGGGTAAATAGGAGAAATTTATTGTCTAGTTTTAATATTAATGACTATATTAAGAGTGATGATTCTTTAGATTATCAAAAGATTTATAAAGATATGGAAGAAATAACGGGTTTCATGGCTCAGAAAAGAAGAGAAGACCATTACCATACAGTCGTCGGGCTCTATGAGAGTCGTAAAAAGGGCGAAATCCTGTACAATGCAGGCAGCAAAGCTGATCCCAATGAAGTTCCGTTTTAGAGGGGCCCCTCAATTTTTTCCCGTTGATAAATGGGCTACGAACAATACCATGAATAAAAGGATAAAAGGGTATGATGGAAGTGTATATGGAATACGGTGCGATTGGCATCATAGTATCATTATTTGTAATGATGATCATGAATCTAATCAAAAGCCAAAAAACACAAAATGAAGATTTAGACCAGATAAGGGTCGATATTGGAAGAATTGAAGGTACAATTGAGAACTGTGAGTCTATTATTTTGAAAATGCTAGACCGTTGGAACAAGTCTGACGATACTAGTCAGAGACATCGTGAGGACATTGTAAAAGAATTGAACGATGTTACTGATGATCTGGCCTATTTGAAAGGTAGAATTAACGGGAGAACAACATAATGCCGCATCCAATGGGGTGTATTGATTGTGATAAGCCTGCTACTGTAGTTGATAATGGTGTTTATTATTGTTATGGATGTTCTCTGAAAAATAAAGAAAAACCAAAGGAAGATAAAAAAAATGGTTAGTTTAAAACAAATGAAAAGCCTTATAGAAGATGTTTGCACAGGAATGGGGGAAAAATTTGCCTCTGATTCTGCAATAAATCTAGTTCTTGCTACTGGTATTGTCGAAAGCCGTTATGAATATATACGTCAAATGGGAGACGGCCCCGCTAGATCATTTTTCCAGGTAGAAGCAGCTACTGCTGTAGATAACCTTGCTCATTATCTCAAACATCGTACAAAGTTAATGGCTAAGTGCGCAGAAGCTAGTGTAGTAGATATAAAACATTGGCAGAACTTTGATGAAAAGAAATGGGAAGAAATACTTGAAAAGAATATAGCTGCAGGTATTGTACACTGTAGATTGAAATATTGGAGAGTTCCGAAGAGAATGCCTAATACCGTTGAAGGTTTGGCAAATTATTGGAAAAAGTATTACAATACAGAGCTAGGTGCTGGTGATCCTGAGCATTTTGTAGAAGTTTATAACAAATATCTAAGATAAGGAGTCAATGATGGCTAAAGCAAAAAAAGCAGCTAAGGCTGTTAAAGAGGCTACTAAAAAAGCGACTAAAAAAGTTGTAGAAAAAGTAACTCGTGGTGTATTTACCCAAAGAGGTAAATAACTTTATTTGTGAGATACGAAGTAGTATCTGGAAAAGAATACCCAGTTTATTCACGAGAAGAAGCGGATGAACTGGGTTTGTCGTATAAACACCCTTATGAAGTTTCTGAGGGTGAGTATGGCATCTCCTCAGATGGAGAAGTTTCTATATGTTTAAAGAGAAATGAGCTAAAGACTGGGGTTTTGGATGTAAAGTATCCATGGGGCCCATCTTTTGTTAAATCTACTGATAGCAAGGTTAAGTCTGAAGGAAGAGTGAATAACTATACTCATTCTGGAAAGAATAATCGTGGTAAATTTATAAAGACTAGCGATGCATTCCAAAAGCTAGCACACCTCATGGCGCAACCTGGAATGAATAAGGAAGCTGCCATAAAAATGGTATATGGTCATGTACCAGATTCAAAAAGATATGCAATAAGAAAAACAATGAGAACGGAGGACTTTAGACAAATGACTAAAGACGAACTAGATAAAATAGTTGAACAATTCCCTATAGGGAAAATGGATACAGCTAAAGCTCTAGCTGCAGTACTTCAAAGAGTAATGGATTGGGATGGAGATGATATGGGTAAAGATGGTGATCCTAAAATAGCTATGACTGTATTAGATAAGTTAATGGATATGAATGATATGAAGGGTAAAGGTAAAATTATTACTACTCAGCAGATAGAAGCTTCTACTGTTGAAACAACCCTAGCTGATATCCAGGAGAAGAAAAAACTATTCAAAGCAACCCAAACGGAGGAAACCAATGAGTTGGCAGAGACAACAGAAAAAGAAGAAGAGAGTAAACAAGAAGAAGCGTAATGGAAGCAATAATACAAAAAGGTCTAGAAAAAAATACTGATTATGAAGCAGCCTATGCTCTTGATAAAGAAAAACGAGAGTTTGAAAGAGATATGGGTTGGTTTGGTAAGTATTGTTTCCCTAAAGCACTTGCTAAGGAAACACCGCCTTTTCATAGAGATATATACAAACAATTAAAGAATGACGATACTAAACGTGTTTTAATTGCTGCTCCTCGTGGAACTGCTAAAAGTACTGTATGTTCTTTAATATTTCCTTTATACAAGATAGCTTATAAGAAACCAGAGGATGATCTCTTTATGGTTGTTGTATCTGAGTCTCAAGCTCAGTCAATAAACTTCCTATCTCGTATTAAATACCATTTAGATCACAGTGAGAACTTTAAAGCAATATTTGGAGATTTTAGCTCTAGTACAGCGAGAAGATGGACTGGTACAGATATCATACTAAAGAATGGAACTCGTATTGTTGCTGTTGGTACTGGACAGAGGGTTCGTGGTTTTATTGAGGGGGATACAAGGCCTAATGTTATTATAGTAGATGATTTTGAATCTGAATTGAATGCTTTTACCCCTGAGGGTAGAGCAAAGAACAGAAAATGGATGACAGAGGCTGTTATTCCATCCTTATCTGATGAGGGTAGAATAATAATGATTGGAACAGTTATATCTGAAGATTGCTTCTTGTATTGGGCAAAAGACAGTCCCTCCTGGGAAACATTGTGGTATAGTATATGGGATGATGACGAAAACAGTATTTGGCCTGAGAGATTCCCTAAAGATAGGATATTACAGATAAAGAGTGAATTTGAGAGCGTGGGAAATATAAATGGATTCTATCAGGAGTATATGAATATAGCTCAATCTCCTGATGATGCTCCATTCAAGCCAGATTACATACATTTACATCATTATGATTTTGAAAAAATAAACAGCCAACCTTGTTTGGTAAGGGAAGTAGGAGATGAAAAGAAAATTATACCAGTCGAACTCTATACTGGAGTTGATCCTGCATCTAGTCTTAGTGCCCGTGCTGACTATTTTGTTATTGCTACCATTGGTATTGATGCTGATAATAATAAATACATTGTCGATATCTTTAGAGAGAGACTCGACCCTGCGAAGCAACCTCAGAAAATTATTGAAATATATGAAAAATTCCATCCAAAGAGGATGAAGATTGAAACCGTTGCATATCAAGAAGCATTAAGAAGTTCCACAAGGGCTTTGATGCTTGAAAAGAATTTATATATACCTGGATTAGAAAAAGGTGTAAAACCACGGAACCGAAAGAGCGAAAGATTGTTATCATTAGTACCAGCATTTGCTAAAGGAGAGTTTTTCTTTAGACCTCAAGACCTTACAGCGCAGCAAGAGTTCTTATCCTATCCAAGAGGTAAGAATGATGATATTATGGATGCAGTTTGGACTGCACTTGAAGGATCAAGACCTTGTAGGATAAAAAAGGATGAATTTGACCCTAAAGAAGAACTTGAAATAAAAAGCAATAAAATACTTGACTGGTTAACTATGTAAGTGTTAATATTAAATGATGGCTTATAACTCAAAATCACAGAAAACTGGCAAAAAACTCGTTGATGAAACGCATGATATATGGAAAACATATTCAAAAAAGCGTGAAGTCTGGGCAAATCATGCTCAAGAAGATAGAGAATTTCGCCTTGGCAAACAATGGACAGCAGACCAAAAGAGGGTACTAGAGGAGAGAGGTCAGGCTCCATTAGTTGTAAATCGTATTCATCCAGCAGTAGAAGCAGCAAAAGCTTTAATTACTGCTAATAAACCACAATTCAGAGTATCGCCTAGAGAAGATAGTGATAATTCAGTAGCTCAAGCTATAAATGGACTATTGGAGTATATTTGGCAGATATCAGAAGGTAATACCGTATTAAGAAGAGTTGTAGATGATTATTATGTAACTGGGCTTGGATGTGCCTTAGTTGCTATAGATCCGATGATGGATATGGGTAAAGGTGAGGTTTGCATCCATGATGTAGACCCATTAGATGTTTATATAGACCCAAATTCGAGACATCCCTTTGCTGACGATGCAGAAAATATTATAATATCAAGATTGTATACAAAAGATCAAGCTAAGGCTTTATATCCAATGTATAAGAAGGCTATTAAGAATGCAGATACAGAGACTCACTTAACAGATAGGCCTCAGACTGGAAGAGAAGATGACGGTGAAACAACATGGCCTGAGTCTACTGAAACTCAAACAATAGCTAACTTTGGGGAAAGTAAAGAATATATAAGAGGTTATGAAAGATATTATTCTGTGATGGTTGACCATTATAGAGTATTTGAGAGCATGACTGGGGATGAAGACTTACTTACCGAGGAAGAATATCAGCAATATTTAAAGCAACCAGCTTGGATTATACAAGGACAATTAGTTGTAGAGCCTGAGCAGGCTCAAGCTGCTTTAGATCAGTTAAAAGCTCTTTATGAACAAAAAGTTCAAGAAGGTAGGGCTCAGGGGAATCCTGTTTTACCTAAAGAACCTGAAGTAGAGCAAATAACTTTTGCTGACCTTGTGGAGTCTGGAAAAATAGAATCGGTAATTGTTCCAACAAAAAGAATTAAACAATGCGTAATTATGGGCGATAAGCTTTTATATTCTCGTATCCTCCCTATTGATAAGTATCCACTTGTGTTCTTTATGAACCAACATACCAGAACCCCCTATCCTATGTCAGATGTTCGCATGGTTAAAGGTATGCAGGAATACATTAACAAAACGAGAAGTCTTATTATCGCCCATGCTACTACAAGTACAAATACAAAGATTTTAATACCATCAGGTTCGGTAGATATGAGGGAGTTCGAGCAGAAATGGGCTCAGCCTGGAGTAGCCATCGAGG